>Ga0068860_100000351_pt1 | contig 61888 bp, 60 predicted proteins | sample KBSSwiS32_FD_66597 | JGI IMG/M metagenome (GOLD analysis project Ga0068860, IMG submission 66597) | Switchgrass rhizosphere microbial communities from Kellogg Biological Station, Michigan, USA - KBS Switchgrass S3-2 | ecosystem: Host-associated > Plants > Roots > Rhizosphere > Soil ... | reverse complement strand
TGCGGAGGGCGCGGGACTCGGGGTCGATGAGCCGGGCGAGTTCGATCATGGGATCGTGGGCGGCGGTGACTGCGCTTGCACCGCCATTGTAGAGCTGTTTGCGGAAAGCGACGTCGCGGACTTTCGTGGCGTTGATGAGTTCCGCGGCGCGTTCGCGCGGGGATTTTCCGGCGAGGATTTTTTGCACGAGGGGATCGTTTACTCCGAATTCCGTGGTGAAAAATGTGAGGGAATCCGCGAGCTTCAGGATTTCCAGGTCGGTGTAGATGGGCTTTTCGGAAAACAGGCCCAGTTCCAGCGAAGCTTTTTCGGAATCGGTGAATTCATCGAGGCGCTCGCCGTTCGGTTTCGGCCGCTCGTCGGCTGCGCGCAGCAACTTGCGCGCAATGTGGAAGCTCGTGCTGCTGAATGCCTCGCCCCACTCCAGCATTTCGATACGGAGACTTTGCGCCTCCAGGACTTTCGTTGCCGCCGCGATTTTGTCGAAGGCCGCGAGTGCACCAGCGTATTTCGGATCGGCGGCAAGCTTTGCCTTGAAGCCAGCCTCGGCGCGTGTTTTTGCGGAGAATAAACCGGGGTCGAGCAGGCCTGCGAGGCCGCCGTCCATGTCTTTTCTTCCGTTCTGGACGCCGAAAAATTCCTCCTTGGCGCGGCGCGCGTTTTCCTCGCTGCGAGCGCTCCAGTTGCCGAGCAGCACTTCCGTGCGTTTCGAATTTGCGAGCCAGTGGGGCATGTCGTGGTCGCGCATGGAGGCGAGTTCCGCGACCGTGAGCAGGCGGCTCGTGTAACCGGGGTGGCCGGAGACGAAAACGAGTTCGCCATCCTTCGGGCCTTCCGGCGAGAAGCGGAGGAAATCCTTCACTTTCGCGGGATATCCATTCTCGTAGGCGCGGCAAAGGCAGACATCGAGGTCGTAGCGCGGGTATTCGAAATTATCTGGGTCGCCACCGTAGAAGGCGGTCTGCTGTTCCGGAGCGAAAACCAGGCGCACGTCGGTGTAACGCTTGAAACGGTAGAGATGATATGCGCCGCCCTGCCAGAGGGTGACGACGTTTGAACGGAGGCCGGTGCTGTCGAGCGATTCCTTTTCGATTCCGGCGATGACTTTGCGCCGGGCGGCGAAGGCTGTATCGGCGTCCGCGTCCTTGGGGATTGCGGCGTTGATGCGGGCGGTGACGTCCTCGATTGAGTCGAGGACGTTCAGTTCCAGGTCGAGGCATTTTATTTCCCGGTCGCGGGTCATTGCGCGGAAGCCGTCTTTTACGTAGTTGTGTTTCCCGTCACTGAGTTTTTGCAGCGCGTCGGCGCCGACATGCTGGTTTGTGATGACGAGGCCGTCGCCGCTTACGAAACTGCCTGAGCCGCCGGAGTTGAAACGTACGGAGGATTTTTGCAGATGCGTCAGCCACGCGTCGGTGACTTCGAACTGATAGCGGTCGTGCAGCAATTCGCGCGGGGGCTGGTTGAAGAGCCAGAGGCCTTCGTCGGCGGAAGCACTCAGGCCGAGTGCAAGTGACAGCAGCAGAATCAACCCGCGTTTCATGAGGCGAGAATCGGGATTAGGCGCGGCGCTCCTTGATCGATTGCAGGATGTCGGCGATGACTTCGGCGCGGGGTTTTGCGCCGAGGTTGCCTTTGCCGTGGACGCGCAGGCTTACGGCGCCGGCTTCGAGGTCGCGGTTGCCGATGACGAGCATGGTGTGCACTTTCATCTGCTCCGCGCTGGCGATCTTGGCTTTGATGGGGTCGTTGGAAGGGTCGATCTCGGCGCGGACGCCATTTTCTCGCAGTTCCTTGTAGATGGCGCGGGAGTATTCCAGCAGTGGTTCCTCGTCGCCGATCGGCAGGATGCGGACCTGCTCGGGGGCGAGCCAGAGCGGGAAGTTGCCGGCGTAATGCTCGATTAGGAACCCGATGAAACGCTCGTGCGTGCCGAGCGGGGCGCGGTGGATGCAGAGCGGGGTGGCCTCGGTGTTTTCCTTTGTCTTGTAGGTGAGGCCGAAGCGGGCGGGCACGGCGAAATCGACCTGGTTGGTGGCGATGGTGAATTCGCGGCCGATGGCGCTCCAGACCTGGACGTCGATTTTCGGACCGTAGAATGCGGCCTCGTTCGGCACCTCGACGAAGTTGATGCCGCTGCGCTGCAACACGCCGCGCACCATGTCCTCGGTCTTTTTCCAAAGCGGGGCGTTATCGACGAACTTCTGACCGAGTTTCTCCGGGTCATGTGTGGAAAAACGCATCTGGTAGCGGTCGATGCCGAAGATTTTAAAATACTTCAGGTACATCTCGTTCACCGCATTAAACTCCTGCTCGAACTGCTCCTCGGTGCAGTAGATGTGGGCGTCGTTCATCTGCATGGAACGCACGCGCATGAGCCCGAAAAGTTCGCCACTCTGCTCATAGCGGTAACATGTGCCGTACTCCGCAAGCCGCAACGGCAGATCGCGATAACTCCGCTGCACCGCCCCGAAAAGCTTGTGGTGATGCGGGCAGTTCATGGCTTTAAGGTAATAGCGGTCTTTTTTGCCAAAATAATACTCGAGATACGCACGTTTAAGCTCCGCTTCACCAACGCGTTGCATGAGCTCGATTTTACCTTGTTGGTTACCGACAACCATTTGCTTAATTTTTTCTACAGTGCCTTCGAGGTCACCACGTGCAATTTCTTTCTTCGGAAGAAATCCATTCTCAATATCGGTTTCAACAATGTCGTCGAAAGTAGATATGTCGAAATAAAACAAGTCGCCTTCGCTAAGAACATCGGCGACGGTTTGATTTTCATGTAACTCCATCGGCGGAAACATCGACTCTGCGTAATACGGAAGATGCCCGCTGGTGAGATACATGTTTTCACGCGCAAGGTGCGGGGTGCGCACGCGGTCGTAGCCTCCGGCGAATTCGGTTTCTTTCGCGAGTTTTTCCAGTTCCTCGATGAGGGCGGTGCCGTTTGGGAGCCAGAGGGGGAGGCCGGGGCCTACGTCGTCGTCGAAGATGAAGAGCTCGAGTTCGCGACCGAGCTTGCGGTGGTCGCGCTTTTTGGCCTCCTCCAGCATGGTGAAGTAGGCTTCCATCTCGGTCTTGTTTTTGAAGGCGGTGCCGTAGATGCGCTGGAGCTGGGGGTTTTTCTCGTCGCCCTTGTAGTAGGCGCTGGCGACGCTGGTGAGCTTGAATGCGCCGATGTTGCCGGTGCGCATGACGTGCGGGCCGGCGCAGAGGTCGGTGAATTCGCCGTTCTTGAAAATGGTGATCTGCTCGCCCTCGGGGATGCCCTGGATGATATCGAGCTTGAACTTGCTGGCGTCCGGTCTCGGGCCGAGTGCGCCCAGGGCTCCGCTTTCGGCCATTTTAAGGGCCTCGTCGCGGGAGAGGGCGATGCGCTCGAACGTATGGTTGGCCTTGATCTCTTTTTTCATCTCGGCCTCGATCTTCTCGAAATCCTCGGGCGAGATGCGGTGGGGAAGTTCCAGGTCGTAGTAGAAACCGTTCTCCACGGGCGGACCGGCGGCGAACTGGGCCTCGGGCCAGATGCGGAGGATGGCCGTGGCGAGCACGTGCGCGGCGGAGTGGCGCAGTCGCTCGATGTCGGTCATCTGCGCGCGTTGTTCCGGTGTTTTGCGTTCGTTGGATTCAGGTTGCTCTGCCATAAAAGGGAAGGTGAATCTAATTTCGGCCGGGGCTACTTACCAACATAATTTTTCGGTGCGAAAAATGGGGAAAAATGCCCGATCCCGGGTCTTTTTTGCGGGAAATCGGGGTGAAAAGCACCCCAATTTGGACAAAAACAACCCCGGACGGAGCGCCTGTTACTCTGGGAGAGGGGTTGTTTTGGCATACTTTGGCGGGATTTTTTCGTGATTGGAGGCTCATTTAACATTTATGATCCAACATTTAAGCCGCCCGCCTCTGCCCACGGCTTCGTCTCGCTGCGCTCGGCTAGCATGTGTTTCCGCAGCGTATGGTTGGTGTGATAATCCATGCGCCGGGACGGTTGGAGCCGCGGCGGAGGATGTCAAGCGCTAATGAGCAATGTCGAATGACGAATGACGAAGCTCGAAAGAATGACGAAGTCCTAATGACGAAACGCGGGCGCAGTTGCGAATATGGAGGCGGAGGGATGGACGATGCGCGTGTTATGAACCTGACTGAGCGGGTTCGGAGGCTAGGTCGATGATGCTTTTTGGCTGGGCGAGGGCTTCGCGGAGGCGGGCGGGGTCGAGTTCACCTTCCCAGCGGCTGATGACGACGGTGGCGACGCCGTTTCCGATAAGGTTGGTGATGGCGCGGCATTCGCTCATGAAACGGTCGATGCCGACGAGCAATGCGATCGACTCGATGGGGATGGATTTCACGGAGGCCAGGGTTGCGGCGAGCGCGATGAAACCGGCGCCGGTGACGCCGGTGGCGCCTTTCGAGGAAATCATGGCGACCGTGAGCAGGGTGATCTGGTGGCCGAGGGTGAGAGGGGTGTCGGTCGCTTGGGCGAGGAAGATCGCGGCCATGGTCATGTAGATGTTCGTGCCGTCCAGATTGAAGCTGTAGCCGGTGGGCACGACGAAGCCGACGGTGGATTCCTTGCAACCGAGGCGCTTCATTTTTTCGATGATGCCGGGCAGCGCGGGCTCGGAGGAACTGGTGCCGAGCACGAGCATGATTTCCTCCCGGATGTAGATGATGAACCGGAAAATGGAAAAACCGGCGACCCGTGCGATGAGGCCGAGCACGATGACCACAAAGAGAAATGCGGTGAGATAGAACCCCGCCATGAGGGCGATCAACTGGCGCAGCGAGCCGATGCCGTAACTGCCTACGGTGAAACTCATCGCGCCGAGCGCGGCCAGGGGCGCCACCTGCACGACAAACCGCATGATGCCGAAGAAAATCTTCTCGCTGTACGCGATAACATTGAGGACCGGCTTTGCGCGCTCGCCCATCGCTGAAATCGCGAAGGCCGTGAGGATCGAGACGAGGAGGATTTGTAGGATGTCACCGGTTGCGAAGGCATCGAAGAAGGATTTCGGGATGATGTTCAACAGAAAATCCGCCGTGGTCTGCGCCTCACCCTTCGCCATATAGGACCGCGCCAGCGCCGTGTCGTCCGGTTTGAGCGTCGTGAGGTTTACATGCATCCCCGCGCCCGGCTGCCATGTGTTCACGACAATCAGCCCAAGGATGAGGGCGAAGGTCGAAACGATCTCGAAATAAGCGATGGTCTTGATGCCGAGGCGACCGAGTTTCCGGGCATCGCCCATCGAGGCGATCCCATGCACCACTGTGCAGAAGATGATCGGGCCGATGATCATCTTCACGAGCTTGATGAATCCGTCGCCGAAGGGCCTCAATTTCACGCCGAACTCCGGAAAGAAATGCCCGACAAGGACGCCGATGGCCACGGCGATGAGCACCTGAACGTAAAGAATGCGATACCAAGGGCGCTTATTATTTAACATTTATCAATTAGCATTTAACATTTGGAATCGTCTTGCAATCGTTTCCTGTGGCCTTGCAAGGAGCGAGGGGAACCTCCAGAATCGCCGGAGTAATCCGCCAGAACATGACCCAACTACCTCCACTGCCAAGGGACCAGCGCAAGATTGATGCGGACCACCTGAATCTTCTGTCGATCTTCCATTTTGTCGGCGCGGGCCTGGCTCTGCCGGGGCTTATGTTCGTGTTTGCGCATTACATGATGTTCCATGCGTTTATCGCGAATCCGCAAATGTGGCAGAATCAAAAGCAGGCCCCGCCCGCGGAATTCTTCGCGCTGTTCAAGTGGTTTTACATTGTTTTCGGGTTCTGGTTTGTCGTCTCGGGGGTCTTGAATGTGATTTCGGGTTTTTGCATCCGCGCTAAAAAACACCGGACATTTTCACTGGTAACCGCGGCGATCAACTGCCTGCATGTGCCGCTCGGGACGGTGCTGGGGATATTTACGATCATTGTCCTTATCCGGGATTCGGTAAGGGAAGTGTATGAGGCGGAGCCAATGCCTTTCCGTTCAGCATGAAAATTTTCAGATACTTTTTCGGGACGCTATGGGTTTTGTTTGTCTGGCTCATGGTCGCGATCATCGTCGGCCTGATCATGGTCATGATATTTCCTTCACACGAGAAACTGGTAATGGTCGGCGTTGGATTGGACTGGCGAAATCTGCCAGGCACGATCCTTGGGTTCTTCGCTGCGAGGCAATCGTGGCGTAAACACGTCTCGCCCAAGGTCGTCGCAAACAAGGACCAGGAGGGTGGTTAAAAAGTCGCTCTTGTTGCAGCCAGACCGGGCCACCGTGGACGTTGCATACAAACAGCGCGCCCTTCCTGCTGCCACGCGCATCCGGGGTCGCAGACCCCAGCTACAGGGCACAGATTTTAAACACGCTTTTAAGGCGGAGTTCTTTTTGCCGACGTCCCATGGACAATGAGTTGCAAAAACTCACTTCAGATTCTGCAGGACCGCGCTTTCGACGCCGGAAATCTTTTTCAGGATGTCGGGGAGGCTTTCGATGAATCTGGCGCGTCTTTCGGGGGGCATTTGGCGGGCGGCCTCTATTATCACCATGAATGTGACCGTATCCACATCCACGGGCGTCATTGATTGACCCGCGAACCTGGACTGAACGTCGGCGCGCACGGTGTTCTCCGTGGCGTCCCTGTCCTTCCCAATGCTATTTCCCTCAAGGATGACCCATGTGCGCGCGGCGCGGCTGAGTTTGCCCGAGAGTTTTTCCTGCAGGGTGATGGCCTCTGCTGAAATTGTCTGGCCGGGAGCGGCTTCGAGTTTGCCGGCGGAAACCGCCATGAAAAATATTGCGAGGATCGGAAGGAATTTTGCTGTCTTGGGGAAATTCATGGCTCTGTTGTAGCAGAAGCTATTCCTCTTTGGCCAATTCCTCGGGAGTGCGCAATTCGTCCTCGCTCACGGGCGCCTCTTCGTTGTTTTCGATGGGTTTCATGGATTCGAAGGTGCCGAGTTGCATGACCTGCGGCCACGCGCGCATGACGCCAAATACGACGAGCACCGTGACGATGCCGCCGCCCACCACCGAGATAACCGGGCCGAACCATGCGGCAGTGATGCCGGATTCGAATGCGCCAAGCTCGTTCGATGCGCCGATGAAGACGTTGTTCACCGCGGCGACGCGGCCGCGCATGTGGTCGGGCGTGAGCAATTGCACAAGCGTGTGCCGGACGATGACACTGATGTTATCCACTGCGCCCGCCAGGACAAGCGCGAGCATCGAGAGCCAGAACGATTGCGAGAGGCCGAATACCACCGTGACAACGCCGAACGCCGCCACAGCCATAAGCATCGCCCTGCCCGCGCGCCGCATGGGCGGCAGGTGCGCGACGACCACTCCCATGGCGACCGCGCCGACGGACGGCGCCGCCCGCAGCCAGCCCAGCCCGACCGGGCCGCAATGCAGGATGTCGTCCGCGAATACCGGCAGCAATGCGGTGGCGCCGCCGAAGAGCACCGCGAAAAGATCGAGCGTGATCGTTGCAAGAATGATCTTCTTTTCGCACACGAACTTGAGGCCGGAGAACACGTCACCCCACCCTTGCGACGGCTGGAGAGCCTGCGTCTGCCTGTGTTTGATGGGCAGCAGCATTGCAAAAAACAGCAATGCGAACATCGCGTCCAGCCCATAGACCCATGAGAAGCCGAGTTTCACGAGCAGGAAGCCGGCGAGCGCCGGCCCCGTGACCGCGGCGATCTGAAATGTGCTGCTGTTCCAGGTCACGGCATTTGCCAGCGCCTCCGGCGGCACAAGATTCGCCATGAACGGTCCGCGTGTCGCCCAACTGAATGTGCGCGAAATGCCGGAAAGGAACAAAAGCACAAACATCCATGCCAGGCTCGCGTGCATCTGCGACCAGCAGACGAGGCCGATCGAGGAGACGGAGGTGATCAACTGCATGAAGAGCAGGATGCTTTTGCGCGAACAGCGGTCGGCGACCTGCCCCGCCGGGATTGCAAAAACGATGGTCGGTATCGCGAGCACGAGGCCGACGTAGCCGAGCATGCTGGCCATGTGGGTGCGCTGGTAAACCTCCCAGCCGATGGCAACGCTGAGCATCTGCCTGCCTACCACGGAAAGGAAATTGCCCGCTGCGAAAAACCGGTAATCGCGGAAGCGGAATGCGTGGTATGGATCGTGCGCGGCTGGCGCTGTGTTTTCAGACATCGGGGTTCAACTTATCGTACGTCCCCGATACTTTTGCAAGATGTCGCCGGCATCCGGTGATCCGTTCATTTCCGGACAAACACACCGGCATCCTCGTTGAACAAGTGCGGATCCTTGAGGTTGCGCTTGAGCGCCTCCTGGATTTCCGCCGTGGTGTGCAGCGTGTCGGGGATCACCTTTTGATTCACGGTGCGGATGATCAGTTTTTTGTCGTTGTCCTGCAATTCGAAGACCGCGAACGCGAATTTCCGCTCGGACTCCTTGAGCGACGCGATGTTCTTCACGCTGATGAAATGGGTGCCCTCGAAGTCCGAATGCCATGCGTGGAAAATGCCGTCGTAACTCACGATGTATTCCGAGTCATTCAGTTTGCACACGACCATATGCGCATCCGGCTTGCCCGCCTCGGTCCAGTCGCCAATGAGCCGCTCGTCGATTTTGCCCGTCGGCTTTTCCGTGACCGGCGCCTCGTAAGTGCAACCGAATAAAAACAACGCAACGCCCAGCAACGCAAAGTAATGGAGACGGGAGGTATTCATAAGGTGTGTGAATGTGAAAACAATGTCTTACCGACGGGATGCGGTTGCAATGCTAAAGATGGCTCACAAGCCGGGGTGGTTGATGACTTTCAATCAATCACTTTGATACAGCGAAGGTTATGATACATTGGTTAAACTATGAAAAGATTGCCGACCATGCTGATTGCGTTGCTTTTCGCCGGGCATTTGCAGGCAAATCTCGGCGACACCCGGGCCGAGGCGGAGGCGAAATACGGAAAACCGGCCACGGTGGAAAAAGGCCGCACCGACAAGGAAGTCAAATGCCTGTACAGCCACGGCGGCTACAAAATCACCGTGAAATACCTCGATGGCAAAAGTCACTTTGAGGAATACACCAAGGAAGATCTCACCAATTTCGCTTTCACGGACGACGAAATCCAGACCCTGCTGAAGGCGAATTGTCTCGGCCTGGTGTGGAACCGGCTGAGATCCACGGAAAAGGAAAGCATGTTTGAAAAAAACTGGGAACTGGCAACTCCCGACAAGACCGTGGCCGCCGCCTCCACGAAACACCCATACTCCAAGCTCACGATTGCGACCTCGGAATATATTCACTACAACTCCGGGTATGAACGCATCCCCAACGAGAAGGCAGAGCCGGTCGAGCCGTAGCGCGAACAGGATGAAATGTCCGCTGGCAATCGCAATAGCGCTTTCTTTGCTCATGGCAGGCATCGCCATGGCGGACCGGGAAGACCATCTGGAATTCAAATCGCCAAATGGCAAATACAGGGTCGTGGCCAATTGGACAGGCCAGGGCAACAGCGGCTACGCGTGGGATGTCCGGAACAATAAAACCCAAAAGAGCTATTTTGCGGAGGATAAAATCCAGGATAACGAGGCGCTCCCCCATCGATTCTCCGCCATATGGAGCCCGAATGGCAGATACGTAGCGATCAATCTGTACTATGGAAGGATCGCCTATTGCGTGACCGTGATCGACACTGCGGGCAGCGAACCCCGGGAGGTTTCCTTATTCCCAAAAACCGTCCATAAATTTGATGACTATCAAACATCCGCAGGTCCCTGGCTCAACAATACGGATCTTGAAGTCGAAGCTTACCGACCTCTCTACCAGGGACCACACCAAGAATATGATCTGGTAGTGCGATTTGGAAAAAATGGCGGGCGGATTATAAAAGGCGACTGACGCCGGGCTTGCGGCAGTCCCTGAAACCTCAGAAAAGCAAAACGTCGATTGACCTCCCTTGTCGCGTGCTTTAACTAGATGCCGCTTTCCGGATTACCGGTCGACCGGCGTCTGTGATTTCCACGTTTATGCAAAAATTCGTTTCCGACGCTCCCGTCTCAAAAAACCTGCGCGCAGGGCTTTGGTCGCTGCTGGCTTTTATTGTGATCTTCGGCGCGATCGTGGAGTTCCGCTCCGCGTTCCTTACGCAACGCAGGACGGATGCGGATGACTTTTTCCGAGCGGGATGGGGCATCCGCACCGGACTGGACATCTACTCGCTCACCGACACACATGGGTGGCATTACAATTACCCGCCGTTTTTCGCAATCCTGATATCGCCGCTGGCGAATCCTCCGCCCGGCGCGCCCCGGGACTGGATGCTGCCTTATGAAGTCTCCGTTGCCCTGTGGTATCTGGCGAGCGTCGCCGCAGTTGCGCTGGGCGTGCACTGGCTGGCTTCCGCGCTGGAGGAACACTTGGGCGGAGCGCTGGCAACGAAACCGCCACCGTTCTGCTCCAGGTGGTGGATGCTGCGTCTCATCCCCACGCTGGTGTGCCTGCCATCGATCGGGCGCACGCTTTCGCGCGGGCAGGTGAATACGCTTGTGCTTTTCTTTTTTTGCGGGGTCTGCGTCATGGCGGCGAAAAAGAGGAGCATGCTGTCGGGGATGTTCATCGCCGCGGCGGCGGCCATCAAGATCATCCCCGCGTACATCGGGCTGAATGCCTTGCTGCGGCGCGACTGGCGGTGCGTGGCGGGCTGCTTCCTGGGGACTGTCCTGTGTCTCGGCGTGGTGCCGCTGGTTGTGCTTGGCCCCACGCGCACGGTGGAGTGTTACCACAAGTATTACGACGTGATGATCGGGCCCGCTTTGACCGGCGGCGGCGACCAGTCCAGGGCCGTCGAGCTTCTCGCGATCGACGGCACGGATTCGCAATCGTTCATGGTGATGATCCATAATACCATGCACCCCCGGCAGCCGCGCCCTCCCGTGGCCGCACGGTGGGTGAAGCCCGTCCATTGGGCGCTTTCCGCATTAATCACGCTCGTTGCCCTCTGGTATGGGCGGAAGGCGAGGCCGGACGATGCGCTCTACAATGTGATGTTCCTCGGCGTGCTGATTGTCACCATGCTCCCGATCAGCCCTGCGTCGCATACCCATTACCTGATGTTTGCGCTGCCGCTGGTGATGGCTCTTACAGCCTACTCCTGGGAGAAAAACCAGGCGCCTGTGCTGAGCAAAGGTTATTTTATCCTCTTCGTGGTCCATGTGGCCGCGAATGTCATCGCCATGCCACAAAGCCTCATGGTTCTGAAGGCCCTCGGCCTGCCGATGTACGGGACCATGATACTGTGGGTGGCCGGACTGCGCGCGCTGAAAGAGCGGAGCGAAATGCCGTTGCCAGCGCCGGTTTCCATTTAAAGCCTCCGTCCCTCAGGAAAACCTGATCCGCCCCACCCCCCAAGTTTCGCCTTGCCGGACAGGAAATCCTCTCTTATACGTGAGGTTCGTATGCGGGGCATGATGTCCCGAGTGCGGTCGACGCGTGATATCGCAAACGCGGCGGCGATGGAGCTTTGGCCGGGCTGGAGTAATGCCGCGGGCCAGAAAAGATGCGAAGGTAAATGTAAATAGAGCGCGTCTGAAGCTCCGCGAACGCGCTCCAAGGAGAGTCAAGTATCCAACAGCAACAAATCCGTGTAAATGGCCGTATCCGCGCGCGCGAAGTGCGTGTGATTGTGGCGTCCACCAGTGAGCAGCTTGGCGTAATGAAGCTGCCCGATGCATTGCGCAAGGCCCAAAGCCTGGGTCTCGACCTGGTAGAAGTGGCCCCGAATGCCGAACCCCCTGTATGCCGCATCGTCGATTTCGGAAAGTTCCGCTATCAACTGGCCAAGCAGGACAAGGACAAACGACAGGCCACGAGCAAGCTCAAGGAAGTCAAATTCCGGGTCAACATCGACCCGCACGACTACCACACGAAGGTCCGCCGCGCGGAAGAATTTCTCGACAAGGGCAACAAGGTCAAGGTGCAGCTCCAGTTTCGCGGTCGCGAAATGGCCCACCAGGATCTCGGCATGAAATTGATGCACAAGGTCAAGGAAGACCTGAACACCATGGCCGCCGTGGAGATGGAGCCGAAGCTCATGGGCAAGAGCGTGAACATGACGCTCTCCCCGCTTCCCGCAAACAAGCGCAAGCGCAAGTTTGAGCCACACACCGACGAGGAACTCGCGGCGCTCGAAAATCACGTCGAGGAAGACGACGAGGATTGACCATGCGGCGCGGCCGGCGCCTTTGTAGACCGGCTCGAATACCCGGCTAAACTACCTCGCGGTAGAAGAACGCCATGAAAATGCCCAGACCAATCACGCAGGCGGGCCAGATGTATTTTGCGATGCGCGCGGGGATCAGGCCGCGCAGCATCAAGAGGCGCGTGGCTCCCGCGAAGAGCCCGAATGCGCCGAAGATGGCGTGCTGGACGTTGATGAGGTTTGTGAGGTCGTCGGGGATGGATGAGGTAGAGTGGGCGTGGCCTAACAGGAGGAGGCTGCCTACTATCATGATGATGGGGAGCGGGTAACCGAGGGGGCGTTTTTCCTCCGGGTTTTTCTGGTCGCGCCATGTGAGCCACGCGATGATGAATACCATCAATGCGCCCAACTGGTGCTCCAGGAGGATGGGGTTTGTGAATATTTCCAGCGGGCTCACGAGATGCAGCAGCCATAGCTCAGGATTTGCCGCGATGGCGATGAAGCAGCCGAAAGGGAGGAGCACCAATGCCGCGAAACGCCCGCCCCACAGGCCGGTGCGGCCGCCCATGGATTGCACGAACCACGCGATCCCGAGCAGGCAGACGGCCATGCCGGAGCAGTTATGCGTGAACTCGGAATAGCGCAGGTCGCCGATGGTGGGGCCGCGCGGATCGTCCGGCGTATCCCAGCCCGCGATGCTTGTATTCGGCTTGTGCGGCACGAGGAAGATCTGCCCTTGCGCGGTATTCAGGCGTTGCGATCCGTCATCACCGGGCGGCGAGACGGAGCCGAGAATGCCGGCGACCGTGATGACCAGCACGCCTGCTGTAACTTCGAGTTCAAGCGTCCGGGAAAACCATGCCAGGACACCGGGGGCATCGGTGCTTTTGTTTGCGGCGATCTCCAAGAGCTTGGGCCGGATGTATTTGAAATTGACGAAGCCCGCGTAGATGGCAGGCGCAAGCAGGGTGAGCTTCACCACGAGCGTAAGGCCGTACGGGGATGTGAACAATGCCTCCACTGTGTTGAGATAGCGATATGCCGCGACTATGCCGGTAAGACCCAGCAGCGAAGTCGTGACCAGGGCGATGGGTGAAAACCGCCGCACGATCTCCGCGATGAAAGCCGCGCGCGCGATTGTTGCGTCGGCGAACATCAGCCTGCGCGCGACAAACAGGTGGAGCAGAATCCCCATCCAGAGCGCGGCTGTGGTGATGTGGGCGATCTGCGCGGCGATGGCGAGCGTGCGATTCCCGGGTTGCGCAGCCGCGTGGCTGACGAGGCTGGTGACAATGACCGCGCCCCATGCCAGCGCCGCCACGAGCCACCAGTGCCGCCTGCCCGGCAACCGGGCCGCGCCAGCCGTGAGCAGCAACAATCCGGCCCGCGCCAGGCAGAGCTGGCCGACTGTGGTGTGGGTTGCGAAACGGATCACTGTGGAGATATCCGCCCCGCCGAAAACCGTCTGGTTTTTAAATTCGGCGACCTGCACGATAAAATCGATGAATGTTGCGACCATCGCCCCCAGCGCGCCGTAGCTCACCCAGCGCGCGGCGCTTCGCAGCATGGCGCCGATGAATTGATCACGCTCCGCGTCGATCCCGAAGGTGCGGGCGGTGGGAAGCAGCAGCCATAGCATGGCGATCGGGCCGCCGAGGGCGACGATCAAGCCGGTGAGCAGAAGCGCGTGCAGTGCGGAATGTTCCATCCAGTGCGGGGGGATTTTTCGAGAAGACGCGGGGCTTACTTTACGACGACGCGGAAGGTGATCCTGCCGGGCGCGCTGTGTCCGTCGCGCGACAGCACACGCCATTCCACCACGTATTCGCCCGGCGGGAGAGGCTCAAGTTTTACGCTGAGATGCGTGTGATCCTTTGCATCGACGACCGGCTTGCCCTTCGTGAGATTGCCGTGTTTGTTGGATGTCAGTTCCGCCGAGGGATAGACTTCCAGCGTGTTAAAACCGTCCTCGAGCAGTTCGTTGAACCAGAGTTCAAGCTGCTCCGGGGATTTCGTGATCCCGGCGTTTTTGGCGGGGATGGAGCGCACCATCCGCGCATGCGCATCGGCCTTCGGGGCGGATATCAGGATTAAAACGAGGGCTGCGGCGATACCCGCCAGTCCAAACGTTCCACTGCATTTCCGGCTGGATGTTTTCATGGAGTTTTCATTAGCGGTTTGCAGGGTAAATTCCAAAGCCTTTCTACAGGCCTTCTATCTGCGACCGCTCCATGCATGAACCCGCCATGCGCGCGGGCTTTTGCCGTAACCCTGCCGGAACTTCCTAGAAAAATGAAAGGGATTTGCGAATCCGCAGCGAAGCGCGATTTCACCGACGGAGAGACCCGTGTGCGAAAGCAGATCCGTGGCAATCTCCAGACGTTTCTCGTAGAGATACTCCGTAGGCGTGGACCAACCACGCTCACGGAAGAGCTTCAGCAAATGCTGCCGTGAGACACCGGCGGCAGATGCAAGATGAGAGAGGCCCAGCGGTTTCTCATATTCACGGGAGACAAAATTCTCCAGCCGCACCCTCGCTTCATCGGCCGCATTCCGGTTTGCACCACCCGCACGCGCCACCATGGCAAAGCCGGAGAGCAGAGCCAGGCCGAGGCCAAGAAAATAATCGTTCTCCGGGGGCGATCCTGACGACGCGCCCAGAGGAGGCGTCTTGCCCAACTTGAAAAGCGCAGCCAGATGCGAACCGAATGGCGCGGGCTCCCGGAGTGAAGCGAAAATCCTGCGCATATTTGCCGGCACGGCGTCCGGCGCGATGGCGCACCAGCCGTGATGCGTATCCATGTCGCGCGCGAACCGGAAATGCTCCCGGTGTTTCGGCGAGAGAAGGATCGCCTGACCGGCGGCGACATGAATCTGCCTGCCGTCCAGCTTCAAGTCCAGCAGCCCGCTGTGGATGACGACGAGCTGATAATCCTGCTGCATGCGGGGCCCGCAAATACCCCCTGGCGCGTAGATCACATCCCCGAAGACCACTTTTCCCCGGCTAAGATGGAGATTCACCCTGGATATGTTTTTGAGACTTACAGGCATGGCGTTTTGCCACTCTTCCACTACCTTGCCGCCATGACAACCCCGATTTCACTCAGTCCGAACCGTCTTGTACCCGACGATCTCGCCGTGCAGCTCGGGCCATTTGGCTCATGGCCGAAGGACGGTTCACTGCCCAACGGTTATTTTACACGACCAGTGACGGATGAGGCCGCGACCTTTTACAAGGAGAACGGTTTTCTGGTGCTCCACGATGCGCTCAGCGCGGCGGAGGTCGAGGAGTTGAAACAGGATACGCTCAAGGTCTGCCGCAATGAGGATGGCCGCATAGGCGGCATCGAGACGGCTGATCCAAGCATGTCGGACCTGGACGCCATGAAGCGCGTGCTCTGCATCCATTTCCCGCACAAGCTCACGGACGTGTTTTATCGCGCGCTAGCCTACCCGGCGCTCACGGATGTGTTGACGAAGGTGATCAGCCCGAATGTGAAGTGCATGCAGTCGATGCTTTTTGTAAAGGCATCCGGCAAACCCGGCCAGGCATGGCACCAGGATGAGGATTACATTCCCACACGCGACCGTTCGCTCGCGGGCGCATGGATCGCGCTGGATGATGCCACGGTCGAAAATGGCTGCCTCTGGGTTCTGCCCGGCTCGCATGCGCGTGGCATCCTGTGGCCGCAGAAATTCCATTTCGACAAGCGTTTCGATTGTGCCCGCGAGAGTTATAATTTTCCGTGGAAGGATGAGGATTCGGTGCCCGTGGAAGTGAAAGCAGGCTCGATCGTGTTTTTCAACGGCTATCTGCTGCACCGCTCCCTGCCGAACCGCGCGACCACCGGCTTCCGCCGCGCGCTCGTCAACCACTACATGAGCGCGGAATCGTTCCTACCATGGATAAAGGACGACAAATCGAACATGGCGATGACGGACTTCCGGGACATTGTGATGGTCGCAGGTGAGGATCCATTCGCATACAAGGGTGTCATCGACCATTCCAAGGCGCATGTCCGCGCGGATGGCCAGGGAGGATGCGCAGATTGGGACAACGAGAATCAAAAACGCCTCGCAGCCGAGCACGCGAAAAAAACCGCCGCGCAAAAAGAAGCGGCCGCTGCCTGAGGCCGGGCCTGTTCAGCTTTTCGTGATCCGCTCACGGAAGGTTCCGGGGTATTCGCCCATCACGCGCCGGAAGGCCCGGATGAATGATGTGACGCTGCCGTACCCGCATGCGGCGGAAATCTCGGCGGTTTTGAGCGGACTGCGCAACAGAAGATTCCGAGCGTGGGCGATGCGGATTTCCTCGAGCGTGCGGTGAAAGCCCTCCCCCTTTTTACCCGCCAGCGCGGAGAGGTAATTCGGATGCACCTTCAGCGCCGCCGCGACTGAATCCCGCGAAAGCATCGGGTCGGAATAGGCGGTGTTGAGATGGTCCAGCGCGCGTTCCCATGTGCCACCCTCCGCCGATTGCTCATACCCGGCGCTGTCCCGGAGATCATTCCCGGCGAGGTGCAAAAGCGCCAGCATCATCTGGCGGGCAGGTTCCGGATCAGGCTCGTCCTCCTCGGCCAGCACGTCGAGGCCGCGCAGGAGATGCAGCACGGCGCCCCCGGCCGGTTGCGACGAATGCCAGCTCCACGGCGTGTTCCCGGCAGGAGGCCGGCCACCGGGAAAATCCACCATGAGATACCGGGTGAATGAGCGCCTGTAAACAATCCCAAAATAAACACACGGTTTCTTCCAGAAAGTGATGTTCCATGCATGCCCCGGCCAGTAGAGACCGTCCCCGGGCTTGAATCTACAATCCGCGCGCCAGCCCGACCGGGTAATGGCGTGGCGATGTTCGCCCGCAAGCATGATCATAAGACGCGCATCGCCCTCAATGCGCAAAGGCGGGTCGCCTTTTACTGATTTCGACGAACGCGTGCTTGCGAGAACAAGATCCGAGGGCCACCCGCGTTCCAGAATGCCGCGCAAAATGCCACTGAAATACTCCCTGGTCTGTTGCAATGGACGGTAGCGCATGTTTTGAGATACCTTACAAATCGGCAATGATATTACTTCTTGCCTCTATAAATCCATAAATAATGGATTACAAATGATTTCCTCCGCTTGATTTGCAAACCACCATGAATCCACAACTCCTCTCCTCAAAAGGCTCCGACCGGGCGACCGGCTACAATCTCAGCAACAAGATCATCCGGCACGATGGGCGGCTTTACACGGCATGGCTCGACGCCCCGCCGGTAGAGAAGGGCCTGGCAATCATCCGGCTGGGAGTATGCGACGGGAGGACAGGCGCGTTGCAAAATATCGTCACGCTGGGGCATGGGGTGGACAACCATTGCGGCCCCGCGCTGGCGGTGGATCACGACGGGCGCATGCACACCGTCATCGGCGGACACCATACGCCATTCCAATACCGCTATTCGGATAATCCGGCTGATGAAGCGAGCTGGAGCGAGCCGGAGAGCATGGGGCCGCGCAATACTTATCCGAGCCTTGTGGCCGATGGCCAGGGGACACTTCACATGGTTCACCGCGAGGGAGCACTCTACGATTCCAACCTGCCCGCGGACCGCCAAAAACCATACGAGTTCTGGTACCGACGCAAAAAGGCAGGCCGCCCGTGGGAGGCCCCCGTGGCAATCACGACAAGCCCGACGGCGGGTTACTGCCATTTCATGCAATCGCTCAGCGTCGGCCCGGCCGGGGCGCTGCATCTTTTTTTCCAGCATCATTATACAGATGGTGATCTGCCGAATCACATGCGCGGACGGATGGGAGTCTATCTCCGGTCCGACGATGGCGGGGACACGTGGTTTAACGAAGGGAAGCGCTGCGAGCTTCCGTTGCCCATCGAAGCGTCGATCCCCTTCTTCGATTGCCCGCAGCGAGGCCTGCGGATCAACAACCATGTGGTGGATTCCGAGGATCGCCCGTGGGTTTTCTCCTCAATCACCACGGAGAAGCACGGAATATTGCAGCGACGCGCGGAGACCGGCTGGGAGACGGTGGACATCGGCGGCAGCCTCGGGAACCTGAACATGTCCGGCGGACACAGCCGTGACGCCGCAATCACACGAGGCGCGGACGGGAACATTCATGTCGTGATCGCCACGAATCCTGATGACCAACCCTCGGATTGGTATCATCCCCGGCATGAACTATTTCACATGGTGCTGGAGGAAACCGGACACGTCCGTTCATTCGGACAATTTTCGGCGACCGATCCGAAAGCGGCAAACTGGCTGCCCGCGCCTGAAAACTGGGATTGGGTTCGAAAGGAAACTGTCTGCGCGGATGGCCCGTGGCTTCTATATACCAAGGGACTGAATCTCGGCGGCATTGGCGGACAGAACGCCAATGCCCACCAGACGGAAGTCTATCTCACGCATCTTTGACCAAATCTGATTTCGATCATGGCTGACAAAAACAACATCCCGTTACCCGATCTTCTCAAGCTCAAGCGCTGGAACACACCGGAAACCTACGGAGCATTCCGGGGTGAGGTGAACAGCAACATCCACCGCACGCTCGGCTGCGTGGGGACGATCACGGATGGCGCGATCCGGGACGTGGATGAAATGTGCAACGCGGGATTCAAGGCGATCGCCCGCCGGATGTGTGCAGGCCATGCGTGCGAATGGTAGAATTTTTCAAATCCAAGTTATGAACACCAATAGCAATCCAGCGTCCAATGCTGCCGGCGATACCCCGGATCCATTTCGTTTCGTGGCAGCGCCTTTCGCTCCCTGGGACGAACGTGGCTCGATTCGCTACGAAAGCGTTGCGCCCATGGCCGATTTTCTACTGGCACGCGGCGTCTCGGGTGTATTTGTAAACGGAACCACGGGCGAAGGGCTTTCCCTCACACTCGATGAGCGGAAACGGCTGGCGGAAACCTGGCGGGAAAAGAGCGCCGGGAAACTGAAGCTGTTCGTCCATGTGGGCCACGCCTGCCCGGAGGATGCACGGGAACTGGCGCGGCACGCCGAGTCGCTCAAGGCGGATGCCATCGCGGCAATCGGGCCGGTTTTTTACGGACTTTCCTCGCCGGATGTGCTCGCCGCATATTGCGGCCGGATCGCGGAAGCAGCTCCCGGCACCCCGTTCTATTACTATCACCTGCCCTCCATGTCGCGAGTGGATTGCCTGGCGAGCGCGGCCCTGCAAGCGATGGCGGGGGCCGTTCCCACTTTTGCAGGGATAAAGTTCACACACAATGACATCGAGGATTACCGGCGATGCCTCGACCTTGCCGGGGACCGCTTTGAGATTATGTTCGGGCGGGATGAATTATTGCTCGAGGGCCTGAAAGCAGGGGCGCGTTCGGCAGTCGGAAGCACCTATAACTTCGCGGTGCCGCTTTACCGGAAAATCCGGGAGGCTTTCGTTTCCGGGAAGCATGCAGAGGCACAGGCACTCCAGACTCTTGCCACGGATGCCATCAACCTCATGGTTGCCGCCGGCGGCCAGCCCGGGATCAAAGCCGTGCTGACGATGGAAGGGATCGATTTCGGGGGAGTGCGATTGCCGATGCAGGGACTCGACCGGAAGACTAGCGGGGAATTGCAGGCCGCATTGGAGCGATTGGCTTATTTTGAACAGATTCGTGCCTGAAATCGTGATTCCACGCTCATTTTGAAGCAGCCTGGCTGGAATTTTTACCCAGAAATAATCAAAATCACAATCCAAGATGCATCTTTATTATTTCGAGAAACTTACATCTAAAATCATTCTCACAAACAAGCCCGATTTCGAGCCAATTTGTCTCATTTATTTTTTCAGGAATAGTTTACCTCATAAAATATTCGCTCGTCAGCGCAAAAAATCGTGCTAATATAGGGACTCTATGGCTATACAGAAGAAAAACGCTTTTTCACGTCGTCTGCCAGACCTTGTCACAGAGGAACTTGTGTCGGTACTGTCGCAAAAAAGCTCTTTCGAGTTCAAACAACTCTTCGATATCGTTCATGAAAACCTGCGTGCACGCAACGCAGCAAGCGGTGGCGAAGAAATGCTGCGCCTCAGGGCCTACGAGAAACTCCAAAACCTCGTGGCACGCGGCATGGTGAAAAAGACCGGCAAGAAGTACAAGGGCCTGGCGTCAGCGCTCGCAGCCGCCAGTGCGGCCGCAGCAGCGGCAGCCGCCGCAGTGCCCGTCGGTGCAGGTCGCTAAGGGGCATCAATTTCACAGGCCCTTCCACCGGGCAACGGAATCATGGTTAAAGATTATCTGCCTATTTTGCTCCAGGCCATCGTGGCTATTGGCTTTGCCGCGTCCGCGCTGATCTTCAGCGTGATCCTGGGAAAAGCCGGACGCAACAATCCGACAAAGGACACCGCATACGAATGCGGCATGGTCGCCGAGGGCGCGGTCCAGCCGCGTTTCAGCGTGAAGTTCTATCTCGTGGCGATGCTGTTCATCCTTTTCGACATCGAGATCGTCTTCATGTATCCATGGGCCGTCGTTTACAGGGATTTCCTGAAACAGCAGGGGTCGCTCATTTTGTGGAGCATGATGAGTTTCGTGGGAGTGCTCACCGTGGGTTACGTGTACGCCATTAAAAAAGGCGCTCTGGACTGGAAAAAATAGCCCAGGCACAAATCCAGACGCAGGCTCTTGCGCGATCCATTTCGCGGCGGGAATATTCCTTGCTTCAAATTTTCCGACTCCGTAAAACCAACAGAAAGACATGGTGCATCATATCGTCCTTTTCAAACTGAAACCCGAGGTCACGAACGACAAGGTCGAGGTGATGATGATGAGCACCCGCATGATGCTGCTGAAGATTCCCGAGGTGCTCAGCATCAAATGCGGCAAGCGCATCGACCCGAAGTGCGAGTGGCCTTTTTTCATCGCCGTGGATTGCGAATCCATGGACAAACTCGCGGTCTATCGCGACAACCCGATCCATCTGAAATTTGTCGAGGACATCATCAAGCCGAACACGACCGAACGGCTGGTCCTCGATTACGAGATGGAGCCGGGCAAGGAAGTAAAATACTCCTGAAGCCTGCCGGCGGCGAAGGCGATCTCCGCGTCGCCAATCTCGAAGGGAGGCGAGAAGCTTAATACATTGCCCTGAGGCGAGCCTGCCAGCAGGATCAGCCCATCGCGCAAGGCCTGTTTGATGATGCGTCCGGCAAATGCCGCGTCCGGCTCCCCGCCGGAGCCCACGATCTCCATGCCGAGCATCAGGCCGACGCCACGGACATTGCCGATCCGGGACGAACGCAGATTTTTCAGCGCGTTTTTGAACCGCTCCCCGGTTTGTTGCACCCGTGATGCGAGACCGGGGCCGGAATGCAGCGCCAGCGCCGTGAGCGCCATGCGGCAGCCGAGCGGATTGCCGAGGAATGTGCTGGTGTGCAGCGCCTCGCCCATCGAGAGCGGCCATGCATCCATGACATCGCTCCTGCCCACGCAGGCCGACATGGGAAATCCCGAGGTGAGAGCCTTGCCGAGGCAGATGATGTCCGGCACCACGCCGGAATGGTCGCATGCGAACAGCGCGCCCGTGCGGTTGAAGCCGGTGTAGATTTCATCGACGATGAGCAGGATTTTTTCCGTGTCGCAGATCTGCCGGAGCATGCGCAAAAAATCGAGCGGCGGAACCACGTCGCCGCCGCGCCCCTGGATCGGCTCCACAAGGATGCAACCGATTTCCTTTTGCTCCAGCGTCTCCATGATCGAGTCGTGCAATTTTTCGAGGCATGTGCTCGAGCAGTTGGGAAAATTGCCTCCCTCGATGCGGTAATCCTCCCGCACACCGAAGGGACAGCGATAGCAATGCGGGTAGGGCAGGATGGTCGCGAATTCCTTGAGTTGCGGCCGGAATGGGTCGCGGAAAAACGGGATGCCGCCGGCCTCAAGCGCACCGTAGCCCAACCCGTGATAAGCGCCGCTGAATGCGATTACGCCGGCTTTCCCGCTATGGAGCAACGACGTTTTCAGTGCCGCCTCCACCGCCTCGAAACCGGAGTTGCACAGCATCGTCTTGCCCGTACCGGCGCCCCACCGCCCGAAGGTCATCGCGCTGAGTTTTTCGCAAAGGGCGGCCTTGTCGGCGGCGGGATGCACATCGCCCATCGCGTGAAAAAGGGAGGCGGATTGCTCCACCATGGCGTCCCTGATTTCCGGATTCGTATGCCCAAGGCCCGCAACTCCGAAAGCGGCGGTCAGGTCGAGGAAACGATTGCCGTCCACATCCCATACATTCGTCCCCTCCGCGCGGCTCCAGAATACGGGGAATTCCGCATCAAGAAACGTGACGTTCCGCGATTCGTAGCGGCGCAGCGATTCCGCAAGCTCGCGGGATTTCGGGCCGGGGATTTCAGTCAGGATTTCGGGAAGCACTGGATCAATCTACCCCAAACATCACGGATTCATGCACCAAAATCTCATGGAATTTAGCGCATCAACACTGCTACAACACCGGCATGTCGAAACTTCCGTCCGGATTCCGGAACATTGCCGCCACGAGTCGCTTGATCGCGATCACCGCCCTGCTGGGGTTTAATATTGCAATCGCCCGGGCGGATAACCCCGCTCCCCTGCCCCAGGAAATCCAGCCGCAGAATGCGAATATCCGCTACACCGGCCGATGGGACATGAGTGATCCCGCCGCGCCGCAGGCCACGTGGACCTGCACCGCAGTGACGGCAAGATTCAAAGGCACGGCGATCAATGCACGGCTGAAACACACCGGCACTTATCCGAATTCGTATTACCAGATCACCGTGGATGGGCAACCCACGGGCGTGATCTCCCCCACTGCGGAGCAGGATTTATTTGCGGTGGCTGCCGGCCTGCCGGACAAGGAACACACGATCGAAATCATCCGACGGAATGAAGCCGCGTGGAGGGCTCCTTTTGTTTTTCTGGGATTCCAACTGGAGAAGAGTGGGCAACTTCTGCCGCCACCTCCGCGCAGTGACAAACGGCTGCTGGTCATCGGTGATTCGATCAGTTGCGGTTTCGGCAACGAGGCGGAAAAGCCGGAGGGCAATCCTCCCGCGAAGCAGAATGGTTACATGACCTATGGCGCGATCGCCGCCCGGAAATTCGGCGCGGAGATCCAGATCATCGCGTGGTCGGGCCGCAAGCTGTTCCCGAACAATACGATGGCCGAGGTTTATGACCGCATGCTGGCCCAGGATGCCGGTTCAAAAGCAAACTTGAAGGATTGGGTGCCCGATGTGGTGGTGATCAATCTCGGCACGAATGATTTTTGTGACAAAAAGAATCCCCCGCAGGAGCAGCCGTGGATCGCGGCCTACAAGGCATTCATCGGGACGATCCGGGAATTCGCGCCCAAGGCCCACATCATCATAGCCTCCGGCCCCATGGGGACGCCAGCAAGCTGGGATACCTGGGCCAGAACCATCACCGCCGACCTCAATAATGCCGGAGACAAAAATATTACCTACCTGCCCTTCCCCACCCAGGATGTGAACGGGGATGGAGTCGGCGGGAACTGGCACCCAAATATCACGACCCAGAAAAAGATGGGGGCAATGCTGATTGCGGAGATTGAGAAGACGACGGGATGGAAGGCGATTGCAGGACAATCGTCACCATAGAGAAAGGGCGCGCCCGGGGTTACCCTGCACCGGACTCAGTGCGCCCCGACCGGCTCCTCGACAGCGCTGCTCTCAACGAGCTGTCCGTAAACCTTCTCGTATTTTTCCGCGGCGGCTGACCATGAGAAATCGCTGGTCATCGCACGTTGCACCAGCGTCTTCCACGTTTGCGCGTCCGAGAACACTTTCTTCGCATTCCCGATCGCATCCCAGAGGGCTTCGGGTGAGTAATCGTAAAAGAGGAAACCGTTTCCCTCGCCCGTCGTCGGGTCGTAGTTCTGGATGATCTGGAACAAGCCGCCGCATGCCCTCGCGACGGGGATCGTGCCGTATTTCAGGCTGTACATCGCCGAGAGGCCGCATGGCTCAAAATGAGACGGGATGAGCGTGATGTCCGCGCCAGCCTCGATCAAATGCGCGAGTGAGTCGTCGAAGTCCCTTTTGAATGCGAATTGGTCCCGATGTTTTTTCTGCGCAACCAGAAGCTCGCGTTCGTAGGCGGGATCGCCCTCGCCGAGGATCACCAGCCGCACGTCATCGGCAAGCAGCCGGTCCAAAAGCGGAAACAGAATGTCGAATCCCTTTTGCTCGGCCAGCCGGGTAACCATCGCAAAAACGGGGCCGGTGGGGTTGGGCGCCAGGTTGAACTTCGAGAGGAGCGCTTCGCGGCAGGTTTTTTTACCCCCCATTGCGCTTGGCCTGTATTTTTTTGGAATCCATTTGTCGGTGGATGGATTCCAGATCGTGGAGTCCGCGCCATTGAGGATGCCGGAAAGCTTGCCACTCTGCTCCCGCAGCACCTGGTCGAGACCGGCGCCGTATTCGGGCGTCTGGATTTCGCGCGCATAACGTTCGCTAACGGTGGTGACGGCATCAGCGAAAAGGATGCCGCCCTTGAGGAAGTTCACATTGCCGTAGAACTCGACGCCTTTCTCCGAGAAATAGCTGCCCGGCAGGTTCGTAAGCCCGAAATCGATCCCCCAGAATGCGCCCTGGTACACGACATTGTGCATCGTGAGCACGGTCTGGAACGGGAGGCCGTATTCGTGGATGAAGACGGGGACGAGCGCCGTCTGCCAGTCGTGCACATGGATGATGTCCGGCGCCGGTTTCATCCTGCGCGCCAGTTCGACCACCGCCTTGGAAAAATAGACGAAGCGCTCGGCATTATCCTCGTAAGCGCGACCGTCTGAGCCGTAGAACCCCGAGCGGTCGAAATACTCGTCGCGGCGCACCAGGAAGACCTGCACGCCGTTCGGCGCCATGCACTCGAGGATCTCGGCATCGAGCCGCTTGCTGCCCACCTGCACGGTCATCTGCACGCCTGTGCTCTTGATTTTCAACCCCCTGGTCTCGCGGATGCTGCGGTAGTACGGCAGCACGACGCTGACCTCGTGCCCGCGCTTTTGCAGCTCGGCGGGCAGGGTCTCCAGTACATCGCCGAGCCCGCCGGATCGGGCAAGGGGCGCCATCTCGCTGCTGGCCATGAGGATTTTCATACGACTGGACTTATAGCACCATAAGCTGCACATTGTCAGCAAACACAATCTCGGTTTGCCGCTACAGGCTTGTAAAAGACACTTGTCAAAGCGGGCGGGGTTGATAAATTCGCCAAGCCTCACGGCACTTTACATGACTCTCGGCAATCTATTAACGGTCAACCAAATCATTCCCGAAATGCAAGCCACCGAACGGTGGTCGGCAATCGTCGAGCTTATCGACCTGCTGGTCGGGCTGGGGAAAATCAACAAGGACGACAGGGACACCGTCCTGGCCGCATTGAAGGCGCGCGAGGAGACCATGAGCACCGGCATCGGCTTCGGCATTGCGATCCCGCATGCCTCCTCCGACCGTGTGCACGAAGTCGTGGCAGCATTCGGACGCTCCAGCACGGGCATCGAGTTTGATTCCCTGGACAACGCCCCCGTGAAGTTCATCGTGCTTTTCGTCGTCCCGAAGGACCAGTTTCAGACCCATCTTCGCACACTGGCCGCCATTGCCAAATTTCTCAACGACCGCGCCGTCCGTGACAGGCTTGCCACCGCGCCCACCGCGCAGGACATCCTCGCGATCTTCGAGAGTTCAGCCCCGGTAAAGGCGTAGAGTTTTATGGAAACTCTGCAGTCGCTGCTCGCGGGCAGGTTGCGCCTCGCGTTGCCGCAGGGCGTCACCATCGAGCCCCAGATCACACCCACAAGCGATGCGCGCTTCGGGGATTACCAGTCGAACGTCGCCATGATCCTCGCCAAGCAGGCGAAGGCCAACCCGCGCCAGCTTGCACAGCAGATCATCGAAAAGCTCGATGTCTCGGAAATTTGCGAGCCGCCGGAGATCGCCGGCGCGGGGTTCATCAACCTGCGCCTGAAGCCGGCATGGATACAAACGCGGCTGGTGGAACTCGCCGCGGACGCGCGTCTCGGTGTTCCGTCACCAGTGAAACCGAAAAAACTCGTCGTCGATTTTTCCGGCCCCAATGTCGCGAAACCGATGCATGTGGGCCACATCCGCTCCACGTTCCTGGGCGACGCAATTTCGCGCATAGCGGCATTCGTGGGGCACGAGGTGGTAAGGGACAATCACATCGGCGACTGGGGCACGCAATTCGGCATGCTGCTTACGGGCTGGAAAACAGTGCTAGACAAGGAGGCGCTCGCCGCCGATCCGCTCGGCGAGATGGAGCGCATTTACAAGCTGATCTCCGCGCGCTGCAAGGAAGACCCCGCCACGCTTGAGCGCGCCCGGCAGGAACTCGTGAAATTGCAGAACGGCGACGAGGAGAACCTTGCGCTCTGGCACGAGATGATCCGGCTCTCGCAGTCGCAGTTCGACACCATTTACGGCCGGCTCAACATCAAGTTCGATGTCGCGCTCGGCGAAAGTTTCTACAACCCGTGGCTGAAGGACGTCGTGCAACAGCTTCGCGACAAGGGTATTGCCCGTGAAAGCGAGGGTGCGTGGTGCGTGTTTTCCGACGGCTCTGTCCCCGAAAAAGAAGACCCGTTCCTGATCCAGCGCGATGGCCAGTGGACACCGATGCCTGCCCTCGTGCAAAAGGCAGACGGCGCCTCGAACTACACCACCACCGATCTCGCCACCATCGAATACCGGCTCAAGACCTGGTCGCCGGATGAAATTATTTACGTCACCGACGGACGCCAGCAGCTCCATTTCCGCCAGATGTTCTCGATCTTCAGGCGCTGGCATCCGGATGCGAAGGTGCATCTCGCGCACGTCTGGTTTGGCGCGATCATGGGAGAGGACGGTAAGCCGTTCAAGACCCGCAGCGGCGAAACGGTGAAGCTTGCCGAGTTGCTCGACGAAGCCGAGGAGCGCGCCCTGAAGATCGTCGCCGAAAAAAACGCCTCACTGCCTGCGGAAGAGCAGAAGGAGATCGCACGCATCATCGGCCTTGGAGCCGTGAAATACGCCGACCTCGTGCCGAACCGCCAGAGCGATTATGTTTTCTCGTGGGACAAGATGCTTTCCCTGCAAGGCAACACCGCGCCCTATCTGCAAAATGCCTACGTCCGCATTCAGGCGATTTTCCGCAAGGCCATTGAAGCCGGTGCAACTACGAGTGAAGTAAACAGCTTTTCTTCAATCGCCACGTTCACGCTCACGGAACCCGCCGAGTTTACGCTCGCAAAGAAACTCTTCCAATTCGGCGAAACCGCCCCGCAAGTTCTGGACGATTTCCGTCCGAACATACTGGCAAATTATCTCTACGAACTGGCTAATACATTCCACACCTTCTATGAAGCGTGTCCTGTGTTGAAATCAGAGGAACCTGCCCGTTCCTCTCGCCTTGCGCTGTGTGATCTTACTTCGAAAGTCCTCAAGCAAGGGCTTGCCCTACTGGGAATCGAAGTCCCTTCGAGGATGTAACCGGCGGCTACAAATCCACCAGGAACTGATTCGTCCTTTTCTCCATGCCGATCTTCGTGGCCGGGCCGTGGCCGGGGAGGATGGTGACGTCGTCGCCGAGTGGCAGGACTTTGTTTTTGATTCCGGAGATCAGCAGGTCGTAGTCGCCGCCGGGCAGATCCCAGCGGCCTATTGCTCCCGCAAATAAAACATCTCCTCCGAACAAAATGCGCTCGCGCTTGTCAAAGAAACAAAGGCTGCCGGGGCAGTGCCCGGGCACGAGTAATACTTGAAACTCCACATCATTCAGAATCTGCGACGCTGTCTCCTCAATGAGCAGATCCGCCCCGACGGGCTCCACTTCAAACGCGAACCCAAAGTTTTTGAAAAAACCGGGCTCGGTGAGCATCTGCACGCTGTCGCGGTGATAGCCGACCTTGCATCCGTGGTCGCACTTGATCCTCGCCGCGTCGATGACGTGGTCGATATGCCCGTGCGTGAGCAGCAGCAGGCTCACTTTCAGCCCTTCCGCCTCCAACCAGTCCGCCGCCTCCTGCGGGGCGTCGATCAAAATGCCGTGCTCCTCGATGAAAAAGCAATTCGTGTCGAAAATCCCGCCGGTGAATGTCTTGATGGCCATGAGAGGGGCAAAATGGGGGCAATTACAGAGGGGCGCAAGCCCGTTTTGAACATTTCCGGGCTTTCGCACCCCCATTTCGCGCGGAATGTGCTATTATACCGAACGCGTGTTTGATTTTTAAACAAAACCTGTCAGTGTGATTCACTTTTTATCTTCAATGAAGCTGTCCCGACTCCTCCTTTTACCACTGGTTGCGATTTCACTGTTCAGGGCGCCGATCGTCTCGGCCGAGCCTGATCCCGGCCAGATTTGCATTTCCGTCGGGCGCCTGCTGGAGCAGGGGCACTACACGCGCCGGAAGCTGGATACCGAGCTTTCCAAGCAATTTTTGAAGAATTACCTGGAGGCGCTGGATTACAATCACCTCTTTTTCACGCAGAAGGACGTGGACGCATTCCAGTCAAAATACGGTGCCGCGCTGGCCGACGACATTCTGCTGGGCAACCCGAACGCCGCGTTCGAAATCTGGGACGTCTATACCAAGCGTGTCGAGGAACGCGTGGCGAAAGTGAAGGAACTGCTCACGAAGACCTACGATTTCAAAGGAGACCACACCATCGAGCTCAACCGCCAGAAGGCCTCGTGGCCGAAGGACGACGCCGATGCGGACCAGCTCTGGCGTGACCGGCTGGAGGGTGAACTCCTGCAGGAAAAACTCGTCCAGCATCCCATCGAGCCGGGGCTCAAGGTGGTTACACGCCGCTACAACCAGGTGCTGCGCAACATCCACGAGCAGACGCGCGAGGATGTGATCAAGACGTTTCTCTCCGTGCTCGCACAGACCTACGACCCGCACTCCGAGTACCTCAGCAAGTCCGACCTCGAAAGTTTCAACATCCAGATGCGCCTCTCTCTCGTGGGCATCGGCGCGGTGCTGCGTTCCGAGGAAGGCTACGCAAAAATCATGGACCTGGTGGAAGGTGGTCCCGCCAAGATGAGCGGTCACTTGAAGGTGGGCGACCGCATCAGCGCAGTGGCGCAGGGGAACGGGGAATTTGTCGATGTGATCGACATGAAGCTCGACAAGGTGGTCGAGATGATCCGCGGAAAAAAAGGGACGACCGTCCGCCTGAAGGTAAATCCCGCACACTCAAGCGACACCAAGGTGGTGGAAATCGTGCGTGATGAGGTGAAATTGAAGGAACAGGAGGCCAAGGCCGAATTGATCGAGAAGGAAGATACCAACGGCCAGCCCCGCCGCCTCGGGTGGATCAGACTCCCCTCCTTTTACGCGGACATGGAGCATAGCGGCTCCAAGAATGCCAAGAGCACCACGAAGGATGTCCTCGCGCTGCTGAACCGGTTGAAACAGGAGAACATCAGCGGGCTGGTGATCGATCTTCGCAACAACGGCGGCGGCTCCCTGGAGGAAGCAATCAATCTCACCGGTCTCTTTGTGAAAAAAGGGCCCGTGGTGCAGACCAAGAACAGCAACGGCAACCTGAGCCAGTCGCGCATCGCCCGCAACTCCGTGCAGGCCTACGACGGGCCGCTGATCGTTCTCACCAACCGCCTCAGCGCCTCCGCGAGCGAAATTTTCGCAGCCGCCCTGCAGGATTATGGACGCGCAGTGATCGTGGGCGACGAAAGCAGCTTTGGCAAAGGCACGGTGCAGACCATGCTCGAGATCGGCCAGTTCATACCGTTCCTCGGCGGCGATGCACATGATGCCGGGGCGCTGAAGCTCACCATCCAGAAGTTCTACCGTATCGCGGGCGGCTCCACGCAGTTGCGCGGGGTTTCCTCCGATATACGCATTCCATCCACCTACGATTACGACGCAATCGGCGAGAGCGCCTTGAAAGGCCCGCTGCCTTACGACGTGGTCGATGCCGCATCGTTTGACAAGGTGACCGACCACCCGCTTTTCCTGCCGGAGTTGAAACAGCGCTCCGAAGTGCGCGTTGCGACCGACCCCGAGTTTCACTACGTGCTCGAAGATCTGAATTTCATCAAGAAACGGTTGGCCGACAACAAGGTTTCGCTGAATGAAAAAACGCGCCGCGACGAACTCGCCGCAGACAAGGCGAAACGGGAAAAACGCATCGCCGACCGCGAAAAAATCAAGAAGCCCGAGGGCAAAGTTTACAAGATCACCCTCGATAACGTGGACAAACCCGACTTGCAGCCCGTGAAGAACGAGCCCAAGAAGGAAGTGGACGCCGACGCGAACCCCGATGACGATGCTGAAGAAGGGGAAACTCCGAGCAAGTCGCCAGCGGTCGATCCGCAAAAGGTGGAGGCACTCAATATCCTCAACGATTTGATCGATCTTTCCCGCGCTCCCAAGACTGCGAGCGTCGCGAAGTAACGATCTTTCAGGCGGGATTCAACTGGAGAAGCTGGTCCAGCTTCTCCTTTGCCGCCTTGATATCAGGATTGAGGCGCAAAGCTGCTTCCAGATGCGTGATGGCATCCTGTGTGCGGCCCGGAATGGTCGATAGAGCCACGCCAAGGAAATAGTGGGCCTCAGCCATGTCCGGCTTGAGCTTGAGCGCGGCTTCAAGGTGTTCAACCGCATCGGGCAATCCGCCGGTCGTTTTCAACAGCGCGATCCCGAGGAAGCAGTGTGCTTCGGCATAATCCGGTTTCAGCCTCAATGCAGCCTGGAAATCCGCAATCGCTTCCGGCAAGCGGTTATCAATGGGCAGCATGATCGAACCCACCTTGCTTTGCAGCGCCGGATCATCAGGCCGGAGCCGCAATGTCTCTTCAAAATGGCCGAGCGCCTCGGAGAGCCGGCCGGGGACTTTCATCAATACGATCCCGTAATTGTAATGCGCCATGTAGCTGCCGGGATTCCGTTCCACCGTGGTCGCGTAGAGTGTCTCCATGTCACGGTACATCTGGCTTTGGTGCCAGGTCAGCGAACTCAACACCAGCAACAACATTCCCGCCCCGACTGCGACCCCGCGCCGCCCTGTTTCCCATTGGATTTTTTTCGTTACTCCGGCCAGAAATGCCGCAACGGGGACGATGATGCCGAGACTGGCCATGTATTGAAAATGGTCGGCAACGTAGGAAAAGGAGAACCAGCCGATATTGAAAAAACCGAGCACAGGAAAGAGAGTGCCGGCAAAGATCAGGAAAACCGCAAGCGGCCCGCGCGAGCGGCGGGCGATGATGCAGAGGGCTCCAACCAGGACCAGCGTCGCCAGCAGCCATACATATTGCCAGGGGGCCGTGTGATCGATTTTCCAGAGCGGGTAGTAAAACATCAGGTCCGAAGGCCAGAGAAGTTTTGCGAGGTAAAACCATATCTCGCGGCATGCCAGCAGGCAGTGATCGAGGAAGGTAAGGTCAAAGTAGTCAAACCCCTCCGCATTGTAGAATTTTCTCTCCATCCATCCCGAAAACATCCCCGCGCAGCCGCCGAAAATGAACCAAGGCAACAGTGGCAGCACATCGCGTTTCCAATCCAGCCGCCCCCGCTGCCACCAGAAAATCACCAGCAGTGCGCCGGGCAGCGTCGCGGACACGGTCTTGCTGAGCACAGCCAGCACGAACAAGCCCGCAGCGAGGAGATAAAGCGGCGTTCGCCGCTTCCGGTCAAAATGCAGATAAACCAGCGCCGAACCCATGCAGAGGAAAAGCGAAAGCGTGTTCTTCAGTTCGGAAATCCATGCCACCGATTCCACACAGACGGGATGCAAAGCGAAGATAAAAGCGGCGAGCCACGCGCCCGGCAAGGCAAGCCTGCGCATGATCGCAACCACCAGAAGCGCCGAGCCCGCGTGCAACAGCAGGTTGACGACGTGGCAGCCGGTCACCGCATCCCCCCAAAACCGCTGCTCCAGCCAGAATACAGTATGCAGCACCGGGTAATATTGGAATGCCGCGCCCGGCTCAGCCCAGATGCGCCACAGCCCGTGCAATGACCTTAGCGCCGGCGGTGTGATATGCCGGTCGTCGTCGAAAATGAGCCCACCATGAAGAGCTGGCAGGTAGAACAAAAACGTCAGAAACAAAAGCAACGCCCCCCAGCCCAGATCGCGGAGATCGAATTTCGCGGAAACTACCGGGCTGGCTGGAGGTTCTTGCGGCATCAGGAGTGATTATCGAACATCAGTGCCGCCGCTCATACAAGCCCGCCGATCAATTCCCGGCGCGACAAGGGCAGCCTGCCGTAGATGTGCCCGATCGCAAGCACAGGCGTGGAGTCCTTCGCGTTCTGAATCCCGAGCAGCTTGGTCAATTCCGACTCGAAATGCAGCATTACGCGTTTCGTGGGCGTGTTTGCTTCCAGATAATTAAGAGCACGCTGGAGCAGATCGTATAGCTCCGGGGCGGGATGGTCGGATTCAGTCACCAACTCGATCAGCTCCACAAAATAGGAGGCAAGCTGCACCCGCTGGTAAATCTGCCGCAGGCCCTCGCGCGGATTTTTCAACACCACCTCGCGCAGTGTGTGGAGTTCGCTCTTTGTGCTGCGCCCGAACTGGATCTCCGCCTCGAAAAAAAGGTCGAGCTTCCCCGCAAAGGAACTCTTCGGCCTGCGCGCCCCCTTTGCCACGGTCTTGATCCTCCCATGCGCCTCCGTGAACCACGTGATGATCAGGCTCGTCTCGGTGAGTTTCGTCTTTCGCAGGAGGATGGCGGAGGTCGTTTCCACAGGGTGAGATTCGTTGGCCTTCGCATTGACCAACCTGCCCTCTATCTACTAGCTTTCCCTTCGGATGAAAATAAAACGTGCGTTAATTTCCGTTTCGGACAAAACAGGTCTTGCCGAGTTTGCCCGCGAACTGACTAAATTTGGCGTGGAGATCATTTCCACAGGGGGTACTTTTGCCCTTCTCAAGAAGCAGGGCATTCCCGCGAAGGAAATCTCCCAGTTCACCGGCTCGCCGGAAATCCTCGATGGCCGTGTAAAGACCCTGCACCCGAAGGTGCACGGCGGCCTCCTCTATGTGCGCGATAATCCCGACCACGTGGCGCAGGCGAAGGAACACGAGATCGAGGCCATCGACATGGTGGTGGTGAATCTTTATCCATTCGAGCAGACGGTCGCGAAACCCGATGTGACGCTCGACGAGGCGATCGAGAACATCGACATCGGCGGTCCGTCCATGCTCCGCAGCGCGTCGAAGAACTACCGCTCGGTTACTGTGATCGTCGATCCCGCGGACTACCAGGACGTGCTCGACAACATGCGTGATAACGATGGGGCAACCACCTTGAAACTGCGCGAACGGCTAGCGATCAAGGTTTTCATCACCACCTCGAAATACGACGGCGCGATCGGGAACTATCTCAACAAGGAACAGGAGACGACCTGCTCGTTCTCGATCTCCATGCCGATTGCCGCCCGCCTCCGCTACGGCGAGAATCCGCACCAGCAGGCCTCGCTTTACGGGAATTTTGACGAATATTTTCAGAAGCTCCATGGCAAGGACCTTTCCTTTAACAACATCCTGGATATCACCGCCGCGTCCGATCTCATCGACGAATTCAGCGAGCCCACAGTGGCGATCCTCAAGCACACGAATCCCTGCGGCGTCGGCTCCGATCCCGACCTGAAAAAGGCGTGGGACAAGGCCTTTGCCACGGACAAGCAAGCGCCCTTTGGCGGCATCATCATTTGCAACCGGGCCATTACCGAGCCGTTGGCGAAGGCGATCAGTGAAATCTTCAGCGAAGTGATCATCGCGCCGGATTTCGAGCCGGACGCGCGCGTGCTCCTGCAGAAGAAAAAAAATCTCCGCCTCATGCGCAAGCTCGCCGTGACCAACGCGGACGCAACACCGGCCCTCGATATCCGCTCCGTGATCGGCGGCGTGCTCGTGCAGGACAAGGATGGCAAGGTGGCGAAGGAACTCGATCAACTCGAAAGCAAGGTCGTCTCCGAGCGCCCGCCCACGCAGGATGAAATGAAGGCGATGGCCTTCGGCTGGAAAATCGTCAAGCATGTGAAGTCCAACGCGATCGTCTATGCCGCAAAGGACCGCACCCTCGGCATCGGCGCGGGCCAGATGTCGCGTGTCGATTCCTCCCGCATCGCGATCTGGAAGGCAAAGGACGCCGGCCTGTCGCTCGAGGGCAGCGTAGTCGCCAGCGACGCATTTTTTCCGTTTCCAGATGGTCTCATTGCCGCCGCCGAGGCGGGCGCAACCGCGGCGATCCAGCCCGGCGGCTCGGTGAAAGATCCCGATGTGATCGCCGCGGCGAACGAGAAGAAGCTCGCGATGGTTTTCACAGGGGCTCGCCATTTCAAGCACTGATGTTCCGATGAGCAGTCTCCGGCTGGGTGTGAATATCGATCATGTCGCGACGTTGCGGCAGGCGCGCTATTCCTCCATGCCCGACGCCCCGAACTCCGAGCCGAACCTCGTAACGGCTGCCAGCATTTGCGAACGGGCCGGTGCGCAGGGCATCACTGTCCACCTCCGCGCCGATCGCCGCCACGTGCAGGATAGCGATGTCGTCCGGCTGCGCGAGAGCCTGAACACCAAGCTGAACCTCGAAATGGGCAACACGCTCGAAATCCTCGAAATCGCCCTGAGGATTCTGCCCGAGGACGTCTGCCTGGTTCCGGAAAACCGGAAGGAAATCACGACCGAAGGCGGCCTTGATGCCGCCGCGCAATCCCGCCAGCTCCAGCCCACAGTAAAGCGCCTCCAGGCGGCAGGCATCCGCGTGAGCCTGTTCATCGAGCCATCCATCGAGCAGATCGACGCCGCGCGCGAACTGGGAGTCGAAGCCGTGGAACTGCACACCGGCGCATTTGCAAACGCCAGCGGCAAGGAACAGATCGCCGAGGTCGCCCGGCTCAAAGCCGCCGCTCTCCACGCAAACGACCACGGCATCCAGGTGAACGCCGGCCACGGGATCAATTACACGAATATCGTCAAGATCCTCACCATTCCCCATCTCGTCGAGTTGAACATCGGCCACTCGATAGTCTCACGCGCCATCTTTGCCGGTCTGGAAACCGCCGTCCGCGAAATGCTGGATGCGATGAGCGGCTATGAGATGGAATGAGAAATCAGTGCTGAGTATCGGCTCCACTACCGCTTCCAGCACAAAAATTTCCCAGCATCGGCAGAGATCATCGCTTCGATGACCGCGTTATTGTCAAAGCCGGGGAGTTTTTGAAAACGTTCAAGCAGGTCAAAATCGCCGGCGGCTCCCTGCGGAACCACACACCCGGAGGATGTGCCCGCGAGGATCCAGAAAATATCCGCGCCTGCGGGGCCGTCACCCGTTGTCTCCACAGTCACGCTCTGCAAATCGTCCCATGTGACACTTTCCACCGTGCCGTCGGGACGTTCGCAACTCACGCCTGCTTCCGAGATTTCTATTGTGTAGCGGCTTTCCGGTTGCGCTTGAGGTTGCAGATCTCCTGTCGCCTTCAGGCTACTTTGATTTGGGGCGAAATTCTCCGGTTTAGTATTGTGAAATTTTCTATTTAAAAACCTTTGGATCCCACCAAGCATATCAGCCTTCCCGCTTTTGCATCCAAATATCCATTAACCGGAATCCGGTGTCCATCCGTTAAAACACCTATCCTGGTGAAGCAACGCAATTTCGAAACTTCAGTCCTGACGCACGGCGATGCGCCAGCTAAAATCCCCAGTCCCTCGGCAGCGCCGGGGGCTTGAGGTACAGCTTCATTGTTTCACAATCGATGAAAGCCTGCGTGCGGGCCAGAGTCCTGGAGCCGAGCAATGCGTTCGGTCCGCCACCGCCGTTTGTGCGGGTCTTCAGCAGCGATGTCACGTCGAACACCGCCACGAGCGACTGGCCGAGATCGTTCTTGCCGATCTGCAGGTCCTTGAGCTTGCCAATACGCGCCCCCTTCGTCTCAAAATGGATCGCCTTCAACCCGAATGCGGCGTCGCTGAGCGTGACCTTGTGCACCTTGCAAAAATTCTGGTCGAGCACAGTGACAGGCGAGCCAGTGTCGATGATGAATTGCGTCGGGATGTGATTGGCAAATCCGTTTACTATGAGGTGCCCTTCGTTCAAGTGCATCGGCACTTCCCGCCAGCCAGCCCGCTTGAGCATCGCGCCGAAACTGCCATTGTCCTCGTTCTGCCTCAAAATGAGCCGGTCCCCGCCGCAATCGATCACCGCGCCGAGGGAATGCATTGTGTCGAGGCCGAGAATCGCATCGTTCTGCCGGTCGCGCCTCGCTTTCAGCACCTGGTTCAGGTCGGTGAGGTCGATGAGCACCACGGGGATGTCCCGCACCTGCAAGTTGCCGAACAGCAACAGCGGGATCGTTGCGACGCGGTGACGGATACCGTTCACCGTGATCCCCATGGGTGGCGAGTTTTCCGTGGAGGAAGGCTTGAGATTAAAAAGCTTCGACTTCGATTCATCCACGCAAGTGACAGGCGAGCCGGTGTCGAGCGCGATCGTCGCGGCGCGTCCATTGGCAGGCAGGCGGAGCAGGAGCTGGTTTTCCTTCCCGCGAAGCAATGGCAGGGTGGTGTAGTCGTTTTTCGGCAGGGCCAGAGGGGCCCCCATCGCGCGGGGCGTTGCCGCGGAAAATGCGATCAGGCACGAAACAACCAGCGCAGCGGGACGGAGCAACAAAGACTTCATGCGCGGTTTGGAGCGATCAAACAGAAAAGATTTGTCTGCATTTACATAGGGAATTCAACACCAAGCACCATTTCAGCGTCAAACAGTCATCTTTGAAATCAAATTCGTAATTCCACACGGAGTGTAGCATACGGAAACCATTTGCGCGCCGTTCCCTTCCACTTGTTTTAGTTTGAGCGCCATGGATTCCCTGCTAAGCTGGAAGAAATTCAACCGGAGATTTTATGGAAAAGCCCTCATCCACGTCCCGTCGCAATTTCCTCAAGACCGCGCTGGCAGCCCCCGTGGCATTCGCCGTGGCGCCAGCCCTCAAAGTCCAGACCGCCGCCGCGGCAGACACTCCCGATGCAGCCCCCTCGCAACCGCTACCCATGCGTCCCCTCGGCAAAAGCGGGCGGAACGTGACCATGATCAGCCTCGGAGGGATGATGAGCGCCTACAGCCCGGACTACCTCGACATCGCATGGTCGATGGGCATCCGTTACTTCGACACCGCGGACTGTTACATCAAGGGGCAGTCCGAAAAGATCGTCGGCCAGTGGCTCGCGAAATACCCCGAGCGCCGCAAGGAAATCTTCCTTGTCTCGAAAGACCACCCGCACAAGGGGCCGCAGGAACTCCTCGAAATGATCGACCGCCGGCTTGCCGCCTGCGGCACGGACCACCTCGATCTGTTTTTCATCCACCAACTCAGCCCCAAGGAATACGGCCCGGAGTCGCTGGACTGGCCGAAGAGCGATGTTTTCAAGAAAACAATCGAGCAACTCAAGAGCTCGGGAAAATGCAAGATGGTGGGGTTCTCCTGCCATGACGATCACCTGGTCGAATACCTGAACGCCGCGGCACAGGGCGGATTCGTGGATGCGATCATGCTCAAGTACACCCCGTTTTTCACCAAGGGCGATGCGTTTGACCAGGCCCTCGATGCCTGCCACAAGGCGGGGATCGGTCTGATCGCGATGAAGACGATGCGCAATACGAAGGATGTCCCTAAGCGTCTTCCGGAACTGGACAAGCTCGGTCTGGAAACCCACCAAGCGGTGCTTCACGCCGTGTGGAGCGACCCGCGCATCTCCGCCGTGTGCAACATGATCGATAATGTCGACCAGATGGAAAAGAGCACGGGAGCAGCCCGCAAATACAAGGAACCGCTCAAGATTGCCCATGTCGAATTGTTGCGGGAGACGATCATGACCGGCCGCCGCACCATGTGCACGGGCTGTCCCGCGTGCAGTGAGATCGCCAAGACGACAGGCTTTGCCTTTTCGGACATCTCCCGCTTCGTCACCTACTACGAGCAGGATGGCAACCTGGAGGCCCGCGAAATGTATCACGCCCTGCCCGCGGAACACCGCGATGTCTCCAAGATAGATCTCGCCGCGCTGCGCGATGCGTGTGCCTTCAAGACCGATTACCCGGAGATCATGCGGCGGGCGGAGCGTTACTTTGCCTGATCCGGAAGGCTCGCGTGAGCCAGGTAAATAAAAATGGCACCTCCCCCGGTCACTGAGCGGCAGGCAAAAAAGCGTGATCGCAATGCGTTTGTGCGCACGAAGGTTCCGATTGTCGAGCGGATCTCCGCCGTCGTCATCGTCCTGCTCATCGCAGGCATCGGCATCGCGATCTGGATGAAGGGGCAACGCTGGGATCCCAACCTTTACAGCCTGCGCACCGATGCGCTGAACTCCACCTCGGCGGCTGTGCAGGGCAAGGCAGGCACTTTGCGCACAGGAAGCGGTGCGCAACCCGGCGAGGAATCCGTCGTCAAGGAGCCAACCGTCGCGCAGCAATCACCAGCCGTAAAAAATGCTGGCGAGGGAGAACCGGCCTCCGGGGAAATGTCGGGCGAAGGCGGCAACGAAGCGGCCCCTGCGAAAACCGCCTCTTCCGCGCCTGCCGCAAAAAACGAACCCATGGAAATCGCCATTCCCGGCATCAAGCCGATGGGGAAGACGGAGTTTTACAACCCCGACAATCTTTTTGAGAAAATCGACGGTCGTGCGCCGGCCTACATCGGGTTTAATTTCCAGGCGCTCCGCAGCCGCTCCTTTTCCGTGGATGGCGCCGACAGCAGCTATGTGGATGTCTATGAATACCGCATGGATACGCCGGTGAATGCCTTTGGCATGTTTGCGCTGGAGCGCGACCCGAACGGTAAGCCCATCGACTTTGCCCCGGATGGTTACTCGGGCGAAATGGGATTCTTTTTCCGCCAGGGCGCGTACTACGTCCAGATCATCGCGTCCGACCAAAATGCAAAGACGATGACTGCCGCAAAGGCAATCGCCGTGGACCGTGCAAAATCAATCCCCGTGGACAATGCAGGGCTCGATGCACGCCGCCGCCTGCCAGCCACTGGCATGATCGCTGACAGCGTCACATTCGTGCAGGACAACGCGCAGGGACAGGCATTCCTCAAAAGTGTCTTCCAGGCGGGCTACCAATACGAGGGTGCGAAGCTGCAATTCTTCCTTATGGTCACGACGCCGGATGAGGCGGCGGCAGCCTGGACGTCCTACAAAACCTTCTCTGGAAAATTCGGAAAAGTGACGGATTTGCCGGATGTTAAGGGGGCAAAGATTTTCCAAGCGGAAAATTTTGGAAAGTGTAAGGTAATCTACCAGCGGGAGGGTGAACTGGGCGGGATCGTGGACGCGCAGGACGCTGCCAAAGCCCGCAAGTTTGTGGAGGAATATTTGCAGGGACAAATCCGGTGAGCGATTCACCGGCATGAGGAACAACAAAATGAGCACCACACCAGACAACGGGGAAAACCAGGGCCAGGAACCGGAAAACGGGATTGGCCGGCGTGAATTCATCCTGCGCGCGGGGGCTGCGGGGGCGCTTGTCGCAGGTTCGATCATCGCGGGCCGCAAGCTCTGGCAGCCGAATCATTTCATCCCGGGCTTCGAGGACCAGAAGGGGCTCCAGTTACCCCCTTACACATTCGGCGCCAGCAAACTCCTGCCTACCATGGCCATTGCCCACGGCCCGGACCACGAGAAAACCGTGGGCGCGGCAATCGGCGCACTCGGCGGCATGTCGCGTTTTATTGAGAAGGGCGATATCGTGATGATCAAACCGAACGTCGCGTTTGACCGACCCCCTGCCTTGGCCGCCACGACGCATCCGGACGCACTCCGCGCTGTGGCAAATCTTGTCTTTGCTGCGGGCGCTGCAAAAATCATCATCGCGGACAATCCAATCAACAGCCCCACCGGCTGTTTCCTCAAGAGTGGTCTCCGGCAGGTTGCCAACGAGCTTAATCTCGATCTTCTCTATCCCGAGACAAATTCCTTCGCCCCTCTCCAGCTTACAGGCGAAGTCCTGAAGAACTGGACGTTTTTCCACGAGCCTTTCAAGAAAGCCACGAAAGTCATCGGCCTTGCGCCGTGCAAGGACCACAATCTCTGCCACTCATCCATGACGATGAAGAACTGGTACGGACTCCTGGGCGGACGCCGCAACCAGTTCCACCAGCATATCCACAGCATCGTCTCCGATTTCGCGCTTATGATGAAGCCGACGCTGGTCATCCTGGACGGCATGAATGTGCTGATGAAGAACGGCCCCACCGGCGGGCGGCTTTCCGACGTGAAGCCGATGGGCACGATCGTCGCAGGCACCGATATGGTTGCCGTGGACAGCTACGGCTACACGCATCTGCTCGAGCGCGACATCGCCGAGCTCACCTATATCCACAAAGCCCACGACCGCGGCCTCGGCAACAAGAACTGGAAAGAGGCGCACTACAAGGAAGTGCAGGCCTGATATCGCATTGACCGACCTCCCATGAAACTCCGCACAGTACGGCGCATCTCGCAGGTTTTCTTTTTCAGCCTGTTTCTGTTTTTCGTCATCGTCTCCGACCTGCGCTATCTCAAGGGTTACCCGATTTCGCTTTTTCTGGAACTCGATCCACTGGTCGCGTTCGCGACGGCGATTACCACGCACACGATCTATAAGGGGTTGCTCTGGAGCCTGCTTCTGCTCATTCCGACGATCCTGCTCGGGCGCATCTTCTGCAACTGGATCTGCCCCTATGGCATACTGCACCATTTCATCGGATGGCTCATGGGCAAAGGCCGCGCCGAGGAGAAAGTGCGCATCGAGTCGAACCGCTACCGCAGCATTTACCAGATTAAATACATCATCCTCATCGGCATGATCGTCGCCGCACTTTTCGGCAGCCTGCAGATCGGGCTGCTCGACCCGATCTGCCTGTTTCATCGTTCGATGACGACAGCCATCCTGCCGACGCTGAACCTCATTTTCCCATCCAGCTTTTACGTAAGGCAGAATTATTTTGTTGCCGGATGGGTCGTTGGTTTCCTGCTTTTCCTGATGGTCGGGATGAACGTGGTCATCCCGCGTTTTTTCTGCCGTGTGCTCTGCCCGCTAGGCGCTTTCCTCGGCACGATCTCCTCCGCAGCACTGTGGCGTATTGAGCGTAATCCCACGAAGTGCGTTGATTGCGATCTCTGCCTGAAAAATTGCGAGGGTGCCTCCGATCCGCACACCCAGCTCCGCAAAAGTGAGTGTTTCGTCTGTTTCAACTGCATCGAGGACTGCCCGGAGGACGCCATTTCCTTCAAGTTTGTGCCGCCGCTCCAGCATGAGATCACCACGCCTGCAGTACCCGGACGTCGCGCTTTGCTCGGCAGCATGCTTGGCTTTGCGTTCTTCGGATTCGGCAGGGCCTCGGGCGCGCAGGAGCGGGATTATGACAAAAAAGTGATCCGCCCGCCGGGTTCCGTGGAGGAAAAGGATTTTCTCGAGCGCTGCATCAAGTGCGACCAGTGCATCCGCGTCTGCCCTACGAATGTATTGCAACCCGCATTCCTGCAAGCCGGGCTGGAAGGTATCTGGACGCCGATCCTCAACAACAAGATCGGCTACTGCGAACTCAACTGCACTCTCTGCGGACAGGCATGCCCCACCGGCGCGATCCAGCGCATCACGATCGAAGAAAAAACGGGCGTCGGGAAATTCGCCGAGCAAGGCCCCGTACGTCTCGGCACTGCATTTTACGACCACGGACGCTGCCTGCCGTGGAGCATGGAGACGCCCTGCGTCGTCTGCGAGGAAGTATGCCCCGTCTCACCCAAGGCAATCTTTTCACGCGAGGTCACCATCACCAAGCGTGATGGCACGGACATCACCCTGCGCCGCCCGTACGTCGATCCCGCCCTGTGCATCGGCTGCGGTATTTGCGAGCACGAATGCCCGGTGACCGACGAAGCCGCGATCCGCGTCACAGCCGTGGGTGAAACCCGCTCGCACGACCGCCGCCTTCTCATGGATGGCGGAGTGACCAGCGCTGTCCGCGAACTCGAACAGCGCAAACGCTAGCCCTACGGGCAGCGTAATGACGAAATCCGAATGACGAAGCACGAAGCCCTATGAAAGACCTTTTCCAATTAACGCCATTGAGCTGCACAACAATATCGCCTCACGGATTTTTAACACCGGATTCGAATCGCATCACGGGACTTCCCTGCGAGTCTTCGTCATTCGTCATTCGTCATTCGTCATTTTCCCTCTAATGTCGAAACCCCAACCCATCACCCGCATCCGCACCTGCCGCGCATGCGGCAAACAATTCGAATATCCGATCAAGGGGAGCATGGCCACCCGTTTTCATTGCGAGGAATGCATAGTCATCCCGCCTGATATCCGCAAGGCGTCCGAACGCCTGTTCGCGCGCATCCAGAAACTCGAACTCACTGTCAAACGACTCGAGACCAAGGCAGCCGCTTCTGCGCCGACTGCTCCAAAACCAGCGACGTCTTAAGGTATCGCTGGCACCGGCACTGGCATCGGTTGGACCGGAGGTTGCGCCGTCGAGGGTGTCACACCCCCAGGCGTCGGAAAACCGTGCGCCTGCTGCTTGTTGTAGTAACTGAAAGTGGCCACACCTGCTCCCGCGCCCAACCCGAACAGCGTCTGGTTGAATGTCACGGGGCCGGTCGACTCCATGAGCGTGCCGTTTTCGTCGGTGCTTTGCGAATAGACGATGGGGCTGAGATGCTTGCTGATCGCCTCGGTGGAGGGGAGCTTGCTGAGATCGGCGTAATCATTGGCGTGCGGGTTGAACATCGCCATCATTTTCAAGGCGTTGCTGGCTACGCCGTAGATTTTTTCAAAAAGCGCCTTGCTGTCGATGTAACCAAAGCCCCCCGTCGGCTGGACCACGAGATCGGCCGATGTCTTGAAAACGTTGCTCTTGTCGAGCCTGTTGCCGCCTGTCTTCGCGTCCTGCACCGCTTTTTGCACGGATTCAAGGCTGAGCCCGAACACGAGCGCTTTGTCGCTCAATGCGAGCACCGGCGCGAGAGGAATGATCCCGGCGGATACCTGCGGCATAGAGTAATAGTGCGCGCCGTCGATGTCCTGCTTTGCCCACGCGGCAAATCCTGCCTGGCCATTCGTGAGCACCTCGACGAACTTCTGCGCCTTCGTGCCATCCTTCACATCAAGGCTCAGCAGCAAGGAGGGCTGCATCGCGCCAGACTGCCAGTCCACCACGGTACCCAGCTCGGGACCGAACGATGCCGCGAAATCCGCATAGGTAAGGCCCTGCTGTTCCATCACGCTCTGCAAGGCACTGAGGACCGCAAGGATTCCTGTCGTATCCAGTGCGGGATTGGGCAGTTTCGGCGCTCCGGTCAAATCGAGCGCCGTGGCAAAGTAAAACAGCGTCTCGGGTGACGTGAATGCCAGTGAGTTGCGCGCCAGGGCGGATTGCTTTACACCGCCCGGCTTGAGCATGTAAACGGCGTCGCGGATCTTTTCGCCGTCGAACTTCATCCCTGCGGCGATCGCCTGGATTTTCTTCAGTTCATCAAGCTGCTTTGCATCGAAATTCGGGTTCGATACCGCCATGATCGTGCCAAGGCGGTCGGAGATCGTCTTCGGCTGGACAAAGCAAATCGCGTCGGCACCATCGGGCAGCTTCGCGAGCGAGGTTTTGTATGCGGCATTCTCGCGCAGGGAAGTCTTTGCATCCCCCTTGCCGTCGAGGCGGTCCATCGTCGCCTTCAGTAAATCGAGATCGTCCGATACAAAAAACCAATGGTGCTTGAAGCAGGAGGCAATCAGCGTGTCGTCAATCTGGAAAGTTTCGATCTCCACATCGTTATACTTCACAATGTCCGACTTGCCCGCCGGGAATTGTGACTTCAGCTTTGCCTTTAAATCGGCGATGAGCGCCTCGGCATCGGCTTTTTTGCCCTTGTAATCAAAGCCCGCAACGAGTTTCGGCACTTTGTCGGTGATTGCAGTGACCGCGACAAAAGCCTCCTTGGCCTCGATTTGCCTCACCTTGTCCAGTTTGTCCTGCACCTCGGGGTTTTGCGGAATCTTCGATTTCGGCTTTTCCAGGAACGTCATGACCTCGGGCTCGTGGGCGATCTTGTAAATCGCGGTTTCCTTCCAGCGCCCCCTGCTGCGCTGGATGTCGGTGACCTGGAAAAGCGCGACCGTATCGCCCGGCACGAGCTCGGCGGCACGGGAATCACCAAGGACGACGGGACGCTTCAGATAGACGAGGGCCAGAAGCGTGACTGCCAGCAGAATGGCGAGGATGATGAAGATTGTTTTTTTCATGGGTCTGTCCTTTGGTTTCTATGTTGCAGTCCAGCCAGCGTCAATCGGGATCGCCGCGCCAGTGGTGGACGCGCCGGCATCGGAACAAAGCAATAGCACAAATGCCGCGACCTGTTTCGCTTGCACAAACTCCTTCGTGGGATGTTTCACGAGTATGATGTCCTCGATGACTTTGTCGCGGTGAATGCCGGCGGCCCTGGCCTGTTCCTCAATCTGGCCCTCGACGATTTTCGTGTGGATGTAGCCGGGGCAAAGCGCGTTGCAGGTGATACCGTCGCGCGCAGTTTCGAGGGCTGTCACCTTGGTCAGGCCGACCAGCCCGTGCTTCGCGGCGACGTAGGCGGATTTAAAAGGAGACGCCACGAGGCCATGGGCCGAGGAGATATTGATGATGCGCCCCCAGTGTTTCGAACGCATGCCTGGGAGGACGGCCTTGATCGTGTGAAACGAGGCCGAAAGGTTCAGCGCGATGATCATGTTCCATTTTTCGTCGGGAAAAGTTTCCAACGGCGAGACAAACTGCATACCTGCATTATTGACCAGGATGTCGATGCCGCCCAGGCGGTTCATCGCGTCGGCCATGAGTTCCACGATCTGGGCTGGATTCGTCAGATCAGCGGGATCATAAAAAACCTCCACCCCGTAGATTGATTTCAATCTTGATTGCAGGGCGCCGATCTCACCGGGGTTGCCAAAGCCGTTGAGCACGATATTGCACCCCGCCCCCGCAAGGGCTTCCGCTATTTCAAGACCCAGCCCGCTCGTGGAACCGGTGATGATTGCGTTTTTTCCGACGAGATTTCTTTCCATAATGATTCGTGTGTTCAGGAACGTTCCACGCACATCGCTATCCCCATGCCTCCCCCGATGCAGAGGGTCGCGAGGCCCCGCTTTGCTTTGCGGCGACGGAGTTCGTGAAGGAGCGTGACCAATATCCGCGCGCCTGATGCGCCGATGGGGTGTCCGAGGGCGATGGCGCCGCCATTCACATTCACGCGCTCGGGATTCCAACCCAGCTCCCGGCCCACAGCGCAACTCTGGGCTGCAAATGCCTCGTTTGCCTCGATCAAATCCACATCTTCCAAGCGCCAGCCGGCCTTGGTCAATGCCCGGCGCGTAGCGGGAACAGGGCCGATCCCCATGAGCGCGGGCTCAACGCCCGCAGTGGCCCAACTGACAATGCGTGCCATGGGTTCGATATTCCGGCGCACCGCTTCATCGGCGCGCATGAGGACAAGCGCCGCCGCCCCATCATTGACGCCGCTCGCGTTCCCGGCGGTCACTGTGCCATTTTCCTTTGCAAAGGAAGTGCGAAGTTTGGCGAGGACTTCCGGCGTGGTATCGGGACGGATGTCCTCGTCTTTTTCAACAACGGTGTCGCTCTTGCGTCCCGGAACAACCACTGGCGTGATCTCCTCCGCGAAGCGTCCCGCCGCCTGCGCATCGGCGGCCTTGCGTTGGGACTGGAATGCGAATTCATCCTGCTCGTTGCGTGTAATTTTCCACTGGGCGGCGATATTCTCCGCCGTCTTCCCCATGTGATAGCCGTGAAAAGCGTCCCAGAGGCCATCGCGAATGAGCGTATCGACCAGCGTCGTATCGCCAAATTTCGTCCCGGCCCGCAGGTTGGTGCAGTGGGGTGCCTGGCTCATGCTTTCCTGCCCCCCGGCGACGATAATATCCGCCTCCCCGAGTTTCAGCGCCTGGTAACCCAAAGCGACAGCACGCAATCCCGACCCGCAAATCTGGTTCACACCGAAGGCTGTGACTTCATTGGGAAGGCCCGCTGCCATGGCGGCCTGGCGCGCGGGGTTCTGGCCCGCACCTGCGGTGAGAACCTGGCCAAGGATAACTTCGGAAATATCCTTGGACTCCACCCCTGCCCGTTTCAACGCCCCGGCAATGACCACCTGGCCGAGGCGGTGGGCGGGAAGTGCGGCAAAGGCTCCCCCCAGGCGGCCAATGGGGGTACGTGTGCCGGAAACGATAACAATGTCAGTCATAGCGTATGATTGCTGGAATCAGAGAGTAGCTTGAGACAGATTTGCCGCAAGCTCGGCGAAATATTGCAACGCGCCGGGGTCGTCCACCGTGCCCTGGCCGGCAGCCTGGTCAACCGGCGTGCCCATAAGGATGCGTTTGACGGGCACTTCCATTTTCTTGCCGTTGAGGGTGTGCGGGATTTTCGGGATTGCGTAGATCGCATCGGGGACATGGCGGGGAGAAACATCCGAGCGAAGCCGCTGGTTGATACGCATGCGCAACGCCTCGTCCATCCCAATGCCGGGCTGCAATGCCACAAAAAGGAGAAGGCGGTCCTCGCGGCCCAGCCCGCCGGTATCGATCACCAGCGCCTCGGCGATTTCAGGAATATTTTCCACGACTGAATAAAACTCGGCTGTCCCCATGCGAACGCCGCCGCGATTGAGCGTGGCGTCGGAGCGGCCGTGGATCACGCACGAGCCTCCGGGAGATTCGATCTCGATCCAGTCCCCATGCGACCACACACCGGGGAATTTCTCGAAGTAACTGGCCCGAAAGCGCTTTCCGCCCACATCGTTCCAAAAGAAAACCGGCATCGATGGAAACGGAGCGGTCATTACGAGTTCGCCCACCTGACCGAATACGGATTGCCTGTCGTCCGTCCATGCCTCGACCTTTGCCCCAAGCCCGATGCATTGGATGCGGCCCGCATGCACGGGATGATGAGGATTGGAAAGCACGATGGCGGTGCAAACATCGGTGCCCCCGCTGATGGAACCGAGAATGAGATCGCGCTTCACATTTTCGTAAACCCATACGAAGGCCTCGGGTGGAAGCGGCGCGCCCGTGGAGCCGAGTCCCTTTAATCGATCGAATGCAAAGAGGGCTGAGGGTTTTACGCCCTCCTTCATACAGGCCAGGATATACGGGGCGCTCGCGCCGAAATAAGTAATCCCGAGGCGCTCCACGAGATCCCAGAGCACGGTGAAGTCGGGATATTTCGGGCTGCCGTCGTAAAGGATAACGGTGACCCCGGGAAGCAGGAGGCCGGAGATCAATAAATTCCACATCATCCATCCCGAAGTCGTGAACCAGAAAAAACGATCACCCGATCGAAGATCGAGGTGGAACGCGAGGACTTTGAGATGTTCCAGCAGGATACCACCGTGTCCCTGGACGATGGCCTTTGGTTTGCCCGTGGTGCCGGAGGAAAAAAGAATCCAAAGCGGGTGCTCAAAGGGAACGGGCTCGAAAAACAACGGGGGGGTTTCGTTGTCGGTCAGCAATTTTTCCCATGAGTGAGAACCGGGACCACCGGGCGGCAGCGATAATTCCGCAGTTGCCTCATCACCATTGGGAACGAGAACGAAATGCTCAAGGGTCGGCAGGCCCGCTACGATTTCCTCCACAACATCCCGTCTATCGTGCGTCTTGCCGCCGTACCGGTAACGGGTGACGGCCACCAGCACTTTTGGCGCGATCTGGATGAGGCGGTCCAGGGAACTGCGAGCGCTGAGTTCCGCGGAACAATTCGACCAGATGGCGCCTATGCTGGCGGCGGCTAGGAATGTAATGACCGCCTCCGGAATATTCGGCAGAAAACCCACGACACAGTCGCCACGCTTCACTCCCATACGCTTCAAAGCGGCAGCAACGGCGGCGACGCGTCGCCTGAGTTCAGCCCTGGAAATTTCCTCCTGGCGGATTCCTCCCTCCCATGCTTCACCTTGAAATAGTATGCCGCCGGAATCGCCATCCGGTGTGTTTCGCAGCGCATGCTCCGCATAGTTCAACATCGCACCCGGGAACCAATGCGCGCCGGGCATTTCAAGCGATGTGAGCGCACATGAGGCCGGTTGCTGGAAGTGAACTTCAAAATATTCCGCGATCGACGCCCAGAAGGCCCCGGGTTCATCCGTGGACCATTTCCAAAGGGCGGCGTAGTCGTTGAAAACAAGCGCTTTTTTCTCCTTCAACCACTCGAGATAGCGCGTGAGATTCGTCCCTGCCTTCCCCTCGGCAGCGGGGTTCCAGAGTACAGTATTTTTGTTGGAGGAAGACTTGGAGGACATCAGGTTTTATGGTTCGGGGTACAATCCCACGGCTTTCAACCCCTGCTCGCTCAACTCATAGGCTTCCATGCTTACGGGATACGATGTGGCGCGATAGGCTTCCGAGATCATGGGCGCGTAGTCCTGATAATGGCTAGCCAGCACTGGGAAAACGTAAATCGTGTAGCGGTTCGGGATTGCGACGATGACCTTCGGCCCAAGGGTATCCGTAAACAACTTCAGAAAACCCGGCGCGAGGACAACGCTCGCCGTAAGGGGGCTCTCCGAGATGATCGTCGCGTATTGGATCACTTTCTTGCGGTTGCGCGTGAACTCCGGGGTCAGTTTTTTCAATTCCACGGCGGCATTTTCCTCCGCTGCGGCAAGGAAAGCTTTCTGGTCCACCTCCAATGCCTTGAATTCCTTCTCCGACAGGCAGACCGGCTCACCGTCCTTCACCAATGCGGGAGCCAGCACGGCGCGTTCCGAGCCCGGTATGCCGTAGGAAACCTCGTGCTTCATGAACTTCGGCTCGATGAGCATTCTCCATGAGGGGTCAGCGGCCCGGGCCAGCGCGGAAAAGAGGATTAATGCCGCCAAAACAAGGAGACGTCCGTAGGAAATCCGCGGCTTTTTGCGCCCTTCGGGGTTGCAAATTGCGAATCCGGCATTACTTCTTGAACGAATCATGATCACGTTTTTGGAGGGAACACTGGTGGAGGCACTTCCGACACAGGTCGTCGTGGCGGTGCATGGCGTTGGCTATCAGGTCTCCATTCCCCTTTCAAGCTTCGACAAGCTTCCGGCAGTGGGCGCACAAATCAAGATATTAACACATCTCCAGGTGCGCGAGGATGCGCATGTGCTCTTCGGTTTCATGTCCACGGCCGAGCGCGATCTCTTCCGGTTGCTCGTGAACAACGTCTCCGGCATCGGCCCGAAGACTGCGCTGGACGTCCTGAGCGGCATCAGCGTCTCGAGTTTCAAGGCTGCCGTGGTTAATGGGGATGCAGGGCTGCTTTCAAAGACCAAGGGTATCGGCAAAAAGACGGCGGAGCGTATCATCGTGGAATTGAAGGACAAGGTCGGCATTGCTGCCGCTTGGGAGGTTGCCAGTGCCAGCCATGCGCCTACGCCTGAGGAACGACAGATCAATGATGCCGTGCTGGCGCTCATTTCGCTCGGATACAAACAGGTTGATGCGCACAAGGCCGTGAAACAGGTGCAGGAAAAGGGTGACAAGGCTGCGTCGCAAACGACTGAGGATCTGGTGCGGCAGGCGCTGAAGAGCCTGGTCTAGAGAAAAGAGAGGTCACTGAGTGCAAACCGATTTCGATAAAATCTCCGCGATCCGCGCCGCGATGCCATTGATCCCGACACACGGAAAGTCGAAGCTCTCCGCCGATTTTTCGTATCCGATCGGATCGGAATTACTGACCTCAAATCTCGAAAGCGTACCCCAGTTTTCAAAGTTATTCTTGTCGTTTACCGATTCGACTTTTCCAGCAACGAAATTTCGCAAGACCGTACTCTCGGATGATAAGTATTACATTCTGGATGCTACCTTTTATCCGAAATCACATTTTTTCGACAGCTGGGCGCTTGGAATTTATCCGGTGCGTCGAGGACTGAAGAAAGTCGCCCGGGATGCGCTCGTATCCCACGGACTGCCGATGTTGCGGGAGTGGCTGGCAAATCACGATGTTACCAATCCTGTAAGTGGAGTGAGGTGTGTTCTTATGTTTGTTCCGTTGGAAGGCTATGTGTATCTTCGCGAACCAAAGACCGGTTTTGAGCGAAGGCCTATTATCGATAAAGTCTCCGTCACAGGCGTGTCGCCAACATTACCTGAACCGCAATAATGCAAACGGACTTCGATAAAATCTCCGCGATCCGCTCAGCGATGCCGGCGGAGGGGCTTTTTGCGGACAAGGAGTGGATGATCACCCCGGAGCCTTTTGCCATCGATGGGAAACTTTTCGAGGAGCTGGAGAAGCTCGGCCACCGGCTGAATCTTTTCAACCGCGCCTGCAACCTTCTTTACCACATGAGCGTGCAGGGAAAGCAGCCGCGCTGGGTGGCGAATTATCTCGATCTCGGCAAGCCGCCGGAGCTCGTCGAGTATTCGCGACAGAAGAAATTTCGCGATGAGATTTCACATGTCATACGGCCCGACATCATCCTCACCGAGACGGGACCGGACGGGAAGCCCAGCTTTACCATCGCCGAGCTCGATACGGTTCCCGGTGGCATCGGGCTTACTGCCTGGCTGAACCAGACCTACGCGGGCTTTGGCACCCACGACGTGATCGGCGGCGCGGATGGAATGCTCGAGGGCTTCCGCTCCATCCTGCCCGGCGGAGACATCGTGATCTCGGATGAATCCGCCACCTACCGGCCCGAAATGCTGTGGCTCGCGCGCCAACTCTCGGATCGCGGTGTGGACATCAAGGTCCACGACGCAGCTACCTACGTGCCGCAATCACGCGCGGTTTACCGTTTCTTCGAATTGTTCGACCTGCCGAATATCGCGTCCGCCCCGGCGTTGATGCAATCGGCGCTCGCAGGAGATATTTCCATCACCCCGCCGATCAAGCCTTTCCTCGAGGAGAAAATGTGGTTCGCGCTTTTCTGGATGCGCCCGTTGCGCGAATTCTGGCGGCGCGAGCTTGGGGAGAAGCACTGGCTGCGTTTGCAGCAATTCATCCCCTACACGTGGATCATCGATCCCACGCCGATCCCGCAGCATGCCGTGATCCCGGAACTGGAAATCCATGCGTGGGATGAACTGGCGAAGTTCAGCCAGAAACATCGTGACTTGATCATGAAGATCAGCGGGTTCTCGGAACTCGGCTGGGGCAGCCGCGGCGTCTCGCTCGGGCAGGACATGCCGCAGCAGGAATGGAAGGCCGCCATCGAACGATCGCTCCAGCGTTTCACCACCGAGCCGCGCATCCTCCAGCGTTTCCACAAGGGCCGCCTCGTCCAGCAACGCTACCTGAACCCCACCACCGGCGCCATCGACACCATGCATGGCCGCGTGCGCCTCTGCCCCTACTATTTCATCATCGACGGCAAAGCCGAGTTGCGCGGCGGCCTCGCTACAATCTGCCCGGCGGACAAGAAACTTCTGCATGGGATGAAGGATGCGATTCTAGCGCCGTGCGGGGTGGTTTAACGCTGCACCTACTCCGGAATTGGCAGATCACGCAACCGTCCGAGCCAGTAATCCGGTTCACGTTTGAGATGCATTATCGCCAGAATAAATATCTCGTCATCCACAGCCGCATACACGATTCCGAAGGGAAATGTTTTGACCAGGAAACGTCTGATGTCACCGCGAATACATCTCCACGTAAATGGACTGCGGATTACCTGCCGAAAACCTGATTCAATTGCATCAACAAATCTGTCACCAAGCCCGGTTTGCCGCCGCTCGTAATAAAGCGCCGCTTCACGAAGTTCCCTTTGCGCTTCGGGATGAAGAATCACGAACGATTCTTGATAGCGTCCCTGATTTCCTTCAAAGCCTGCTCCGCAGGAATACCTACAACTTTGCCCTCGCGAAAATCAGCAAGCCGCCGCTCAAGTTCCGCGATGGTTGCCTCATCGACGATTGCATCGTGCTTCTCGCCAATGGTGAGCAGCAAACTCTCTGCGAGGATGACTCTCTCATTCGAGGGCAGTCGCAGCGCTTCTTCGGTAAGTTCTTTAAGACCGTGAGGCATATAATCCTCTTACCATAGGGGATCAATTTGCTCAAGCGTCGCTTTAATCTGCCCAAATAAGCAAAATTGAGTTTATTTCGCCAGACACGCCCGCAACTCATCCTCGATCTTCTTCTTGTCGAGGTTCTTGCCGATGAAGACGAGCTGGCTCTTGCGTGTTTCCTCCTTGTTCCAGAGGCGGTCCCAGAAAAGCGTGAAGCGGTTGTTCACGCCATGGAAGACTGCGCGGCGGGGGTTCTGTGCGATCCAGACGATGCCCTTGGAGCGGAAGACTTTTTCGTGGTCGGAGAGGCGCTGGATGAAGGACTCGAGACGCTCGACCTCGAAGGGCTTGTCGAATTGGAAGGCGTGGGAAGTGATGTCGTCGTGGTGACGGCCTTCCTTGAGTTCATCAAGGAACTTGGGATCGACGCCGAGCTTGTGATCGACGTCGAAGGCGTTCATGTCGAGCAACTCTTTCAGGTTCACCTGCGATTGGTTGGTGCGGAAAATCTGTGTGTGGGGATTCAGTTCGCGTATCTCTTTTTCCAGTGCATCCAGGCGCTCTGGGGTGGCGAGGTCGGTTTTGTTGAGCAACACGAAGTCGGCCATGGCGATCTGCTCACGGGCGGTCTCGGTCTCGGCCATCTGCTTGTGGATCTGCTCGGCGTCGACCACTGTGATGATGGAGTCGAGGCGCACGAGTTGCTGGAGCTGCGGGATGTTCAGGAAGGTCTGGGCGACCGGGCCTGGGTCGGCGATGCCTGTGGTCTCAACGAGGAGGTAATCGAACCCGCCGCGCTTGAGAAGCTGCTGGATACCCTTCACGAGGTCCTTGCGCACGGTGCAGCAGACGCAGCCATTGTTCATCTGGACGATCTCCTCCTTCTGGTTCTCGACAAGCTGGCCGTCGATGCCGATCTCGCCGACCTCGTTGACGATGATGCCGAATTTATATCCGTGCTGCTGTTGCAGGATGAAATTCAGGAGGGTGGTCTTGCCGGCCCCCAGGAAGCCGGTGAGGATGGATGCGGGTATCGGTGCGGAACTTTGGCTCATAAATAAAACTGGCGACCCAATATATCCATCGGGTCGCCAGTAAAGTCCAGAAACTGGATTAAAAATTAAACCACGGCCGCAGGAGGCGTCTTTTTCTTCAGGAGAGGAAGACCGGTCTTCGTGTTTTCGGAGACTTCGTAGCCCTCGGGAAGCGCGTCGATTGCGCCTTCCTTGGCTTCACCAGCGAAGTAGTAAAGGGTGACTTTCTGCCCGCCCTTGAGTTCCTGAAGGCGGCGATGGAGGAAATAGGTTTTGCCGGATTTTTTGCTTTGTACGCTGAAGGACATGATGGTTTGTTCCTTTCGAAGTAATTTTTGTTGAGGTTATTTAGAGGGGTTAAATGACTCCTGCTTTTTTCAGTGTGGCATAAGCGCCGTTTTTGGTCACTGTTTTAATTGCGCGGGCAGTGAGCTTCACCGTGACGAACTTCTTGAGCTCGGAAACCCAGATCCGGCGGGTTTTCAGGTTCGGGGTGAATGTGCGCGGGGTATTGGCTGTGACGTGACGGCCTACACCGCCCTTTTTCTTGGCCATACCGCGACGGTGGATGACGCTTCCCCTGGAAACGCTCGCTTCTGTGATGCTGCAAACCTTGGACATAAAATAGATTTTCTTTGTAAAATTGAGGGCGGGTAACTTGGCGCGTCCTTTCACACTGGTCAAGAAGAAATTCCTGAGTATTTTCCACCGTATTCCCCTTGCCGGCGCGATTAGTCTTTGAAACGTCCCTTACTGAAGAAAATTTCGGAGAAGAGGTTGCGTGTTTTGGATATACAATGTAAATATAGCTTTGAGTGCTTGAAATGGAATTTTTTGCGATTTTAACAGAGTGAAAGGAGGGAAATGCGATTACGGGGATTCATTCTAAATCTGGTCATTTTGACGGTGTCTTTCGCCTCAGTGTACGGGGTTGCAACCATCAAGGAGGACTCAAAAGGCCTCATCGTTTCCAAATCTGAAGCGGATGCCACGCGGCCTCCCGAGGTCCGGTCATTTGACCAATTATTTCGCGATTCGGTTTATGTGAACATCAAGACAGCGGATGGCCTGCTGGTTCACATAAAAGGGGATCGCGTGGTAAAATATGTCCTTTTTCTCAATCCGAATACCTATCCATCGATCTTCCAGCCGGATGACCTGGCCACGATCAAGGCAAAGATTGACGAATTGCATGCCTTTGCCGGACTCACTCCCGAGGCCGGGCAAATATCCGCCCCGTATCTGAAAAGCCTTCAAACCCTGTACGATGCGCAATCAGCAAAATACAAACAATTCACGGCATCCGCGGCACAACAATCCAACTCGGAAGAGGAACGTGCAGCCTTCGACAAAAAATGCGAGCTCATGAGGCTGGATCTCGTCGCAAACCGCGACGAGATCAAACGCAGCGAGGAAATCGTGAAGCAAATGGAGCCGCTGGCGCCCCGCAGCCCCCTGCTGACAGGCGTCCTGGCGACGTGGAATGAGGAAAAGAAGCATGCGCAGGAACTCTCCAGCGAAGGCAAAAGCCTCTGGCGTGATGTGCTGAAGGCACATCCGGAATCCTTCGCCGATGTACATGATGTGAAAGCCATTCCCGATTTTCCCGCCGACTTCAGGGAGAAGGCGACCGATCTCTTTGCGAAGCTCGAAAAATTTCGCACTTCTGTCACTTATCCCCAGCTTCTTACCTATTGCCAGACCGAGATTCCCACTTACTTCCTCCTGACCCAACTCTCGAAAATGGTGGAAAAAATCAAGGCCGGGAAATATGAGGAAACCGCCGCGCTCGGGCAAAAAACCATGACCCAGGTGGAGGAGCGACAGATCGGCGAGCCTTACCAGCAGGCGTACACCACATTTAAAAATTACAAAACGCTGGTCGATGATCTCCGGTCGCGATTCCTGAGCCAGCTTGCCAAGCTCAAACAATCCGAGAGTGATTTCACGGACACTGAGTTGCTGGGAGAATACCAGAAGATTTACGACCTGATCCCCGACCCAAAGGTTGCCACGCGGATGGATCAGCTAAAGGCGAAGATCAAAGCGCATTAGCAGGCAACTGAAGGTGTTCAGTCCTGCGTTCCAGCTCCAACCGGAACCGGGATCGCTTCACACACTTCACGCCAGCCCGGGAAATTCCACTTATTCGGAAAATCGCTGCACTGCTGCGGCTTCACGGCCTGCACGGAGCAATCCCGACCTTCGAGGAAGATGCACTCGCCATTCGGCTTGTCGATTAGGGCCAGGCCGTCGCGATGCTGCCGCAAACGTGTGTAATGCTGGATAAAGTCGTGCTCGGACATGCCGAGGTGCGCGGCCAGCGCGCTGATCTCGCGTTCGCCCACCTTGACGAACCCCGGCCAGCGGCAGCAATTCGTGCAGCGCTGGCACTGGTAATAGACCGCTTCGCTCAATCGAGTTCCTTCAAATCCGCGTCGACCATGATTTTCACCAGCTCATTGAATTTCACCTTCGGTTCCCAGCCGAGTTTCTCCTTCGCCTTGGCAGGGTTGCCGATCAGGAGTTCAACTTCCGCAGGGCGTTCGTAGCGGGCGTCGTATTTCACAAATTCCTTCCAATCCAGCCCGGCGTGACCGAACGCGGCTTCCACGAACTCCCGCACAGTGTGCGTCTCATTTGTCGCGAGCACGTAATCGTCCGGTTCGTCGTTCTGCAATATGCGCCACATGCCTTCCACGTATTCCGGCGCGTAGCCCCAGTCGCGCTTGGCATCCATATTGCCGAGATACAAATCCTTCTGCATCCCCTTTTTGATCCTGGCGACCGCGCGGGTGATCTTCCGCGTGACGAATGTCGCGCCGCGTCGCGGGCTTTCGTGGTTGAAGAGGATGCCGTTGCTCGCGTGGATGCCGTAACTCTCGCGGTAGTTGACCGTCGCCCAGTAGGAGAAAACCTTCGCCACGGCATACGGGCTCCGCGGCCAGAACGGGGTTTTTTCCGTCTGTGGCACTTCCTGCACCTTGCCGTACATCTCGCTCGATGAAGCCTGGTAAAAGCGCGCCTGCACCTTGGCCTCGCGCATTGCCTCCAGAATGCGGATCGTGCCGACGCCGGTGACGTCCGACGTGTATTCGGGGATATCGAAGCTCACGCGCACATGGCTCTGCGCGCCGAGGTGGTAAATTTCATCGGGATTCACACGGTCTATCAGGCGTGTGAGATTCAGCGAATCCGACAAATCTCCAAAGTGCAAAAACATGTGCACGCCGTTCACATGCGGGTCGGTGTAAAGGTGGTCGATGCGGGATGTGTTGAAGGTGCTGGCGCGGCGGATGATGCCGTGGACTTCATAGCCTTTCTGGAGCAGCAGGTCTGCAAGGTAGGATCCGTCCTGCCCGGTGATGCCGGTGATAAGAGCTTTTTTCATAAAAGATTTGGAAAATGGAATTACAGCCTGCGGGGAGCTTTCAGTTTGCGCCAAGGATCACCTGCTGGGCATCAATCAATTCTGCGATACCGCGCTTGCCAAGATCAAGCATGGATACGAATTCCTCCTGTGAAAATGTGGATTCCTCCCCCGCCCCCTGCACTTCCACAAAATGCCCGTCCTGGGTCATGACGATGTTCATGTCAACAGTTGCCGCCTTGTCTTCCTCGTAATTCAGGTCGAGCAACGGCACGCCCCCGACAATACCGACGCTGACGGCGCCGACGAATTTTTTGATGGGGGATTTTTTCAGGAGCCCTGCTTTCACAAGTGATTCACACGCCAGCGCAACCGCGAGGCAGCCACCTGTGATTGATGCCGTGCGCGTACCGCCATCCGCCTGCAAAACGTCGCAATCCACCCACAGCGTGCGGGGCCCGAGCAATTCGAGATCAACCACGGCCCGGAGCGACCGGCCGATGAGCCGCTGGATTTCCGTGCTGCGACCGTCGAGTTTCCCCTTTGTAATGTCGCGCGGTTTCCGCTGGAGGGTGGAATACGGCAGCATCGAGTATTCCGCCGTGATCCAGCCGCCGGTAACCTGCTGCTCTTTCATCCAGCGGGGCACGCCCTCCTCGATCATTGCGCTGCAAATGACACGGGTGTTGCCGCTCGCGACCAGCAGCGATCCTGTCGCATGCGGCGCGATGCCGGGTGTGAATGTGAGGGGGCGGAGTTGGTCCGGCGCGCGGCCGTCAGGGCGAGACATTTAGATTTAAGATTTGGGATTTAACATTTAGCATTTGCGGAACTCTTGCCCCAAAGGCGCGACCAACCTAAATGGTAATTGTTAAATCTTAAACGTTAAATTCATGAATAAAGTTTCCATCCGCGTTCCCGGCACGACCGCCAACCTCGGCCCCGGCTTCGATTGCCTCGGCGTTGCGCTCCGCATTTACAACTACGTCACCGTTTCAAAGGTCGCGAAACCGCGCAAACCCCACACGATGGTGGACGAGGCCGCTGCGGCATTTTTCAGGTTCTCGGGGGTGAAGCCGTTCCCTTTTGACTGGGAGATCACCGGGGACGTGCCCACGGCGCGTGGCCTCGGCAGCAGTGTCACCGTGCGCCTCGGTATTTTGCACGGGCTCAATGAACTCAGCAAACGCCCGCTCATCCGGGACGACGTTTTCCAGCTTTGCGCGGAACTGGAGGGGCATCCCGACAACGCGGCGCCTGCGGAATTCGGGGGATTTGCCGTTGCGCACAACCTGGAGGACGGTGCCCGGTGCATCACCGCACCGGTATCGGAGGATCTGAAATTCGTAGTATTGATCCCGGATTTTGAAGTGCAGACCGCCGCTGCAAGGCGCGTAATGCCAAAGATGATCCCGCACAAGGAAGCCGTCGCCAGCGCGATCAACTCCACGAATATCGCCGCCGCGTTTTTATACCATCAATATGAACTTCTGCGCGGGTGTTTCACCGACTACTTGCACCAACCCTACCGCCAGCCGCTCATCCCCATGCTGCCGAAGGTGATCGCCGCAGGTGAAAAAGCCGGTGCTCTTGGAGGATTTCTGAGCGGCTCCGGTTCGACAATCGTGTGCGTGACGTTAAAATCGGCAAAAAAAGTGGCGGACGCCATGCTCGCCGCCGCCGGACAAATATATGCCTGTGTTCTTGTCACCACCGCGGACAATGAAGGCGCGCACCCGGTTTTGATAGAGACTCCAAAACCAACGAAGGCTGCGGGTCGGAAATCAAAAAAATAACACTTACGAATGCGCCGCTGGCTTGAAGAGTTCGAAGAATTTGCGATCGACGTCATCCTTGAACGCCGGTACGGCAAACGCGCCGCGATCCTGCGCTGGGTGCTGTATCTGTTCTCGTTTGTTTATCTCGCACTCGTGCAGACACGCGTGTTCTTTTTTCGCAAGCGCATCTTCCGCGAGCACCACATGGGCTGCCTCGTCATCAGCATCGGCAACCTCACCGTGGGCGGCACCGGAAAGACGCCGGTGGTCGAACGTTTCGCGCGGACGCTGCAAGCCGGGGGGCGGCGCGTGGCGATCCTGAGTCGTGGCTACAAAAGCAAGAAGCTGCCTTTGTCGAAGCGCCTTCTGGCGCGCTTCGGGCCCCGGGCTGAATACAAACCGCGCATTGTCTCCGACGGCAAATCCGTGCTGCTCGACTCCCGCATGGCGGGTGACGAGCCCTACATGCTCGCGACGAACCTGAAAAACGTCATCGTGCTCGTGGACAAAAATCGCGTCGGCAGCGGCCTTTACGCGATCAACAAGATGGGGTGCGATACCCTGCTGCTGGACGATGGCATGCAGTTCCTGCACGTAAAGCATGGGCTGGAGATCGTGTTGATCGACCGCCAGGCACCTTTCGGCAACGAGTTTATGCTGCCGCGCGGCACACTGCGCGAGCCACCTCAAAACCTGAAACGCGCCAGCTATATCTTCATCACCAAGAGCACGACGGATGGCAACGAGGACTTGATCAAACGCATCCGGACATACAACCGCACCGCAGAGATCATCGAGTGCGCGCACAAACCCCTGCATTTGCAAAACGCGTTCGACAGCAACGACACACTGCCCCTGGAATGGCTCGATGGGAAATTCGTCGGAGCCCTCAGCGCCATCGCCGCGCCGGAGAGCTTCGAATCCGCGCTCATCGATCTCGGCGCGAAAATCGAAATTTCAAAACACTTCGCCGACCACCATCGCTTCACGGACGCTGATATCGTCAATTTCGCAAACCGTTGCGTCCGGCGCGACCTCGCGGCGATCATCACCACCGAGAAGGATTCCGTGCGCCTGCCAAAGTTCAAAAAACTCGAAGTGCCGGTCTATTTCCTGCGCGTCGAAATTGAAATCCTCACCGGCCATGAAAGCTGGGAGCACCTCGTGAATCGTATTTGCAACCCGCTGCCCATGATGACACCGGAGCGGTTTTTCGGTTAACATTTATTTCCCATTGAAACGCAGGCATGATTTGCCTACATTGCCTGCATGAAGGAAAAGCAATATACGATTCGTTCGATACCTTCGTCGATCGATCTCGCTTTACGGCGACGTTCAAAAGCCGAGGGAAAGAGCTTGAATGCGGTGGCAATTGAGGCATTGGAGCGGGGATTGGAACTCGACGCCAAACCCCGTGAACATACCGATCTCGATGCTCTCGCGGGAAGCTGGCAGGAGGACAAGGCTTTCGACCGTGCCATAGCGGATTTCGGGCGGGTTGATGAAGCTGCCTGGAAATGAATATCGCCCTCGATACGAATGCATACAGTGACTTCATGCGAGGTGAGCCGGGCCGTGTGCAGATTGTTCGCACCTCGACTCATCTCTACCTGCCGTTGATCGTCCTCGGAGAATTGCGCGCCGGTTTTGCCGCAGGCAATCAGCAATCGCAGAACGCAGCGAATCTCCAGCGCTTTCTGAACAGCCCGCGCGTTTCAGTGCTTTTGCCGGATGAACAGACCACACATCACTACGCGCAAATCTATCTTCAGCTTCGTAAGATTGCCGCGCCCATTCCTACAAATGATCTCTGGATCGCAGCACTCGCGATCCAGCATCACCTGGTGCTCTGTACATCGGATGTGCATTTTCAACACATTGCACAATTACCAAGGTGCTAAAACGCTCCTATTCACCTGCCCGCTTGAGTGCGAGATGGACCCGGATCTGCCCGTAGTCGACCCGGTCGCCGAGCAATTCCTTCACTTCCTTCAGCCCGCCGACGGTAACTTTTTCAAATGCGGCTTCGATAAGACGCTCCTCTTCGATGCTGATTATTTTCCGCACATCGACCCGTTCGCCCGCCTCGATGGCACTTGCGATATGACCGTAAATGGTGGTCGCGACCAAGCTGCGTTCGCGAGCGATCTCGCCGACGGTTTTTCCGGCACGTAAAAGACGCAGGGTTTCGCGCATCGTGTCGTTGGCGCGCGGCGGCTTCTGCGGCGGGGTGCGCACTTCCTCGATTTCATCGGCAAAAATCTGGCGGGGATTTTCGCGCAGATGCTTGAGGATCGCATCCATGAATTGCGCGCCAAATTCCTCGAGCTTGCGGTTGCCGACGCCCGTGATATTTGCGAACGCGCGCTCCTCGACCGGATAGTCGCGCGCCATGTTGCGAAGCGAGACGTCGGAGAAAATGATGTAGGCCGGCACGTCGCGCGAGTCGGCGACTTCCTTGCGCAACGCACGGAGTTTTTCGAACAGCGCCTCGTCGCACGAGATGGCGCCAGCGCGGCGTTTTTTCTCCACCGGCTGTTCGGGAGTTATCATTGGCCGTGTGAGAGTGATCGGTTTGCGGGTCCGCAGGACCGCCATGCCCTCGTTCGTCAACTCCAGGACGCTGAATTTTTCCGTAGCCTGATGGCAGTAACCAAGCCTGATGAGCTCGCGCCCGATCGCCTGCCAATCTCCGCGGGAATGTTCCTTGCCGATACCGTAGGTTGTGATCTTGTCGTGGTTCCATTTGCGAATTTTTTCGGTATCCGCCCCGATAAGCACCTCGACGACATGGTTCAAGCCCACCCCAAAGCGTGATGCCTGCTTGAGACGGTAAACACACGACAAAAATTTCTGCGCAGCCAGCGTGCCATCAAACGTTTCGCGCGGCTCCAGGCAGTTGTCGCAGCCGCCGCAATTCGGTTCCGGGTATTCCTCCCCGAAGTAGCGCAGTAGTTCGGCGCGTCGGCAGGTCGCGCACTCTGCGTAATGGACCATCTGCTGGAGCTGCTCGCGGGCCACGCGCTGTTCGTCAGGATCAGTTTTTTCGTCGATAAACCCCGTCTGCTTCACCACGTCGCCGGGACTGAACAGCAGCAGGCATTCGCTCGGCAGGCCGTCGCGACCGGCACGGCCTGTTTCCTGGTAGTAGCCCTCCACGTTCTTTGGAAGGTCGTGATGGATGACAAATCGCACGTTCGGCTTGTTGATTCCCATGCCAAACGCAATGGTCGCGCACATTACGCGCACCTCATCACGCAGGAACATCTCCTGGTTCTGTGAGCGCACCTTTTCATCCAGCCCCGCGTGGTAAGGCCTTGCGGGTATGCCGTCTTCATTGAGTCGCTCAGCGAGGGATTCCGCACTCTTGCGGCTTTGAGTGTATATGATCCCGCTTTCCCCGCGACGCTGGCGGATGAATGCGAGCGCCTGGTCGTACGGCTTCGATTTCGGAATGACCCGGTAGGTGAGATTCGGCCGGTTGAAACTCGCGACGTAATTCCTGGCATCGCG
>Ga0068860_100000347_pt1 | contig 62207 bp, 44 predicted proteins | sample KBSSwiS32_FD_66597 | JGI IMG/M metagenome (GOLD analysis project Ga0068860, IMG submission 66597) | Switchgrass rhizosphere microbial communities from Kellogg Biological Station, Michigan, USA - KBS Switchgrass S3-2 | ecosystem: Host-associated > Plants > Roots > Rhizosphere > Soil ... | reverse complement strand
CTGGGTTCAGAACGTCGCGAGACAGTTCGGTCCTTATCCACTGTGGGCGCAGGAGAATTGAGGGGTTCAGACCTTAGTACGAGAGGACCGGGTCTGACGAACCGCTGGTGTTCCAGTTGTTCTGTCAAGAGCAGTGCTGGGTAGCTATGTTCGGAAAGGATAAGCGCTGAAAGCATCTAAGCGCCAAGCCTATCCCAAGATGAGTTCTCCCTGAAGGGTCGTGGTAGACCACCACGTTGATAGGTTTCCGGTGTAAGCGTAGTAATACGTTCAGCTGAGAAATACTAATATCCCGTTCGGCTTGGTCATTTATTTTTTCTATTACACCGTTGCGGCGGGTTTAAAGCCGCCGCAGCGGTAAATAGGGATGAATGACTTTTAATTAAAACTTGGCCTTACTGTTGAAAAACTTCCTGTATGTAGATGTCAGAGAATATGAAAACTGTTCTTTGACTAAATAATTGGCAATTTTAGGAAAAAAGATTTGATATTCAAAATATCGAACTATAGATTCCTCAAAGAGTCGCTAGAGATCTGGTGAATTTGAGAGTGCTTCTGCCCCCAGAAAGCCTCCCCACAGGATTCCAACCTCAGATTCGCCAGATTTCTGGTGATCCTAGCGCAGTGGCACCACCCGTTCCCATTCCGAACACGGAAGTGAAACGCTGCAGCCCCGATGGTAGTGCTTCTATAGGTTGTGCGAGAGTAGGACGTTGCCAGTATTATGACCCGGCATTTTGGAAACAAAGTGCCGGGTCTTTTTTTGTACGCAAGGGTTGCCAGATGACTTTCCTGGCTTGAATGCGGGAGTTCCCTCCGGAAAATCCGCAGAAATTACTTTGATTTCTTTTTGCCTGTCGGGATCGCGCTGGGGGCTGCGGAAGCTTTAGGCGCACCCTTGGTGGGATCTTCTTTCTGGCCGATCTGCAGGCTCAGGACATCGAAATGGCCTTCCCCTTTTTTCAACACAAAGCCGCGGACTTCCCAATCCGGCTTCAGATCCTCAAACGTCGCCGGCTTGTTATTTTCCTTGGTGATCTTGCTCTCCGGGAGAATGGCGAACACACGTAATTTTTTCTCCTTGGCGCTTTGGGTGGAAAAAGTCTTTGCGATCTTGTCCACGGAATAAATCTTTGCTGAAAATGGAATCGGGCGCGACGCGATTGCTGCTGAAACCGATCCCGCCGGGGATGGGGATGCCGCCGCTTCCTGCTTTGGAGCGGCCTGCAAATGGAAATTGCCGCCGAGGGTGATGATGCACACAACACAAAATGCGGAAAAATTGGTCTTCATTGATGGTGGGGATGGTGGTTTGCTATCGCAAGTATATCCATAATGAGTGGCTTGCAACCGGTCAAAATGATTTTGTTTAACACCATTTACTAATGCCTCCGGAACCTCAAGGCAAGTATCGCGGCAGAATCGCGCCCTCCCCGACCGGTTTTTTGCACCTGGGCCATGCGCTTACCTTCCGCGCCGCCGGCGAGCGCGCGATCTCCCATGGCGGAAAACTTGTTTTACGCATTGAAGATCTGGACCGTGATCGCTGCCGTGAGGAGTTTCGCGAGGCAATCGCGGAAGACTTGCGCTGGTTTGGGATTCATTGGGATGAAGGGCCGGATTGCGGCGGGCCGTTTGCACCGTATATCCAGGGTGAACGTTGTGAAAACTATCTCGCCGCTTGGAAAAAATTGCGCGATGGAGGATTCATTTATCCGTGCAGATGTTCGCGGCGTGATGTGCTGGATGCGGTTGCCGCTCCCCACGCGGGCGACGATGAACCGGTTTATCCCGGAATTTGCCGTACGGCTGCAGGCACAATCCCTGAAGCCGGAGACCCTGCCGGTGTCACCTGGCGATTTCGCGTGCCGCGCGGTGAATCGTTGACATTTCACGACGGAAGGCTTGGCTTGCAAAGTTCAGTGGCGGGTATGGATTTCGGCGATTTCGTCGTCTGGCGGAAGGACGGCATCCCCGCGTATCAGCTCGCAGCAGTTGTCGATGATGCGGCCATGCAAATCACCGAGGTTGTTCGCGGCGAGGACTTGCTCGCATCGACATTCCGCCAGCTTCTCCTTTACCGCGCGCTTGGTCTGGACGCACCAGCGTTTTATCATTGCCAGCTCGTCACGGATGAACGCGGTCAGCGGCTCGCCAAGCGCAACGCGGCGTTGAGCTTGCGCACGTTGCGTGAAAATGGAGCCGATCCCGGGCGGTTGCGTGAGGCTATCCTGTCGTCCGAAGGCCGCTTGCGATTGCATTGATCGAAAGCAACAACTCCGGAAGCATGCTGTCCGCGCCTGTTTCGTCGCCGGAGTTTTTTAATTTACGCCAGCGGGTGAGAAGATCGATCTCCTGGACGTGCAGGACACGCAGGGCATCCGCGCGCAGCTTGAGGGTTTTCAACATGCGCGGCCGGCGTTCTGCCATCGGTTTTCCCCGCAATTTGAGGAGCATGTCGCGCGTCTTTTCCCACTCGAGAAGGATCATTCCAAAGATTCCATCCCGCACCATGGTATCCTCCACCATGTCGGCATAGCGGTGCATCAGCTCTGCATCCGTGCTTGCGATGCTCGATTCGATATTCGTGAGCACATAATGCAAGAATGGCCATGCCTTGATGCCCGCCCGGAGCCGTTCAAATTCCGCCGGTTCTTTTTCCAGCAACTCGTTCAGAGCCGAGCCAGCGCCATACCAGCCCGGCAGGTAAAAGCGCGCCTGGTTCCAGCTGAACACCCACGGGATCGCGCGCAAATCGGCGAGGCTGGCCTGACCGGTCCTGCGCGAGGGGCGCGAGCCGATGCGGCTGTGCTCCAGTGCGTCGATCGGTGTCGCCTGGCGGAAAAATGGAATGAACCCGGGAGCCTCCAGCAGTTGCCGGTAGGCGCTCGTACTCGATGCGGCAAGCCGTTCCAGTACGGGTTCCAGCTTGTGTGTGTTTTCTTTCCCGAATTGATGGTCGTATGCCGTCGCCGTCACACCGGCGACGAGCAACTCCATGTTGTAGGTCGCCGTGATGAGATTCGCGAATTTCTGCGCAATCGTTTCACCTTGCTCGGTGAGCCGGATGTCGCCTGAGAGCGAGCCATGGGGCAGCGCCTCGAGGAAACGGTGCGTCGGGCCCGCGCCACGGCTGATCGTGCCTCCGCGACCGTGGAAAAAACGGATCACCACATTGCTGTCGTGTCCGATTACGCCGAGGCTCGCCTGCGCTTTTTGCAAAGCCCACTGGCTGGCGATGATGCCCGCATCCTTGTTGCTATCGCTGTAACCGACCATCACTTGCTGCACGAGCGGTTCGCCGTCTTTCCGTTGCAACCGCAGGCTGCCGTGGGTCACGGAATGCTCCAGAAATGCGCGCAGGATCGTCGGGCTGCGCTCAAGATCGTCGATTGTTTCAAACAGCGGCACCACGGGCAGCATGCACGCAAGCCCCTCCGGCATGAGCCGCGTGAGGCCGGCCTCGCGCGCGAGCAGATAAACGATGAGGAGGTCGGAGAGCCGTCGCGTCATGCTCACGATCAGCGCGCCGATCGCGTCCGTACCGTATCGCTCGATGTGTGCGGCCAGCACCCGGTAGCATGCCAGCACTGTGTCCGCTTCGGGCCCCGCCGATGCAGTGGGGTGCAGGAACGGGCGGGGCGAACGCAGCTCGCGGTCGAGAAAACGCAGTTTCTCCGTCTCGGACCAGCTCGCGAGATCGCTGCCATCGAGACCTGCGGCAGTCATGAGTTGCGAGAGCGCCTTTTCGTGAAAAACGCTGTTCTGGCGGATGTCGAGTTTGGCGAGGTGGAAACCGAAAACCTCGACTGCGCGGATTACCGGTAGCACGTCCGTCTCTGCAAGCCTGCCCGCGCCCACTTCCACCAGCGATTCGCGCAGGATTTGGAGATCGGCCGCGAGTTCATGGGCAAATTGATAAGTATGCGAACCATCGTTTACTTTGTGCGCATTGTGGTCCTGTCCGATCTCCAGGGGCATCCGGGCGATGAGCAGCCGCGTGAATTGCCTCCACGGTTCATCGGAATAGGAAGCCATCACGGCTGGCGCACGGTCTCCCAGCTTTTCGAGCAGGGCGGCGTGCGCATCCGTCAATTTTTTCGGAGGTGGCTGCATCCACGCGGTAAGCGTCATTTTTTCCGCGAGCGGGACGAGTTGGCGGTGCAGCACCAGAAGTCCGTTCAGACGCAGACGCTGCAAAGTCTCCGCGGTCAATTCCGCCGTCACGCCGGGATGCCCGTCGCGGTCGCCGCCAACCCAAGTGCCGAAGCTCACGCGTGGCAGTGGACATTTCTCCAGCGTCTCCGGGCTGAATCCCGTCTCGCTCCAAGCGTAACGCAGGCGTTCGTCGAGCCTTGGAAGCACGGCGGGAAATACTTCGCGCAGATAATGCATCACATTGCGCCGTTCATCGGCGATCTGCGGCTTCGTGAGCAGGATTTCACCCGTGCGCCAGAGGCGTTCCAGCGTGGCTTTCGTCTGGTCGCGCAGCGATTTTTGAACGGAAGGCGTGAGGTTCGACTGTTCGCGCTGCTCCAGCAGGGTGAACAATAACCGGTGCTGCTCGAGCACAGTAAGGCGCTTTGCCTCGGTGGGGTGGGCTGTCAGCACCGGCTCCACGCGCACCTGGCCGAGGACCTGGGCGATATCCTGCTCGGATGCGCCGCTTTTTTTCAGAGTCGTCAGGAGGCGGCCCCACAGGCCGTGTTCGGCGGCAAGCCCTTCGCTTTCCTCGCGGATCACGCGCATGGCGGCGGCGGAGTTTTCTTCGACCATGTTCAGCAATTGAAAGGCAATCGAGTAAACAAGGCCGATCTGTGCCGGCATCCTGGCGCCGGAGGGTTGCGGCTTGTCCGACCACGGTAGCCATGCAGCCATCTCCCCATGGCCGAGTTCCGTGAGGACTTCCCCCAGGCAGTCGATGAGAAACTTCAGGTCATCCTCGAGCTTCTTGAACCCTATTTCTACGTAATCCGGCTTTTGTGTTCCCTCCATGTGCATGTGTCTCCCTCCCCCGAGTTATTGGCCATAAGCAAACGGCGCTTCAAGCAAAAGATTCTCCCGAAATGAAAATAGTGTGACCAACAGTGTGTTTTTGGAACTGGCAGGTAGAATCCGGGACCGGTTGGTAATCACGACAAGGCGTCCAGATGATCTTGAATGATTTTGCAGGCGGCATTCACTCCGTCTTCGCTTTGCACGATGCGACCGATCTCAGCCGCCCGTGTGGCATACCGGCTTTCGCCAAGCAGTGACCGCAATTCCCGGGCGACAGTGGAGGCGGTGTACGATTTAAGAGGGATCGTACGCGCTACGCCGAGACGCACGACACGCCGGGCGTTATCCGGCTGGTCGAAGCCGTAGGGAACCACGAGCATGGGGCGCCCTGCCCGCAAAGACTGGCCTGTGGTGCCTATCCCGCCCTGATGGATCACCGCGAGAGCCCGCGGCATTACTTCGGAGTAGGGCGCGTATTCAAACACTCCGATTCCCGGCGGTAATGGTTCCTGCGGACGGTTCCGTTGATCGCGCCCTATGAGGAGGATGGCCCGTTTTCCGAGCTGCTGCGCCGCCTTCATGCCTTCCGTATAAAACTTTCCGGCATTCATGACTGCCGACGAACCCAGGGTGAACACCAGCGGCGGATCCCCGGCATCCAGAAAAGCGGAAATCTCCGGCTCAAGGCCGCCGCCGTGCCTGCCTCCGTCGTAAAACGGAAATCCGGCGACATGCGTGTTTGGCGGCCAATCCGGCTGTGGGGACCCGAGCACGGATGAAAACAATGCAATCGTGAGAGCGGGGGAAAACTGCCCTTCAAACAACGGGTCGCGTGACGATTCCGGCAATCCAATTTCCCGGCGCAAGCTGCGCACTGGCTCCGTCCAACCGCGCAGGAGGTGCCTAAAAATTTGAAACAGGAACTTTTGTGCGGAGGGGCCGAGGAAATCAAGGAGGCTCAATGCTGGCATGGGCGCGAGCACCGGCGGGTCGTAAATCGAGAAAAACGAAGTAGGCGCGAGGCACGTGGATATCCAAGGGATACCCTGCTTCTCCGCGATAAGCGGCGTAGCAAAAGTGATCGCATGGGAGACCAGCAGATCGGCGCCTTGGGCGGCGGTGCTCATATCGTCGTAAGAGTCGCGCAGATGAGGCATGAAAATCTGCCGGATGATGAATTCCGGCCCCTTGCGCATGTGCATGATCTGCCCCATCAAGGCGGTTTCCTCGAGGAAATTATCGATGTCGGGGCGGACGGGGTGAAATCCCACGCCTTCACATTCGACCCTCTCCCGATACGAAGCATGCGTGGCTATTGCCACATCATGGCCGCGCGCCTTGAGCCCCCTTGCAATGCCGACGAATGGATGAAGGTCCCCGAGGGAACCAAATGTGGATAATACAATGCGTTTGGGCGATTTGGGCACGGGCTGACGTTTCTTACCCTGTTCTGTTCGGGTGTTCAACCTCCGCAAACTCCCGCATTCGTGCTGCGAAAGAGCGTAATTTTAATGGCCTAGGCAACTTTCCATCGTGCAAGGCTCTCCGCCAGGTGCCTGCGCGCGCGGTAGAGGCGGGATTCCACGGCTTTTGCGCTGCAGCCGAGCACTGCGGCGATTTCTCCGTAGGAGAGATCTTCGTATTCGAAAAGCAGCACGACCGTTTTCAAGTCATGCGGCAGTTCATGGACATGTTGTTTCACCGCGCTGGCAAGATCGTTGGACTCGGCGTTGTCCGCGGGCGAATTTTCCGGACCGGGGAGCGAGTCGAGGAGATCGCCGTGGCCTTCGTCGTCTTCGCCGCCTGTGAGCGCGACGGTGGGATGCCTGCCCCGCCAGCGCACGAGATTATGACAAAGGTTACTCGCGATGGAAAACAGCCACGTCGAGAATTTCGCCGTGCGTTTGTATCCGCTACGGCTGGTGAAGACGCGCACGAAGGTTTCCTGCGCGAGGTCGAGAGCGTCGCTTTCATTGCCGACGTACCGGTAGATAAAACCCACCAGCGGCTGCTGCCAGCGCGTCATCAATTCGTTAAGCGCCGTCTCCTCCCCGCCTTGGAGCCGGAGCATGATTTCCGCATCCTGGTCAGGTTCAGTGCTCAAGGTTTTACCGTGATCGTGAATGTGGCCTGCCCGCTGCCATGCGGCCCGGCGTAGGATAATTTTCCGGTCCAGTCTCCTCCCATCCCAAGGTTGGCCTTGGTGACATACCGGCCAGGTATGTCTGTGCGCACGGCTGCTCCGCCCGAGTGCATATTCATTCCGGGCATGATCATGTCCACGTCGAGTTTGACTTCCCCGGCATCGACCGGTTCGCCTGCGGCATCGCGGAATTCGATGGTGATCTGGTTGTCCCCCTCATGAATCTCTCCCGTGGGGCTGCTGAGGCTCATCGTGAGACCGTTTACGGATTGCGTGGCAAAAGAAACAGCGGAATTTTGTTTCAGGCCCGTCGTTTTTCCGCCGGATTGTTTCCACAACTGGATGCTGCCCCACATTATGGCTGCGATCAATGCCAGAGTGAACAGTCTGCGCGGCCATGATCCTTGCCGTGACGGGGCGATTGTCAGGATGTCCGGATGCGTGGATGCCCCTTCAGGCAGTCCGCGCTTGCGCCAGAGGACGAAGATCACCGGATAAATCAGGAGTTCAAGGATCGCCGAGGTCACGATTCCACCGACCATCGGCGTGGCGATGCGTTTCATTACGTCCGCGCCAGCCTGCGTGACGGGCGACCAGAGGATGGGCAGCAGGCCGAATAAAATGGCGCACACGGTCATGATCTTCGGGCGGATGCGCTCTACCGCGCCTTCCTTCACCGCGGCATAGAGGTCCTCGATCGTGTTCATTTTTCCCGCGGCGTGGAATTTTTCCCAGGCATGGTCCAGGTACAGCAGCATCACCACGCCTGTCTCGGCATCCAGCCCCGCGAGCGCGATGAGCCCCACCCACACGGCGACGCTCATGTTGTAGCCAAGCAGGTAAAGCAGCCAGAATGCGCCAACGAGCGAGAAGGGCACAGCAAGCAGCACTATGAATGTCTTCAACACGGATTGCGTGTTCATGTAGAGGAGCAGGAAAATGATGAGGAGCGTCAACGGAACGACGACAATCAACCGTTTTTCGGCTTCCTTGAGATACTGAAACTGGCCGGCCCACTCGTGGTGATAGCCGGGTGGAAATTGCACACGCTCCCGGATGCGCTCCTGAGCCTTTCGCACGTAGCCGTCGATGTCGCTCGTGGTAAGATCCACAAAGACAAACCCCACGAGCTGCCCGTTTTCATTGCGAATGTCCGGCGGCCCTGTCCTGTAGCGGATATCGGCCAGCAGTCCGATGGGGACTTGCGCGCCGGACGGTGTGGGAACGAGCACGCGCTTTAGCGAATCGAGATCCTGCCGGAAATCACGCGCGTAGCGGGCGTTCACGGGATAGCGCTCGCGACCTTCCACGGTCATCGTGATTGTTTTTCCACCGATGGCGGTTTCCACCACATCGTTGACGTCGCTGACGTTCAGTCCGTATCGCGCCGCCGCTTCCCGGTCCACCGTGAAATCCAGGAAATACCCGCCCGTGGTGCGCTCCGCAAAAACGCTCCGTGTGTCCGGAAGATCACTCAGCGCTTTTTCTATCTGGATTGCGACATCCTGGATTTTTCCAAGGTCCGGCCCGAACACCTTTACGCCGAGCACACTCCTGAAGCCGGTCGTGAGCATCTCGGTGCGGGTCTGGATCGGCATCCAGAAAATGTTTGCCATGCCGGGCGTCTTGATGTTCGCGTTCATCTCGGCGATGAGTTTTTCCCACGTCATGCCCGGGCGCCACTGGTCGAAGGGTTTGAGGGAAACCACCGTTTCAAACATGGAGAGCGGAGCGGGATCGGTGGGTGTTTCGGACTGGCCGGCCTTGCCGAAGACGGTTTCAACCTCCGGGATTTTTTTAAGCTGACGGTCCTGGATCTGGAGGATTTTTGTTGCTTCGGTAATCGACATGCCCGGTGCCGCCGTCGGCATGTAGAGCAGGGTCCCTTCATTCAATGGAGGCATGAATTCCTTGCCGAGTTTCATGAACGGAAAGGTCGTCGCAACGAGTACCAGCAGAGCGCAGAGCAGCGTGAACCAGCGGTATCGCAGCACGAAATTTACAAACGGTTCATAAACCCAGATAAGGAACCGGTTTACCGGATTTTTCTTCTCCGGAGTGATTTTTCCCCGGATGAGCAGCGTCATCAATACCGGTACCAGCGTCACGCCGAGGAACGCCGCGAAAAACATCGAGAATGTCTTCGTGAAGGCGAGCGGCTTGAAAAGCCTGCCTTCCTGCGCAGTGAGCGAGAAGACGGGAATAAAGCTGACCGTGATTACGAGCAATGAGAAAAACAGGGGGCGCCCCACCGTTTTCGCGGCGGCGATGATTGTGTCGATGCGTTCGCGGTTGTCGGGTTCGCGTCCGTGTTCGTCCCGGAAATGTTCCAGGGATTTGTGGGCGTTTTCCACCATGATGATCGCCGCATCGACCATCGCCCCGATCGCAATGGCGATGCCGCCGAGCGACATGATGTTGCTCGTGAGGTTCATGTAAAACATCGGCACGAATGAGAGTATGATCGCGATCGGCAGCGTGATGATCGCCACCAGTGCCGAGCGGACATGCCACAGGAACACCAGACAGACCAGCGCGACGACGATGCTTTCCTCGATCAGTTTTTCACGCAGGGTGTCGATCGCGCGCTTGATGAGGTCGCTGCGGTCATAGGTCGGCACAATCCTCACGCCGGGTGGTAGCGACGATTTGACCAACTCCATTTTCTTTTTGATGCCGTCGATGACATTGAGCGCATTTTCGCCGTAACGCATGACGACGATGCCGCCGACCGTCTCGCCCTTTCCATCCAGTTCCGCCACGCCGCGCCGGAGGTCGCCGCCGAGATGGACGGTGCCGACATTTTTCACGTAAACCGGAGTCCCTTTGTCCACCTTGAGCACGATGTTTTCGATGTCCGCGGGACTTTTGATGTAGCCGCGTCCACGGACATAGTACTCGGTGGTGGCGACTTCGAATATTTTTCCGCCCACGTCCCCGTTGCTCGCCTTGATTTTGCTCACGACGTCGCTGAGCGGGATGTTGTAGGCGGCCAGTGAATTCGGGTCCAGATCGACCTGGTACTGTTTTACGAAGCCGCCCACGGAAGCGACCTCGGCGACACCTTTCACCGATTCGAGCGCATAGCGCAGATTCCAATCCTGGATCGAGCGGAGTTCCGCCAGGTCATGTTTGCCGGTGTCATCGACAAGGGCATATTCATAAACCCAGCCTACTCCGGTGGCGTCCGGGCCGATAACGGGATTAACCCCCTCGGGTAGTGAACCGCGGATGGAGTTTAAATACTCGATCACCCGCGAACGCGCCCAATAGATGTCCGTTCCGTCCTCGAAGATCACATAGACGAACGATTTGCCGAACATCGATTCGCCGCGGACAAACTTCACCTTCGGCGCCGCGATGAACTGCGTGGAAATCGGGTAGGTGAGCTGGTCCTCCACAAGATCGGGTGAGCGCCCCTCCCAGTCGGTGTAAACGATCACCTGCACGTCACTCAGGTCGGGAAGCGCATCAAGCGGAGTGTGATAAAGCCCGTAGATGCCCGCGACGACTGCGAAGGCCGTGAAGATGAAAACGAGGAACTTGTTCCTCGCGCTGGCTTCAATGATCCACTCGATCATCGCTTCTCCTCTGGTTTCATCGTATCGGGGCCTTCAAAATCCTTGAGAGCGCCCTGCAACTTGGATTCCGCATCGATCAGGAAATTTGCGCTGGCGACTACCCGTTCACCTTCCGTGAGCCCGTCTTTGACTTCATAGAGATCGCCGAATTTTTGACCAAGCTGTACAACGCGGGGCTCGATCTTCCCTTCGCCTTTGTCCACGAATACAACGTTGCGCCTTCCGGTTGGCATGATTGCACTCACTGGAACGGTGAGCCCTTCGCCCATGTCCATGCCAAGCTCGACGCTGGCGTACATGCCGGGTTGTAGTTTAAAATCGGGGTTTGGAATGTCGATCCGCACCTTTGAGGTGCGCCCCATTTCATTGAGAAACGGGTTGATCAACGCGATTTCTCCCTCGAATTTTTCTTCCGGGAAAGATTTTGCGGTCACGATGACCTTCTGCCCCTTTTGCAACATCGCGAGCTCATTTTCGTAGAAATCCGCCCATACCCAGACGCTCGAAAGGTCGGCAACATCGACAAGACGATCGCCGGTTTTTACATTCGCGCCCTGCTGCACGGCAACTTCCTGGATCACACCGCGAAACGGCGAGCGCAACGTGAGGTTCTCGCCCGGTTTCCGCGTTTTTTCCAGCTCCGCGATCTGTCCATCGGTGACATTCCATTGCTTGAGGCGGATTTTGGCCGATGCGATCAGACTCTCCGGTGTCTCGCGGGCTTCCTTCGAGGGGGCCTCGTCGCGCATCCGCAGGAGCATCACGAATTCGCGTTCCGTGGTGAGCAGGTCCGGGCTGTAAATGGAGATCAGCGCCTGGTCTTTCGCGACAAGCTGCCCGGGGGAGGTAACAAAAAGCTTCTGAACGTAGCCATCGACGCGCGCCACAAAAGACCAGCGTCGCTGCATGTCAAAATTGACGGTGCCCACCGCCCGTATGCTGTGGTGAAGCGGCTTGCGCCCAACGGTGGCATAAGTCACGCCGATCTGTTGCTGGCGCTCCACCGGTACAACAAATTCGTTTGGTTTTTCACTGGCTGTTGCGTCGGTGTTTTTTGTGCCCGGTGTGGCATCTGTTTTGGCTTCCCCGCCTGTTCTCTTCATTACCGGCAGGAGATCCATGGAGCAGATCGGGCACGTGCCGGGATTGTGCAGATGCACAGAGGGGTGCATCGCGCATGTGTAGTAATCGACGTTGTTGTCTTTCTTCATCGCAGCGTCCGGCTTCCTGGTGCAGGAAGACGCCCCGGCCAGTGCCAGCAACATTACGAGTGCGAGAAATTTTGCGGTCATGTTTTTCATTTGGATTTGATCCTGGGTGAAGCCGGTGAAAATGAATTGAGTTCTGCGCCGGCCAATGCTTCTAGCTCGGCGAGGGCCACCTGGTAGCCGCTTACAGCCTGCCGCTCCATGGATTCAAGATCGCGCACATTGCGTTGCGCGGTGATCCAGTCCATGAAGTTCACCTTGCCGCTTTGGTAGCCAAACTGGCTTGCCTCAAAAGCCTGCCTCGCCTGTGGCAGGAGCTTGCTCCGGTACAGTTCGATATGGTGATGCTGCGTTTCGACTTTTTCCAGGGCGTCGCGCAGCATTCCCAGTGCCTCGGAGCGTGCCCGCTGTAAATCCTGCTGGGCCGCTTGAAGGTTGTCCTCCATTTCGTGGATTTCAGCCGAGTATTTCCGGAAATTCACCCACGGGATGTTGAAGGAAATCCCGGCATCCACTTCGCTGGTGGCTGTGGACGCGCCATTGTACCGCTGGGCTTGCACAGTGATTGCCGGATCGGGAATCCACTCCCTGTGCGCAAGCTGGAGGTTCGCTTTCTCCCGTTCGACCCTGGCGGCGGCAATTCGTACCTCGGGCCTGTGGGCAAGCGTCAGGCCGCGAAGTTTTTCCAGCGGGGGGATTGGAGGAATCGTGCCGGCCCCCGCAGGCTGGCCAATGGGTGAAAATGCGTCCCTGTTCATGAGGACGTTCAATTGCGATTCCTCGGCATCGAGCTGCTGGTCGAGGTCTCGCCGTGCTTCCATGAGTTTGCTGCATTCGATCTCGGCGGTAAGGACGAATGCGGCGCTCTGCTCGCCGGACTGGTACTTCGCACGGCTGATCTCAGCGATCTGCGTGAGCGAAACCAGATTTTTACGGTTCAGTTCGATCTGTGCCTGTGCGTTCGCCAGCCGGAAGAAGGAAGCGCGCGCCCTGGCAACGACATCCAGTTCCTGCCTGCGCAGTTCTTCAAACGCTACTAGCGCCTCCGCCGCCGCGATGCGGGCCCGGGCGCGATTTTTGCCCGAGACAGGAATCATTTGCTCCAGGGAGAGGATTTGATCCGGGAAGGAATTCGGCGCCACGTTGATGGACCGGTCTATTTTGTCCATGAAACTGACCTTGGGGTCTTCCCACGCTGCCGCCTGCGGGATCCGGGACTTCATGGCGCTCCATTTTTTTTGAGCGGATTTGATGGATGGATTGTTCGCCAGCACCGCCTGTGTCACATCGTTAAGCGACATGGCGGTGGAATCCGGGCGTGGCTCACCCACGGCTCCTGCCGCCTCACTGCGGACTGAAAATGCGAGAATTAAACTGAAAAGATATGGATAAAATAGTTTCATGGATTCGGGGTCTGGACATTGCACAAGCCTGCGAGAATGCCCGGAAAAGGGCACACTTCACCTGTCAGAACCGCCGGATCAGATCAGTTGGATGCAGCTTTGCGCGAGAGGCGTGAAGCTGTGCCGGGAGAAATTCTCGCGAGGAAACCGGACTTTTGCTTTTTCAAACGGAAATTCATACAACAATGCAAAGCTGGACGCGGGGAGAGCGTTCAAAAGCTGCTGGGCGGATGCCGTGCGGGTGGTGCTGATGGGCTGTGGCGATTCGGGCGCGTCGCTCTTTTTCACGGAACAGCAGGTCTTGGAAGAGCAATGGCAGTCCTTCATTCCGGCGCTGGTGGCGACCTTTCCGCAGCCGGTGGTGCTGGTGGCGGAAAGGGCGAATGGGGCCGCAGCCACGGAAAACATGAGTGCAAACAAAATCACCCGCGACAGTGCCGTGATTGCACCACTTTTTTTCCGCATGTTCCTCAGGATTTTCATCAGTCGTGCGGTGGTTTGGAAACCGCCGCATTCATACCAAGCCTTGGTTCAATAATCCATTGCTTCATCATTTGCAAATACCGATCCCGGTCCGGCGGATTCATCTCGGCGCCAACGGCATAGATATGTCCCAGCATCGCCCGGTGGCAGTCTTCCTGCACGATTGCGCATTGTTTCAATGCAGCCTCCACCGCTGGGGTCATGTTCTTGTTGTCGTTGATCAATCTGTCCAGGTTTGCGTTTGCCTCCATGATGCGCTGGCACATCACGCCGCACTTTGGTTTGTAAGCTTTATGCAGGGCGGTGATTTTTGCGAACTGGTCATCGGTCAGGTGGAATTCCGTGCGCAGCCAGTCCATCTCGCCCGCGGGTCTGCTCATCATCATTTTCACATGATGCGTCGCGAAATGGTAGTAGAGGCAGAATGCCACTGCCGCCGCCGCCAATGCAGCCAGAAAAACCAGGGCAGCCTTGCGCGGCGCCTCAGCGTGATGCGATGTGCTGATAGGGATCAACGGTTCCAATGTAGCGGGTTTCGAGGTTTTTCATCGATCTTGAGTTCGTGTTCATGGCCCCGACCTGCGCCACGCCGATGCCGAGAAATGCTCCCGCGATAATAATGGCGGTGGCATATCGCGGAGTCAGCAGCAGGCCCGCCACCCAATCGATAAACTGAAATTTGAACGAGGCCTGCCGGGCGGTTTCCTCCACGGCAATCCTTTGCCAGACCTCACGTTGAAAGCCCGTTGGAATGCGCGGATCGACCTGCCAGGCCGCCAGCTTCTTCTTTAGAATTGCATCATCATCTATCGTGCTCATCACCCATAAAACACCGCTGCGGGCAAAAACCCTCGAAAAAAATGGAAGAATCGGTGAAGCCGGTGCCTTGGCCCCTATACGGCCAGTTTCCGGATGGCTTGTGCCATCGCCTTGAGGTCGATTTCGTGGACTTCGCGGCGGTTTCCTATTCCGTTCGGGAACGTGACGCAGAGTTTGCCCCCGAGATGTTCCTGGAATTCGGCGATGCCCTCGAAGATTTTGAGGCTTCCATTGCCATCAGGTGTTTGCAGCGCGTCCAGCCATACCGGCAGCCCGCTTTGTTTGAAGGCGGTGCGGATTGCGTCGAACTCGGGGTGGGTGAGCCAGCCTTTTGAAACAGCGTAGAGGGAGTCGAGCAGGACGCCGACCGCCACAGCTTCCCCATGGGAAATTTTGAAGCCCGACATGATTTCGAGCTTGTGCGCGGACCAATGGCCGAAATCAAGCGGGCGGGCGTGGCCGAATTCAAAGGGGTCGCCGCTGGTGCGGATGTGATCGAGATGCAGCTCGGCGCAGCGAAACACAAGGTGTTCCATTGCGGCGGAGTCGCGTTGGTGGAGTTTGGTGGCATTTTGCGTGAGAAAGTCAAAGAATGGTCTGTCGCGAATGATCGAAACTTTGAACGCCTCGGCGATTCCCTCGTGCCACTGGCGGTCATCCAGCGATTTCAGGAATTCAAAGTCATTGATGACGGCGAAGGGCGGGGCGAAGACGCCGAGGGCGTTTTTCTGTCCCGCAAAGTTGATGCCGTTTTTCACGCCCACGCCACCATCGTTTTGCGAGAGCACAGTGGTCGGCACGCGGATCAGCCTCAAGCCACGGTGGACAAGCGAGGCGGCGAACCCCACGGCATCCAGCACCGCACCGCCGCCGACCACGACCACGCAGGCGTGCCGGGAGAGACGCATCGCGAGCATCGTGTTCACCAGTTTTTCGACAATGGTGAAGTCGTTCTTGATGGTCTCGCCCCCCGGCAGCGTCTGCGGCGGGGCAGCCAGGGAGAGCTTTCGCGACCGGGCGTCGAAATAGGCCGTGATCCCGTCGATAAGCCGGGGGTGTTTTCCTGAAACCTGGTCATCCACGAATACCATGGCACGATGCAGCGTTTCCTCGTGCAGCCGGTCGATTGCCTCCTCCAGCACTGGGTTGGATGCGTCGAAAATATGGTTTGTAAAAACGACCGGGAACTCGAATGGCACGGCCAGTTTTTGGTCAATGCGGTTCATTCAAGTGTCTAGCCATGTTTGGGTTGCTGCCGCGAGGGCCTGGAGGGTTGCGGGTGGGCTTTCAAACGGGATCGACGACGCCCAGGCGATCGCATTGCCGTTGCCCCCGCGCCCATGCGTGCCGCGGATGCGGTTCACATCGGAACTGACGCTCAAGGGTGGCCAGCCGAAAAATAATTCGCAGGGGTCGTAGCCCGGCTTGTTGTGAATGTCCACGTGGCTTGCGAAATCAGGGGCCTCGCGTTTTTCGCTCCACCACGGATAGGCAAACCATGCGCCTTCGCTGGCGATCAATAAAAGATCGCCGCCGGATGCATGATTCACCCCGAGCGATTGCTGTTCCTCGCGGTCCAGCACAGCGGCCACACCGTCCAGCTTTTGCAGGATCTCCTTTGCGCGCGCGCATGACGTGGAGTCGGGTGCATGGACATGCGCAACCTGGTGATCGACGACCGCAAAAGCCTGGCTCGTAAAAAAATCCGCGTAGCTCATGCCCTTGATCGCTCGTGTCGAGAAAAGACCGGCATCACGGAGGACGCGGTTCGGGAAAACCGCACCGCGAGTCACGGGCTCGATGGCGTAGTCACCAAAAATCAACCAGTCATACCCGCTTGCTTCAGCCTGTTTGCGCAGTTTTGCGAGATATTCGGTGAGTGCAGCCAGCGCCTTGGCAGCCTGCGGGCTGCCGGGCCCGTAACGCTGCAAGTCATAGTCAAGATGCGGGATGTAAGTGAGCAGCAGATCCGGGGCGAGGTCGCGATTTTCCAGCACGGCTGCGGTCGCATCGACAATCCAGTCGCTCGATTTGCGTGAGGCCAGCGGGCCCCAGTAGTTCATGAGATTGAATGGCCGCCCGATTTTCGCGGCGAGCCTGTCCTGCAGGTCGCGCGGCTCGCAGTAGCAATCCTGGATCATGCCGCCACCGTGCTTGTGGATGGGCGCTGGCGAGAACACGAGATCCACGGCCTCGCCGAGGCTTTGCTGCCAGAACATCATACCCACGCGGCTGCCCTGCGCGCGCGATTTTTCCCAGATGCGCGAGCCCCGCACGAGCGCGGAGGATTGCTCCCAGAAGAGCACCTTGCGAATGTCGGAGAAAAACAGCCCGTTTGAAACCATGCCATGCGTCTGCGGCAGGGCTGCGGTGCGGAACGATGCCTGTGCCGTGCATGTGACCGCCGGAAACGCGGATTCCGCCTTCTGGAATGAAAACCCGGGAACCTGCGGCGCGAGGTTCCAGCCGAGGGCGGCGACATCGATGACGAGTAGTTTTTTCCGGGGCATGAATGGGGGTCAGCTTGCGTAAAATCTTCTGCCAACTATGCGGCTTAACGGCCAGAGCGCAAGCGCAAGCACCAGCGCGCAGATGATGCCTGTGGACCCCGTGCCTGAGATCGCGCAGAAAGCGGCCTGGATCAGGATCAACGCACGGATCAGCCTGCCGATGAGGGGAGGGATCGCCGGATTTGCTGTTTCCATCCGTGCCACCGATGTCACGCCGGTGATGTAAATGGTAACGATCATTGCCGCCCCCAGCGCGGGCGTCGCAAGCACGTTGGCGAGTGTCGCGCCGAGCAGCAGATTCATCCCCCGGCATGTGCCCATGATGACTGCACCCGCAACGGGGATTTTTTTCAGCCCGCAGTTATATGCGATCACCGCGCATGCGATCGCGCAGCCGAAATAAAAGGTCATCATGCCGACCCTCGCGCAGATCGCCAGGCCAAGACCGGGCAGGATAATCGCCGCGAGCCATGCAGCAGTCCTGTTCACCGCACCGCTGGGCAACGGTCGCTTTGGGCGTTCCGCGAGATCTTCGCGGTAATCCATGAGATCGTTCAGCACGAGTCCGAAGGTGTACAGCGAAAGGCTCGCGATTATCGTCAGGAAAACCGCCGGGCCGGGCGTTGCCGCACCTGCCGAAGCAAGTAGAAACCCTGCGAGCGGATCACCCGGCACAGTGAACAGATTCGGGACGCGGAAAAGTTGCAGCCAGCTTTTCATCTGCGGGGATCAGACGTGGGCGAGGCTTCGCGGGGCGGCGAGGTTGAACCGCTCGCGATACCGCTGGAAGCGTGGACTTTCCTTCGCCGCATCCAGGCCGAATTGGGCGAGCGTATAGTGATGCTGGCCATGTTTGTCCTTCGGGTGGAGGGTAAGAAATTCGCGCATGCGCGTCTCGGTTTCCGCGGAAAGCTCGTTGCCGAAATGGAGATACAGCCGTCGGATCGCACCGATGGGATCTTTCACCAGTTCCATGTAGTCGAGATCGAAAAATTGCTCCGGAGGGTGATTTTCCCGCAGCCGCATGAAAGTATCCAGGGTATCCCCCCAGAATTGCGACATCTCGCGCCCGATCACTTCGGGATCCACATGGTCGCTGAAGGTGCTCCGGAGAACGGTGCTGAGACTTGCAGTGGAGGCCAGCACGTCCATGGGCTCGCGATGGGTCTGTACGATCTGTGCATCGGGGTAGATGGCAAAGAGCGCGCCCAGCGAGAGCATGTGTGCGGGGGCTTTCAACACCCAGCGCCTCTCGGGATGCCGGTATTGCAGGTGCTGGAGGAAGCGCCGGTGGTACTCGTACGCGGGCCGCATATCCTGGGCCTCCAGCCATGTGCGGTAACTCTGCACGTTGAACATGATATCAAACTGGTCGCTCATGAACGTGTGGCTCATGATCGCGATGCACTCCTGAGGGAGCTCCGCGCCGGTGAGGTGGATCGCCTTGAAATCGGGTGCGAGCCTGTTCAGCCACGCGAGATTTTTTTCCGCCACCCGGATTCTTTTTGCCTCGCCGTCGCTGGTGGGTGGAGACGGGGTCATCACCTCCCATGTCTTCGGAACACGGTAGCCGGGATCAAGCCCTAGCAGGCTGTGCAGCAGGGTCGTGCCTGTGCGCGGAAGGCCGATGATGAAGATCGGCTTTACGATGGATTGGCTGGCGATCTCCGGGTATTTAACGCGGTCGTGCTCGATTTGGAGGCGGTTCATCAGCAGATACAGGCTGTCCTGGCGAACGGCCATTTTGCCGATGAAATTCGGGCGCGCCTCGTGCTTGATTGCATGGGCCAGTCGTCGCAATGGTTCGCGAAAATTCTCGTCTCCGAAATCGGAAAGTCCCGTGCGACGGCGGGCTGCGTTTATGAGCGCAACTTCATCCAGGTCCAGTCGTAGCAAACCGGCTTTTTCCAGTAATGCCGCGACGCGGTTCAACGCCCGGACTGCTGCCGGGCGGTGTGTCTGCATCAACGTGGATGAGGGACTCATTCGATCACGGTTTCTGAGGGAAGACCGTTGGAATGTCAACCTTCCGAAGGGGGCGGACGGGCGGTTTATTGCGCAGGCGTGAAAGAGTGGTATGTTGATCCGAGGTGATGAGTATGCGTATGGGGAATAGTGTAAAGCCGTTTGAGCATTTCCTTCAGGTTTTGCTGGCAATCGTTATCGCGGCTAATCTGACCGCAGTAATCCTCCTGTGCCTTGGCGTCATCAAAAGACCCTCCAGCGGAAATTTTGGGCACACGCCCGTAGTTCCCGCCCCGGCAAATTTTGTGACTCCCCCGCCGACAGGCGGTTCGGGCGATCGCTAGTTATCGAAGATTCCGAGTTCCCGGTTCGCTTTCCGCAGCTTGCGGCAGAAGGCAAGGTTGAGATTTCTCAGGATCGTGATCTTGATGCGCGGGTGGGAGTCGACCAGTTTGTTGAAATCGTCCACGGTGAGCAGATCGCACTCGGTATCCTCGTCCGCCACCACCTCGGCGGAACGGCGTGCGCCATCGATCACTGCCATTTCACCGAAAACCATCCCCGGGGAGAGCGTGGCCAGCCGGCGTTGTCTGCCGGATGGCAGCGTGATGCAGACGCTCACGCTTCCCTTTCCCAGCAGGAACATTTCTTCCGCCTCGTCCCCGGATTTGACGATGACTTCACCCTTGCGGTAGCTGCGGCGCTCAAACAAACCGGTGACCACGGCAAGCTCGTCCGTTTCAAGTCCCCGCAGGATCTCGTATTCGGAGGGCGGCACGCTGCCGTTCAGCGACCTGCCGGGTAACGTGCTTTCGATGATCCGGTTTTCACACCATTCAAGGGCAAAATCGTTGTCGTCGAAAATTTTGAAAACCTGCGTATGGGTTTCCCCGAGCTTTGCCTTGATGAACCGGAGGAAATTCGGCGCATTGCCGATATGCGTGAGCAGCACGGTCTTTCTCGAGTCAAAAAGATTCTGCGCGAGGCTGAAAATAAGCCGGCAGGAGCTTTCGTTGAGTCCCAGGACGCGCTTGAAATCGAGGAGGAGGAAATCCATGCCGTCCATTTTTTCAGTCACATCGCGGACCACGACTTCGGTGGTCGCAAATACCATTTTCCCCTTGAGCGAGTAGGCTGCAATGCGGGAACCGTGTTCGCGGAGAACCTGTAATTCCGCCGCGCTGCGCTGCCGGCTGGAATTGATCTCCGCGCCGGTGAACCGGAGCCAGATCGCCGAGTCCCCGACGTTTGGCGGATTCAGCAGATGCAGGTCGAAGTAACGGGATAACTCCTCGCATACCCGGATGCCCCGCACACTGTTTCCGCGCGGGTCGAGCAATGGCGAGAAGACGCCGATACCGAGCTGCCCCGGCAGCACGGCGATGATGCCGCCTGCTACGCCGCTTTTCGCAGGCATGCCCACCTTGTAAATCCACTCGCCCGCGAAATCATAGGTGCCGCACGAGGCCATGACGCTGAGCACACTCTCGACATATTCCCCGCGGATCGCCTGCTTGCCGGTCACGGGGTTGAGGCCGTGGTTCGCCAGCGTCGCCGCCATGATCGCCAGGTCGCGGCATGTGACCGAGATTGAGCATTGCTTGAAATAAAGGTCCACCACCGGATCGGGATCCTCGGTGAGGATATCAAAATTACGGAGCATGTGGCCGATCGCGCGGTTCCGGTGGCCCGTGGCGCTTTCTGAGGCGTAAACATCCATATCGATGGAAATATTGCGCCCGGTGTAGAGCGAGAAAACCTGCAGCATGCGCTCCAGGCGCGTTTTTGCGCTCTTGCCGCCGATCAGGCCGGTGGTCGCAATGGCGCCGGCGTTGATCATCGGGTTGAACGGGCGTCCCGTGAGTGGATCGAGGCTGATCGCATTGAACGCATCGCCCGTCGGCTCCACACCGACTTTTTTCAGGACGTCCGCGCGCCCGTGGTCTTCCAGGGCCATCCCGTACACGAACGGCTTGGAGATGGACTGGATCGTGAATTCCTGGCGTGAATCGCCGACTTCGTAAACATATCCACCCGCAGTGACGAGACAGATCCCGAACCAGTCCGGATTCGCCTTTGCAAGCTCCGGGATATAACTCGCCGGCTGACCCTCGCGCAAATCCGCATACTTTTGATGAAGTTCCTCCAGTTGCTTGAGAACCGGCGACGACTGCCTTGGTATATTGCTGGTTTCCATGATTGCGCCCAAAACCGAACGCATGTTCCTAAAAAAACGCCGCCCTCGACACAAGCTTATTTGAACCCGCTAAGCCGGTTGTTTATACGGCAGTAACCCACCCAAGGCGCGGAAGATCATGGGGTTGGGCGTGATCGGGATCAATGCGCCAGCCAGTATCAAATGCTGGCCTTCGGCGGGCAGGAGCCCCTGGGTGATTCCAAACCCGGCAAGAATGAACAAGGAGATCGCCCCTTCCGAAGATGCTGGTGAAGCAGCGAGGCATTCTTGCTGTCATCGCTGCTTCGTCAAGCGGGCTGTTGCAGATTCGGCTGCACATTCAAAGACCGTCTCCACTTGCTGCCATGGTGGATGATTTTGGCATTGGCATTGAACCGACCTGGGAAAGTCTTTACCTTCAATCTCGAAACATGAACTACGACATTTGCGATCCTTCCATCCGCTGCGGAGCCGACAAGGTAGGGGCCTCGGTTTTTGTGATTGAACAAGGCAGGGGGAGGGTTTGCCGCGTGCTGGCATATAACCAGAATGATGCCGAGCGTCTTGCGAAAGATTATATGGAAAGTGAAAAGCCGGCAGACGCAGGGCCTTCGCTGTTTGACGGTTTCTAGATGTTCAGTCCCGGGAAGAGGTGGGAAGGATCGAATTTAAAGCGATAAGGATCCTTTGCCGGCGCGCCATCCCGGGCGCAGTGATAGCCGCATTTCGGGAGCCTGCGCCCGGCGGGGGTCGAACCCACAACCTTTGGCTTCGGAGGCCAACGCTCTATCCAGTTGAGCTACGGGCGCATCTGCTTTTCGCCTTTGTAGTGCTTTTGCTTTTCAACAAGTGCGGCGGGCACATTAGCACAACGGGTCGGTACGGCAAGCATCATCCGGATCAGGGATGACGGGGGGCGGCGGAATCCGCTGCTTACATGTGGTTTTGCATCAACCGCGAGAACTCCTCGTAAAGCTCGTCACGGAAACGGCCCTGTTCCTGGACTTCATGTTTGAAGTAATCGTACGCGTTGCGGTTGTTAAAGCCGAGGATGTCGCTGCGAGTGAGAGTTCGTAGATCGGCAAAAAAGCGGCGTAATATGTCATTCTGCGTGGCCCTGCTCAGTCCGCTATGGTTTGCTTCATCCAGAAAGGTTCTCATGGAACGTTTCAACGCCGGACTCTGGTAATTGTCGGGAACCAGATGATGCACGGTGCGAAGATCCTCCGACATCTTGATGAAATCCTCGCTGAGCAATTCGATCTGGCTGACCTGCGCCGATTGAGCGAAGAAGGCCTGCCAGTTGATCGGCTCCCATTGCGTGACGTTGTCGATCCGGAAACCGAAACGCCTTGTCTCGACGGTTACCCCGCCGCCCTGCGCCTGGTTGACTTTGTGCTGGAGGAGGTAGGTGGCGACACCCAGCACCTTGCCCGTGGCCACATGGATGATGGGGCTGCCGCTGTTGCCCTTGACGAATGGGGCGTCCACTTCGATGAGATCAGGGCCGAGGCCGACGACTTTCCCCTCCACCGGTTTCACCACGCGGGCGCCTTCCGCATTGCCGAGAACCATCACCGCGTCGCCGATTTTTACGTTCGAGTCCACATTGGTCATCACTTCAAATGCCTTCGGGGCACCCGTGACTTCCAGTTTTACGATGTCGTGCCCTACTGCAACGGCGCTTGCCCCGGCGGTCAGCACCTTTCCGTCGAGCGTGGTTAGTTTAATTCCAATATTATCGCTCAAAACATGGGCGTTTGTGACGGCGAATGTATGCCCCCCGAGATTGCAAAGAAATCCGCTGCCCACGCCTTTCTGTCCTTCCACCAGGATGAGCGCGCCATGGTAGTCATTGATCAACTGTCCACTCTGTACTGCGGCGGGCTGGGCTCCGGATGGCGCTGCCGGGGCGGCCGCGGGGGCCGCGATCTGTGTGGTGGGTGGCACCGGTACGACAGGAGCCGTGGTCGCAGGACCTGCCGGAACACTTGCGGATGCCGGTACTACACCGGTCGCTGCCGTGGGCCCGGCATTGAATGACTGGATGATGGATGCGATCTCCTGCGCGCCGGTCGGATCCGAAGCCGGGCGCGACGCATACAGCCGCAGGGTGGAATAGGGCTGGCCCATTACCACGGTATCGCTGAAAATCCGCTCCTCGCCAGTGGCATTTTTGGCGTTGATTTCAATAGTGATGAGTCGCGTGTTCTGCGAGGAGATCGATTGTGCCACACGGGTGGAAGTCGGCGTGAATCCCTGGGCCAGCACCGCTGGCAGGATTTTTTCCACTTCGGCCTCGGTGCCCATATTCCCGGCGTCTAGAGGCGGCCCCCAACCGTGAAAATGCGTATGGAACAGGGAAAGCGAAATATTGCGTTTTGCATCGGCAGGGGCCGCAGTGAGCAGGAGTGTCGCCGCTTGGGGATCGGTGCTTGCTACTCTGCCGGGCTGGGTCGCAACATCCGGGGCTTGGCTGAGAATTTTCCATCCGGTCGGCAATGAAATGGTGGTATTGGGCGCGAGTACAATGGGGGTGCCCTGTTGTGCTCTTAGCGAATGCGTGGATAGCGCGCCGGCAAGGATGATCCCATGGATGCAACAGATGTGACGGCCCAGCCTGGAGGACATTTTCATTTTGGTATTATTTTTGACAAAGTTTGAGTTGGGAAACGGCCCGGGTCATGTCGTGGTCATAACCAGTAACCAGTCACTGTCCTTGAAGTTCCGTACAACTAGCTAGACTATGACCGTTTCCTAATGGCGAAAGTTTTATAAAACTTTTTTCAAAAGCCAAGCGCGAAGTCGCAAGTGTTTCGAGGTAAGCGAAAAAAAGCGCCATGGGCAGGGCTTTTGCTTTGACGATTCGGGTATCGCTGCTGGTTACGCGGCTTCGTTGGATTTTTTGCGCCCCAACCGCCAGATGAGCAGTATCGCAAGGGGATGCACGACTGCCATAAGATAGAAACAATCGTCATAGGAGCGATGGCTGATCAACCATGCCACAACCTGGTTCATAAAAATACCTCCGACTGCGCTCCCGCAGGCGATCACACCGAATGCAGTAGCCAGGATTTTACGTGGCAAAAGATCCACGACCAGTGAGCTCAGGTTTCCAAGCCAGGCAGTGTGCGCATAGGCCACCACCATGCCGATCGCGAGCACCCCGCCGGTGGTTGGCATTGCCGGCACGAGGATCGAGAGCGGCACCATGCAGGCGCTCGCCAGCATCACGCGAAGACGCGAGGCGGGCGCGAGCATGCCTCGCTTGATCAGGATTCCGGACAGCACCCCGCCGAGGAGAAATCCCACATCGGCCGCCAGAAATATGATCCACATGCGGGACAGGCCCTTTTGATCAAGCCCGCGCACTGTATGAAGATATTTCGGCATCCAGAACTGGTAAAAATACCAGACCGGATCGGTAAGCAGCCTGGCCAGCATCAGTTGCCAGACCAGGGGCTGCCTCAGGATTTGCATCCAGAGTGAAAGCTCCGATTCCGGCGGAACGAAACTTTCGAGTGCCGGATTTTCCGAAAAATCCACTGTCTTGTTAACGGGCGTCCGGTATAGCTGCAGCCACAGGATCAGCCACAGGCCGCCCAGAACCGGGGATATGGCAAACACCCAGCGCCAGCCATAGTGTGTGGCGATGACGGCCACCAGCACCGGCGCGATGGTGGCTCCCACCGCCCCACCCACGCTGTACAAGCCGATCGCAACTGCGCGCTCGGAGGCGGGGAACCATTCCGACACAGCCTTTGGCGATGCGGTGAATCCCCCGGCTTCTCCGAGCCCGAGCATGAACCGGAAAATTCCCAGCGATCTCGCGGATTGCGCGAGCCCCGTCAGCGCATTCGAGACCGACCACCATGCGATGAAAAGCGCCATGCTCAGCCGCACACCGATCTTGTCCACGACACGCCCGGAGAGCAGATACGCCAGCGTGTACCCAACGAGGAAAAAGTTGAGCACGGTCGCGTACGCCCCGTCGCTCAACGCGAGGTCTTTTTGTATGGATGGCGCCAGCAACCCCAGCACGCTGCGGTCGATGTAATTCAGGACGGCCGCCAGGAACAGGGCGAAAGCAATCGCCCAGCGCAGCGGGGAAGGTTTTTCCGTATGGGATATGGCAGGCTGGGAGGTTGGCATTTTTAATAGCCAACCCTATTGCAATTTCTCTGTTGCCCGCCAGACGTAAGTTATGTGCCGACTTCGGCCCGCGCATCGGCGGCAAGCGCTGTTGAGAGGTAACGTTCGCCGGTGGAGCAGGCGACTGTGACGATGAGTTTGCCCTTATTTTCAGGTCGTTTGGCGAGCTCTATCGCGGCCCATACGTTGGTGCCGGTGCTGATCCCGACAAGGATGCCTTCCTCCTTCGCGACCCGGCGCGCCATGGCCAGCGAATCATCATTGGCGACCTGCACGCATTCGACGATTTGAGGGTTACCCTTGGAGTCCTTGAGATGCAGATTGTTAGGAATGAAACCGGCCCCCAGGCCTTGAATCTTATGTGGCCCGGGTTTGAGTGGCTCGCCCGAAAGCGTTTGCGAAATCACAGGCGAATCCGTCGGTTCAACAGCCACGGCTTTGAATGAGGATTTGCGCGGCTTGATGATTTCCACGCAGCCCGTGATGGTTCCTCCCGTGCCTACCCCGGAAACCAGGATGTCAATTTTGCCGTCGGTGTCCTCCCAGAGTTCCTCGGCCGTGGTTTTGCCGTGGATCGCAGGATTCGAGGGATTGTTAAACTGTTGGGGGATCCAGGAGTCCGGTGTGCTTTTCTGGATTTCCTCCGCGCGGGCGATGGCTCCTTTCATCCCTTCCTTACCCGGTGTCAGCACGAGTTTCGCGCCGAGCATTGCGAGCAGCGTGCGTCGCTCGAGGGACATCGTGTCCGGCATTGTGAGGATGAGTTTGTAACCTTTGGCGGCGGCGACAAATGCCAGGGCAATACCGGTATTGCCGCTGGTGGCTTCTACGATCACGGTGTCTTTGTTGATGGTGCCGGCGCGTTCGGCGTCTTCAATCATAGCCATGCCGATACGGTCCTTCACGCTGCCGAGCGGATTGAAAAACTCGCACTTCAAGGCGATGGTGGTGGCCGGATCCACGCCGAGGCTTGCAGGGATCCTGTTCAGTTTCACCAGCGGGGTGTGCCCCACGGTTTCGACGATGTTATTATAAATTTTGCCCATGGAATACCGGATTTTGAATTTTGATGTTGTTGCAAAGGATGCCCGCGTGGCGTTCATTCCGGACATGGAGACGAAACGGCGCAAGGCACGATGTCATGACGGGAAAACAATTGGACATCCATTCAACCTAATTATATCGTAATACGAGATAATGTCAACGAAGCCATCTTTAAATCGCCCCGTGCCCCGTACGAAAATTTCCGCCATATCGAAGGCCGATTACGAGCATCTGGCCGCTTTTCGCAACGCCCTGCGGGAATTTCTTCATTTTAGCGAGGAGGCGGCGCTCGCAGCCGGTGTGCCGCCGCAGCAACACCAGGCGATGCTCATCATCCGGGGTTTTCCGGGACGCGATTTCGTTACGGTGAGCGAACTCGCCGCAAGCCTGAAGGTGAAACATCACAGCGCCGTGGGACTCGTAAACCGAATGGAGGCCGACGGGTTGGTTGTAAAATCACAGGCGCCCGATGACCGGCGCCAGGTGCTTGTCCGGCTGACAGCGCTGGGAGGAAAGACGTTGGAAAACCTGTCAGCGGCGCACAAGGCGGAACTGGCCCGGATTGCCCCGGCTTTCCGCAAAATCCTCAACCATCTCAAAGATGCGCGTTGAACCTGCGACATCTCATATCGATGATCTGGCTGGGCCGGAGTTTTTGCCGTCAAACGCCGGGGATTGCGGGAGCTCGGTGATTGATCCATCCGGCGGCCTTGCTGCGGGACACGTCGCCCGCGATTCCGATTTCATCGGGAAATGCGGCATGGTCCTGCAGACGCTCAGTATCTATGGGGCAATAGGGATCACCAGCTTCGGCTGGGCCCTCTCCCGCCTGCTTCACTTCGAGTGTTCCCGGTATGTGCCGCTCTGGTTTTGTTCCGCGTTGTTTATATACAACGTCGACCGGCTCAAAACGGATCCCGCCGATTTGATCAATATTCCATCGCGCAGGCATAGCGCGGAAAAGCTCCGGGGAATCAGTCGCGCCATTGCTGCAATCTCTGCTGCTGCACTGGTCCTGGTGCCCGTTTTGGAGCGCGACTGGCTGATGCTGCTCCTGACCACCGGTGGGGCCGTTGTTTGCGTCAACTATTCCGTGCCATTGCTTGGATTCCGTTTCAAGGACGTCCCTTACCTCAAGTCATTCTTTGCCCCCACGCTCGTCACCGCCTCTTTCGTGGTTCCGCCCCTGCTCCAGCAACCCGGCGGCTCCAGTCCCGCTTTTTACACGACCGTCGCGGCGTGGACGTGGTGTGTTACAATGTTTAATATGGTTCTTTGCGACTTGCGCGATATCGAGGGGGACGCGAATACGGGCATCCGGAGCCTGCCGGTCGCAATCGGATTTCGGCGCACAATTTTTGTCCTTGTTGCGCTGCTTGTGTTTGGGGTCGCATGTTCAATTGCTGCGCTGCCTTTGTGTGGGGCCGGCATGGTCGCGTTCTGGTTCTTTGCTTCGTTGGCGATGCCGTTTTATCTCGCGGGACTTCTGGTTGCGTTGCGAAGGCCGGTAACCGAAGGCTTTTACGAATGGTGGGTCGAGGGAATTCTCCTGGTTCCGGCTCTTGCATTTTTAATCAGCCAATAAAATAAACGGCGTTGGGGTTGCGCCGTTTCCTCAGGGAATATTTGCGTGTGTGCGTTGTTTCCTGCTGAACCATCCATCCTCGCGTTCCGTTTCCTGCTGGTGCGACTTCAGTCTGATCGAGAGTAAATTTGTATGTGATACAAGGCCGGCAAGTTTTTTTGGATCAGTCCTGCTGACTACAGGCAGTCGCCTGATTCCATGCGTGAGCATGCGCGCGACCGCATCGTGCACAACCTCGTCGGGATAAGCGACCACGAGGGTTGAACTTCCTGCTTCCAGCAAAGTCAGATTCTCTGCGCCCGGTTTTTCCAGCGCCCTGACCAGGTCTCCGCGTGTAATAATACCGGCAAGTTTGCCGGATGATTCGACAAGTGGCCAAGCTTGGCAGGATGAGATGGCAGGGTCATGCCGGGCGATGAGATCGGCCAGTTCGGAAAGTTTCCCGTCGGGATGCAGCGGCTTTGCATTCATATCCATGATCGTGCCGACCGTGGTGTGCATGAAGGCGTCGGGATCATAATCCTGCGGAATTCTGAGCCCCCGACGGGCGATTTTTTCCGTCATGATCGAGTTCTGCATGAGCAGTCGGGCCACAAGAAATGCCAGCGTGGATCCTGCCAGCACGGGGAGCAGGCCATTGGGCTGAAGCGTTGTCTCGAAGGCAAAAACAACACTTGTGAGCAATGCGCGGGAGGCTCCTGCAAACATGGATGCCATGCCTACAAGCGCGGCGACACGGACATCGATCCCGGCGACCGGGACGACCGAGGCTATGAAGACGCCGAGCAGGTTGCCGGTCCCGCCTCCTATGGTGAGGAGCGGCGCCAGCGTGCCACCGGAAGTGCCGCTCCCAAGTGAAATCACCCATGAGACAAACTTCATGGCGGTAAGGAATGCGATCACGCGCAGGGGCAACTGGTTCGATACGATTTCCGAGATGTTGTCGTAACCCACCCCGAATGTGCGTGGTGCGAAATAGCCCACGATGCCTACTGCGATCCCGCCGATCGCCGGCCACCACATCCAGTGGATGGGGAGATATTCAAACATATCCTCGATCCAGTAAACCGCACGCGTCACCCCCACGGCCAGGATGCCCACGATGATTCCGATGACGGCGTACATGGCCAGCGCAGGTAACGAAACCGGTTCAAAATTCGGCATGGGAAAGATGGCGCCTGCCCCCTCGAATTTGATCCGCATCCCGGCTGCGGTCGTCGCCGCCAGCGCAACGGGAACGAACGAACGCGCCCGGAATTCAAACAACAAAAGTTCTATCGCCAGGAGCACCGCGGAAATCGGACTGCCGAAAATGGCCGCCATCCCTGCGGCGGCTCCGGCGGCGAGCAGGGTTTTCCGTTCCGCTGCCGTGGTGCTCAGCATTTGTCCCAGCACCGAGCCGAGCGCTCCGCCGGTGGCGATGATCGGCCCTTCAGCACCGAAAGGTCCGCCCGTGCCAATGGAGATGGCGGCTGAGACCGGTTTCAAAAATGTAATCCTCGCGGGAATGCGGCTGCTGTTTTCGAGCACCTGTTCCATCGCCTCCGGAATTCCATGGCCACGGATCGCTTTCGACCCGAAACGCGCCATGAGCCCGACAATGATCCCGCCAACCACCGGTACTCCCACCACCCATACGCCCAAACTGTTGCCAGCCGGTGAGACGAAGGAAGTCGAAATCCGTCCGTAAAAGGAAAGATTGGTCACAAACCCGATCAGGTGCGTGAGTGCCGGTGCCACAAAGCCGCTGACAACGCCCAGCCCGGTCGCCATGAAGGAAATAAACACGATTGCATGGTGGGATGTGGAGGGAGCGGGGGATTTGTGATGAGCTGGCTGGGTTTTCAAGATGCGTAATTTGAATGAGAGATGAAATTTGATTGTCTTTAATATATCGTTCAACGATATATTAAATGCAACCCGCGTCCAGTTGTTTTGCACCCTGTGCGGAAATTGCTGCGCTATTGCAAGAATCATCCGGCGGAACTAAAGTCCACCCCGATGGATTTAACAAAAACTGCCTTTGGAATGTGGAGTGCCGGCCGCTTTATGCACTACGGCGAATCGCTCGATGATGATCGCTTCATCGGGATAATCCGGCTTGCCTACGAAAAAGGCATCCGCACATTTGTCACTGCCGATGTTTATGGGAGCGGGGAGGCCGACAGCCTCCTCGGCCGGGCGCTCGAAGGCATCCCGCGCGACAGCTACTGCCTGGTCGGCACGATCGGGCACGATTTTTACAAAGGCACTCGCGAAGGCTCCAAGGGGTTCCCGCGTTTCACCAATGAGACGCTGCGCAAACCCGCAGACTTCGCGGGTTATCTGCGCGAGGCCACCGAGAAATCACTGGCCCGGTGCCGTGCCTCCAAATTTGATCTCCTGATGCTGCACAATCCCGACCACTCCGGGTTCACCAGCGATGCCGTGTGGAATGGAATGGCGAAACTCAAGGACGCCGGTCTCGTCGACCGGCTCGGCATCGCGCCCGGGCCTGCAAACGGATTCGCCCTGGATATCATCCTTTGCCTCGAGCGCTTTAAAGGTCTGGTGGAATGGACGATGCTCATCCTCAATCCACTGGAGCCGTGGCCTGCGAGTCTGGCTCTCCCGGCGGCGGAAAAGGCCGGTACAAAAATACTCACACGCGTTGTCGATTACGGCGGGCTTTTTCATGATGACGTCAAGCCGGGGCACGAATTCGCGCCACGCGACCATCGCACCTTCCGGCCCGCAGGCTGGGTCGAGGCGGGTGTGGAAAAAATCGAAAAAATGCGGGCCATTGCGGAGGCGCACGGCCTCACGATGCTGCAACTGGCGTGCATCTGGAATCTCCAGCATCCCGCGGTCGCGAGTGTGGTGCCCACGATGATCCAGGAGACGGGCGCGGGGACAAAGCAGATCGGCCAAAAGCTTGCCGAACTCGCCGCGCTTCCGGACGTGCGTTTGAGTGACGAAGAATTCGTCCGCATTGCTGAAATTGGCGATAACACGAACTCGATGCACCTGAAAGGCGGCAACCCGGAGCATACGGGTGAGCCACTGCCGGACCGGTGGTCGCTCGACCCCGAGCTTGAAACTATCGCCCGCCGTTGGAAAATCGACCCCGCACACGATCTGGCAGGCGCAATGTAAAAATAAATCAACAGCCTGCTGTTTTACACACGCCCTTTCCCCGCACGATGCCCGATGCAACGATGAGCAGCGCCAGTAGTCAACCGGACAGGCTTCGTTGTGCATAAAGGCATGAACATCCTTGGTATCTCCGCGTACTATCACGATAGCGCGGCTTGTTTGGTGCGCGACGGGGTTATCATCGCGGCTGCGCAGGAAGAGCGGTTCACGCGCAAAAAACACGACCATGCATTTCCAGGGAACGCTGTGGAATATTGCCTGCGCGAGGGAGGCATCACGATCGATGCGGTGGATTATGTGGCGTTCTACGAGAAGCCGTTTGTAAAATTCGACCGCATCCTGCATTCGTACCTGGCGTGCGCGCCGGCAGGCCTGATGTCTTTCCTCATGGCGATCCCGCTCTGGATCAAGGAGAAGATCTGGATGAAATCGGAACTCAGGCGCGAGTTGAATTTTGAGGGGCCGATCATTTTTCCGGAACATCACGAATCCCACGCAGCATCGGCTTTTTATCCATCGCCGTACGCGGAAGCCGCCTTCCTGACAGTGGATGGCGTAGGTGAGTGGACGACCACAAGCTACGGCATAGGCAGAGGCCGTGAAATCAGCATCCAGGGCGAGCTGCATTTTCCGCACTCACTCGGGCTGCTTTACTCGGCGTTTACTTATTTCACGGGGTTCAGGGTCAATTCGGGTGAATACAAACTCATGGGGCTGGCCCCTTACGGCGAGCCGAAGTACCGTGACCTGATCTTGCGGGAATTGATCGACTTGAAGGAGGACGGCTCATTCAAGCTGAACATGAAATATTTCGACTACCCGGTCGGCCTCACGATGACAAACAAGCGGTTCGCCGCCCTCTTCGGCCGTCCCGCGCGCAAACCGGAAACTAAGCTGACGCAGGATGACATGGACATCGCCCGCTCGATCCAGGATGTGACCGAGGAGGTCATGTTCCGCATGGCGCGGCATCTGCAACGGCAGACCGGGCTGCGGAATCTCTGCATGGCGGGAGGTGTGGCACTGAATTGCGTGGCAAACGGACGTATCCTGCGGGAAGGAATCTTCGACAATATCTGGATTCAACCGGCGGCGGGAGACGCGGGCGGGGCGCTCGGCGCGGCATTATTTGTCTGGCACCAGGTTTTGGAAAACCCCCGGACGGTGGACGGTGTGAAAGATTCGCAACACGGGTCCTATCTCGGGCCGGAATATTCGAGGGACGAAATCCGTGCGTTCCTCGAATCCCAAAACGTACCTTGCCGGGAACTCGAGGATGAGAGTATCCCGGAAGTCATTGCCGATCTCATTGCCGCGGAAAAAGTAATCGGCTGGTTTCAGGGCAGGATGGAATTCGGGCCGCGCGCCCTCGGTGCGCGGAGCATCATCGGCGACGCCCGCTCGCCGAAAATGCAGGAGGTGATGAACCTGAAGATCAAATTCCGGGAGAGTTTCCGCCCGTTTGCGCCGTCGGTGTTGCGCGAACGCGCGTCGGAGTGGTTCGATCTCGATGGCGAAAGTCCCTACATGCTGCTGGTTGCGCCCGTGGCGAAGTCCATTCGCCGTGAAATGTCCGCGCAACAGGAGGAGCTCTTTGGGCTGCACAAGCTGCTCTGCGAGCGGTCGACGATCCCGGCTGTGACGCATGTGGATTATTCAGCCCGTGTCCAGACGGTGGCGGAGGAGCAGAACCCGCTCTATTACCGGTTACTCAAAAAATTCGAGGAAAAGCAGCACTGCCCGGTCATTATCAATACTTCATTCAACGTGCGTGGCGAACCCATGGTCCTCTCGCCCGTCGATGCCTTCCGGTGCTTCATGCGGACCAACATGGACATCCTCATCATGGGAAATTTCCTCCTCGAAAAGAAAGAGCAGAAGCCGCTCGACAAGGATATCGACTGGCTGAAAGAGTTCGAACTCGATTAACGCGACGCGCGACCATGCACCAATGAGTGTCCTCAAGGAAATCAAGGAACTTAAAACCGGCCCGGGCGACCTCCGGAAGTTCGGACTCACGGTCGGCGGTGTATTTCTTGCGCTGGCCTTGCTCTGGTGGCTGCGCCACAAGCCATATTATCCCTGGGCATTTGCGGTGGGCACACCTTTGGTTTTTCTGGGGCTCATCCGGCCGGGGCTCCTCCGCTGGATATATATTGTATGGATGAGCGCAGGATTGATCCTCGGGTTCGTGGTCTCCACCTTGCTGCTGATAGTGTTCTTCTATCTCGTTATCACGCCCGTCGGATTGCTGGCCAAATGTTTCGGGAAGGATTTTCTCAACCGTAAAATGGAACCCGCGGCGCCGAGCTATTGGATTCTGCGTGATCTCTCGAAACCGCCCCGGGCCAGGAGCGAATATGAACGACAATTCTAAACCGTCCAAACCTTCGCGCCTGAAAAATCTACTGAAGAACATTACGCTGTTCGCATGCGTGTTTTTTCTTTGCATCGCAGCGACGGAAATCGGGTTGCGGATCATGGGATATGGCAATCTGGAAATCTACGAGCCCGATCCATTGCTTTTCTGGCGGCTGCAACCGAACCAGAATTGCTACACAAAAATCGACCACAAACCTGTGCATGTGAATTCACGCGGCACACGCGGCCCCGAGTTCGATGTGCCGAAGCCGCCTGGCACGCTGCGCATCTTGATGCTTGGCGACTCGCGGACATTTGGCTGGGGGCTGTCCGGGGCCGAAACTTACTCCGGCCTCGTGGAGGTCGGTTTGCAAAAGGAACTGGGGATGAGCCGCAAGGTCGAGGTCATCAACTGTGGTGTGAACGCCTGGTCATACTCGCAAATGCTCGTCTTCTTTCGTGAGCGCGCGCTTGCGTGGCAGCCCGATATCGTGGTGCTCGCGGACGCAAATTTATGGACGCAGTTCTCGGAGAAAAACAGCCCCGAATTTGTGAAGCAGTTCATGTGGAGGGTGCGTCTGAAAAACCTCCTGCGGCGGTTTGCCCTGTATCACTTTGTCATGGAGGTGCAGTTGAAGGATTTCTACGAGCGGCATCGCACGAAATTCATCCCTGTCGATCCGAAGCAGGACACATTGTTCAAGGAGCAGCAACAGTCCGACCCGGATGCATTTTTCCGTGACGCGATCCAGGGGCTTTGCCAGGCGGCAAAGTCAAATGGTGTGCAGGCCGTGCTCTGCCATCTGCCGACACAACGCGAACTGGAAACTGGAAAAACCGAAGACAATGTCCTGCGCGCGAAGCAGGAGGTGGCGGCGAAATGCGGCGTGCCGCTGGCGGATCTCACGCCCGACTTGAAACTGCGGGCAAAGGAACTTTACCTTGAAGGGGATCCAATTCATCTTAACGTTGCCGGCAACGAAATCATCGCAAGGAAACTGCTGGAGACACTTACCCCACTCGCAAAGCCATGAGCAAATTTGCCATCATCAAGGAGTTTTGGAGTTTCCTGAAGGAGCGGAAGAAATGGTGGATAGCGCCCATCGTGATTTTCCTCGTGCTTTTCGGAGCGCTGCTCATCTTCGCCAAGGGATCCGCACTTGCGCCGTTTATCTACAGCCTTTTTTAATCTGAACGGCAGTGGCCATATCAATCCCATTCCCAATCAGTGTAACCTTGCCGGTGAAGCGCTCATGACACGTTCGGGATTGCCAGGTTCAAAATAAGCAATATGCTCCGTTAGCATATGGGAACCCCCGGAACTTTCTCCGCCTTAGAGCTTCCCAAGGTTATTCCTTCTCACCCGCGTCTGTTGGTATCCGCGCGGGATTGGGCACGCATCCGGGAGCAGTTAAAATCAGATCATGCTTCTGCGCGGATTTATGGCGCGCTACAGAAAAAAGCCGCACTTCTCCTGAATATTCCTCCTCTGGAACGAAGAATGAATGGATTTCGACTCCTCTACGTTTCCCGCCAGGCCTTGGAGCGCATCAGCCTTCTCGCGATGGTTGCGCAGGTGGGGGATGATCAACGTTATGTCCGCCGCGCCATCGATGAGATGGTTCACCTGGCCGGGTTCAGTGATTGGAATCCCTCCCATTATCTCGACACTGCGGAAATGTCGCTCGCCCTGGCCATTGGCTACGATTGGCTTTACGAACATCTTTCCGGCGAAGAACGCGATTTGATCGCCAACGCCCTCAGGGACAAAGGCATCAACCCCTCCTTCGGGGAACCTGAACAATGGTTCATTCGAGGAAACAACAACTGGAATCAGGTCTGCCATTCCGGCTTGTCCGCCGCGGCCATTGCCATTGCAGACCGGGAACCGGATCTTGCCTTGGAAACCCTGCGTCGCGCCGTGGAAAACCTACCTTCATCCGCGAGCGCTTACGCGCCCGACGGAGCCTATCCGGAGGGACCGATGTATTGGAATTACGGCACACTCTTTCATGTCGTTCTGGCGGATGCTTTGCAGCGATTCCTTGGGACAACTTGCGGAACAGATCTCTACGAGGGCTTTGCCGCCAGTGCCGGATATGTCGCGCAGATGACGACACCCACGGACGCTTTTTACCCCTATGCTGATTGCCGCCCGACACGGCACCTCTTGATTCCATTATTCTGGTTTGCCCGGCAGTTCCAGCGTCCGGATTGGCTGAGTGCAGATCTTGAAAAAGTGGATCACTACATGGATTTGTACGAGAACGATGGCTTCGATGACAGCAACTACCGGCTGCTCGCCCTGGCCTTGCTGTGGCGCGATCCCGGTTTGGTCGCCGGGCCGGGCGCGAAAAAGGCGCTTCATTGGTTCGGAAGTGGGACCATGCCCGTGGCCGTTCATCGTTCCGCTTTCGGTGACCCCGATGCGTTGTATGCCGCCATGAAAGGCGGGAGCCCTTCCTTGAATCATGCCCACATGGATGTGGGCTCGTTCATGATCCAATCCGACGGAATTACATGGGCCATGGATCCGGGAATGCAGGACTATGAAAGCCTGGAAGGCATCAATGTGAATGTCTGGGATGCCAGCGAAAACGGGACACGCTGGAGTATTTTCCGGACAGGGCCGGAGGGGCATAATATCCTCCGTTTTAACGGGGCTCACCAGGTGTTGAAAGGTGACGGCCAGTTCATTCATTTTCAAGCGGACGGACCCACACCCTGCAGCGTCATCGATTTGACATCGCTTTACGAGGACCAGGTTAGCCGGGTTCAACGAGGATTGATGTTTGTGGAAAATTGCGCTGTCTTGATTCAGGACGAATGGACAACAGGTGACAATATGGCCGAAGTCACCTGGCAAATGCTCACCGTGGCAGATGTCTCCATTCGCTCCGGGGTGATCCAGCTTTGCCGGGATGGGAAAAGCATGACCCTGCAACTTCTGGATTCACCATGTGTCGAAGTTCTGGTCGTGGAAGCCGCTGAACTTCAAAAACCTTTCGATGCGCCCACCCCGGGCGTTAAACGCATCACCATCAAGTCCCGGACAGCATCCGGGCAATGCGGAAGGCTGCGTATTTTCGCGATACCAGAGTCAGGCAAAGAGATTTCAGAGCCTCCATTCCAGCCGCTTTCCGAATGGGCGTGAAGTTTCTCGCAAGATTTGTTCTACATGCCGACGCGCCCATCTACCTGTCACTTGTCGTTAATCATGATCTTTTTTATTGCGTTTGCATGCAGACATGGGTTAAAAATTACCATATGATAAATTTTGGATCCCTCCTGAAAATTACGTCCCTGCTCCTCATTTTTCTCAGCTTCGGCTCCTTGCACGCCGGGCAAACGGGACCAACCCCTTATCCTGATCCTAAAAATGATGCCGCATGGCCTGGTAAAGGGCCCATTCGTTGCTTCGACTGGATGACACAAAATCGCAAGTCCTTCTGGCCCAAGCGCGAGGTGGATCGCGGCAAGATCATTTTTACCGGCGATTCCATCATAGGCGGATGGAAACTGGACAAGGACTTCCCCGGAAAACCCATCGCAAATCGCGGCATCGGCGGCGATGTCACTCGCGGGCTGCTTTTCCGCTTCCAGGAGGACATCCTGGATCTCCACCCCAAGGCCATAGTCATCGAGATCGGCAGTAACGATCTCGCGTCCGACGGTCCCATAGAAGGTGTGATTTCAAACTACAACACCCTTCTGGATATGGCGCAGAAAGCTGATCCCGGGACACCTATCATTATTATGGCTGTCACGCCACGCGGGATTCCCACTGGGCCCAAGGCTCCCAGCGCCGGCCTCGCGACATTTCTCCAGAAGGTAAACACGAGGATACCGCTGCTGAACAAGGAACTCGCCAAAATCCCTGCCGCCAGGAAGAACGTAGTCTTCGTGGACGCTTATACCCCGCTGCTTCTTCCGAACGGAGCGCCGGATGATTCGCTGTATAATGCAGACAAAGTTCATCCCACGGATGCCGGTCACTCCAAATTAGCCGCTGTTGTCAGCAAAGCATTGGCGGAAGTAGTGAGATAGATTGGACAGATTTGGTCTTCTGGCCCTGGCGCAAGAGTTCATCAACCACGACTCACAAAAGAAACCGGGCCTTTAGCGAAGGATTTCGTAAAGAAATTCAGGCGTGCCATTCGCAAGAGTGTCGGCCATGAAGGAGAGTGCCCACGCATCCGGTTGACTGTAGTTGATTTCGTGGATTCTTTTGCCTGCAAGATCCAAGGCCCATATCCGGGGAGTCTCTCCGGAGTTGCAGAATCGGAAAGTTATTTCCGCGCGGTTTCTACTGACTATGAATCCGGTTGCGGTTCCCATTTGTTCGACAATATTTCCTGTGAATCGCGTATCGGTGCGCAACGCGTTGGTCAGGTGGATCAAAAGAATCCTCCGGGAGTCTTCCAATGGCTTGTCGTCCATTGAGGATATGGAAATCGTCGCAGGTCCCGACTCGCTGCTGATAGTGACGACCGGGCCCGCCAGGCTGCCAGGCTGGTTAAAGACCATGACCTCGCTTCGCGGTGTGGACACTTGGAACGTCCCTGCTTTTTCATGGATTTCCAGCTCGCCGGTGGAACTGCGGATCAACCCGCCGTGCAGATCAATCTTGCCCGCTCCGAAAACACGGCGCTCGTTCAAGGCATCCACCAGTTCGGCGTCGTTTTTTGGAACGAGAAATTCCGCCTGCATTTCATCCGGGTTCAACTCGATTTCGTCGCCAACTCCGATGCACGCCTTGGTGGCCGGCGGCAGATCGAGGCGTCCGTCTTTCTCCACGACGGTGCCGATCTGGCCCACGAACCCAAGCTTCCATGCCTCGTCCGGATAAGTATTGCGCGGATTCTTTTCCCGCATGTGGCCGGAGGAAACTCCGAAGGGAATTTTCACGTCCGAACGTTTCACATCTTCCCTCAGGAAAAGCAGAACGCCGATCCTTTCCGAAAGCAGATTAATGGGATCTGCCGCGATATCGAAAAAGTGGGCCGGGAGCGTGTCACTCATAACCTTGTCGGAATGCGAATAGGAATACCGGTAGAGCCCGTCCCAATCCTGCAGCGCGGCATAGGCGGCGGCGATGGCGGCGCCCTCTGCGCGGAACTGGTTGGGATACACCCAGTTGAATTCGCTGATCGTGTACGGTTTTCCAAAACAGCGTCCCGGAAAAATGCCGGAGAAGATCAGCGACAGGTCCGAGAGGCAACTCGTGTTGAGCATTCTGGAGGGAAACCCGAATCCCTCCGGATGATCCCAGTAAAAATGGTCGTCCACGTAATCGCACGGCTGGCGCAGCAGCGACATCGGAATAATGCTCCAGTGGTTCTGGTCGGTAAGGAGTGTCTTGCAACCAAGGGAACGGATGAAGGCGCGCATCCGGGCAAATGAATCGCGACAGGTCTCGAAGAGGAAAAGATTCAGCAGCGCGGTTTTTCTCTCCGGCGATTCCGGAGTCAGTTTTCGTTCAGCCAGCCACGCCTCAAAGTGCCGGTCGTAAATGGTGCGGATATCCGGATTGGCGTTTTTGTAGCAATGGTATATCGCGTCTTCATTGACCATGCTCAACGTGACCAGAGCGGGATCATCCTTCCATGCGATGCCGGTGTAGGGGTTGACGTGTTCGAGAAAATTGCGGGCGAAATCCTCCCAGTTTTTCCAGACGTCATCCAGCAGGTGGATCAGGAACTTGAACTCCTCGAAATTTTTTACGGGACGTCCAAGTTCCGGAAAAATCTCCTTCGGGATTCTCGAGACATAAAGGTCGGTGGTGATATAAATGCCGCGCTCTTTGCAACAGTGGAAAAGATAATCCAGCTTGTCCATTGCGACTGGATCGGGATCCGTTGCCCGCAAATCCGTGTTCTGCGCCAAAGGCCGGTCGTGATGGTGAATGCGGACTGAGTTGTAGCCACTGGCCGCGAACCGGTCGGTGAGCTTCCGGCAACTTTCCTTGTCCAGGTAGTTGGCGCCGAAGGAAAGGTTGACTCCGTAAAAGCGAACAGGTTTGTCCGAAGCTTCTTTAAATACAAATTTGCCGTCCTTTGTGATCAGGCGGCCATATTTTCCGGCAGGCCCATCGAGCATGCTGGAAAAGTCCAGGATCGAACCGGCCTCGATATCCCCAGGCCAGCCGGGTATGCCGGCAACTTCCACGGTTGAGAATGACATGGCTTTCGTTTGTATAACGGCGATCAGGCGTAGGGGATGGTGCCGCTCTTGCAGCTCTCGCCATTAACCCGGATTTCGTAGTCATCCTTCGAGCGCCGGATTTCGATCCGGTATTCCTTCCCGCGCAACTGGCGGCGCACCGAAACCTCATTCCAGCCGGAAGGCAGGCAGGGTTTGATTTCCAAGGCATCGTATCCCGGTTTGATGCCGCAGAAATATTCCAGCACGGCGCGGAACATCCATCCCGCGCTACCCGTGATCCACCCGCTGATGGATTCGCCTGCACGCCCATTGGCCGGCCCGAGATATTGGTTTGTGAATGCGTAGGGTTCGCAGCCTGAAATCGACGAAGGGTGCTCCGGATTGTCGGGCATGACCTTATACCAGCTCGCCAGGGCCTGGTCGGGGCGCCCCGCAGCAATGTCCGCCACGATTTTGAACGCGGTCCCGTGGCAGTATGGTGTGCCGTTTTCGTACATACCAGGGAGGAGCATGGTCACGCGTCCCACGTTCTCGTCGCTGGCTGTGTAATGCGGCCAAAGGGTCAGGGAACCGTGGGGATTATCGAGCATTTCGTCGACGGCTTTCCAGCATTTTGCCAGGCGTTCGCCTTTGGCGATGCCGGTGAGGGAGGCCCATGTCTGGGTATTTAGGAAAACCCGGCCTTCGGTGTTCGATTTGGAGCCGACGGGATTCCCGAAATCGCTCCACCCTGCCAGATACCAGTCGCCGTCCCAGCCATGTTGCTCAATGGCAACGCGGATCTTTTCAGCGCGCTCAAGCATCTCCTTTTCCAATTCGGGTTGATGCAGGAAATCACGGGCCATTTCCGCGACAACCTGGCAACTGTGGAAGAGAGCCATCGAAGTCCAGACGCTTTCACCCTTTCCGCCGCGCCCCATCCAGTTGAGTGAGTCGTTCCAATCCCCCTCGTGGGCAAGGACGAGACCATGGACGCCGAGATCCGTGCTCAGGTGCCGGATTCCCGTCAGCATGTGGTCGAAAACGCTGGCATCACCCTTGTCGAGGTAGGGAACCATTTCATCCAGAAAACCCCGGTTGCCGGTTTCTTTGAGATAAGCCGCCACCGTGGGGGCGATCCATGCCGGCCCGTCCGAATAGTGATGCGGTTGAAGTGGCAGCCATCCGCGGACGGCGTGGCCGTCGCTGTATTGATGCTGGAGCGTCTCCTTGATCTTCGCCTCGGCCAGCGGCGCGTTGAACGGGAGAATCCCCCAGGCGTCCTGCAAAGTGTCGCGGAAGCCGCGTGCTCCGTCGCGACCGAACTCCACGCAAAGCTGGATCTGTTGTTTGGACCAGATGTTTACGAGGCGGTTAATGGCGGGATCGGGCGTTTCGATCCAGACCTTGTCCAGCATCGCTTTTTTTTCCTCGATCAGCCCCGCCCAGGCCTTTTGGCGATAGGTTGCAGGCATGACTTTTTTGATGAGCCGGGCCTTTTCCTCCTCGGTGTTAAAACTTCCCAGCAGGACAGTGGAGGTTTTGGATTCACCTGCGCCGAGTTGGATTTCCACGGCGAGGGCCCCGGCGAGTTCTTCACACCAGGATTCGCGGCACGAGAGCCGGCCCTGGACCAGGCTTGCGGGTGCGGAAGGGCTTCCGAACGGACCGAAGAATTCCCGCCGCCCACCACACCATTCAACAACCTTGCCATCGGCGGCGACGAAGGCGTTGTAGCGATCATGGGGCCGTTCATCCGAAGTATTGTAGCTGGAAACCGCGTTGAGGGCGGGATCGTAGCTGCTCCGGAGATAGGAATAGGGGCTGCTGAAAGTTGCATAGCCGGCGAGGAGCCATTCCACATAGGGGACAAGCCAGAGAGAGCGCGCGCGGGAGTCGAGATTCGTCAGCGTGAATTCCCAAATTTCCACCGGCTCGTCCGTAGCCAGGAAGACGCGGCTTTCTGTGCGGATGCCATCGAACTCCATGGTAAATTTCGAGTAGCCGAGCCCGACATGGGTGGTGAACTTCGCTTCCGGGGTGTTGACTGGGAAAAATCCGGTGTTCCAGAACCGCCCGGATTCCGCGTCACGCAGGTAAAAGTAGCGGCGTCCGTCGCGGATCAGGCGGACCCGGCCTTTTGGATGATTGTACATCAGCGTCTGGTTGTTAAACACGCCGTCGCCGCTGCCGAATTGGTTCAGCCCGGAGATGAGCGTATCGTTCCAGAGGAAATTGACTTGGGCGCGCGGCGGCGCCATGGAGTCCGTGATTACGTATTCGAGATTATCTTCGGCAAAATGTCCGAACGAGGAGGAGTGGGCTGTTTGAGCCATGATTTTTGTGACGAGCAGGTTGTGTGAGATATTGAAACGTTAAAAGCTAAACTCTGGTGAACAGTTAAACAAAAGTCTTGCGTAAACTAATTTGACGCAAAACGAAAAAAAAGGCAAAAGTTTACGTAAATTGAAGACAATTGATATCACTACTGTTGCAAAAGAATCCGGTGTCTCCGTGGCAACCGTGTCCCGTGTTTTGAACAATGAACATGGCGTGAGCGAGGAAGTCCGGCGCAAGACCCTTGATTTTATGGACAGGTCCGGCTACCGCCCCCGTGCAAATAGCAAACGCGGCACACGCCTGGCGGTGGTGATGCAGGATGAGGCCCCGGATTTCGACGGCTTTTTCGCGAGAATCCTGACCGGTATTTTTGCCTACACTTCGGAAGAAAATGTCGAAACGACCTTGGTTCACTACGTGCCGGGGCGGAATGCGGAAGTATCCATTACCGAGTATCTGCGCCGCAAGCGCTGCAATGGGGCATTGTTTCTAGGTTCATCCCTTTCGGATATCGAAGAGCTGGTGGAGGCACGTATCCCCGTGGTGCTGGTGACGAACCGGAGCGATCAACCCGGAATCGGTTTTATTGACTGCGACAGCCATGGCGGAGCCTCGGATGAAATGAACTACCTTCTCAGGTTGGGGCATCGTCGCATTGGATACCTTTCCGGCAGCCTGGAGGGTTCAGTGGATCACCGGGATCGCCTTGCCGCCTATCAGGACGCCTTGGAATCCGCAGGCATCACTGCAAAAAAATCCTGGGTGGTGGACTGTGAGCCCGGACCAAGTGAACTGGCTGGGTTTGTTCAGGCCAAAAAATTACTCGCATCGAATCCCGACATCACCGCCATTTTTGCCTGTAACGATCTGATGGCTTACGGAGCTGTCTGCGCCTGTATCGAATCCGGACGCCGGGTTCCCGAGGATATTTCCGTCGTTGGTTACGACGACAACCCAACCAGCCGATTTTACAATCCTCCCCTCACCACTGTCCGCCAACCGTTGCGGGAAATGGGCTACGAAGCAGCGAAATGGGTGGACCGGAAATTAAAGGGGGCAAAGGATCCCCTGCCACGGAAGATAATGACGAGTGAATTAATTGTGCGTCGGTCATGCGCACCTGTGTCCAACCAAGCATGACCGCATCGAATAGGTTTAAAATTTACTATATGATAATTTCACTTGCTGGTAGCCGATAATGTATTTACATTGCAAATATTGAAACGCTTTGGAGATGAACCCCCGACATTTACAAACAAAGGCTTTGCAGAGGGCTTTTACGCTGGTGGAACTACTGGTGGTTCTTTCCATTGTCGGGATCATTGTGGCCTTCACCGTGCCGGCAATGAACTCGGTAATGGGCGGTTCGCAAATCACTCAGGCCGGGCAGATGGTCGGCGATCAGCTGGCTTTGGCCCGGCAAACAGCGCTTTCCAAGAACCACACCGTCGAAGTGCGGTTCTATAGGTTTGGTGATCCTGATATGCCTGGGGAAAAGGCGACTGATCCAAGCACTGGCAGGTATCGCACATTCCAGCCCTTCGAGATTTTTGATACCGGCGCGGCTGTCGCTCTTGCAAAAATACAGCGCATACCATCATCGATCATCATCGACTCAGGGACGACACTTTCGTCGCTGCTGAATACAGGTACGACATCCAATCCTCAAGTGAGCCTGCCCCGGGTCGGGACGAACTACAATTACTTTTCCTTTCGTTTTCTGCCGGACGGCTCGACCAACCTGTCGCCGACGAGCCAGTGGTTTCTGACGGTGCATAACGGGAACGACGGGGATGCCCTGACCGCGCCGCCAAAGAATTTCTACACAATTCAAATAGATGCAACCAATGGACACATTAAAAGCTACAGACCCTGACTCACGGAAAGTTCGCAGACCCCAGGCGGCATTCAGCCTCGTGGAGGTTACGATCGCCATAGGCATCGTCGCATTCGCATTTATTTCCGTGCTCGGATTGATTCCCACCGGGTTGAACGACTCCCGCCAGGCGATCGACGCCACCGTGGGGTCGCAAATCATGCAGCGCGTCGTCAACGAAGCGCAGCAGACCGACTTCGACCAATTGATAAAGGACTACGCGGGCATAACCATTTCCGGCACCACTGCAGGGGTGAAGTACGCCCGGTTTTTTGATGATCAGGGGGCGGAGGTTATTCCAGTCAGCCAGGCGATGCCGCCCACGCTTTCCAGCAGCGAAAAATCCAGGATCATCTACTGGGTCAATACCCGGATTATGGCCGCCACCGTGACTCCCTACACCGACTCCGTGCAACCGGTGGAGGCGAGCAACACAAACCTGGCCACGATTACCGTCCAGATCGTGAATAATCCTGGAAATCAAGACCTCAACCTTGATTCCACAACGAAGCTTTGGACGAATGCACCCTTTCGTATCGGCACCTATTCCTGTCTCGTAGCGCGCAGTAAATGAAAAAGCTGATCCCCCCAGCGGGCAAAAACGGGTTTACGCTCGTCGAGCTTCTCGTCTCGATGGCGATCCTCACGCTCCTGGTGCTGATGTTGGCATCGATGATCGATGCCACCCGCCGCACATGGTCCTACACTTCCAGCAAGGTCGAGCAGTTCCGCGACGCGCGCGAAGCGTTTGAATCGATCACTCGCAAACTGAGCCAGGCAACCTTGAATACCTACTGGGATTACGACAACCCTGCTGCACCTACGAAGTATCAGCGCCAGTCCGAACTGCGCTTCATCAGCGGGAACGCCACGGCGCTTACCGGATCCTCCAATTCCCCGACGCACGCGGTTTTTTTTCAGGCTCCGCTCGGGTATGTCTCCTCTGGCAGCGCTGCGACCAGCTACTCGACCTTGGATAACCTCCTCAACACATGGGGCTACTTCATCGAATTTGCCGACGACAGCCTGTCCCGGCCATCCTTTATTACGGCCCAGGTCACGCCGTACCGTTCCCGTTTCCGGCTCATGGAATTAATGGAGCCTTCGGATACGCTCACACTCTACAATTTCACCTCCGGCACAAACGGCACCGGGCAATTCAAGAATTCGATCTATACCGGTCATGACTGGTTTACCACGCCGCTGGGGCTTTCGGCCCGCCCGGTGCGTGTCCTTGCGGAGAATATCCTTGCCTTGGTGATCTTGCCAAAGCTCTCTTCAGCCGATCAAGCTGCGGGCGGATACACCGACTCTTCGCTGGCACCGACCTATCTCTACGACACGACGGCGACTGCTTCCGATCCGAATCTCAACCCGAAAAACCAGCTCCCCCCGGTCGTCCAGGTAACATTGGTTGCCCTCGATGAAGCTTCCTACAATCGTTACCAGGCTGGCACAGCAATGCCGGACCTCGTTGCGGGTCTTTTCCAGGCCCCCGGGGACACGACCAATAGTTCCAACCCGGGATATGCAAAGGACATGCAAACTCTTGAGACCACCTTGAGGGCAAACAAGCTCAACTACCGCATATTTACGACCAATGTCAGCCTCAAGGCTGCCAAGTGGAGCCGCGCCCAGGCAAACTAACCCCACACCACAATGAATCTCTCTCCCCACAAAATCCTACGCTCCAAATGCAAGACCAGGGCAGTGGTTTCTCCTGTGTGCGCGGGGCGCAACAAGCCATGCAAATCCGCGAGCGGCGTCGCCCTCGTTCTAGTCCTGGCTTTTCTTGTCCTCATCACGGGGTTGGTGCTCGCATTTTTCTCAAGCGTCAGCACCGAGCTCTCCGGTGCGACCGGCTACGCCAACGAGACCACCACCAAACAGCTTGCCGACTCGACTGTGCAAGCAGCTGTCGGCGCCATCAGGCAGGCTACCTCGGGAAGCTCGTCCATTGCATGGGCGTCGCAACCCGGCATGATCCGGAATTACGATAGCAGCGGCAATCCCACGGCCTTTTACAAGCTTTACTCCTCCGCCAACATGGTCGTGGCCGGCCCCTCACTGGCATCCTTTGATCCCGCCTCCGATCTGGACCCCCAGTGGAACCAGAAGCCTGCGATGTACACCGATATTAACAGCCCCGTGACCTCGGGCACCTCCGTTGTTTTTCCAATCATTGACGGCAACGCGGTCCAGTCACTGACCAAGACACCCTCCGGAACCACGGTGCCTCCATATCTAGGCTACTACTCCGGTACCAATGGGCTGCCGGATGTGGATGGCTTTTCCATCGACCCATCAAAGGTGACATACTCCGGCACCCAACCTCTTTCAGGAACAAACACCCCCGTTCCTATGCCGGTAAGGTGGATTTACGTCCTTAAGGATGGTTCCCTCACGGCCCCAACGCATGTTGATTCCACCACTGGTAAAATTGCAGACTGGATAGGTTCCGCCACGCCGCCGAGCTCCGCCAATCCTATCGTCGGCAGGGTCGCCTTCTGGACCGATGATGAAACATGCAAGATCAACATCAACACCGCCTCAGAAGGCGTTTATTGGGATACGCCGCGGGTAAAATCGACACAGGACGACATTTTCAAGGTCAATCAGCCGGTGAACCACGAGTATCAGCGTTATCCGGGACATCCCGCGATGACATCCCTGAGCACGGTGATCAAACATCCGTCGAGTTGGGTAGGGAGTGGATCGTCGGTTCCTACTTTTACTGGTGGAAGTGCTAACTCCGTCTCTTTTACCCTGTGCTCGCCTGCCCAATGGATCGAATTCCAATGGGCCCAAAAGCTATACGGCATCACTCCCAGGATTGGGGCCGGGGGATCGAACGCGGGAGCCATCCAGACGGCTATGGGCGCTGCCGTCCCTTCAGTAACTTTGAATGCAAATCGTATGTATACGAATGTGGATGAATTGGCATTTCAACCCGTTTCCAGCGGTAGCGGAGTGCGCGTGGAGAATAATGCGATATTGACGGGCACCGGCTCCTCTACAGTCCTGAACAATGCTACACTGTCCAGGGAGAGGTTTTTTCTGACCGCCAACAGCCGCGCCCCGGACGTCAACCTGTTTGGGAAGCCCCGGGTCTCGATATGGCCTATCACTTTGGATAAGGCGACCGGGAACCCTGTAATGACCCCTTATGACAAGTTAATCGCCTTCTGCACGACTATGCGTAACGACTTGGGGGCGACTGGTGCCTATCGCTACTATTTTGAACGTCAGGATCCGAACAGTACCAAAACCGATCTTCCTCAGATCCCGGCTTTAACTGGTGTGAGCCGCAACCGCATGTTAATGGAATATTTGCGCGCTCTGACAAACAAACCCATTCCGGGCTTTGGTGGAAATTTTGGCGCCAAATATGGTGCCGACAACGATCAAATCCTGACGGAAATATTCGATTACATCCGCTGCACTAATCTGAGGGATGCTCAACAGGTAAACTTTGCCAATGAATCGCTATCCACTTCTTACACCAGGGGAATTCCCTTCACCAATTGGTGGTATAGCACTCCTGCGCAAGCGACTAACGGCGAGGGACAGGTGGTGCCGATTGTGGACTTGAACACATCCACCCGCGGGTTCGGACGTTTTCCGACGGTTCAGGGGGCTTCTGTTTTGTTTATCGGTCAGGTGGATGGCGATGACCCACTCGTCCCGCGTGACCCGACAACGCATGTGTCGGTTCCCCCATATCCCGCGTCCACGAGCCAGGTTGATCCCGCAACCGGAAAACCATTGCCAATCTACACCAGTGGAACAATCTCTATGCCTGCAGTTGCGCCGGGAAATATGAGAATTCAGGCGATATTCCTGCCGCAATTTTTTTGTCCGGCGGAAGGCGCAGTTTGGATGCGGTCGAACTTTCAATGGAGTGTCGATCTGACACCTCTGGCCGTGAACAGCAATGCGCTGAGTTTCCCGAACAACGTAGCGGGCTCGCAATATTTACAGAACAAGCTTCCTTTGGATGAAACCGGATTCGGAGATCAATTCGGGCTTCGTCAGCCAGTCCAAGCCGCAGGTGCAGGCCTTGTATCGGCTTCCGTTGATGTACCCAAGGGGAGTTTTACTTTTGGAGGCAAGGCAACCATCAAAATTTGGGCGACGGCTCCGTCGAATTCGCCAGGGACGAGCAGTACCTTGTTACAAACAGTTGTCCTGAATTTCAACGGTCCCGTCTGCCCTGTTCCCGGTCTGGCCTATGATCATGTGGCCAACAAAAACGGTATTGGAGCTGGAAATTATGACAAACCCAATTCCGGCGGCGCTGTTAACGGTATTTATTTTGTAAATTACAGGTGCTTTAGCAGTTCGATCACTGCATCCGGGAGATATAATGCTACAAACCCCGACAGTCCGATCGTCCAGTCCTCAAACCCCGCTACTCCGGACCTCAATGCCAATGAGGGTGGAAGGCTCCAAGGTCTCCTGAGTACGGTAGGCGCCCAGGGTTTTATTATTCCTCCGGATGCAATACGCAGTGTCCGTGTCATCTCAGGTGACACGCGTTTGATCGCAGCCCAGGAGACCCCTGCCGCAAATCTTTTCGAGGCAAATCCGACGACGGATAAACTCAGGGGTGCGCATAACTTCTGGACTGGCTACGGACATCCTTATTATGGCGCCGCGGTGGGAAGATTGGTACAAGGCCTGGCATACGCTGGTGCCACCGACAGCGCCAGCGGTTGGTCATCCCAAAATGAGCAGCTGAGCACGGATTTTCCATCACCCGTCTTTGGATTGGATCACTTTTCTCCAGCGTCAGATATACCGCTAAATGGAGTGGAGGTCGGTAGCAGTTCCTCTATTGGCACAGGTATCCCGGGGGACTGGGATAACGCACCGTTCGCCAACCGCGACGGTCCGTTTATTAATAAGGCGGATGAAGGTGATACGGGAAGCGTCTCGGCGGAACCTTATTATTGGAAAATCAAGGCGGCGGCGGGCGGGGTAGTGGCCTCTTCGCAGTTCAGCCCGAACCGGCAGATCCCTTCTGCCGTGACCTTTGGATCTTTGCCGACCGGTGTGTTAGCCAACAGACCGTGGCAGACGCTCCTATTCCGCCCTCAACCGGGCCATCCCGGCAGCAAGGATTACGCGGGAAACGGTTCTCAATCAACTGGCATGCCTGCGGATCATCTGTTTCTGGATCTCTTCCACATGCCGGTGGTTGAGCCTTACCCCATCAGCGAGCCACTATCTACAGCCGGTCGCATCAACATGAACTATCAGATCGTTCCCTTTACCTATATCAACCGGGACACGGGAATCCGGGCGCTTTTAAAATCCGAGAAGGTCATCTCGATCAAGGATTCTCAAGTAGGTGCGTATAAATACTTTAAATATACAAGTCCCACGCAGGCTGGGATTCGCATGGATGTGAATATCGACGAAACTTTGAAAGGATTCACGAACCGTTTTAATAATAAGGACATTTTCCGTTCCGCCAGTGAAATCTGTGAAAACTATATTGTGCCGATAGATGCGGGTAATTCCAATGCCACCTACAGCACCATGGCTGCCTATTGGAGTGACTCAACCAACACGTATGGCCGTCGTCTTACCGGTGACAACAGCAAGGAGCGGATTTACGCCACGCTTTACCCCCGGTTGACGACAAAATCGAATACGTTCACGGTCCATTTCCGGGTGCAGACACTGAAGCAGGTTCCGAGGGGAAGCTCGGGAAACTGGGCGACGTTTGCGGAAAACAAGGACTTGGTCACCAGCGAGTACCGTGGATCACAAATCATCGAAAGATATGCGGATGCCTCCGATACCACTCTTCCGGACTTTGCGAATCCGGCGAATTACTCTTACTCCCTGGATTCCTATCCCGACGCAACCGGGAAAATGGTCAGCGCCTACAAGTTCCGCGTGCTTAACACCAAGAAATTCGCTCCTTGAACGGGGTATTCGAACCGCGAACTTTGGCCACCTTACCGGGGAGCCACGCCGGTCGAGCTTCGCTCTATTAATTCGACGGGCAACGTGAAGAAATGGGCCGGCCCCGTCAGGATGCCGGAACTGCGTTCTAACTCGACTTGGGCAGCCTTGCGTCCGACGGCATAGCCATTCTGGTTGATCGTAGTCAGCGGGGGCGACATGACATCGCTGAACGCGAGATTTCCCACGCCGATCACGCTGATTTTTCCGGGCACATCCAGACCGAGGCGGTGGGCTGCGACGTAGGATTTTTTTGCAAAATTATCCGTGGTGGCGATGATCGCCGTGATGGAGGGATTCTGGCGGAGACTGTCGGTGATCGCATCGCCCAGATCGGTCCCAAAGGGCAGCCTCAGTTCCACAACTTTGGACTCTTGCACCGTTGTCAGTTTTTTCGAAAGAGCAGTGCACCGTTCATCCGCCCATCCCAGGCCTTCCGGGCCTGAAACAACCAGAAAGGATCGATGCTTCAAAGCGGAAAGATGGTCCACGATGATGTCCGCGATCATGGCTTCGTTGGATTCGATTACATCGGCCTCGAGCCCTGGCACAAAATGGTCGATGACTACGACAGGGATGTTGCGGCGTTTGAACTCGTGCAAATGACCCGCATAGTGTTTGGAAAATTCCGGCCAGAGGATGACGCCGTCCACCCAGCGATCGAGAAGGCGGTGGATCTGGCTGAGAGCGTACTGTTCGGCGGTTTGCGTGTGATGCTCGCTGTCCCATAGAAACAGCGGCAGATGCTCGGCTTCCACAAGGCGGTCGTGAATGCCGAAGCACACGCTCTTCCAATATTCGTCGTGCGGGGGCACAAGCACTCCCACCGTCCGGCTTTTCCCGCTGCGAATACTGTGGACCAGCGCATTGGGCCTGTACCCCATCTTCTCCGCTGCGGCGTGCACCTTCGCCTTGGTTTCCTCGGAGGAGCCATGCCCGCCCCGGAGCACCAGCGAAACCGTGGCGCGTGATACGCCCGTGGCATTGGCGATTGCAACCTGGTTGAGTCGTTTTGGTTTCGGCATGAATAAAGAACTTCTAGATTTGCGAGTGAGTTTTTACGAAATCCAATAGCAAATCAATCCTTGTGAATGCCAGGGAGGTGACTGTATCGGCCGCGCCGTAGTAGATTGCGATGCGCCCGGTGGGTTCGTCATGCAAGGCTGCGCACGGAAAAAGCACATTCGGCACAAAGCCGACAGTTTCATAAGGCGCTTCCGGAGCGAGGAGGTAGTGGCTGGTGCGGTAACGGACTTTCCATGGTTGGTCCAGATCAAGCAGTGCGGCCCCCATGCTGTAAACCATCCCGTTGCAGGTATTCGCGACACCGTGGTAAATCATCAGCCAGCCTTCCGGGGTGGCGATTGGTGTCGGGCCTGCCCCGATTTTTGTATCCTGCCACCACGGGCTCCCTTTTGCCCCCATCACAAACCGGTGCTTGCCCCAGTAACACAAGTCGGGGCTTTCACTGTAAAAAATATCGCCAAACGGGGTATGGCCCTGGTCGCTGGGCCGGCTGAGCATGGCGAAATTTCCATTGATCTTCGTGGGAAATAGGACGCCGTTCCGGTTGTACGGCAGGAAGGCATTTTCCAACTGTTCGTACCGTTTGAAATCGTGCGTAGTGGCGAGTCCGATCGTGGGGCCGTGGTATCCGTTGCACCAGGCGACGTAATAGGTCCCGTCAATGGCACAGACGCGGGGGTCATAGCCGTAAGCGAAGGGTTCGCCGTCGCCTGAGACAAGCCGGATCGGTTCCGGCTCAAAGTCCCAGCGGAAGCCGTCCTCACTCCAGCCAGTGTAAAGGCGGGGCATTCCGGTCGTGGCATCTGCGCGAAAAACGCCCACGTAGCCGGAACGAAAGGGAACCACCGCGCTGTTATAGACCTTTGCCGCCTTGGGGAAAGGGTGGCGCTGGATGATCGGGTTCTGGCTGTAACGCCACACGGGAGCCTCAGCCGTAGGGTTTCCTTCCTCCCAAGGGAAAGAGTCTGGCAAAGTAGGGGCGGAATCGATTGTGGAACTGGCGTTACTCGCGGAGAAAATCATGGTTTACTATTACATATGATAAATTGATCGGGCAAGCCTGAATGTTACAGTAAATCGACTTGGGGGTTGAAATTCACATCATGAAATGCCCTGAAAGTTTTTGCATTGACGCTCGGGGCGAAGTCAATTTATCATATAATAACTCCAAGTTGCGGTAACTCCAATCCCCTTATGATATTTCAAAATTCGCGATTCCTTTTGCCATTGGCCACGCTGGCCGGTCATTTATTTTTTTCAAGCCCGCTCATAGCCCAGCCGGGTGAAGTTGCTGCGCCGGTTGTTGCGCTGCCCGATCGTCCCAACCCTCGCATTCAACCATTTGGCAATGACTTCGATCTTGGGAAAACCGGATGCCGGTTTTCCCTCGTTAAAAACTGGACCTTCGGGAGCAGGCGCATGGACGCCACAGTCCGGAATCGCGCGGAACTGGATCAGGAATTTTATTACCGGTACATCTACGATGGCGGCAAACTCGACAAACTTTCGACGTATTGGTCCCAGCACCGCGATTACCCGGAAGGTGATCCCAAGTCACTGCATGTTTTCGGCGGCGATTCGCTCACGTTGAAAGGCCGCATTCCGCCGGGAGGTGGGCTGCGTGACCGTGGTCTGGAGGCGGGAATGCTGCGGGGAAAGATTCCCATTGAGGAGGGGATGTTTATCGAGATGCGCGCCCGGCTTCCGCGTGGTGTGGGTACATGGCCCGCCTTCTGGTTGAACGGGGGAGTCCAAAATCCGGACGGCACGTTTTCCAAACTTTCGTGGCCCCCTGAAATCGATATTTTCGAGTTCTTCAATTGGAACGGGCGTCCCAAGAGCAGGATCATGGAGTGCAATATCCAGACCAACGGAAAGCCGCAGGCGTTTGGCAACCCGCACAATATTTTTCAAAACGGAAAGTGGGAAAAGAACTATCCGAACAAGGGATTCGATACCGGCGTCGATTGTTCGGAAGGGTTTCACGTGTTCGCGCTCGACTGGCGGAAAAACGAGCCGATCTGGTTGTTTGACGGAAAACCGATCAAACAAACCTACTACGAATGGAACGGGTCTCCCGCGCATGTACTTATCACGAACCAGTTGGGGATGATGATGCCCGGCACTAAAATCTCCGAGATGAAACCAGACGAAAAAAACTGGGATTACGTCGTCGATTACGTCCGCATCTGGAAGCGCCAGCCGCTCTAAAGCTTGCGATGCGCATTTACTTGCCCGGAATGAAGCCTCGTGGAACTGCGCTGCCCCTGAACCCCTGAAATTCCTATTGACTTTCCCGCCCGCGGCATCAACGACCGTAAGGCAATGATTAAATCCTCCCAGCCTCAACGTTCCGGGCCGTCGATCCTCACTCCAAAATACGGAAAAATCCTCCAAAGTAGACGAAAACAACCCCTCTCCAGAGTAACTGCCGTGATTTCAAAGCCGTTTACATCCCAATATGGGCCATCAATCAGCCCAAAAGCGTGCGCAAAAAGTCAAAAACATCCCCATTTCATGTCTATGAAATTCTCTATCGCTCTTGTTTCCCTCGTATTTTTCACCGCCGTCTCATTTTCCCAGGCTGCCCCAAAATTCGTGGTCTCTGAAAAAGGCCTGGCCATAGAAGCTGGCGCCATGGGTAATTTCGGCGTCGAATCACCCGTCCTCAATATGGCGAAAGGCGGGGAAAAGCCCGTGTTCAGCGGCACGGGATCATCGGCGCGGTTCGAATACGCAAGCGGATTGCAACTGGATTGCGAAGCAGCGGGCGACCATGTGAATTTTCATTTTTCCAAGGCCACGGCGGACGCAAAAAGCTTCAAGTTCATCATTCTCATTCCGATGAAGTATAACCAGGGCGGCTCTTTTGCCTTTGACGCGGCCCCGCTGAAGCCCCTCCCTTTTGAAAAAGGCGGGCAATTTGTACAGCACGGGAATGCGAGGACATTTACGGTGGTCGATCCTTCCGGCGAAGGATTCGTCATCGGCACGCCCGGCGGTTATCAGGGCTTGCAGGACAACCGCACCTTCAATTGGGCGGTCTTTGGCTACCAGTATCAATACGATTTAAACGGAAAGACGGAAGGAAGTTTTACCCTCACCGTAAAGCCTTACTCAGCCGCCACGGCATCCGGTGAAAAGGCCGCGCCTGTTCCTGCTGCAAAATTGATCGCGGATCGCTTCGGGCAGAACATCCGCAAGGAGTTTTCCGGAAAGGTAAAAAGCGAGGACGAACTCAAGGCTGATGGGGCAAAACAACTGGCGGAAATAGCTTCTTCCAAGCCTGATCCAAAGCTTGATGCTTTCGGGGGGCTGGCCGGCAGCAGGGAGCAATATCACCTTGAGAAGACAGGCTTTTTCCACTTGGGAAAAGTCGGGGAGCGTCAGGTACTGGTGTCGCCCGAGGGAAATCTGTTTTTTCAGATGGGCGTTTGTGGCATCGCGCGGACGGACGATGACACCACGGTCAAGGGCCGGGAAAACGTGTTCGAATGGCTGCCTCCGGCGACTGCGGAATATGCGGGAGTCTGGCGCGACAACCAGCCCGACCGGGGGATTATGTCGTTCTACATCCTGAACCTTATCCGGAAATTCGGGAAATATTCCTACGAGGATTGGACCGGCCAGGTCGTGCAGCGGCTCCGCTCATGGGGATTCAACAGCGCCGGTGCATTTTCAAGTTATACGGCAACCATGCGCAAAATGAATTTCCCCTATGTCAGTTTTCTGCCCTTGGGCAAAGGCGAGGGGATTCAAATGCTGCCGGACAAGATCGGCGCGGCTGAGGTTCTCGATCCTTTTTCCCCGGGCACGGAGGAGGCATTGAACGCCAGGTTTGCAAAAAGCGTGGCATCCAAGGCGGACGATCCGCTGTTGATCGGCTATTTCCTTGGCAACGAACAGCACTTTGAAATCCTTCCCAAGTTGATACCCACCTACAAGGCCAGCAAGGTCGCCGCCAAGGGGCGGATGGTGCAAATGCTGGAGGAGAAGTACGGAGAGATCGGAAAATTTAACGCAGCTTGGAATCCGGCAGTTCCGTTTGCCGACTTCGCGGCACTGAAAGAAGCGCCCCTCTTCATACGCACGGATGCGGGCAACAAGGACATGCAGGCGTTTTACCAGTTGTACCTCGAAACATATTACTCGATGGTACGGCGGGTCTTCAAAAAAGCCGATTCCAACCATCTCCTCATTGGAAGCCGCTGGACGCCGGGAACGGCGAATAACAAGGATGCTGTCCAGATCGGCGGCAAGTATCTCGACGTCGTGAGTATCAATTACTACGGCTATACTATAGAGGCTTCTTTTTTAAAGCAGGTGCACGAATGGAGCGGCGGCAGGCCGATGCTGTTTAGCGAATGGTATTATGCCACCACCACGCACGGGCTCGGCGCCATGGTCGAGGTCCGCGATGAGAAAGAGCGTGGCATGGCATTCAGAAACTATGTCGAGCAAGCCGCGGCTCTTCCGTTCGTCGTGGGAACCCAGTGGTTTATTTATACAGATCAGGCGCTCACCGGGCGTTTCTTTGAGGGATTCCACGGCGAGGGCAATAACACGGGCCTCGTGGATGTCACGGATCGGCCATACCCCGAACTGATCGAGGCTGCCACGCTGACAAACAGCCGCATTTACGATGTGATACTCGGGAAGGAAACGGCATTCGCCTTCAATGATCCGCGGTTCGATGGCAAGGGCAAACGGAACAGCAGCAAAACCGTACAAATTCCCAAGGCTCTGCCGGGCATGAAGCTCGACGGGACTACCAGCAACTGGCCGGGCCGTCCCGCGGAACCGATCGAATCCAGCCGCCTCGTGCTCGGGCCTCCGAACCCGGATTTCCGCGCCGATTTCCGCTCCTGCTGGGACGAAACGAACCTCTACCTGAATATCCAGATCAAGGATAAAACGCCGCTGCGAAATAACAAAAAGGGCGCCAATATGTGGTCTGCCGATGGCGTGGAGTTGTTTATCGGAGCCGGGGATCCCGGCAAGGGTGGAAACATGATCTTCAGCGACCGCCAGATTTTGATTGGCGCGTCCGAAACACCATCCGTCCACATCATCGATCACCCGGAAGACTCGGCCAAATGCCAGGTGCTCGCGGTCAAGGATGTCTCGGGAGACGGCTATGTTCTACAGGTGGCCATTCCATGGAAAATTCTCGGGGTGAATCCAAAGCCAGGGACGGAAATGATGTTCGATATGATGATCGATAACAGCGATGACGGGGATTTCCGCAAACAACAGCTCGCTTGGAACGGCTCTTCCCAGAATTCCAGCGACCGCGGATCATGGGGCCACGCTCGCATTTCAGATAATTAGCGCTTTAACTCCTGCGATGAGCAATCCAACGGTAATCCTGATCCGCGACCTGGTCCGGATGATCGAGGAGGTCGCCCCGGTCGCTGACAAAACCAAAACGTCGGACACCTTCAAATGTGGAAACCCTGACCTGCCGGTGACAGCCGTCGTGGTCACGTTCATGGCGACACGGGCTGTTCTGGAGGAGGCGGTGAAAATCGGGGCAAATCTCGTGATCACCCACGAACCGACTTTCTATCTCGATCCAAAGGACGCCCCTTGGATTGAAAACGACCCTGTTTTTCTTTCCAAGAAATCGTTTCTCGACCGCCACAGGCTCACCATCTGGCAGTTGCACGACGGCCTGCATCGCAGGCGCCCCGACACTATTCTTCAGGGAATGGTGGAACGGCTCGGATGGAAGATGCCCGAAGATTCCGCCCGGCCTAACATTTTACGTTTGGAATCAACATCGTTGCGCGCCCTTGCGTTGCATTGCCGAAACGCCCTGAACATCGGTCCTGTCAGAGTGGTCGGCAGTCCCGATATGCTCTGTTCCAATATCGCGCTTCTGCTTGGCGCCTGCGGTGGCTGCAGGCAACTGGAAAACCTTTGCCTGCAAGGGGCCGATGTCGTGATTTGCGGGGAAAGTCCCGAGTGGGAGACCTGCGAATACGTGCGCGACTCCTGCCGGTCGGGGATTCCGAAAGGTCTCATCGTTATCGGCCATGCGAACAGCGAAGAGGCCGGGATGGAGTATTGTGCGGAATGGTTGCGTGGAATACTGCCGGCTTCGGTGCCAATCCGCTACATCCCGGCAGGCGATCCGTTTTACAGCGTATAACACCGCGTGGTGGTTCCGGCAGACAGCTGGACTAATCAAAACTGTCACCCTTGGGAATATGGGGGTGAAATAGGGCGGCTGAGGGTGTTGCCCGCCTGCCAGTATTCATCTACCTGCCAGCAACGGGCGTTTGTCTTGAGTCCAAAATCCCCGATTTCCAGCAGCAGCGATACCATTTCCACCGCCTGGCGGCCCATTTCCCGGTAGTCGCGCCGAAGGCCGGAAAAATTTTCACTTTGCGCATTCAAGCAGAACAGGGAGACATCCTCCAGAACCTTCAGGCCCATGGCATCCAGCCAGGACATGACGGTGCGGACATCGTGGACGATCAGGACGTCGGGCCGGTAGTGTGTCATCCACGCACGGAAGGTTTTCTCGCTCCACTCGCCTGTTGCGGATGCTACGGGGATGCGTTTCCGGGGAGCCTGCTTCATTTGCTGGAGAAGGTACGCGGCATAGATCACGCCACGCTGGTGTTTGTTCTGGTTCGGTTCCACAGCCATGCCGATGCGGCGGTAACCGGCTTTTTTCAGAAGGTGCAAAGCTTCGATGATCTTGATGTAGTCGGACGTTTCGACATGGTGGAGATTGCGGGGATGCCAGAGGGTCCGCCCGATTTCGACGGCGACGAAATTTTTCCAATCAAGCGAAAGGCGTGGCTGATCCAGGGCGAGGCGGGGAATCACGATCAACCCGCGGATTCCGCGCGCCTGAAGGATGCGGCTAACCCGGCGATGATCCGCTGGCCTGCCCGAGAGGGTGAGGCAATCCATTTTGTAACCGAGGGTCAGAGCCCTTTCGCTGGCTCCCAGAAACAGGTTTTTCTGGTAATGCGGATAGGGGTTCAGAGTTGGATCATCGAGGGAAAATTCCGTGAGAAAAGCCAGATTCTCCCTGTAACGGTCCGCTTTCGGCTGGCGGACCAGGGAGAGCGCCTTGGAGAGGAGGGGATGCACCTCGTAGCCCAGCGCGTTCGCCGCCGCCTGAACCTTGATGCGCGTAGCCTCGGGGATGCGTCCGGCCCCCCGCAGAGCGAGCGAGACGGTGGCGGTGCTGAAGCCGGTTTTCTTTGCAATATCCCGGATGGAGGACGGCATCTCGTGAGTATATCGATGATTAACGGTTAATCAAGCCGTCGCTGCTATGGACTATGGACATACGTGAATAATTATAAAACACCCGTAAATCCGGATATTCGGATTAACAGTTAACAAAAAAACTTAAAATGCGCACTTGTGGAAAAAGCGGGTTAGATAATAATACTTTGAGCATATGGTAATTCCCTCTTCGCCACCCAGCGATGAAAACACAAATTGTCAGTCGGATTGCCCCTGCAAGCATTAATTTTATTGAGTATAATATCCCCGAAAAAGTTGTATCCCCAAAAACCCGCCCCATCTCCTATGAAACCCAAACAATCCTTTTCCTTCATCTTCGCAAGCATCGCTCTCGCGATCACTCTCGCTTTTGGATGCTCTGCATACGCAGGCGCGGTCACTTATGACGGAAACGGAACGGGAGCCACATCCCTGAATACTGCAGTGGATTGGAGTACCAATAGCAATCCAACGACGACCGATCAGGCGATTTTTACCGATGCGGGATTTGGCGCGCCACTGGTGTCGTTAACGGCTACTGCCACCCAGACATGGGGAAATGCTGTTTGGAATAGTAATTATTCCGCGACACTTAGTAGCGCCTCCACGCCAATAGTTTTGAGCGGTTTGGGCGGCAACGTCAACGGTGATCTGATTACATTGGGAAGCAGAATGACCAATGGATTTTTGAACTGGAACTTTGGAGGCACCGCATCATTCCTGACCGCAACGACGGGAAACATCAATGTGACCAATGTGGGCGCCACCTTGAACATGAATAGCGAGTGGGAGTTTAACAGTGCTATTACCAATCAGGTAATTACCAAGACGGGCAAGGGCGTCATGTCCTTCAATAGTGGCAATAATGGCAATGGTGGTAGCGGCGCCGGCGCTAAATTTGTTTTGGATGGAGGTACAATCAATTTCGGCACTAGTACGGGCTTCGGTGCTTTCGGGGCAGGTGGTGTCACTCTTGAAATCCACGGCGGCACTTTTCTCGACACCAACGGCGCCGGATTTGATATCACTCTCAATAAAAACAATGCCCAGATTTGGGCTGGTGACTTTACCTTTAAGGGCAGTACCAAAAATTTAAATATGGGAACTGGAGCGGTGACGATAACCGGTACCAGCCGGCAAATTACTGTGAGCGCACTCACTCTGACTGAGGGAGGAGCAATCGGAGATGGCTCAAATGGTTACGGCATCACGAAAGCAGGGGGGGGCACGTTGGTCTTGAACAACGCAAATACCTACTCTGGCCCGACTACGATCAATTGCGGCACGTTGCAGGAAAATTTCAGTGTAATCGGTACCAGTCTGACAAACGCGCCAAGCAATTACATTAACTCCAGTTCGACTCTTGTGCTGGGTGGTGGCACATTGGTCGTCGCGGGGCGTTCCAATGGGGCTACGCTCTCCGCGACAACTACAGCCACTTACGCGAGCGGCGCCACCTCGGTTACGCTCAATAGTGTGGCCGGCTTGGTGGTCGGTCAGGGAATCACTTTGGGAACCGGATCCCCGGTCGGCGAGTATATCAGGTCTATCAGCGGAAATGTAGTCACGCTGGGTATAGCTACAACTGCTTCAGGCACAATCGGTGCCTCGGCGAATGCCACCGCCACCACGGTCGCCACGAGCCAGTCATTTGCAGGCACTACCATTAATGCCGGTGTCTCGACGATCGCCCCCACCAGCCCCAGTGGCGCAAGTGGCGCCACCACCACGGTAAATCTTGGCGCGATCACTCGCAATGCGGGAGGCCAGTTGAACCTGACGCCGGCCACTGGTGTCATTGTCACTACCGAGACCGCAAATACCGCTGCAACAATTCTCGGCGGCTGGATAACGGTGGGTGGCAACGACTGGGCGACCACCACGGGTACGACCGGCTCGCCGGGCGCGATAACCGCGTATTCGGGATACACGACCCAGAACAGTGCAACGGCATTTGGCACCGCAGGAAATACCGGCGACCTGGTGGTAATCGCCGCGCTGAGTGGTGCAGTGGCAAATGGTTCCGCTATTAACTCCTTGAAACTCAATGTTGCTGCGCCGGGCACTCTCACATTGAGTGGCTCGCTGACGATTAATTCCGGGGGCATTCTTTTGAGCAGTTCCGTGACGACTGCTCCGACCATCACCGGCGGTGTCCTTATGGGCACAAGCGCGACCGGCCTGAACATTTTCAGCAACGGCGCTGGGGCGGGTACCACCATCAACTCGAACATTCAGGATAATGGTGGTGTCACGGCACTGGCCTTCGGTGGATCGGGTACCTGGACATTGGGCGGCAGCAATAACTACACGGGACAGACCTATATTAACGGTGGCACCCTGAAGATCAGCAACAATAACCAGATTGGCGCCGTCGCTACTGGAGCCGCGCTGAACATCAACGGCGGCGCATTGACCGTGACCGGTTCGGTGGCTCTGGACAACGCCGGCAGCAACGCCCGCAACATCGTCATCGGTGGCAAAAGTGCAACCTTTGCAAACAACGCTGCGTCCGATAATCTCATCATTCTGGGAACGATCAGCGGCACAGGTTTTGGCAACCTCACATTTAATGGCCCTGGCACGCTGACTTTGGGAGGCTCAAATTCTTATACCGGGAATACCAACATAAAGACATCCGCTGTCGCGGCTGGCACCAGCACGGTCGTGCTGGGTAATGATTTCGCATTCGGGGTCGGCACGGTGAGCTTTGGAGGCGGTGGCACCACTACAAGCAAGACCACTATTCAAACCAATGGTGCCGTAGGCACCACCCGGACCATCGCAAATGATCTCGGTTCGGTGGGAGGCGCCGGCGTGACACTGGTTTTCGGTACAGCCACGACTGGCAACCTTTCGTTCACCAGCAATGCACCCCTCAATCTTGGCGGTTCTGTCCGTACCTTTCAAATTGACAATGCCATCACCTCGTTTACGGGTGGATTTAGCAGTGCGGGCGGTGTGACCAAGACAGGTACCGGCAGCCTCGTTATGAATGGCGACAGCAACTACACGGGTACAACATTGGTCCAGAATGGAATTCTAAAGGTTAATGGATCGCTCGGGAATACCGCCGTGACGGTTGGAAATGCGACAACGGCGGCGCTGACACCGACCTTGGGTGGCGGCAGCGGCACGGCAACCGGCGGTGCACTGACATCGCTTGGCAACACGCCGACATTGCAGGTTTACGCATCGAATATCGATGTCGGTTATATTGCGGGCGCAGTGACAATCAGTGGAACCAGCGCGAGCGGTTCGGCAGGTCATCTGGCACCGGGCAACAGCGTCGGCACCATCACGATGGGTTCGCTCACATTGAGCGGTGGCTCGATCCTCGACTACGAGTTCAACGGATCGGCGAACGATTTTACCGTGGTGACCGGGGTATTGACACTCAACAGTGGCACGGCCGGAATCAACCTCTACCAGGAAGGCGGAACGACCCAGTTTGCCACTGCCGGAACATATGACCTCTTCCAGTATGGAAGTCTTGTGGGAGGCGTGAGCAACCTCTCTGTGCTCAACCCGAACGGAGGATTTACCTATACATTTGGAACGGCAACCAGCGGGACGAACAACTACGTGACTTTGACTATTGCCAATGCGGTCACTACCGGAACCACCAACTATACCCTGGCAGTATCCGCCGGAACCTCGAAGATGCTCACGGGCGGTTCGACAGCAATCACGACCACGATCACCAACACCGGCACAGGCAACCAGGACGGCTTGAGCTACACCGGCTTGGGATCAACCGTGACAGGCGGCCCCGGCTCAGTCACCGGAGGCACCACGAGCGGATCGCTCGCGATCCAGACCAGCGGCAGCAACAGCGGAAACCAGAACTACGTGAGCAGCGGAAGCAGCGGAGTGGTGACAGTGACAGCGGGAGTATCTTCCGCAAACAACAGCACGCTCGGTGGCGCAGCCACATTGACCGGCTCTGCGGGAACCGTGAGCGTCTCGGTATATGACCCCGCCAGCCTGAGCTTCAGCGGCACCGGCAACGGGCAGACCTGGCGCGTGAG
>Ga0068860_100000346_pt1 | contig 62240 bp, 55 predicted proteins | sample KBSSwiS32_FD_66597 | JGI IMG/M metagenome (GOLD analysis project Ga0068860, IMG submission 66597) | Switchgrass rhizosphere microbial communities from Kellogg Biological Station, Michigan, USA - KBS Switchgrass S3-2 | ecosystem: Host-associated > Plants > Roots > Rhizosphere > Soil ... | reverse complement strand
TGATGAAGGGCGGGTTCAGCGAGAACGCCTCCACCCGCGTCGACGTCTACTCGATCCGGCAGAGCCTGGGCGTGGTCGCGGTGATCTCGCCGTTCAACTTCCCGGCGATGGTGCCGCTCTGGTTCGTGCCGGTCGCGATCGCCTGCGGCAACGCAGTGGTGATCAAGCCCAGCGAGAAGGACCCCAGCGCGACGATCGCGGTCGCACAGCTGTGGCAGGAGGCCGGCCTCCCCGACGGCGTGCTCAACCTGGTCAACGGCGACAAGGAGGCGGTCGACGCGCTCCTGACCCACCCCGACGTCAAGGCCGTGTCGTTCGTGGGCTCCACCCCGATCGCTCGCTATGTCTACGAGACCGGCACCGCACACGGCAAGCGGGTCCAGGCACTCGGCGGCGCGAAGAACCACATGCTGGTCCTGCCCGACGCCGACCTCGACCTGGCCGCCGACGCCGCGATCAACGCCGGCTTCGGCTCGGCCGGCGAGCGATGCATGGCGATCTCGGCGCTCGTTGCTGTCGACTCGATCGCCGACGAGCTGGTCGAGAAGATCAAGGACCGGATGGGCAAGCTGCGCACCGGCGACGGCACCCGCGGCTGCGACATGGGCCCCCTCGTCACCGGAGCGCACCGCGACAAGGTGACGTCGTACGTCGAGGCCGGGGTCGCCGAAGGCGCCGAGCTGGTGGTCGACGGCCGCGATGGTCCCTACGACGCGGACGGTGACGGCTTCTTCCTGGCTCCGACGCTGTTCGACAGGGTCACCCCCGGGGATGTCGATCTACGACGAAGAGATCTTCGGCCCCGTGCTGTCGGTCCTACGCGTCCACAGCTACGACGAGGGGCTGCAGCTGATCAACGAAAACCCCTACGGCAACGGCACCGCGATCTTCACCAAGGACGGCGGCGCGGCGCGCCGGTTCCAGAGCGAGGTCGAGGTCGGCATGGTCGGGGTGAACGTGCCCATCCCGGTGCCTGTGTCCTATTACTCCTTCGGCGGCTGGAAGAACAGCCTCTTCGGGGACAGCCACGCGCACGGCACAGAGGGCGTGCACTTCTTCACCCGCGGGAAGGTCGTGACCTCGCGCTGGCTCGACCCGAGCCACGGAGGCCTCAACCTCGGCTTCCCCCAGAACGACTGAGCGACGCTCGCCTCGGGAGGGAACCACTCATGCCGCTGGTACGGATCGACGTCGTCGAAGGTCGGACAGCCAAGCAGCTCCGCCGAGGGATCGCTACCAGATCATCACCCAGCACCCGCCGGGCCAGATCATCGCCGAGGACACCGGCCTCGGGTTCGAACGCACGCACGGCGTGACGGTGATCCAGATCTTCCAGCAGGGCCGCTCAGAAGAGCAGAAGCGCGCGGCGTACCGAGAGCTCGCGCACCGGCTCGAGGAGCGGTGCGACATCGCTCCGACCGACCTGATCGTCTCGGTCGTGAGCAACAACCGCGAAGACTGGTCCTTCGGCCTCGGTCGCGCCCAGTTCCTCGAGGGCGACCTCTGACATCGGCCTGGACGGTCCTGCGCGGCGGCTCTCATCGCGGTCGTCGGGTCGACCCTCAGCTCCACCTACCGCCACCGACTAGAGTGACTTGGCGTTGCCCTGACGCCGAGTCACGGAGTAACTGCTGCAAACGCCGAGTTCGACGGCGTATTCAAGCGCGTGGTTGAACGTGGCGGCCGACCTCGCCCGGCGGCGGCAGCTGTCGTCGTGGACGCCGATGCGTCCGAGCGGGCCTGCGCCGCAGAGCCGGTGCTCGGAACTGTGGAAGGGGTCCGGGCTCCACTTGCTGCTCGCTAAGGGAAGGAGGCTCCCCCGTTCATCGAGAGGCTCGCCCCGCTGATCCGGTCTGACGATGGTGAGGCGAAGAACTCGATCGCGGCAGCGACGTCGGCCGCTTCGTTGAGCCCGAAAGCCGCACGCTGCTCGATACGGCTGAAGGCCTGTGCCAGCACGGGACCTGGGCCGTCGCCGGCCTGGTAGTCCTCCCACGTCGCACTGTGACGCGTGACCGTGACGCTCACCGCGTTGAGCCGGACACCGTCCCTGGCGACCTCTTTGGCGATCGCCCGGACCATGAACATCAAGGCGGCCGCCGCCCCGCCGTACAGCGACTCGCCGGGAGTAGGCACGCGGCCGGCGTCGGTGGTAACCACGACTACTTTCCCGTAGCCGCGGGCCCGCATGGCCGGCAGGACGGCGCTGACGGCGTTGAGGCGGGTGTAGAGCTGGCTGAGGAAGTAGTCGTGGAAGGCCGACGGGGGAGTGTCGGCAAAGGCCAGTGCCTGAGTGGGGACCCCGGCAGCGCCAGAGACCACCAGGATATCGGGGTCCCCCAGAGCATCCTTGACCATGTTGGCGGTCGAGCTGATGGATTCGAAACTGGTCAGATTGGTCTCGAGAGCGACAGCCCGCCGACCGAGCTGGCGCACCTGCGCAGCGACTGTCTCGGCACCTTCCAACCCGCGCGCGGTCACCGCGATATCGGCCCCGGACCGCGCCAGGCGAAGAGCCACCTCGCGACCGATCCCTCTGCTGCCGCCGCCGATCAGCGCCACCCGCCCCGATAGCGGAGCGCGGTCAGACGACATCGCGACGCTTGAGGTCTTGGACCTGCGCCGGAGAGAATCCCAGCTCGGCGAGAATGGCGTCAGAGTGCTCACCGATCTCCGGTGCGCGCCCCGCGGGCGCTGGATCGGAATCCGAGAAGAGCGCTGGGAAGCGAACGTGCGCGACCTTGCCCAGACCTGGCTGGTCGACCCAAGATACGAGGCCGCGCTCCACGGCGAGCGGATCGACCGTCGCCTCGGCCAGATCGTTGACGGCCTCAGCTGGCACCCCGGCGGCGCCAAGCACGTGGAGCCACTCTGTACGCGGGCGCAGAGCGAACACCTCCTCCAGCGCAGAGCGGATCTCGCGGGCTTGCTGACGACGCTCCTCATAGACGCCCCACCCGGTGCGATCGGGCCACTCCGGATGGCCGACCGCGACGCAAAGCGCTCGCCAGAAGACGTCTTCGACCGCGCCCACGCTCATCAGGTCCCCGCCTCGGGCTTCGAACACACCGAAGGCCCCAGCGCCGGCATCGTCCGACCCGTGTGCCAGCAGGTCGTCACCGGCGAGCATCTCGCTCATCAGGCCGTAAACCGCGTCGGTGATCGAGAGGTCGATGAACTGTCCGCGCCCAGTGCGCTTGAGGGCGGCGAGGATCGCGATGACCGCGTACAACGAGCCGGCGAGATCGGCGAGGACCGGGGTCAACGTCGTCGACCTTCCCGCGCGGCTCTGCATGCCCGCCAAGCTGGCGTAGTTGAGTCCGTGTTCAGCTCGCGCTCGGCGCTGACCGTCCTGGCCAAAACCGGAGATCGAGCAGTACACGAGCTCTGGCCGGACGGCTTTGAGCTCGTCCCAACTTCCACCGAGGCGCGCCATGACGCCAGGACGAAACCCCTCGATGAAGACGTCGGCCCGGGCGACGAGCCGCCGAAGGACCTCGTCCGCGCCCTCCTGCTTGAGGTTGAGCGTGAGCCCCTCCTTGCCGCGGTTGACCGCCGCATAGCCGAACGGACCGATGTCTCGCGCGTAATCGCCGTCAGGATGCTCGATCTTCAGAATGCGGGCACCCAGGTCGCCCAGGATCTGCGCCGCGAATAGACCTGGGAGCAGCCAGCAACAGTCGATGACCGTGAGATCGGTTAGCGGAGCGTAGGCCTTCTCCGCCGCCGGTGGAACGGTGTCCTGGTCACTTTGATCGCGCCGAGAGTCCGTCACACGCTCAGCCTTCCAGGAACTCGCGAAGGGCGAGGACCAACTGGGCAGGGTTGTCACCTTGCACCGTGTGGCCGGCCCGCGGGATGCTGACCCAGCGGCCGTTGGGGAGCCGGGCAACGACATTCTCAGCGTCCTCGACGGTGAAGACATCGCTCATCTCGCCGCGAACCACGAGAGTCGGGCACGAGATCAGCGGCAACCGTCCGGCGAGGTCCCTCCTCGCGGCATCGAACATGTGATCCCATCGGCCGAAGTGCCGGCGATCGTACTTCCATGTCCACGTACCGTCAGGGAGCTCGCGCAGATTGTGCATAACACTCGTGCGCAGCAGGGCGCGGTTACGGCGAGGGTTGAACTGCAGGGCCCTCTCAACGAACGCATCGACGGAGTTCAGTTCGGCGGGCTGCCGGACGAACGCCCGGATCCGATCGGTCCCGAGAGTGCGTATCTCGGGCCCGACGTCGACCAGCACCAACCGGTCCACGAGGTCGTCTTGACGGGCTGCAAGCTCGATGCCGACCAGTCCGCCGAGTGACATCCCAATCACGACCACCCGCTCGAGGCCGAGCGCGTCGACGAATTGCCCCACATCCTGCCCGTGCGTGCTGATGGAGTAGTCCATGCCGGGCGACCACTCGCTGTCACCGTGACCGCGTAGGTCAAGGGCCAGACAGTGGTAGGCGGAGCGCAACGCGAGGCAGATCAGGTCCCATGTGTGCGCGGTAAGCGCACCTCCGTGCAGGAACAGCACATGCCGATGACTGTTGCCCCCCCAGTCGAGGTAGTGCAGACGGGTGGTCCCTGCCAACACGTGCCGAGACTCTGGCAGGACGAACTCCTCTATCGACATGGCGTTGAGGTCAGCGACAGTACGGAGATGGTTCAGCTGAGCACCTTCTGTGATCAACGCGGAATTTCCTCCGGTCCCTCAGTCGATCTCTGAGCTGGTTCAGTCTTGGTCACCATCTTTGGTTTCCGCTCGGCTACTTGTGACTTCGCAATCCCAAGAATCCGGTGCAGGACAGGCACTTCCGTGCGTTACGCGACGTACTCACCATCAGCGAGGTGATATCCCGAGGCCAGTGCGTCTGCCGAGGGATCCCGCGGCCGAGAGGCGCGGCTCAGTCGTCGAGTTCTCTGCGAACCCAGCCACCACATCGGCCAGCTCGCGCGGCTTGTCGCCCTGCACCGAGTGGCCGGCGCCCTGGATCACGGCCATCCGGACGTCGGGGCGGACCGACACGAGCGTGGCGACGTCTTCCTCGGAGACGAAGGCAGAGTCCCCGCCGCGAACCAGCATCACGTCGCCGGGGAAGTCCGCCAGGGAGTCCCACAGTTTGAGGTATTGACTCGCCGAGTGACCCACGAGTGAGTCGTAGCGCCACGTCCACGTGCCGTCGGGATTCTGCCGTGAGTTGTGGTGGACCCCGATCTCGAGGCTCTCACGACTTCTCGCAGGCAGAGCTGCGACCGAGGCGTCCACCATCTCCTCCCGGGAGGCGAAGACCCGGCGACCACCGACGAGAGTCGAGGCGCCCAACTGGGAGTCGCTCAGGTTGTCGAAGGTGCTTCGCACTCCAGGCGTGACATCGACCAGTATCAACCGACGCACGAGGTCCGGCCGCTGCGACGCTAGGGCGATACCGGTCAGCCCACCGAGTGACATCCCCACGTACGTCACGGCCTGCAGCTCCAACTCATCCATCACACGAGCGAGCGTCTGAGCGTTGGCAGCTGGCAGGTAGTTCCGATCCGGCCTCCAGTCCGAGTGACCGTGACCTGGGAGATCGATCGCGACCAAGGGGCGCGCGAGGGCAATCGCAACGGGGTCCCAGGTGTGCGCGTTCTGACCGCCACCGTGGGCGGCCACGATGCGCACTGGACCGTCACCCCAGGTCAGGTAGCTCACCTTGCCCCACGGTGTCGGAGTGCTGCCCCGCACGAGCTGCGGGGGACTGACTGCGACGTCCACCCCCACGCGTTGCCCCGACCCGCGCAAGAACCTCCGATCGCTCTCGGTCATCGCGACACCTGACCGGTCACGGAAGGCGTTGCCGGGCCCGGGTGGGGGGACCTTCGCATGGTTCCGCCAGCGCCAGCCACGAGCCCAGGTCCACCGACGACGCCACCTCGCTCAACAGGTGCGAGTCCACGAAGCTGAAGCCAGCGGCGCGGGCCCAGCGTCGGTCGACGTCAGTGTCTCCGACGTGAATGTAGGCGACGGCGTCGGGGAACGTGTTCCTGACATCCATCAGCTCCGTCTTCCTGGCAACGAAGTCCGGGGTGATCTGGCGTGAGTCCCACATGATGCGCTGCTCGGTGAGAGTGCGGTCCGAGCAGCTGCCGATGATGGCCCCGCCTTCGCGGGCCCGCAGCGCCGACTCCATCGACAACGGTCCTGGGGGATCCCCCGTCTCGAGCGTTCCGTCGATGTCGAGGCTGAGAACGTACTCGGGCGCGGGACAGCTCACGTGGTCACTTCCTCCGAGGGGAGCGACGAGTCGGCCGTCTGTCCCGCCCGTGTCGTCTCACAAACCAAGGTCACGGCCGATGATCTCCTTCATGATCTCGTTGGAACCGGCCCAGATCTTCGAGACCCGGGCATCTTTCCAAGCACGAGCAACACGCTGCTCGTTCATGTAGCCGTAGCCGCCGTGCAGCTGCAGGCAGTGGTCGATCACGCGGTTCTGCACCTCGGCCGACCACCACTTGGCCTTCGCGGCGTCGACGGCGGTGAGCTCCCCGCGGGAGTGGGCCAGGACGCACTGGTCCACGTAGGTCTGAGTCACCTCGACCTGGGTGACCAGCTCTGCGATCAGGAACTTGTTCGCTTGGAAGCTCCCGACCGGCTGGCCGAACGCTTGGCGTTGCTTGGCGTACTCGATGGTCTCGCCGAGGATCTGATCGGCGTGCGCGACGTTCGTGACTGCCGAACCGATCCGCTCCTGCGGCAGCCAGTTCATCATGTGCGCGAAGCCACCATCGACGTCCCCGATCACGTTGTCGTCAGGGACGAAGGTGTTGTCGAAGAACAGCTCTGCGGTGTCGGCCTCGGGCTGGCCGACCTTGTCCAGCTTCCGGCCACGAGCGAAGCCCGTCATGCCGTCCTCCACGACGAGCAGGGTGATACCTCGCGCTCGTGCGCCAGCGGTCGTCCGGGCGGCCACGATCACGAGGTCGGCGCTGTGCCCGTTCGTGATGAAGGTCTTCGCGCCGTTGAGACGCCACCCGCCCTCGACACGCTCTGCGCTCGTGCGGAGCGCGGCGAGGTCCGAGCCGGTCGACGGCTCGGTCATCCCGATGGCCGTGAGGATCTCTCCCGAGGCGCATCGGGGAAGCCAGCGCTGGCGCTGCTCCTCGGTCGTCAGGTTGACGAGATAGGGCATGACGACGTCGAAGTGGATACCCGTGGCGGAGGCCAGCGCCATGTTGACCCGGGCCAGCTCCTCGGTGAGGACGGCGTTGTAGCGGTAGTCATCGGCGAACGCCCCGCCGTACTGCTCAGGGATCTCCAGCCCCAGCAGGCCCTGGCTACCGGCTGCGAGCCAGTACTGCCTCGGCAGGCACCTCCCGCCGATGTAGGTGTCGAGGTGCGGGTGGGCTTCGCGCGCCAGGAACTCGCGGACCGATCCCCGGAAGTCCTCGTGCTCGCGCTCGAAGATGGTGCGACCAGGCATCGGGACCCCCCAGGAAGGTGCGTTCAGGGCCGTGCCCGAACGTTCTATGCGTGCCCCGTCGTTGTTCATCGGACCGAGGTCAGTTTCCAAGCGAACGCTCAGAAACGCGAGTAGTGAAACACCTGATCCGACCCCGGTCAAGAGTCGCCGTGCGCCGGACCCGCCCCTTGACACGTGCCGGGTCGCCTCGGGCGTCGCTACTGTGGTTGGACGGAGGTGGGGGATGGATGGCGAGTGATTCGGGGGCCGCGCGGAGACCGAACTCGCGTGGAGCGCTGACCCGAGAGAACCTGCTGGCCGCGGCAGCGGAGGCGTTCTCACAGCGTGGTTTCCACGGTACGAGCACGAGGGACATCGCCGTGGCGGCTCGGATGAGTGCTGCCGCCTTGTACGCCCACTACGCCACCAAGGAGGAGATCCTCTTCGAGCTCTCCTTGGACGGCCACCGCTCGGTCCACCGGGTGCTGCTGGAGAGTGTTCGACCCCATACCACGGCTCGGGAACGCCTCCTCGCAGCCTCGACGGCGTTCGCCCAGTGGCACGCGGAGTTCCACACGCAGGCTCGCGTGGCCCAGTACGAGCTCGAGTCGTTGACCCCGGCGCATCTCGACGAGGTGATGGAGCTGCGTCGTGCGACTCGTGACCTCTTCGCCGGCCTGGTGACGAATGGCGTGAGTGACGGGTCGTTCTCCGTCGAAAGCGTCGAGCAGACCACGATGATCTTGACCTCGATGGGGATCGACATCGCCCGCTGGTTCCGCCCCGCCGGCACCCTCACACCCGCCGAGATCGGGACCTTCCACGGGCAGATAGCGCTCCGCGTCGTGGGCTGCCGCAGGTAAGGACAGGTCACGGACACCGGAAAGTGTCCTCCGTCCCTGCTCGCGCCGACCTGGCCGTTCGCGCACCAGCACCAGACACGACCACCGTCCGACCATTGAGGCCGTGACGAGACGTCTCAACCTCCCCGCGCAGGCGGTCGCGATCGGGACCTCAGCAGCGCTGCCGCCCTCTCGTCCGGTCCGGGGCGACCTCATCGCGGACCATAACGAGATGTCACCTTACGGAGAAGGAAGTGGCGTGACGGGCGGGAGAGTCCGGCTCAGAAGTCCGGTTGAGAGTCGGCGAGTCGTGTGGCGATTGACACACCCCGTGGATAGGCCTACGGTTCCTGCATTCGACAACGTGGCGTCAGATGATCTCCATTCGAGGGGTTACAGCTCAGGCGCCGAACCAGACTGAGAGGTCACCATGCTGGTAACCAGACGGATCAGTTCGCTGTTGGTCTGCGGCCTGCTCCTCGTGAGCTCGGCTGGCTGCGCCTCGGACAGCTCTTCGGACACGACCGACGAGCGCCCACAGCCGGCCGACAGCTCGGGCACTCCCGCCACAGGGGAACCGATCAAGCTCGGGATGATCGCCCCGACCGATGCCCCGGTCTACTCGGTCCCGGGCGAGGTCGCTGCCGTGCGCGCCGCCATCGCGACCATCAACTCGCAAGGGGGCGTCCAGGGGCGTCCTCTGGAGCTGGACTACTGCAACGAGGCCAACGACGCCAACAAGGGCGCCGCCTGCGGTCGCCAAGTCGCCGCGAGTGATGACGTTGCGACCATCAACGTCATCAGCCCGTTCGCAGGCCCAGCTATCACGGAGGCGCTGAAGGGAATGGCGAACGTCGGGTACCTCGCCCTGACACCGCCGGAATATGAGGCGATGAACAACTTCCCGACCAACGGCGGGGGAGCCTTCTTCCAGCCTGCCAGCGTCGTCGGAGCCCTCCAGAACGACAGCTCGCTGAAGGACGTCGTCATCGCGGCCAACGAGGGGGCACAGAGCGACCCGATCGTCGCCTCCATCGAGAAGGCCGTCACCAATGCCGGCGGATCGGTGTCGGGAGAGGTCAGGCTGCCGCTCACGACCATTGCCGACTACACGCCCTACGCACAGAAGCTCATCACGAGTGGTGCCCAGGTCGCGGCGCTGTCCATGTCTGGGCCGGCATCCGCCGGCATCATCAAGGCCGTGCACCAGCTCGGGGGGAATCTCGTCTTCACGTCTTCCGCTGGTGCAATGACCGGTCCCGTCCTGAAAGATCTGGGCTCACTCGCCGACGGAATCTATATCGGGTCCCCGACCCCTTGGATCAACGATGAGTCGAGCTACCCGGGTATTAAGGACTTCGTTGCCTCGATGGAGGCCGAGCAGAAGGGGGGAGACGACGATGCGGCTGTCGCAGACCTCGGCCCCTTCGCCGCGCTCGACTGGTTGACCACGTTGCAACTGCGTGACGTCCTGACCGGCATCGTCGACCAGGGCCAGGAGATCACGCGCGAGTCGGTACTGGCCGCCATGAGTACCGCCAAGGACCTCAAGACCTATGACGTGGTGAAGACGCCCTGGAGCCCGTCGGTCCGTCAAACGGCTCTCCCTGGATTCCAGAACGTGTCCATTACGGATGTCTACTTGCTTCAGGTCTCGGATGGGCAGATGTCTCTTGCTGCTGACGAGCCCATCGATATGACGCAGTACGTGAAGTAGGTCGGCGCATCGTGTCGGATCCGATCATCGAGGCTCGCCAGCTCACGCTCGGCTACGGGGCTGCGGACGTCGTCGCCGACCTGAACGTGGAGGTGCGGCAGGGAGAAGTCGTCGCGCTGCTGGGGGCGAACGGGGCGGGCAAGTCAACGACGCTGATGGGTCTGGCGGGTGTGCTGCGCGCACGAGGCGGTGAGGTTCGGATCAAGGGCGATAAGGATCGCTCTCCGCTTCACCGGCGTGCCAGGGCTGGACTCGGCTTCGTCCCCGAGACCCGCTCGGTCTTCATGAACATGAGCGTCCATGACAACATCCGCGTCGCGGGCGTCAAGTCGGCACGAGTGTTCGCCCTGTTCCCCGAGCTCGAGGCGCGCACGCGAGTGAAGGCTGGCGCGCTCTCGGGGGGCGAGCAGCAGATGCTCGTGCTGGCCCGAGCGCTCTGCCGCGCACCCACTGCGCTCCTGCTCGACGAGTTGTCGCTGGGGCTCGCGCCCATGGTCGTCGACCGGCTGTTCGAGGCGGTGCGAGATGCGGCGAACGCAGGAGTGGGGGTGCTACTGGTGGAACAGCAGACCCACCGGGCTCTCTCGATCGCGGATCGTGCCTACGTCATGCGTCGTGGCTCGATCGTCATGTCTGGTGAGGCATCTGAGCTGAAGTGTCGCGCAGGTGACATCGAGGCGGCGTACCTGGGAGGCATCGCACCGCTGGAGATCGACGGACTGGGCGTCGGGTGACACGTTCATGAAAGACCTTCTGCAGTTCGCAATCCTGGGACTGGGTGCTGGTGCGGCCTATGCGCTTCTCGGGCAGGGGATCGTCCTGGTCTACCGCGCAACCGGGATCGTCAACCTGGCACAGGGCGCCCTCGCGATGTTCGGCACCTACCTGTTCTTCGAGCTACAGAAGGCGGGCTGGTCCTACGGCGGTGGTATGGCCGCGTCGTTCCTCGCGACGGGGCTCATCGGCGTCCTGGTCCACCAGCTCGTCATGAGGCGGATGCGTCATGCATCTCCGCTGGCCCGGACGGTGGCCACCCTGGGCGTCATCGCGATCCTGCAGTCGGTTGCGGCGATGCGTTACCAGGCGAGTTCCAACTTCATCGACGTCTCGTTGCCCCACCAGCTGGTGCGGCTCGGTTCGCTGCTCATCCCGGCCGATCGTCTGTGGCTCGCGGGCATAGCGTTGGCGATATCGGCGACGCTGTTCCTGTTCTCGCGGTTCACCGCGGTGGGCCGCGGCACCGCCGCCGTCTCCGAGAACGAGATCGCCGCAGCCGCACTGGGCTGGTCCCCGGACCTGATCGCGACGGCGAACTGGTTCCTCGGTGCGGGGCTCGCCGCCATCGCTGGGATCCTCATCACGCCGATGAGCGGGCTGAGCGTCACCACCCTGATGTCCCTGCTCGTGCCGGCGCTGGCCGCTGCGCTGGTCGGAGGATTCAGGTCCTTCGCCTGGACCGCGATCGGCGGCCTGGGGATCGGGATACTGCAGTCCGAGGCCAGCTTCTACGTCACGGCGATCGGCTGGCGAGACGCCATTCCGTTCCTGGTGATCGTGACCGTGCTCATCGCGAGAGGCACGAGCCTCCCGCTCAGGGGCCACTTGATCGAGCGACTTCCCAGTCTCGGGACCGGGCGCATCCGGGTTGTTCCCCTCGTGGTGGTGGTTGCGGTCATGGCTCTGCTCATCGGTCTCGTGTTCCCCACCTCGTGGGTCTACGACATCACCGTCTCCTTCATCGTCGCGATCCTGCTGTTGTCAGTAGTCCTGCTCACGGGGTATGCCGGACAGATCTCGTTGGCGCAGTTCACCATCGGAGGACTCGGAGCTCTCTTCGCCGCGCGTCTGGTCCAGGCCGATTGGCCGTTGATCGCGGCGCTGCCCCTGGCCGTGGCGCTGACTGCGGGGGTTGGCTTCGTCCTGGGCGTTCCAGCCCTCCGCATGCGCGGCATCAACCTGGCGATCGTGACCGTCAGCCTCGCAGCCGCGGTCGTGTCCGTCGTCTTCACCAATTCGCAGTACATGGGCGGCGCGGCCGGCACGCCCATCGGTAGCGTCAGCCTGCTGGGAATCCCTGTCGACAACGTCGGACACCCGCGCATCTACAGTGCCCTGTGCCTCGGCACCCTCGTGCTTGCCACCGTCTTCGTGTGCAACATCCGCCGCACGAGTGTCGGGAGGCGTCTGCTCGCGGTTCGTACGAACGAGCGAGCAGCGGCCTCCTTGGGCGTCAACGTCTTCGAGTCGAAGCTCTACGCATTCTCGGTTGCCGCCGGCCTCGCTGGGCTTGCGGGGATTCTGTACGGGTTCCGTGGATCGACGGTCGTGTACACGGACTTCGACGCGTTCCACTCGATCACCGTGGTGATGTTGGCAACGGTTGGCGGCATCGGCTACGTGGTTGGCGCCTCGCTCGGCTCGACTCTCGCTTCGGGAGGGGTGGGAGTCATCATCTCCGAGGCCATCGTCGGTGGGAACGCAGACCAATGGCTCGCGCTCGTGGGGGGCGTCGTGCTCCTGTTGTTGTTGATCCAGGATGCCGACGGCATGGCTCGTAAGAACATCGAGATCGTCCACGCTGTGGCGCAGTGGTGTCGCCGACTCGTCCGCCGCCAGGCGAACGGAACTGAGGCACCCTCCGGTGGATCGGTCGAGACACCGGCGTTCGACCCGTCCAGCGATCACGTCCGGATCGCAGCACCGAAGAAGGAGCTGCACGTCCGCGGCCTGACGGTCCGTTTCGGCGGCACCACCGCCGTGGACTCGGTCGACCTCGACGTGACGCCGGGGGAAGTCGTCGGCCTCATCGGGGCCAACGGTGCCGGGAAGACGACGTGCATCGATGCCATCACCGGATTCGTCCGGCCGACCGCGGGCACCGTTGAGCTGGGCGGACAGAGAATCGAGTCGTGGTCGGCTCATCGCCGGGCCCGCGCGGGATTGACTCGCTCATTCCAATCGCTGGAGCTGTTCGATGACGTCACGGTCCGCGAGAACCTACTGGCGGCTACCGATCGCAGGGATCGGACGTCCCTGTTCTTCGAACCGCTGCTCGCCCGTGAGGCGCGGCTGACCCCCGCGGCGCTAGCGGCAGTCGGGGACTTGGGGCTCGAGTCGGACCTCGACCGGAACCCGGATGAGCTGCCGAACGGTCGTCGACGCCTGGTTGCCATTGCCCGTGCCATCGCCGCGCAGCCGTCGATCCTGCTCCTCGATGAACCCGCAGCTGGCCTCAGTGACGCAGAGTCCGCTGAGGTCGGCGGCCTGATCCGTCGGCTCGCCCACGAGTGGGGGATAGGCATCCTGCTCGTCGAGCACGACATGTCCGTGATCATGGGCACGTGTGATCGTGTTGCGGTGCTCGAGTTCGGACGCCTGATCGCTTTGGGCACGCCCGATGAGGTCAGGCGAGACCCTGCCGTCCGGCGGGCGTACCTCGGCGAGGGCGCCTACGAGACACAGGGCTCTGTCTGACCGACCGGCAAGGAACCTTTCCACAACGACACGTCGTGACCACTTCCTCGATGGTGAACGGTGCCATGGGGAGCGCGTACAGATCAGTACGGTCGTGATGAGACGAATTGACATGAAATGAGGCAGCCCTGATGGTGGCACCCGCCGAGACTCTCTGGCAGCGCATCTCCTTGGTGGCGCACGATCGCGCGGAGAAGGAGGCGCTCGTCTGCGTGGACGACGACGGTGTCGAGCGGCGACTCACGTACTCGAAGCTGCTGGACGACGCGCGCAGTCTCTCCCACTCGCTTGCGGCCATCGGCATGCGTCGCGGTGACCGGCTGGCGTTGTTGGGGACCAACCGTGTCGAGTGGGTGACGACGTATCTCGCCGCCGCCCGGCTGGGGATCGTCGTTGTGCCTCTGAACACCTTCTTCACACCAGCCGAGTTCGAGTACGCGCTTCGTCAGTCGCGAGCCCGCCACGTTGTGGTCCTGGACGAGTTCCGCAACGCCGCATTCGAACGTGTCTTGTCGACCATGTGCCCGACCTGGGCGTCCTCCCTCGCTGGTTACCTCTACGATCCAGCGCTGCCTGAGATACGAACGGTCGTTCTCATCACGCGCGAGGACCGAGTGGGCGTCCCCGGCGCCTACTACTCCTATGCCAGCCTCCTCGACGCCGGCGCCGAGAGCCGCTCTGCCGACGCGGATGAAATGGCGGCGGAGGTCCTTCCGAGTGACCTCGCGCTCATCAAGTACACCTCGGGGAGCACGGGGTTCCCAAAGGGGGTGATGCTGACCCAGGGCGGCATCATCGCGAACGCCCTGAGTCACACGAAGCGGCTCGGCGTTGACGGCGGCGAGGAACGGTGGTTCAGCCCCATGCCCTTCTTCCACTCAGGAGGAAGCATCTGGGGAATGATGACGACGCTCACGCGTGGTTCCACGTTGGTCTTCACCGAGGCTTTCGACCCGCTTCTGTCCCTGCAGCTCCTGGAACGCGAGCGGTGTACCGCGTTCTTCGGGGTGCCCACGATGTTGCGCGACATGATCACCTTGATGCGCAGTCGCGCGTTCGACCTGGGCGAGCTGAGGTACGCAGCGATCGGAGACCCCGCTCTGGCGGACACGTTCAGGGAGCTCGTGCCGTCGCTCGAGACGACCTTCAACTCCTTCGGTCTCAGTGAGTGCTACGGCTGCGCCTCCGTCACCAGTCCTCAGGACTCCAAGGAGCGACAGGCGACCAACTGTGGCAGGTTCCTCGATGGCCTCGAGTATCGCGTCGTCGAGCCGGGCACGAACACTCCGGTGCAGCCCGGAGAGGTTGGCGAGGTCCTCATCCGGGGCAACGTGATGATCGGCTACTGGGACATGCCCGAGGAGTCCGCCAACGCGATCGACGCCGACGGCTGGTTGCACTCGGAGGACCTCATCTCGGTCGATGAAGAGGGATACGTCACCTACGTCGGCCGACTCAAGGCGATGCTGAAGGTCGGCGGTGAGAACGTCGCGGCGGAGGAGGTCGAGAACGTTCTCCTCGCCCATCCCGCCGTGCACGAGTGCGTCGTGGTCGGGGTTCCTGACCCGCGACGGGACCAGGTCGGCCTGGCGTACGTCGTCGGTGAGCCCGAGCACGACGTGACCTCGAGCGGGCTGCGGGAATGGTGCTCGACGCGGCTCGCCCGGTTCAAGGTGCCGGCGTACGTCGAGTTCGTCTCGACGATAGCCCGCACCGGGAACGGGAAGCCCGACCGTTCGGCGATGCAGCAGCTTGCGGAGACGACGTTCGATCCTTCGCAGCAGGCTTCGGAACAGCTCCTATAGCACTCTGGCAGTGGTGCCGAGCGTCGTCGAGCGAGGTGGCACATGGAGCGAGAAGGCACGTCGGTCACGAGTTCATTCGGTAGCAGTCAGCCACGTGCCGAGTCACGACCCCGACGGTGGGTGCGAGGCGCTGGAGCTCCTTCCAGAAGCCCTGCGCCACCCGCGGCAGGGGCCGCGACCACTTCCACGCCGGCCCGCTCGACGACCTCGACGAGAATCGCACCTTCGTGATGGGTCATGTTGATCTCAGGGGCGAGACCTCGCTATAGGCGTCGATGCGCGACGTGGTCTCTCCTACCGGTGAGCCATCGTCGGCCCTTCACCCCTACGCCTCGCTCGGGTGCCTCGCGTACATGGGCACAGGCCACCTTGCCGACAGTCCGCCGTCCACCAGGATCTCCTGCCCGGCCACATACTCTGAGAGCGGGGAAGCGAAGAACGCAACTGCGTTTGCAACGTCTTCAGGATGCCCCAGGCGCTGGGCAGGGATGCCCTCTGCCAGCTTCTTGCCGGTCAGCTGGCTCCCGGTGACGTCGGTGACGATGATGCCTGGATTGACGACGTTCATGCGGATGCCGAATCGCCCGTATTCGGCCGAGATGCTGCGCGCGAGCTGATTCACGCCCGCCTTCGCGGCACCGTACGTCGAGTGGTTGGGCGAACCGGACACCCCGCTGATAGATCCGATGCTCACGATGGATCCGCCGCGACCACTCTCCTTCATGTAGCGCAGCACGTCGCGGAGCAGGAAGAGGAGGTAGCGGAGATTCAGATCGAGCACAAGGTCGATCGACTCGTCAGTGGCCTCATCGGTGGGGACGAACGGCGCATATGCGCTATGGCCGCCGACGACCGTGACCACGACGTCCAGGGACGAGTGAGCGTCCACAAACTCGCGCACGAGCCGCGCCCCGGTCGACGTGTCGCGCGCATCTGCCACGTGGGAACTGGCGCGCCGCCCACAAGCCTCGATCTCCTTGGCGACCGACCCCGCGCGCTCCTCGACGAGGTCGACGGCGCCTACGTCCGCGCCAGCCCTGGCGAGAGTGAGTGCGCAGGCGCGCCCGATGCCTTGGCCGGCGCCGACGACCATGGCGGACCTGCCAGCGAGAGACAGCACGCAATCTCCATTCGTTCGCGACGGCGCCCCGCCGATGCGGAGTGCCCAGGGTAACATGGCGCCGTTTTTATGCGGTGTCAACGAGTGTGCCTTGAACGTCAATCGCCACCGGATGTGATGTAGCGGGAGTGACGGTCACCTGCTTCCGTCCGAAACCCGCCCTCGCGGGGGATGGGCTCCGCATGCGGCACCGACCTCCGCGGCAACGGAAGTTCCGTCGAGTGTGGAATTGCCTCATCCGGGCTGCGCCCGGCCTGCTCGGGGCCGCTTGTCAGGAGTGCAGTCCGTAGTGGTCAGCCACGTGCCGGGTGACGGCCTCGACGGTAGGGGTGGCGTCGATCTCCTTCCAGAAGCCGTGCGCCACCCCGAGCCATCGGGCCGCGACCACCTCGACACCTGCCTGCTCTACGAGTTCGACCAGTCGCTCACCTTCGTCGCGCATCATGTCGAACTCACACGTGAGCACCAGGGTGGGTGGCAGGGTGTGCAGGTCAGGCGACAGCAGAGGTGCGACATCGGGATCGTTCCGGTCCTGGGTCGGCTCCAGGTACTGGTCCCAGTACACCGCAGCGTCATTCGGGCCCTGGCCAGGGATAGCGGTGTGGTACGAGTCGAACGCGGTACTCGGATCCAGGAACGGGTAGATGAGTACGAGCGACCGGAACCGACCGGGGTTCTTCAGCGCCGTGACGAGCGCCAGGTTGCCCCCGGCGCTGTCTCCCTGCACGAACTCAGGGCCGGAGAGGCCATTCTGCGCGCCCTCCTCGTCAATCCACCCCAGCACGGTCGCCACGTCCTGGAGCTGGGCCGGGAACCGGTGTTCGGGCGCCAGCCGGTAGTCGACGCTGAGGACGGGGAGCCCGCTGCGGTTGGCCAGCCGCCGCGCGGCACGGTCGTGACCTTCCCGATCGAATGTCGAGAACCCGCCGCCGTGGACGTAGACCACGTGCCCCGTTGCGCCCCTCGATGGTCTGTAAAGCAGGCATCGAACGCCTCGAGCGTCGATCTCGACGACCTCGTCCACGTCCTCCCGAGGATCCGGCGGCCCCTCGCTGGACTGGCGCGCTCGAGCATCGGCCTGAGCAAGCGTCGACTGCTCGACCGAGTCCGACCGGGTTGTCGCCATGGTCGTCATGCTGCCGACACGACGCCGGTTCGTCAAAGGGCGGGATGCGAACGTGGCGCCATTACTGCAGGCGGGGATCGGGATCGGGCATAGACGATGTATCTGCAAAGTTTCGCTTTTCCTAAAGGCGACGCCATGTTAGCGTCAGACGATCGAGCTGTTCACGTGCTGAACCGGAGGCTAGGGATGTCGGACCGTACTGCCGGACAATGCGTCGACCTGACTGAAGTCCGCGCCAAGTACCAACAGGAGCGCGACAAGCGCCTGCGCAGTGTGGCGGCCGACCGTAAGAGCGTCGTCCTCAAAGACGTCCCGGAGCTGTCCCGCGACCCCCAGGGTGGCACCGACGACCGCGCTGCGGTGCGCGATGGCGTGGACGTCGTCGTCGTCGGTGGGGGGATCGGCGGACTGACCGCGGCGGCCCGGCTGCGCGAGGCCGGGGTCGAGCGGGTCCGCGTCATCGACAGCGGTGGCGACTTCGGGGGGGTCTGGTACTGGAACCGATACCCGGGCGCCCAGTGCGACGTCGAGTCATACATCTACCTCCCGATGCTGGAGGAGGTGGGCTACATCCCCAAGGAGAAGTACGCCCACCAGCCAGAGATCTTCGAGTTCATGACGGCGCTCGCTGCCAAGTTCGGGCTCTACGAGCTCGCCCTGCTCAAGACGGCCGTTACCGGAGCCTCGTGGGACGCCGGCCGGCACGAGTGGCTGGTCACGACCGATCACGGGGACGAGATCCGGACGCAGCTGCTCGTCCTCGCGACCGGTGACTTCAGCCAGCCGAAGCTGCCGGGGATCGCGGGGATCGACGACTTCCGGGGCAAGATGTTCCACACGAGCCGGTGGGACTACGACTACACGGGCGGAGACAGCTCCAGCAGGCTCACCAAGCTGGCCGATCGGCGCGTCGCCGTGCTCGGCACCGGCGCCAGTGCCGTTCAGGCACTGGCTCCCCTGGCCGAGTCCGCTCAGCACGTGTTCGTCTTCCAGAGGACTCCCACGACGGTCTTTGCACGCAACAACAAGCCCACCGATCCTGACTGGGTGACGTCACTGAAGCCTGGGTGGCAGCGCCAGCGGATCAAGAACTTCGCGGAAGTGGTCTCGGGCCGCCCGACCGACGTCGACCTGGTGGAGGACGGCTGGACCCAGGAGTTCGCCACTCTCTCGGGGGGCGGTGCCGGCAACCTCGGTCGCGAGTTGGCCGAGGCTCCCACGCCGGAGCAGATGGAGGTTCTGGACTTCGAGGTCATGCAGCGGGTCCGCGACCGCATCGACGCCATCGTCCACGATTCCAAGGTCGCAGAGGCTCTCAAGCCCTACTTCCGACTCCACTGTAAGCGCCCGACGTTCAATGACGAGTACCTCCGAGCGTTCAACCGTCCCAACGTCACGCTGGTCGACACGGGCGGCGAGGGAGTCACGCAGATCACGTCGACGGGGGTTGTCGCCGGCGGTGTCGAGTACGAGGTCGACTGCATCGTCTTCGCCACCGGTTTCGACACGCTGTCGATGTACGCCGAGAAGCTGGGTTTCGAGGTGGTCGGCAAAGACGGGCTGACGCTGCAGCAGAAGTGGAAGACCAGCATCTCGAGCCTCCACGGTCTGCAGACTCACGGATTCCCGAACTGCTTCATGCTGGGTTACACGCAGACAGCGCTCAGCGTGAACTTCTCGCAGACGCTGCAGGAACAGGTCGACCACCTCACGCACATCGCGCAGCACTTCTTCGAGATCGATGCGGCTGAGATCGAGGTGAAGGAGGAGGCCGAGTCCGCGTGGCAGGAGCAGATGGCCGCGGCTGAGACCATCAACGACGCGTTCTGGCTCGACTGCCCGCCCACCAGGTTCAGCAACGTCAACATCGACGACGACCGGCCCAACAGGTACAAGCTGACCTACGGCGGCAGTGCGTCCGAGTTCTTCGACATGCTCCAGAACTGGCGAGAGGCCGGGACCTTCGAGGGCGTCGACTTCCGGTGAGTGAGGGCGGAGCCGCGTATCCCGGAAACCGCTGCGGCGGCGTCCCGTGACCTCCGGGGTCGCGACTGCGCGCTCAGGCGGGGTCGGCGCGAGTGGAGCGGCGATCGTCGGGCTCGGGGTGACGGACATGACGCGGCATCGCTACGACGTCACGGCGCTCGACCTGGCCGCGGAAGCGATCAAGCTCGCGATGGACGACTGTCAGCTGCCCAAGACGCGCCTAGGCGGCCTGCTGGTCAACGGCAACATGATGTCCTCCGAGGTGCGCAACGACCTCCAGGACGCCTTGGGGCTGACCGATCTCACCCTGCTCAACACCATGTCTGCGGGCGGTGCGACGGCGGGATCCATGGTCCAGTACGCGTCGTTCGCGATCGAGAGGGGACTGGCCTCTGTCGTCGCGCTCGTGTTCGCAGACGCCCCTCTGCGCAAGGGCACCGGCGTCGCGGACTCCCGTTACGGGATCCCCAAGGGAGCAGGGCCGGGCTTCGAGGGGCTGGCGCGGACCTACGGCGATCGGGGCCAGGCGTCCATCCGCTACGCCTTGGCTGCCAGTCGGCACATGCACCTCTTCGGCACGACGAGCGAGCAGTTGGGCGCGATAGCGGTCGCGCAGCGCGGCTGGGCAGCGCTGAATCCGTGGGCTCAGATGAGGGAACCGATTACCCTCGAGGACCACCAGGCTTCGCGGATGATCGCCGAGCCTTTCCGTCTGCTCGACTGCTGCCTCACCTCGAACGGCGCCGTGGCGGTGATCATGGCGTCGGCTGACGCCGCGAAGGACCTGCCGCAGCCTCCTGTCTTCGTGCGCGGGGTCGGCCAGGGTCACCCGGGTGACCCCGGACGGACAGGCCGTGACTTCGGCATCCACACAGGTGCCGTGCAGGCGGGCAAGGAGGCGCTGCGCCAGGCGGAGATCGGGCTGGAGGACGTGGACGCACTGCAGATCTATGACAGCTTCACCTACACCGTCTTGACGACGCTCGAGGACTACGGCTTCTGCGCCAAGGGTGAAGGCGGCCCTTTCGTCGCCGACGGACGGCTGGGCGTGGGGGGATCGTTGCCGTGCAACACCGGGGGTGGTCAGCTGTCCGGGTACTACGCCTGGGGGTTCACGCCGCTGTCCGAAGGCGTCGTGCAGGCGCGGGGCGGTGCAGGCGAGCGCCAGGTCCCGAACTGTGACCACGTGATGGTCAGTGGTAGCGGGGGCTTCCTGAACTACCACTCGACGATCATCCTGAGCCGGACAGAGGGATCCGGGGCTCGAGGGGCCAGCGGATGAACGAGGAGAGGCTCGTCCAGAGACCCTCCCCGACGCCCGATCTGGAGTCGCAGCCCTTCTTCGACGCGGCGAGCCGGTCGGAGCTGCTCGTCCGCGCGTGCCCTGCGTGTGGTGCCTTCGCCTGGCCGGTCGCTGGCTTCGCCACTTGTCAGGTCTGCTGGGCGCACGGACTCGAGTGGACGCGGGCATCGGGCCTGGGCGTGATCCACTCCTTCACGCGCGTGCACTCGGTGCCCAAGGACGACGACCCCGCGTGGGCGCCCTTCCTCCTCGGCGTCGTAGAGCTCCGCGAGGGCATCCGGACGCAGATCATCGGGCTGCTGCCGGCAGACGACGGGCACGTCGCTGTCGGTGACCCGGTCGAGGTCGTGTTCCACCCCACCCGTGAGGGCGTGATCGTGCCGTGGTTCAAGGTGACAAGCCTCACCGCGGGCAGCGTGGGTGCTTGAGGTGAGCACGGTGCTGAGTGCTGCGAGCACCAGCGAGGAGTTCGACGAGTCCGTGACCAGGAGAAGCAGGCGACTGCGAGGAGAACAGTGAGCCAAGAGCAAGAGGACGGAGCCACCGGCGGCTTCCTGTCCGGCGTTCGAGTCCTCGAGCTCGCGGACGAGCTGGGTGAGTACTGCGGGAAGGTCCTCGCCGGTCTGGGAGCCGATGTCGTCAAGATCGAGCCGCTCGGCGGTGAGGTGACCCGGAGCTACGGGCCGTTCGAGGGGGATGACCCGCACCCGGAGAAGAGCCTGCACTTCTGGCACTACAACTTCGGCAAACGCGGGGTCACGGTCGACCTGGAGTCCGAGCGGGGTCGGGCTGAGCTGGCCCACCTCATCGAGCACGCCGACGTGGTTCTCGAGACGCGGCCGCGCGGTTACCTGGACGAGCGGGGGCTCGGCTACGACGCCATGTCAGCGATCAACCCGGGTGTGATCTACGCGCGCATCACGCCGTTCGGGGACGACGGACCGTGGGCCGACTACCGGGGAAGTGACCTGGTGCACCTGGCGCTCGGGGGCGTGGTCATGAACTGCGGGTACGACCCGACGCCGACCGGCGAGTACGAGCTGCCGCCAGTCGCGCCCCAGATGTGGCAGTCCTACCACATCGCCGGTGAGACGATGGCGATGTCGATCGCCGCCGCGCTCTGCTACCGGTTGCAGACGGGGCGTGGTCAGGCGCTGTGCACCGCGGTCCACGATGTCGTCGCCAAGAACACCGAGACGGACTTCCCCGACTGGATCTACCGCCACGCCCCGCACTACCGGGCCACGTGTCGACACTCCTTCCCGAGCAACAGCAACGCATCGGCGCAGAACCTCCCGGCGACTCCGGGGATCGTGCAGACCAAGGACGGGCGCTGGGTGCTCCCGTACCAGTCGTACCTCCCCGGGGTCGGCTCGCCTCTTGGAGGGCTGGTGACCCTGCTCGCCGAGCACGGTTACGGGGGCGAGGTGGAGGGGGAGGAGTTCCAGGACCTCGAGTACCTGCGGCAGGCCGCCGGCATCCGGCGCACCAACGCGATCGTGGCCAGGTTGGTGGCGGGGTACACGTTCGAGCGCAACCTGTGGCTCGATGCCCAGGAGCGTGGCCTGCCCTGGGCGCCGGTGCGCAAGCCGGAGGACAACGTGGGCGATCCACACTGGGCAGAGCGTGGCAGCTTCTACCACCTGAGCGACGAGTCCGGCCGCGTGATCACCCACGTGGGCGCAAAGTGGGTGTCGCCGGGGCTGCCGTGGCGGCGTGGGCCGAGAGCCCCGTCCCTCGGTGAGCACAACGAGGAGATCGTCGGCCACCCGGAGGCGGATCGGCCGGTGTTCCCTGAGCTCGTCGACGACACCCGGCGCGACATCTGGGGGTCGGGTGCGAGTCGCTGGGGCAAGCCGTGGGCGCTCGGGGGAGTGCGAGTCGTCGATCTGGGGTGGATCCTGGCCAGCGCGGGGGGAGGGCGGTTCCTCGCGGCCCTCGGGGCCGAGGTGATCAAGGTCGAGCATTCCTCGAAGATCGACATGCAACGGATCGGCGGAGGCTTCGTCCCCCAGGGGCTGCGGGTCGAGCGGGACGCCGCAACGGGGCCCCTGCAGTCGGACGACATCGGCAGCCTGAACCGCACCGGTGGTTTCATGGAGAACAACACAGGGAAGCGGGCGATCAGCCTCAACCTCAAGACCGAGCGCGGACGCGAGGTGCTCAAGCGACTGATCGCGGACGCGGACGTACTCGTGGAGGGGTACTCACCCGGCACGATGGAGCGGATGGGGTTGGGCTACGACGTCCTGCGCGAGCTGAACCCTCGGTTGGTCTACGTCCAGCAGACCGGCATGGGACAGAAGGGTGTCTACGGACGGCTCAAGAGCTTCGGTCCCACCGCGCAGGCGATGTCAGGACTCAGTGAGATGTCGGGGCTGCCGGAACCTGCGCCGCCGGCGGGTATCGGCTACTCCTACCTCGACTGGTTCGGCGCTTACCAGGTCGCCCTGGCCATGACGGCCGGGCTGTTCCGTCAGAAGGCGACCGGGCGGGGGTGCTGGATCGATTCCTCGCAGGTCGAGGCCGGCATCTACCTCTCTGGCACCGCGGTCCTCGACCACTCCGTGAACGGACGAAGCTGGAGCCGGTTCGGCAACCGATCTCCCTACAAGGTGGCCTCTCCGCACGGGGTGTACCGCGTGCGAGGAGTGGACCGGTGGATCGCGATCGCGGCTTTCGACGAGGCGGACTGGATCTGTCTGGTCCGGGTCCTCGAGGCCCCGGAGCTGGCAGGCCAGGAGCGGTTCGCGACGCAGAGGCTGCGGCTGTCCAACGCCGATGCGCTCGACGAGGCGATCAATGCTCGTACGGTGACGTGGGACGGTGTGGAGCTGATGACGGCGCTGCAGGCCCAGGGAGTCGCAGCGGGGATCTGCGAGTCCGCGGAGGACCGCTGCGAGTGGGATCCACAGCTGCGTCACCTGGAGTGGCTCATGGAGTTCGACCAGACCGAGATCGGGACCTGGCGTGCGAAGACCCCGCCGACGAGGTTCAGCGAGACGCCGCCCTACCAAGGCGGCCTCGCTGACAGACACGGCCCCAACTACGGCGAGGACAACGACTACGTGTTCCGAGAAGTGCTCGGCATGAGCTCGGCAGAGATCAGCGAGCTCACCGAGGAAGGCGTGATCTGACGGGCCCGCTCGAACGCGCTCGGCGTGCGTGCGGGAGGCGCGCAGCGACCTCAGGCGATGCACTCAGACATCACGTCGACTAAGTAATCCAACGCCATCTTAGAACCGGCTCCGTCTCGTCGGGGCCAACCGGACCCTTAGGAGGAATCGATGACCCTCGACTTCAAGCTGGTCGACCTGTGGATCAACAACACGCCCAAGGGTGCCGTGTGGGACGAGACTGCGATGCCGATCCGGATGTTCCCCGGCTTGGCCGACAGGTATGCGTCGGGCCGCACGACGGAGCAGCTCGTCGACGAGATGGACGAGTCCGGAGTCGAACGCGCGGTCGTCTGTGCGGGGTGGGACCTCGAACACGATGACATGAGCTGGGCTCTCGACGCCGTCGAGCGCTACCCGGACCGGTTCGCCGGATCGTTGATGGTCGATCCCTTCGCCGGCATGGAGGGTGTGCGGCAGCTCGAGCGGTGCGTCAGGGACCACGGCTTCAAGATGGCCCGCATCGCGGCTCTTCGGACTCTCATCCCGTACAACGACCCACGTTGCTACCCGCTGTACGCCAAGTGCGTCGAGCTGGACATCCCCATCTCGATCAACGTCGGGATCCCGGGGCCGCTCGTGGCCGCGGCCAAGCACCAGGACCCGATCAACCTCGACGAGATCTGCGCGTTCTTCCCGGACCTCAAGCTCATCATGGCCCACGGCGGTGACCCCTGGACGGAGGTCTGCGTGAGGCTCATGCGTCGCTGGAAGAACCTCTACTACATGACGTCTGCGTACGCCCCCAAGTACCTCCCTCAGCCCATCGTCGACTACATGAACTCGCGAGGGTCCGACCGCATCATGTTCGCGAGCGACTACCCGCTGCTCGGGCTCGATCGCTGCGCGAGGGAGATCGAGGAGGACATGGTGTTCAAGGATGCTGAGACCCGGCGGAAGTTCGGGCGTGACAACGCACTCCGGCTCGTGTTCGGGGAGTCCTGATCCCGCGCGGAACAGGGTCGAAGCCGGTGCCATGACCACCCACCGTGGACGGAATCGGGGGACTTCGTGAATTCCTGCGTCATCACGCACGACCGAGCTGGAGTCCGGACGATCGTGATCGATCGTCCTGAGAAGCTGAACGCGCTCGGCCGACGTGCGCATCAGGAGCTTGGCGACGAGATCGCGCGTGCGGACCAGGACGACCACGTCCGGTGCATCGTCCTCACGTCGACCGGCAAGCACTTCAGCGCGGGCTCTGATCTCGACGACACCGGCCCCGGTGGGGCTGCTGACACGGACACCGGTGAGTACCTGCTGGGGCCGCTGACCGACTGCCGCAAGCCGGTGGTGGCTGCGGTGCGGGGCGTGGCGATCGGCATCGGCCTGACGATGCTGGGCCACGTCGACATGGTCGTCTTCGGGGAGAGTGCTCGCATGAAGGCTCCCTTCGTCTCGCTCGGACTGTGCCCCGAGGCCGGAAGTTCGGAGACTCTCCCGCGCCTTCTGGGTGCGCAGCTGGCCGCCGACGTCTTCTACACCTGCCGGTGGTTGGACGCTGCCGAGGCAGTGGCTGCCGGGCTCGGGTCGAGGATCGTTCCCGATGAGCACCTGGCCAATGAGGTCCAGCGCATGGCCGAGTCGGTGGCTGCCCATCCCGTGGAGACACTGGTCGTCACGAAGGCACTTCTCGCTGCCGGCCGGGTGGCTCGGGCGGCGGACGCCCGCGTGAGAGAGAACCAGCGCTTCGCGGAGCTGGTCCAGTCGGAGGCGTACCTGAGAGCGATGGCTGCGTGGCGATCGCGGTAGTGGCACATCATGACCGCTTCACCCAGCGCGGAGAGGACCACACGTGAACTACGCGGATATCGAGTACGAGGTCGAGGAATCGGTCGGCATCGTCACCCTGAACCGCCCGCACGCCCTCAACGCCTGGACTCCCAGGCTTGGAGCCGAGCTGCGCACCGCCCTGCGAGCGGCAGAGGACGACCCATCGGTGGTGGGGATCGTGATCACGGGCGCAGGCCGAGGCTTCTGTGCCGGGGCGGACGTCGCGGAGATAGGCCGAGCCGAGGCCGACCCGGACGGCGCCGACGACCCTGCCCTCGATCCCTGCTTGTACTTCCGCTCGATCCCGAAGCCCGTCGTGGCGGCCATCAACGGCCCAGCAGCTGGTATGGGGCTGGCGATCGCGTTGGCGTGCGACATCCGCTTCGCGAGCACCTCTGCGGTCCTCACGACGAGCTTCGCTCATCGGGGACTCGCCGCGGAGTTCGGCGTGTCCTGGTTGTTGCCGCGGCTCGTGGGCCCGTCCGTAGCCCTCGACCTCCTCTTCACCGCTCGGAAGGTCGACGCGCAGGAGGCTGAGCGTCTCGGGCTCGTCAACGCAGTGGTCACGGGAGACGGCCTCATGTCGCGGGCCGTCGACTTCGTCCGCCAGCTCGCACGAGACTCGTCGCCGCGCTCCATGGGTGTGATGAAGGCACAGGTCTACCGCGACCTCGAGTCCGGTCTCGAATCTGCAGTCGCACGCGCGGCCCAGCTGACCGCGGCCAGTCATGGGCATCCCGACTTCGCCGAAGGCATCCGTTCCTACGTGGAGCGCAGACCTGCTCAGTTCCAGCGCATCGGCAGCCGCGCCGAGGAGTGAGCCGCGAGAAGGGGCCGAAGGGCACCGGGGGCACCGAGTCCGCCTGAGCTGTCAGGTGAGGTCCAACCGGCTTCGGGCGAAGTCGCCCACCTCGCGCACGGCCAGGGAGGACTCAGGCACACGGCCGGCGAAGACGTGCCAGACGTGCATCATGTGGGGCGCCTCCCGGTGGGTGACGTCGACGCCGGCGCGCCGCGCGGTGAGGGCCAGCCACGCCGCGTCGTTGCGCGTGACGTCTCCGCCACCTGCGTGGATCAACAGGGGCGGGAGCCCAGTGAGGTCGGCTGTGGCGGGGCAGACGGCTGGATCGGTCGGCTCCAGCCCGTCGAGGAACCAACGCTGGTAGGAAGCCAGCTGCTCCACGTCGGCCACGGGATCCGCATCGGCCAGCTCGGAGTAGCAGGGGTCCGAGCACGCGTAGTCGACCCACGGGGTCAGCAAGACCGCCCCCGCGGGCATGGCGAGACCCCGGGCGCGCGCCTCCACGAGCGCCAGCGCGGCCAAGGAGGCGCCGGCTGAGTCGCCCATCACCATCACCGAGGCTGCCGGGCTCGAGTGGAGGAGTTCGGCGTACGCGGCGACCGCGTCGTCGACTGCCGCGGGGAGAGGGTGTTCCGGTGCGAGCCGGTAGTCGACGACGAAGCACGGCAGACCCACGGCGCGGCTGATGTCGGCAGCGAGCTTGCGATGCGTGCGGGGCGATCCAAGGCAGAAGCCTCCGCCGTGCAGGTAGAGCACGCCACCGGTCGGGTGCACGTCGCCCCAGGCGACTCGCTCGACCTGGACACCGCCGAGGTCCAGCTCGGCCACCTCCACGTCCTCCTCCACCGGGAGCGCGACGGCCTCCAACCGCTGGCGCAGGACCTCGGGATCCGACGACCGGCCCTCGTCGCCTCGGCGCTGTCGCAGCAGCTCGCGGAGTTTGACGTAAGGCACGCTGGGTCGGGGTGTGCTCACGCCTGGAGTCTTGTGCTCGGTCACCCGTACAGTCTCACGTGGGTCTCATGCAGGTCGGGGCGAGCGCGGCATGCCCAGGACCCGCTCAGCGATGATGTTCCGCTGGATCTGGGAGGTCCCGGCATAGATGGTCCCCGCCCGCCCAGCGATGTAGTTCTGCACCCAAGCCAGGTCCGAGCTGGGCGCGTTCGACTGGTTCGTGCTGCTGAGCGTGGCTGAGGGCTCTCCCTCGGGCGCCACGGCGTCTGGCCCGAGCAACTCGAGGGCCAAGGAGGTGGCACGCTGGTGGTACTCCGACCAGTTCAGCTTGTGCAGCGACGCTTCCGGACCTGGCACCGCTCCTCGCATCGCGGTGGCGAGACTGCGTAGTGCCATGTTCGTGATCGCCTCGACCTCGACGTAGCGATCGGCCAGCTGTCCGCGGAGAGCGCCGTCGTCCAGCGCGCCGCGCAACCCAGCGAGATCCACGAGCCGCCAAAACTCGTTGCGAAGGTTCAGCGAGTCCCGGATCGCCGAGTCACCTCGCTCGAACCCCAGCAGGGCGGTGGCCACTCGCCACCCGCCGTTCACGTCTCCGACCACGTGATCTGCGGGTGTGGTGGCATCGGTGAAGAAGATCTGGTTCAGATGCGGCCGTCCAGTGGCATCGGTGAGCGTCCGCACGTCGATGCCGGGCTGGTCGAGCGGCACCAGCAGGAAGCTCAGGCCAGCGTGGCGCTCGGCCGTCCGATCGGTGCGCGCCAAGAGGAAGATCCAGTTGGCCTCGTGGCCGCTCGTCGTCCAGATCTTCTGACCGTTGATGACCCACTGGCCATCTCGGAGTTCGGCAGAGGTCTCGACTGCGGCGAGGTCCGATCCAGCTCCCGGCTCGGAGTAGCCCTGACACCAACGGATCTCGCCGGACACGGTCTTGGGCAGGAACATCCGCTTCTGGTCCTCGTTGCCCAAGGCCATGAGGGTGGGGGCGAGCAGCGACATCCCCAGGATGTCGACCTGCCGCTGCATCGGGACGCCGGCCTTGTTGAACTCCTCGGTGAGGACGACGTGATCCGCGAGCGAGCGGCCCTGGCCCCCGTACTCGCGTGGCCACATGACGCAGATCTTGCCCTCACGGGTCACCACGTCGCGCCAGTCCTCCAGCCACGGCTTTCGTTGAGCGGCGGGGAGGGCCGCATAGCTGACCCAGTCGTGGGGGAGATGCGTCCGCAGGAAGTCCCTGACCTCGGCGCGATAGGAAGCCGTGGACTCGACCAGATCAGCAGGAAGGATGGTCCCGGCTGTCCTGCGTCGGTCGGTGCGGCCAGCGATCGACGACGCGACCAGTTCGCGCTGCCTGGCCTGTGGGCCGAAGAAGAGCTCACTACTCTTGGCGCGCTTCAGGTAGAGGTGCGCGTCGTGCTCCCAATCGAACCCGATCGCCCCGTGGATCTGTACGGACGCCTCGGCTGCGAAGGTGAGCGCCTTCGCCGCTGCGAGACGCGCCACCTCGCACTCTGTTCCTGGGGACGAATGCTCGGACGCCGTGGCCAGGGCGTGGTAGACGCAGGCTCTCGCAGACTCGATCCCGAGGTACACGTCGGCGCACAGGTGCTTCGTCGACTGGAAGGACCCGATGGTCTGTCCGTGCTGAACACGCTGCGCGGCGAAGGCGACAGCCATCTCGAGACATCGTCGAGCCGCCCCTAGCTGGTCGGCTGCAAAGGCGAGAGCCGCCACGTCTCGCAGACGCCTTGCGGCGGACGCTCCATCGAACCCGAGCTTCGTGGCCGCCGCGGCACGGAACGCGACCTCGGCCACCTTGCGGGTGGGATCGAGGCTGACGAGCTCGACAGAGTCGACGGTCTCGGGATCGCGCTCCACGACGAAGGCGCACCAAGCACCTGCGAGGATCGCCGGAACGACGAACAGGTCAGCAGTGTGCCCGTCGATCACCGGACTCTGGGTCCCGCTCACGGTCCACTGGCCCCGTACCTCGGTCGCTGTCAGCGGACTACCCCCGAGGTCGCTCCGCCACGTGACGGTGGGCAGCGCTACCGTCGCCGTGGCCCCGTCCGCGATGCGAGCGACGTACTCCTGTGCCTGACCGGCGCTACCGAGGACGTGCAGAGCCTGCGCGGCGAGCCCGGACGTGGCGAAGTAGTGGGAGCTCGTCAGTGCGGCTCCCATCTCCTCCAGGGCCAGGCCGAGCTCGATCACGGACCCTCCGCTGCCACCGTGCTCCTCAGGGACACCGAGCGCGTGCACCCCCAAGCCGGTGACTGACTTCCAGAAGTCACCGTCGTACTCGCGCCCTCCGTCCACGACTGAACGTCTGAGCTCAGAGGTGTACTTGCGCTCGACGAAGGCGCGAACCGTGCGCTGGAAGTCCGTCTGGTCGCCGGTGAGGGCGATGCTCACGACGACTCCTCGTCCGTCGGTCCCACGATCCGGGAGAGCCTGCGCGCCGCGATCGTCGTCATGCGTCCGCCACCATGACCGCCTCGGCGATCCGCGCGCGACACGCGTCCGGGGAGAATAACCGACCCCGGGCACTTCGCGCTCGACGCAGGTACCGGTGTGCGTCGACCTCCCAGGTGAAGCCCATGCCGCCGTGCATCTGGAGGGCACCCCGCGCGGCGCGGTCGATCGCGTCCGCAGCCACGGACTTGGCGACCAGTGCCTGCAGCTCGAACTGGTCACTTCCGTCGTCATGGGCTCGGCACGCTGCTCGCGAAGCCGCGAGAGCTGCTTCGTTCTCGACGGCGATGCTCGCACATGCGTGCTGGAGCGCCTGGAAGGAGCCGATCGCCCGCCCGAACTGCCGGCGGGTCTGGAGGTGTTCGACCGTCAGGTCCAGCGCCGCCTGCGCTGCTCCCGTCATCTCGCACGCCTCGACCAGCGCTGCCACGTGGATTGCTCGGCGTACCGCTTCTCGCACACGAGGGCCACTGGCGATGCGGCGCGCCGGTGCGCTGTGCACGGTCACTGCCGCGACGTCTCGAGAGGGGTCGAACATGCGCGGTGCGCGCTCGACGCCAGACATGACGGCGGCGCTGAGGAGCTCCACCTCGTCCCCCTCGCCGACCACGAAGAGCAGCTGGTGCGCGTGGGTTGCGCCGAGCACGCTCTGGACTGTCCCGGTCACGGTTCGTGAGGTGTCTAAGCCCTCAACGTCGACGCCGCTGACCGTGGGTGCGGTGACCAGGCTGTCGAGACACAGAGCGGCGATCTGCTCCCCGGTCTGGACGGCGACCGTCAGGGGATCCTGCGGCGCGGCCTCGGACAGCACGGTCCCGGCCAGCACCACGGAGGACAGCAGGGGGACGGGCGCCAGATTGCGCCCGACCACCTCGGCGAGCAGACCCAGGAGGACACCGTCGCCCTCGGGGCCGCTCACGGCCTCGAGGTAGCCCGACCCGTGCAGTGAGTCCCACAGTTTGCTGTCGAACGCGGGTGTCGCGTCGCTGGGCTCGGGACGAGGAGCGACCTCGCAGCTGTCCTCGACGATGCGCCTCAACGTCTTGACGAAGGCGGTGTGCTCCTCGCTGAGAGGAAGTTGCATGGTTATCGCCTCTCTTCTCGGGGAAGCCCGAGAATGCGCTGCGCCACGATGTTGCGCTGGATCTCCCGCGTTCCCGAGGCGATCGTGGTGTGCCGCGAGTGCAGGTACTCGAAGATGTTTTCCGAACCGACGTCGCCGTCGGCGCCGGCGGTGTCGATCTCGAGCTCGCCGATCAGCTGAGCGAGCTCCGACCAGTACAGGCGCAGCATCGATGCGCTCACGCTGGGAGGCTCGCCTTCAGCGAGCCGCTGCGCCGTGGCGAGGTTGAACTGGCGGAGCAGCCCGCACCTGGTCCACACGTCGGCGAGGCGAGTGCGGAGCGCGTGCAGCTCCGTCGTATCAGTGGCACCTCGTGCCTCCAGGCTCGACACGAGCTGCCTGATCACCGCGACCCGGGTCTCCAGGCGGGCGTGGTTGTGGAGGCCCAGGTCCGACCGCTCGAACTCCAGCATCTTCATGGCGAAGGCCCAACCGTGCCCGACCTCCCCCGCGACCTGGCTGCGCGGCACCCTGGCACCGTCGAGGAAGAGCTGACCGAAGTCCTTCTCATCCCCCGTGATCTGACGGATCGCTCCGATCTCGACGCCAGGCTGCTGCAGGTCGAGGACCAGCATGCTCAGCCCCCGGTGCCCGGCCTGCGTGGGATCGGTTCGGCAGAGGAGGGCGCACTTGTTCGCATACGGAGCGAACGACGTCCAGATCTTGCGTCCCTCGATCAGGTAGTGGTCGTCGGTCAGGGTGGCCTTGGTGCGGATCGAGGCCAGGTCCGACCCGGCGTCGGGCTCGGAGAAACCCTGGCACCAGATGTCCTCCGCGCTGAGCATGCGGCGGAGATGCTCCTGCTTGAGACGATCCGGCCCGTAGACCATCAGGGCTGGTCCGAAGAGGATGATGCCCGGCTGGTTGACCGGTTCTGGCGCACGAGCCAAGGCCATGGCCTCGTAGTAGATGAACTGTTGGAGCGGACCAGCTCCGCGCCCGCCGTACTCCTCGGGCCAGGACACGCCCGCCCAGCCGGCATCGAAGAGGGTCCGCTGCCAGGAGCGCCGGAGCTCGAAGCGCCCGGCCTCGTCGTCGAGCCCGACCGTGTCCGGGACGTGCGTCGACAACCAGCTCGTCAGCTCGCGACCGAACTCGACCGCATCCGGGTCGAGCGTCGCGTTGATGTCGAACCTCAGCACGAAGGGCTGGTTCATCGCTTCACTTGCTCCTTGCCTGCCAGGCCTGGATCGCGCGTTGATGCTCCGGCGAGCGCAGCAGTCGCCTGAAGTGCTCGTCCTCCACCTTGCGCGCCTTGACCGCCCGCTCCCGGAGGTCCTCGGTCAGGAGCGCCTTCGTGACGGTCAACGACGTCGTCGGTTGCCCGGCGATCGTCCGGGCGAGGTCGCCTACGGCCTCCGCCAGCTCGTCGTCGGGGACCACTCGAGTACCCAGTCCCGCCTGGACCGCCTCCCGGGCCCCCAGCCAGCGTCCGGTAAACATCAGGTCCGCCGTGAGCTGGTCACCCAGCAGGCGCGGAAGCGTCACGGAGCTGCCCGCCTCCGGGCAGAGACCGAGCGCCGCGAAGGGAGCCCGCATCCGTGCGCTTTCGGCGAGCACGACGATGTCGACGTGTCCCAACAGGGTGAAGCCGATCCCCACCGCGACCCCACGGACGCCAGCGACCAGTGGCTTGCTGCAGGCCTCCAAGGCCTCGAGGAACGCGTCGTACCCGCTCGCCTCGGCGGTGTCTGCCTCACTCTCGGAGTCGTCGTCTGGTGACAGGTCCCAACCTGCGCAGAAGTGCTCACCTGTCGAGGTCAGGACCAAGCACCGCACCGAGTCGTCGTGCTCTGCGTGCCGGAACGACTCTGCCAACGCGTGGTAGGTCCGCTCGTCCAGCGCGTTCATGACGTGCGGTCGGTTGATCGCGATGGTCTGCACGCCCGCACTCGTGTCGACCTGCACACGGGTCTCATCCACGGCTTCTCGCCTCCACCGCGTCGGCAGCTCGCTGCCACTCCCGGTCGATCATGGTCCGCAGGTAGGTCGCGCGTTCCTTCCCGGACATGAAGTCGAACTGGATGGTGCCGAACGGGTCGATCTCGTTGCGCAGCAGATTTAGCTGTTCGGCTGTCGGCTGCACCGTCTCAGGGACGCTGGTGGGGACCACCACGTCGAAGCCTGTCGACGTGACCACGTCGTCCGCCGTGGCGCCTCCGTGCAGGCTCTCCAGGACAAAGGGCGCGTCCGAGGTCTTCACGAGAACGCACTTGGGGGTGATGATCTTGACGGGCCCGCCCTGCAGTCCCGCCTTCTCTCGAGATTCGGCGTCGATCGGGAACCGACCGCCTGTTGCGAAGTCCACCTTGCGCGTCAGGACACGGGTGTCGTGGCGGCCGAAGTAAGCAAGCATCGTCCGGTAGTTCTGTACGACCTCGGGCGCCCCTACGCCGCCAGGAAGCCTGATCTTGGGGTGAGCATGGTCGCCGATCACCGAGAGGTTGATCGACGCGTCGCCGTCGATCTGAGCCGACGACACGGCCTCCACATTTCCCCGGTTGGCGAGGTGGACGGTGTTGACCAGGGTCAGGAACCCCCACCGCCCCGTGGACCCCCGGAACGCAGCCCCCTCCGACCCCATCATCGACAGCTCGACCGCGGGGATGTCCAGTGCGTTGTAGCCGACCATCACAGCCCCGGGTGCATGGGTCCGCTTGGCAAGCATGTAGGACGCGTAGGCGAGGGGTGTGAAGGAGCCGAGGACGGTGACGCCCACCTCCTCCATCTCGGACGCGATGCGGCAGACCATGATCTCCGCGATCGTCGACGTCACGTCGGTCATGCGCTGATGGACCCGAGGATGCGGCCCTGCCGGACCAGCTCTGCCAGCACGAGGTCTCGACCTCCGGAGAGGACGCGGGTGCGGTAGTCCTCCTCGGTCTCCCGCCGGATCCGCTCGACGTACGAGGCCTGCGCCTCCTCACCGGCGCCCGCTGCCTGGGCGTAGTCGAGCATCTCGGGCGCATCGAGGGAGTAGCAGGGGACATGGGACGTGGGATGCGCGCCGAAGGGCGCCTCGATCAGGTGGTCGACGAGGTAACCCGGCACCTTGGTCATGTGCGCGGTCTTCACGATCACCTCTCTGGGCACGATCTCCTCGCAGGTGACGATCACCGTTCCCGGCACCTTGGCGAGCACATCGTCGATCCCGAACGTTCCGTCGAACTGGGCGTTGCCGTCACGATCGGCCCTCAGGGCGTGGACGATCGTCACGTCTGGACGGAGCGCGCGGACGACGAGGACCTCACCTCCGACGAAGGGGTCCGCGACGTGGGTGTAGATCCCCGGGTTGGCCCGCACGAGGTCGGAGGTCTCGGGCCGACCCAGTGCCGGGTAGGGAAGAAATGGCACGTTGCGGCCAGCAGCCTCGAGGGCCACCTCCATCGACAGCCCCGTCAACTCGGTGATCTGCAGATCTCCATGTTCGACCTGGCGACGGAGGTTGGGTGCCAGCCCGAAGGCCTCGAGGGTCACCATTGAGAACGTCAGGTGGCTGACCGCGCCGGCCGCCAGGAGGAGGTCCACGTCGATCGAGCCGATCAACGAGTAGAGGTGCAGGTCCTTGCGACCGGCTCGCACCAGCTGACGCACTGCTGCCATCGGGTGGTTGCAGAGCCAGGCTCCTCCGAGGGCGACTGACTGCCCGTCATGGACGACCGACCCGAGTTCCTCGAGTGGTAGCAGCTTGGTTGTCAACGCGATCCCCTTTACGCTTTTCTGACGTCAGATTATCAGCGAACGATGTGCAGCACAAGGCTCTGAGTCGCCGCCCGCGACGACATGTCACGCAAACGGCCGGAGAACCTGGCCCCGGTCTCACCAGGAGGGCATCAGCGCACCCAGCGACGGACGAGATCGATCATCGCCTGGTCGACGCCCTCGATCGCCGGCCCCTCGTCGGCAACCACAGGCAGGAGCCTCCGCAGGTTCTCCTTGTAGCGGCTGCGAGCTCCCCGCGTCGTCTTGCGCAAGTCGTGGAGCAGTCGCTCGAGACCGAGATCGAGCTCTCCCTCTGCCAGCAGCTCGCTCACCAGGCCTATCCGTTCCGCTTCGCGGGCCCCCACCGTCCGGCCCGTCAGCATCAGCAGGGAGAGCTTCGCCGAGCTCACCCGGTCCTTCAGCAGGGCGGGGATCCACGGATCACCGATCCCGACCCGGCCTTCCAGGACCGCGAACCTGGCGTCCGGCTCAGCGATCACGATGTCGCAGCTAGACGCCATGATGAGGCCGCCCCCGCAGCACCATCCGGACACCGCAGCGATCGTCACCTTGCTCGAGTGCCTGATGGCGTTGAACGGCAGTGCGTCAGCGAACTCGTACAACGCGAGGGACGACGCGGACTCGATCAGCTCGCTGATCTGAGACAGGTCACCGCCGGCCGCGAAGTTCCCGCCGTTCCCGCGGAGCACGATGAAGTCGACCTCGTCGTTCGTGGTTGCCGACCTGACTGCGTGCTTCACCTCGGCGTACATTGCCCGGTCGAGGGCGTTGGTCAGGTGGGGTCTGTTGAAGGTGATGGTGGCTGCGTCGCCGTCGACGACGTATTCGATCGCTTCGTACGGGGCCTCGGAGGTCATGGCGTGCTGCGCCGGTCTCGACGAGTGATCGAGAACCCCAGCGCCTCGAAGTCCCAGGTGTCCGCCGTGGCTCCTCGATCGCGCAGCACGTGTTTGAGGACCTTCCCCACCGCATTCGTGGGGAACTCGGGCAGGATCTCGACGTAACGGGGCACCGCGAAGTAGGGCAAGGACGTCTTGAAGAACTCGAAGAGTTCCTCAGCGGTGACCGACTCACCCGGCCGCAGGACGAGACACACCTTGATGTCGTCCTCGCCGAGATCGCTCGGCACTGCGTGCGCCGCCACGAGCTCGACCGAGGGGTGGCGCCGGACGACGCCCTCGATCTCCATCGACGAGACGTTCTCCCCTCGACGGCGGATCGAGTCCTTCTTGCGGTCGATGACGACAAGCTCTCCGCTCGGCGTCCACCGTCCGATGTCCCCGGTGTGGTGCCACAGGTTCCGCCACGCCAGCCGCGTGGCGTCGCCGGCGTTCCAGTAGCCGGAGAACATGACGTCGGAAACCTTGGGGCGGATCACAACTTCCCCAGCCTTGCCCGCCGGGACGGGTCGGTCTGCATCGTCGACGATGCGGACGTCCAGGGCGTCCACCGGACGCCCCGACGCGGCGCGATCCACCGGGTCCCCCAACGTCGACAGGGTGATGGCAGTGCACTCGGTCTGTCCGTAGCTGCTGGAGTTGACCGCCACGCCGAATCGCAGCTCGAAGTCGACCTGGCTCTGCGACGACATCGGGGTCAGCAACGCGTGGCGCGGGTTGCCCGGCCCAGCATCACCGGGCGACTCGGGCTGCGCGAGGAGAAGCGTGCCGATGGCGCCGACGCCGAAGATCACCGTCGCGGCTCCGTCTCGAGCTTGCTGCATGAACGTCGATGCGCGGAACTCCCGCAGCGAGAGCACCGTGGCGCCGCAGGCAACGACGGGAGCGAACATCGCTCCGAGGAAACCGACGTGGAACATCGGCGACGGACTGATCACGCGGTCGCCTGTCCGGTAGTGGCCCGCATCGAGGAAGGGCTGCGCAAGGTGGACGAACTGACCGTGCGGGAGCATGCAACCCTTCGCCATTCCCGTGGTGCCTGACGTGTACATGATCGCTGCCGTGTCGCCCAGCGCCGTGTCGCTGCTGAAGCGGCCTGGGGCAGCATCGATCAGGTCCTGGTAGGGGATCGTCCCCAGGTCGGGGTGGGCCTGACCGACGACGATCAGGTGACGCAACGCCAGACCAGGACCGAGATCACGGACTGCGCTGAGCCCCGGCGGGTCGACGAGCGCGGCCACTGCGCCTGAGTCCTCGATCTGGAAGCGCAGGAAGTCGCCGCGCAGGAAGATGTTAAGCGGGACAACGATGATGCCGAGGCGTGCACAGGCGAGGTACATCTCGATGACCGAGGTCGAGTTCGCGCTGAGCATCGCGACGCGGTCACCGGCAGCGAGCCCCAAGCCGCGCAGGGAGCCAGCAAGGCGTGCCGATCGTTCGCTCATCTGCGCATAGGTCACGATCTCGCCTTCGCACTCCAGCAGCGGCACGTCGCCGGAGCTTTCGGCGCGCGCGTCGACCATCTCTGCGATGGTGCGGGCGCCGCCCGGGGCCACGGGGCCGACGGAGCGGGCGCCAGGAGATTCAGAGGCCACGGCACTGTCCTGGCGGTCGCAGGGACGGAACAGTCATGCGGTGAAAGGATGACACTGCTCAGACCTCATCACTCGTCGTGTCGTCAGATCGACGCTGAGGGGAACGACCTTGACGGCCGGCGTCATCGCGTTGCAGCTCTCTCGGACTGCCTCCGGAGCTCTTCCCTGGCCAAGGCGTTCTTGTGCACCTCGTCCGGACCGTCGGCGAAACGCAGTGTCCGGTTGTACGCGAACATCTTTGCGAGTGGAAAGTCCTGGGACACCCCAGCGGCTCCATGGACCTGGATCGCCCTGTCCAGGATGGACTGGACAACCTCGGGCGTCGCGATCTTGATCGCCTGGATCTCTGTGTGGGCGCCCTTGTTGCCGACCGTGTCCATCAACCATGCCGTCTTCAGGACCAGCAGGCGCAGCTGCTCGAGCTTCACGCGCGACTCGGCGATCCACGTTCGCACGACACCTTGCTCCGCGAGCGCCCGACCGAAGGCGACGCGGTCGGTGGCACGCTCGCACATCAGCTCGATCGCATGCTCCGCCATCCCGATCGCCCGCATGCAGTGATGGATCCGTCCGGGGCCAAGACGCGCCTGCGCGATCGCGAATCCGTCGCCCTCGCGACCGATCAGGTTCTTAACGGGCACGCGCAGGTCGGAGAAGGTCATCTGAGCGTGTCCGCCGTGCTCGTGGTCGTCGTAACCGAAGACGTTCATCTCGCGCTCGATCCGGAGACCAGGCGTGTCCCGCGGCACCAGGATCATCGACTGCTGGCGGTGTCGGTCTGCCGACGGATCGGTCTTACCCATGACGATGAAGATTCGCGCGTTGGGGTTCATCGCCCCGGTCGTCCACCACTTGCTGCCGTTGAGAACGAACTCGTCGCCGTCCCTCTCGATTCGAGTGGCGATGTTGGTGGCGTCGGAGGAGGCGACGCCTGGCTCCGTCATGGCGAAGGCCGAACGGATCTCGCCTGCGAGCAGTGGATCCAGCCACTGGCGCTTCTGCTCTGGGGTGCCGAAGAGCGCGAGCACCTCCATGTTCCCGGTGTCAGGGGCCGCGCAGTTGAGGGCGGCCGGCGCGAGGTGGCCGATGCGACCCGTGATCTCGGCCAGCGGTGCGTACTGGAGGTTGGTCAGGCCCGCCCCGTGCTCACCGGGCAGGAAGGCGTTCCAGAGTCCACGGCGTCGGGCTTCCTGGCGAAGCTGCTGGAGAACGGGCACTGAGTCCCAGGCCCAGAGGTCCTTGAGCTGGGCACTCTGGTCCTCGAACGTCTGCACGGCGGGTTGGACGTGCTCGTCCATGAAGTCCAGCAGGGACGAGCGCAGCTCGAGTGTCTTGTGGTCGAAAGCGAAGTCCATCAGAAGTGCTCCTCCAACGCTTGCAGGCCGTTGTCCAGCAGCGGGTCGACTACCGTGCCCCATGCGGCGAATCCCTCACCGACCGTCTGTCCGTTGACGAAGCGGAAGTGGATGCCCTCGAAGATGGCGGCGAGCTTGAACGACGCCAGGCCGAGGTAGAAGCCGAGGCTGTTGGGATCCCGATGGCTGCTCGTCGCGTACCGCTCGATGATCGCGTCCTCACCGAGGAATCCAGGAGCCGAGGCGACGTCGACGACATCCTCCGCCGTCGCTGCGCTCCCGAACCTCCCGTACACCAGCATGAGGGCCAGGTCGGTGAGGGGGTCGCCGAGTGTGGCCATCTCCCAGTCGATCACGGCTGAGATCTCGTCATCCGGTGAGATAAGCAGGTTGTCGAGCCTGAAGTCACCATGGACGATCGATGGCGGCCCAGTCTCAGCCGGCACGTTCTCCGCAAGGCGCCGGTGGAGTTCTTCCGCCAGGGGGAGGGGCCTCGTGCTCGACGCGTCGAGCTGCTTCTTCCACCGGCCCACCTGACGAACGAGGAACCCGTCGGGGCGGCCGAAGTCGGCAAGTCCCACCTCCACCGGGTCGATCAGGTGGAGGGTCACCAGGACGTCGACGAGTCTCTCCGAGATCACCCGGACCCGCTCGGGCCCGAGCGGGGCGAGTTCAGCGGCTCGACGGTAGGAACGTCCGCTCACGCGCTCCATCACGCAGAACGGTGCGCCCATGATCATCGGGTCCTCGCACAGGCCGTACATCTGGGGGACTGGCACGGCGCCGTCAGCCAATGCCGCCATCACCCGGAACTCTCGGCTCATGTCGTGGGCAGTGGCGAGCACGTGACCCAGAGGGGGGCGTCGCACGATGAGGGTGGTCGTGCCGTCGGTCACCTCGTAGGTGAGGTTCGACCTGCCGCCGGCGAGGCGTGTTGCGGTCCATTCTCCGGTGCTCTCCGGCACCAGCCGCGTCAGCCACTCGCCGAGCCGCCGCACGTCGACGCCCGGAAGGTCCTGGGGAGCGGTCACAGTCACGAGACGTAGACGCTGACCGTGGTCACGACACAGACCGGCTTGTCACCACCGTCTCGTTCGACCGTCACCTTCGCCTCGACCTGGCAGCCAGTCGCGCTCGGTGTCACCGCGACGATCTCGACGCCGGCTCGCACTCGGGAGCCGACTGGGACCGGTGAAGGGAACCGCAGATTGTTGGCGCCGTAGTTGATGCCCATCTTCACGCCCTCGACGCTGTAGATCTCCCAGACCAGCATCGAGACCATGCTCAGGGTCAGGTAGCCGTGCGCGATCGTGGTGCCGAACGGCCCGGTCGCTGCTCGCTGGGGGTCGACGTGGATCCACTGACGATCGCCAGTGCTCTCGGCGAAGAGGTCGATCTGCTCCTGCGTGACGGTGTGCCACTGGGAGTAGCCCAGGTGCTCGCCGACCGCCTTCTCGAGGTCATCGGTGCCATGGAAGGTCTTCACGCGACCGGTCCTCCTGCGACGTAGAGAACCTGTCCCGAGACGAACCCAGCGGACTCACTGACGAAGAACGCGACAGCGTTGGCCACGTCAGCCGGAAGCCCGGAGCGGTTGACCGGGATCTGGGCGACGATGGCGTCTCGGAACTCGTCGAAGGAGACCCCGAGACGTTCTGCGGTGGCCGCCGTCATGTCCGTCTCGATGAACCCGGGTGCTACCGCGTTGACTGTCACACCGAACTTGCCCAGCTCGATCGCAAGGCCCTTGGTGAGGCCCTGCAGGCCGGCCTTGGCTGACGAGTAGTTCGCCTGCCCGCGATTGCCGAGGGCGGACGTACTCGACAGGTTCACGATCCGTCCCCAGCCTCCCTTGGTCATGTAGCCCTGGACGGCACGGCTCATCAGGAAGGAGCCCCGCAGGTGCACGGCCATCACCGAGTCCCAGTCGTCGAGTGACATCTTGAAAAGCAGGTTGTCGCGGAGGATCCCGGCATTGTTCACCAGGACGACCGGAGGCCCGAGCTCATCGGCTACCCGGGACACAGCGAGCTCGACAGCGGACTCATCGCTGACATCGACTGCCAAAGCCAGCCCGCGCCCACCCTCCCGCGCGATGTCGTCCACCACGGCCGTGCACCCGGCTTCGTCCACGTCGAGCACGCCGATCGCCCAGCCCTGGGCCGCCAGGTGCCGGGCGACACTCGCCCCGATGCCTCGGGCAGCACCGGTCACGATCGCGCTGGTCGGATGGTCCTCAGTGGTCATGCGTGGCTCCTGTTGGTAACGCGGGGAGTCGCCGTCTGCTCCGCCGCTTCGTTGTTGGTGCAGTAGCTGTCCGGCCACACCAGCGCTGCGGTGGGCACGGTGATCACCGTCGGCCCGCCTCGAGGCTGAGACCCCCGTCGACGACAAGCGTCTGCCCGGTCATCCACGCGGCGTCCTCGGACAAGAGGAACGCGACCACCCCGGCGACGTCGTCGGGCTCTCCCAACCGCCTGAGCGGATAGGACTCGCTCTCGTCCTCCTCACGCCCTTCGTACAGCGCGACGGAGAACTGGGTCTTGACGACAGCGGGTGCCACGGCGTTGACCCTGACGCCGGGTCCGAGCTCCACGGCCAAGACTCCGGTCAGCGCGTTCAGCATCGCCTTGGTGGCGCCGTAGAACCCGATGTCGGGCGCACTCCTGACGCTCGACAGCGACGACACGTTGACCACGGAGCCGCCGTGGTCTGCCATCGATGCGGCATGCACACCTTGGATCCAGGCCAGGGCGGCGAGGCAGTTGACCTCGAACGTCTTGCGGCCCACGTCGAGGTCCAGGCTCATCAGCGGACCGTACGACGGGTTGATCCCTGCGTTGTTCACGAGGAAGTCGATGCGGCCGAACGACTCGAGCGCACGATCGATCACCCTGTTCCGGTGCTCCGGGTCGTCGACCCTGCCCGCAATGGCCAGTGCATGCGCGGGTCCTCCAAGCTGGGCGACCGCTTGATCGAGAGACGCCTGTCCACGGCCGGTGACGACGACCCTGGCACCGGCGGCGACCAGGCGCTCAGCGATCCCCAAGCCGATGCCTCGACTTCCGCCGGTGATGATCGCCGTGCGCTCTTCGAACTGGAGGGTCAAGACAGTCGCTCCAGCACCATTGCCATGCCTTGTCCGCCACCCACGCACATCGTCTCGAGACCGACCTGCTTGTCATGCCACTGCAGCGAGTTGATGAGCGTGCTGGTGATGCGGGCGCCCGTCATTCCGAACGGGTGGCCGACGGCGATGGCGCCACCGTTGACGTTCAGCTTGTCGTCGTCGATCCCGAGCTGGCGTGCCGACGGGATCACCTGGGCGGCGAAAGCCTCATTGATCTCGACCAGGTCGACGTCCTGGATCGTCATGCCCGCCAGGGCCAATGCGCGTTGGGAGGCCTCCACCGGACCCAGTCCCATGATCTCGGGCGAGAGTCCCGAGACCCCGGTGCTCACGATCCGGGCCAGGGGCTCGAGACCGAGGTCTCGAGCCTTCCGGGCGGACATGACCACGAGGGCGGCGGCGCCGTCGTTCAACGGGCAGCAGTTCCCAGCGGTCACCGTCCCGTCCGGGCGGAACACAGGCTGCAACCGGCTGAGTAACTCGAGCGCCACGCCGGGGCGCGGACCATCGTCACTGCTCACGACCGTCCCGTCGGCGAGGGTCACCGGCGTGATGTCACGTCGCCAGAACCCTGATCCGATGGCGTGTTCTGCCCGGTTCTGGCTCCGCGCTGCGAAGGCGTCCTGCTCGGCCCGGGTCACCCCTGCCCACTGCGCGACGTTCTCCGCCGACTGACCCATGGCGATGTAGAGGTCGGGCAGGCGACCTCCCAGCCGCGGGTCGACCCAGGTCTGACCACCCGCCGCGAGCTCATCTGTGCGGGCCTGGGCCTCGGCGAAAGCCTCGTTCTGGCCCTCCACGTTGTCCGCCAACCCGTTGAAGAAGCGGCTCACCGTTTCGACGCCGGCCGAGATGAAGACCTCTCCCTCACCGGCCTTGATCGCGTGCAGCGCCATCCGTGTGGTCTGCAGGCTGCTCGAGCAGTACCGGTTGACCGTCACCCCCGGCACGTGGTCCATGCCCGTGAGGACAGCGACGGCGCGTCCGAGGTTGTTGCCCGCCTCGCCGGCGGGCTGAGCGCACCCCAGCACCAGGTCGTCGATCTCCTGAGTGTCGAGCTCGGGGACCTGCGCCAGGGCGGCAGTGACCATTCGAGCGGCGAGGTCGTCGGGGCGGAGGTCCTTGAGTGAACCCTTGTTCGCGCGCCCGATGGGCGAGCGGGCGCTGGCGACGATCACTGCCTCTGGCATGGAGCGCTCCTTCTTGGGACGTCGAGCGGACAGAGGAGGCGGGGCGCGTGCAGCGCCCCCGGCTCGAACTGAGGCTCAGTTGTGTCTCAAGAGGCGTGACGACCGCACACCTCCAAGACCGTCATGTCATCGCAGCAACTCTAGACGGATCCGAGTAGAAAGTCGACGCCATGTTATTTGCTCCAAATCATGCGCCCCGCTGTGGGCGGCCGAGGTGCGCACCCGCTGCTTTGGGGGCCATCTAGAAAAATCTGGTGTTTGATTATTCGAATCGCCTCTTGCTAGCGTCCTCATCGGAGGCCTCGCACTCGAGGCTGACATCCTGCGGAGAGGCACGAAGATGAACCAGTACTTGGAGAACTTGAGGGCGTGCTTGGCAACCATGAAGGCCATGCACGACGAGGAGCAGGACCCGCGCCGCAAGGCCATCGCCGCGAACTACCTGCGCCACGTGGCGCTCGAGCTGTCGGGGCAGGGCGACAAGGTCCTCCAGCCCGACATGACGGTCGAGGAGCCGGTCTACCGAGTCAGTACGGGGGCGGGTCTGACCGTCTTCGACGGCATGGACCGGGTGAAGACGTTTTACGACGGCGTCAATGCAGGCGTGCAGACGATCCAGGACCAGACGTGCTGGGTGAACGACTGGGGTATCGCGTCCTACTACACGGCCATCTTGTTCAAGATGGGCAAGCAACTGGCGTCGGAAGGGGTCGACGCCGGCAAGGCGGATGACACCATGTACGCCGTGCACCTGCCGATGGCGATGTTCTGGAACTTCGACGAGGGCGAACGGCTGATCGGTGAGCACGTGTACCTCCTGGATACCCCCGAGCTCCGCGAGCTCGCAGAAGGCGAGATGTTCGAGGTTGCCGAGCTCCACGAAGTAGCGAGCTCGTTCCTCTGAGCCAGACGGCCCTGCACCGTCGCCTGCTCCACGCCGCCTCCTGGTGAGCCAGGAGGCGGTTTCGCGTCCGCAGACCTCTCGCGCCCGTGCTGAGGCCGGTAGGGCAGACCAGGGCCTCGCCGTCAGCGGGCCGGTCCGCAAGGACCGAGGGCAGTAGGGCAGACCAGGGCCCCGCCGTCAGCTGGCCGGTCAGCCAGGACCGAGGGCGGGGCCGTCGTCGATGTCAGCTGTCGGCTCGCGGCCAGTTGTAGACCCTCCGCGCGTTGAGCTCCACGATCTTGCGTGCCTCATCGTCCGGAACGTCGGCGAGCGAGGCCTCGAGCAGCTTGCGGGTATCCGGCCAGTTGCTGTCGGAGTGCGGGTAGTCACTCTCGAACATGATCTGGTCCACCCCGATCCGGTGGCGAGCCTCGATGCCGGCGTCGTCGTAGATGAAGCAACCGAAGATGTGGTCCTTGAACACTTCCGACGGCGGGATCTCCCGGTTGATGTCGTTGTACCAGCGATGGCGGTCCCACACGTAGTCGATGCGCTCCAGCAGATAGGGCATCCACCCGATCCCGCCCTCGGACAGCGCGAACCGCAGCGTGGGGAACTTGTGGAACATGCGCGAGGTCAGCATCTGCGTCATGGCGAACGCCGAGTTGAGGCCCATGACGGTGATGCGGTTGATGTTCACGCCCCCACCATGCCCACCCTCGGGCGGGATCATGTCCGAAGCACCCGTGCTGCCGAAGTGGACCGAGACCGCCATGTCCACCTCCACGGTGGCCGCGAACAGAGGGTCCCAGTGGTCGGTGTGGTACGAGGGGAAGCCGCGCATGTGCGGGAGCTCCAGGAACGAGTAGGTCCGGGCGCCCTTCTCGGCGGTCCGGTACAGCTCCTTGACCGACGCGTTGATGTCCCAGTACGGCAGGATGACCACGGGGATCTGACGGCCCGGCGCCGAGGCGCACCACTCGTCCAGGATCCAGTCGTTGTATGCCCGCGTGCACGCCTCCGCCAGTTCCATGTCGGAGGACTCCTCGAACACGCGACCCGCGAAACCAGGCATGTTCGGGAAGGCGACCTCTGCCCAGACACCTTCGATATCCATGTCCTTGAGGCGCTCGTTGATGTCGTGACAACCGGGCCGCATGTCGTCGTAGGTGCGTGGCTCGACGCCGAACTCCTCGCGCGGCTTGCCGGCCACCGCGTTCAGGGCGAAGTTGCCGGCCTTCTTGCCCTCGTAGATCCACCAGTCGTTTCCGTCGTCCAGACGCTCGATGCGCGGGATCGCGTCTCCGAACTTCGACGGGACCCGGTCCAGCCACACCCGTGGGTGCTCGATGACGTGATCGTCAACGGAAATGATCTGTGCGTCGTGCGGCAACGGCATTGTCAACACCTCTTGTGTGTGGTGGTTCAGGGACTTGACGGATGGAACGGATGGAATGCTGGAACGTGGAGTCCGTGTGGCCGGTCCGGGCGGCTGTCGGTCAGTCCGAGGCGGGCAGCGGCTTGGCGTCCTTGGTCACCATCAGCTCCCCGGCCACGGAGAGCGGACCGGCGCCCGGCTTGGTGCAGAGGACCTCGATGCCGAACGTCTCGTTGACATACCGCTTGCCGAGCAGGACGTCGGGGACGCTCGCGGGTGAGACCGGCGGTGCGACGGGAGTGGAGGACTCCATTAGCTCCATCGGCTCACCCCCGCACTCGAGTCCGACTGCTGCGGTGGGTGGGCGGACGACCACGAGCTCGACGCCTCCGCGGTTGCTGCGCCAGCGAGAGCCGACCTTGATCGACATTGCACACATCACCTTTCTCAGACGTTGAACGCCGGTGAGGTTCCGCGGTCGGGGCTCGTCCGCGACGCCGCGGCAGATCGTCGCCGCTCTCGGGTGGGTTCCCAACGGGGCACCTGTTCCGGATCGGACCTGCCGCCGAGGCAGGTCGACGGTGACATTATCCGTACCGAGTTCGGAAAACAAGGCTCCCTCGATGCCGCGCCGGGCTCCGTCACTCGGTCACGCCCACCCGCCGGGATCGCCCGGCAGGCGCAGCGACGCACGTGGACACCGCACGAGTCGATAGCGACACATAGGGTGGTCTGGCAGCCGCGACGACGAAGAGGGCGTGACCATTGCAACCAGGACCGGGCCGCCCCCGGGCAACGACGCCTGAGAGAATTCTCGAGATCGCGCAGGAGCTCTTCGTCACACGCGGCTACGCCGAGACCTCCATGACGCAGATCGCCGAGGCGGCCGGTGTCAGCCGCACGACGCTGTTCGCCTACTTCGGCGCGAAGAGCGACCTGATATGGCGTGACTTCGACCTGAACTTCGGGGCTTTGGCCCGATCCCTTGAGTCCCGGCCGCTCGACGAGGAGATCGCGATCTCGGTCCTCACTGCCCTCGTGGAGGTGCAGATCATGGGGCCTGAGCGTCGGGCCCTCGTGGCTCGCCGGTGGGAGCTGATCGACAAGACTCCCGATCTGCGCATCGCCACCGCTGAGCGGACCGCGCGCTATGCCGACGTGCTCGCGCAGTTCATCGCTGACCGCCGTGGCGAGCCCGTCAGCGCCTTCCTTCCCCAGGTCGTGGCGCACGCCGCGCTCTCCGCGTCGGTGGCGGCCAGTCGCTGCTGGGCGGTGAGTGAGGTGGCAGAGCCCCTGGCCGACTGGATAGGACATGCGCTGAGCCCGCTTCTCGACGGATACCGCGCACCGCTCGAGGAGGGGCGTCGCGTCGGGCCGAGGCCGACCGGCGGACCCAGCTCGACCCGTCCCCGCGATCTTTCCCACCGGCCGGGCACGGTGACCGAGGCGACGTGAACGGACTGCCGCCAGCCCCGTCGGTCCGAGATGTCCAGGGCCTACCAGGTGGACGAAGAAGATGGCGCCGGGTTACGGTAGGCGTGCGCTCGTGTCGAGCCAGCCGGAGTGGCGATTGAACGAACTGCTGAGTGGCAGGGACAGGAGCGTCCGTGTACCAGGTCCTGGATGGCGTCAAGGTCGTGGAAGCAGCTGGTTACCTCTTCGTGCCGGTGGCCGGGGCGATCCTCGCGGACTGGGGCGCCGAGGTGATCAAAGTCGAGCACCCGCTGACCGGCGATCCCTACCGGGGCCTGAGGAACGACTACGTCAAGCCAGGGATGCCCAACCCGATGCTGGAGCTCCCCAACCACGGGAAGCGCAGCCTCGGCCTGGACCTGGCGACGTCGGAGGGCCGGGAGCTCATGTACGAGCTCCTCGCCGATGCAGACGTCTTCCTCACCAGCTTCATGCGGGAGCCGTTGCAGCGGCTCCAGCTGGACTACGACAGTGTCCGCCGGGTGAACCCGCGAATCGTCTACGCGCGCGGGAGCGGGTACGGCACCAGTGGCCCCGACGCTGACCGGCCCGGCTTCGACTCCGCGGCTTGTTGGGCCCGGGGCGGCCTGATGTGGCGGATGACCCCGCCCGACGCCGAACGTCCGGCGAACCAGCCCGGTTCGGTTGGTGACCTCACGGGCGGGTTGTCCGTGGCACTCGGCGTTTCGGCTGCCCTCTTCAAGCGGGAACGCACCGGATCGGGCGAGCAGGTCGACGTCTCCCTGTACGGGGTCGGCATGTACATCAGCTCGCAGGGCCTTGGTGCGGCCAACATCGGCCTGGACCACAGCACGTCAGGCCCGACGGCGTTGCGCAACCCGCTCGTCAACTCCTACCGGACCGCCGACGACCGCTGGCTCACGCTGTGCATGATTCAGCCCGACCCTTACTGGGCGGACTTCTGCGCACACGTCGACCGCGTCGACCTGACGGACGATCCCCGCTTCAAGACCATCGACGTCCGAGACGCCCACGCCGAGGAGCTGGTGGCCATCCTCGCGGATGTCTTCGCCCGCCGCACCTTGACCGAGTGGCGCGCGGCACTTGCCACGCTCAAGGGTGTCTGGGACCCAGCTCTCAGCGCCCGGGAGATCGTCGAGGACCCTCAGGTGGTCGCGAACGGGCTCTTCCCCGCGGTCCTGGACGGCGACGGATCTCCTCTGACGACGCCGGACGGCACGGTGTTCCGGTCGATGACGGCGCCCGTGCAGTTCGGCGGGCAGCCGGTCGGACCACTCCAGAGGATGCCGGAGGTCGGTCAGCACACCGAGGAGATCCTCCTCGAGCGGGGTCTCGACTGGGAACGCATCGGAGAACTGAAGGCCGCCGGCGTCATCACCTGAGTCGCGCGCCGTGCTCGTCGGCACGCGCCACTCGAACCAGCTCGCGAACAAGAGGTCCACGTGAACCCACGCCCATGTCCAGACTGCCCCCCGACTGCCGAGGTTGGAGGCGCGAGGGCGGAGTCCCAGGTGCCGACCGCCATCCGGGACCGGAGCGGGAGGCCGTGATGAGCGTGTCGTTGCTGCTGGACATGGCGGTCGGGGCGCATCCCGACCGAGTCCTGGTCGGAGATCGTCGCGATGGGCTGACCGCGACCGATCTCAGCGCGGCGGCGGCGGCAGCCGCCGCCGGCTTCCTGCGTGCTGGTGCGGGCTCCGTCGGCTATCTGGGGCCGCACGGCCCCGACATGACGGTCGCGCTGTTCGGCGCTGCTCGCGCGGGCATCCCACTGGTCCCGCTGAACTTCCGCCTGGCCCAAGATCGGCTCGAGCGGCTCGTGGCACGGCTCGAGTGCCCGGTGGTGATGACAGACCACCCGACGCTCTGGGGCGCGACAGGCTGGCCGGTGCTCGATCTCGCGGACTGGCGGACCAGTCTCTCCGAGCACCTCTCCACAGAGGAGGTCGCCGAGCTGGCTGGCGATGCGATGGACGACGCCGTGGCAGCGTTGATCTACACGTCAGGGACGACGTCCGAGCCCAAGGGCGCCATTCTCCGACACCGACATCTCGTCGCGTACGTGTTGCAGACGGTCGACCTGGGCTCCGCCGGCGCCGAGGAGGCGTTGCTTGTCAGTGTCCCCCCGTACCACATCGCTGGCATCGGAACAGTGCTGACGAACGTCTTCGCTGGGCGGCGACTCGTCTTTCTGCCTCAGTTCGAGGCAGCGCAGTGGCTCACCCTTGCCGAAGCCGAGCAGGTGACGCACGCGATGGTGGTGCCGACGATGCTCGCGCGGATCGTCGAAGCGCTTACTGCATCTCCACGGCGCCTTCCGCACCTGCGCTCCATCGCTTACGGGGGCGCCCGCATGCCGTCGACCATCCTGCGACGAGCCCTCCGGTTGCTGCCCCACGTAAGTTTTACCAATGCCTACGGGCTGACCGAGACCAGCTCGACCGTTGCGGTGCTCGGGCCGGAGGATCATCGCGCAGCACTCGCCTCCACTGATCCCGCTGTGCGGGCACGCCTCGGCTCTGCGGGACGGCTCGCGCCCGGCGTAGAGGGATCGATCCGCGACCCGCAGGGTCGACCGGCGCCCATCGGGGAGCTCTGGCTGCGGGGATCCCAGGTTGCGGGCGAGTACAGCGGCAGCGGCTCGACGCTGACCGAGGACGGTTGGTTCCGAACTCGTGACCGCGCCCGGTTCGACGCGGATGGATTCCTCTTCATTGAAGGTCGTGCCGACGACATCATCATCCGTGGTGGGGAGAACATCGCGCCCGCAGAGATCGAAGACGTGCTGGTCGAGCACCCGGAAGTCAAGGAGGTCGCCGTCATCGGCGTGCCAGACGAGGAGTGGGGCTCACGCATCGTGGCTGTCGTCGTCGCCCAGCCGTCGGCGTCGTTGGGCGGCGAGGAACTACGCGAGTGGGTGCGAGCCCGGTTGCGCGGTTCCCGCACCCCGGACGACGTGGTCTTCCGCGAGACGCTGCCCTACACGCCGACGGGGAAGCTGCTGCGCCGTGAGCTCGCCGCGTCGGTCATGTCTAGATGACCCGCCTGGGAGATGAGAGCACGCGTTCGTCGGAGTCTCTGGCCAGGCCGGCATCTTGCCAGTAACCTGGCGTCGAGTTTGTGGGAGGAACAAGCATGCGCTATGGACGCCGACGACCTGACATCGGGGAACTCGACTGCTGCGCGGGCTCGGCTTGATCAGCGTTCAGCACCATGCTCTACTTACGCGACGTAACGATCTCTGGGGAAGTTGATGGAGGCGAGTGAGCCGATGACCGGGACCAGTGTCAGCGATCAGGAGGTGTTCGACGCCTTCCCCGACGTCAACCTGACCTACGACAACATCGAGCACTTCCGGGGCCTTCTCCAGCACAAGCTGGTCATCAACCGCTGCGCAGACTGCGGGCATTGGATCTACCCTCTGCGACCCCTTTGCCCACAGTGCTGGTCGAGGGATGTCAACCCGACCGAGGTGTCGGGCGACGGAGTGCTCTACTACCAGACCACTCTCATGGAAGGGCGCCACATGCCCGGCTTCGAGCACCCGCACCTGACCGGCGGCGTGGAACTGGTGGAGCAAGCGGGGCTGCGCTATCTCGCACCCATCGTCGGTGTGGCGGGCGGAGAAGCCGTGGAGGACACCCCTGTCACGCTCGTCTGGCTCGACACCGCGGCCGGTCCCGTAGCAGGTTTCACTCCCAAGGCAGGTGAGTAGCTGTGGCTACCAGGTCGAACCCGATCCAGGACCAGGTCGCGATCGTCGGGGTCGGCGCCGCGCCGTACTCGCGCGACTCGCAACGAAGTCTGCTGGACCTCGGCCTCGAGGCAGCGGTGAACGCCATTCGAGATGCTGGAGTCGATCGGGACCAGATCGACGGCATCTGCGGCACCGGTCTGGGACTCGGCATCATGGTGACGCACGGCGCGGGCGCCTTGTCGTTGCAGGGAGCGCTCGGGATCCCCAGTCTGTCGTGGACCATGAACGGCTGGTTGGGGTCCCATCTGGTGTACGCGGCCAACGCCGTTTACTCCGGCGCCTGCGACTACTGCCTGATCGTGCAGGCCGAGCACCGGATCTCGGCGTGGTCCAGTGCGGCCAACCAAGACCCCTACCGGGTCCGCGCCAGCCGGTTCGGAGTGCACTCGACAGTCCCGAACGTTCACTACTCCGAAGGCTGGATCCACGGCGGGGAGTCCTATGCGGCTTTCGCGAATCGCTACATGCACGACTACGGCGCGACTCGCGAGGCGTTCGGTATGTTCGCGGTGAACAACCGTCAGTGGGCCTCGCAGAACCCCGCGGCGGTCAAGCGCACGCCGTTCACGATGGATGACTACTTCAACGCGCGCATGATCCGCACGCCTCTCGGCCTGCTCGACATGGATCTCCCGGTCGACGGAGCGGAGGCAATGGTCATCACCACCAGGGAGCGTGCGAAGGACCTGAGGCCGGATCCCGTTCTCCTCCACGCCATGAGTCTCGGTCAGGCGCCGGTCGCCGAATTCTACGAGAACGGGAACTGGGGGAAGCAAGCCCCGTGGAAAGCGTTCGAACACCTGTGGGCGCGGAGCGAGATCCAGGTGGAGGACGTGGACCTGTGGTATCCGTACGACGGTTACACACCCATCGCGCTCGCCTACACCGAGGCTGCCGGCTTCGCGCCGCTGGGGGAGGGATGGCAGATGCTGCAGGACGCGTGGAACCCCGAGGAGCAGAAGCTTGCGCTCCGCGGGCGCACGCGGGTCCAGACTGGCGGCGGCAGCCTGTCCCACGGTCGTGTAGGTGGGACGAACTACTACACCGAAGCGGTGCACCAACTGCGAGGAAACGCCGGTGAGGGCCGGCAGGTGGAGGGCGCCAAGACGGCGCTGTTCGGAATCGGAAGCTTCTTCCACGACCCGACAGCCATGCTGTTCCGAGTGGACTGATTCCGCCTCGCTCGGCTTTAGCCTCGCTCGGCTCGGTCCCTGCGGGACTCCGCTTCGTCTCCTGCGGTGCCGGATGGGGCACTGACGCGTGGCCGACCCGATTCCTGGTCCCGGATGATCCTGGTCAGGCCCGTCAGGAACTCTGCGATCTCCTCCAGCTGCGGGTCCCCGACGTCGCTCAGCAGGGTGCTGACCGTCGTAGCGGTCCGTTGTGAGCGCTGGCGATGGATCCGGCGTCCCTCGGCGGTTGCGCAGATGACCACGCCTCGCTTGTCCCCTTTCGCGATCCGACGTTCGACCAACCCGTCGTGGGCGAGTGCGTCAACCGTGCGAGTTGCGGTTGCGTTGGTCGTCAGCATGGCCGTGGCCAACGCCCCGAGTCGAAGGGGGCCTTCACTGACCACCAGGAACAGGGCAAGGGACTGCGTGTTCGTGAGGCGTCGGTCCCAGGGGTCGCCGAGCTCTCCGCCGGCTCGGACCATGAGGTGCATCAGCTCTTGGAGCGACTCCGAGATGAGTTGGGTGGCGGCGGCAGCCTCGTCGCCATGGTCACTCTTCGGCACGTCTCCATTGTCGCCTACCGGCTGGCGAATGGTCGGTCATGACGCCCACGTTCAGCGGGGCGCTGCCTAGGGATCGCGCGGGGCTCGTGATGGGCTCCGTGCGGTCAGGACTGCGACCCGATGAACCCCCCGATGAAGAGCCGCTCCATCGTCTCCGCCAGTTGGCTCGGGCTGGTGTGACGCTCGTTGCGCACGAACCTCCCGTAGGCGGCGGCCTCGTAGGCGATGGAGTGCAACTGTGCGACTGTCAAGAGGTCGAGATCTTCACGTGCGATGCCGCTCGCGACGCCGTGCTGGAGAACCTTCACCACCCGATCGATGAACTGAGCCCTCATCCCGTTCCACGCCGCGGCCATGTCCGTGCCGGGCTCTGCGAGCTCGAGCCACGCTCGGATCGAGCCGAGGTGCCTCTCATAGCAAGCCAGGTATGCCAACATCTGCGCCCTGAGACTCAGGCGCCCACCGTCCAGGGGAAGGTGTGACTCACGGATGATGGCTTCCTCGACCTCCGCCTGCATGCTGCGCAGGACGTCGGCCTTGTCGACGAAGTACCGGTACGCCGACCCGGAGGCGACGCCCGCTTCCTCCGCGATGTCGTTCATCGAGGCGCCTGCCAGCCCGACTCTGTCGAAGACTCGCGCAGCCGCTTCCTGGATCGCGAGCCGCGTGCGGACGCCCTTGGGAGATCGGGGCAGCACTTTGTCGGCGGAGGGTTGCCACCTGATGAACGGGGTGAACCTGGCGGGGTCGCGGGGCGCCGCCGACGTCTCGGGCAGCCTGGCATCCTTGCGGTAGAACCCTGAGTCGAGAAGCGCCTCGACCACGTGCGCGACAGCTGCGTGCGTGCGGGGATCCAAGCCCCCGTCGTGGCTGGCTCGTGTGTAGTGGAAGAGCGTTGCTGTGACGAACGAGCTGACCTCTCGGGCCTTGCGAGCGCTCAGCTCGAGCTCCAGCTGACGAGCCAACGCCTTGGTGGCTCCATGGATCGGGTCCTTCACCGGGTTGTCCGCCGACTGCCACTTCGAACGCTCGAACAAGAGGCGGAGAGCGCCTTCGTGGTTGGCGAGAGTCGCCACCATGGCCTCGAGGGCGGCTCGACGGTTGGTCGCCCCGCCGATCGACGACGCGAGATCCGCGTCGAGGTGCTCCATGAGAACCGGGGGCAGGTCCTCCTTCCCCGGGAAGTAGCGGTACAGGGCTCCCGTGGTCATCCCAGCGTCAGCCGTGATGTCGACCAGACGTGCTCCGGTGTACCCGTGGCGTGCGAAGCGGGCTTCCGCCGCTGCGAGGATCCTCTCGGGGGTCGTCTGGGCCGTCAGGGCACGTTCACCTGTCGTCTCGACTCCAACTGTCATGGATCGCCTCTGCTGCCGCCGTAAGGATGAGTACTGCCGTAAAGATGAGTAACCGTAATCCACTTTAGTGTGCCTATGTTACAGGAACACGACCTCGAGCCCGTCGGATCACAGCCGCAACGGGGCGCTGGCGTGGTGCGACGATGGATGACTCCTGATACGCTGGCGCGAAGATAATGCGGTGCCGTGTTACGGTCGAGGGCGAATCGGGTCAGTCGCGCCGGCTGATCGCGGATGTCTCTAGCGAGGTGGAGTGATCATGGAAGCGCAAACCGCTCACGACACCGAGCGCCTCGAGCAGAGCATCGAGGGCGCGTCGATGGGGGCACTCGTCATGTCGCTCTTCCAGATCACCGGCGACGAGAAGTGGCTGAGTGACCGGTTCCGACCCCGCAAGATCCGCGGCATCAGCGCGGATCGAAGCGCCGGACTCGGCGACGTCGAGCGCGCCGAAATCAAGCGCGCTGCTCTCGAACACCTGCCGGCCTACCTGGCCGGCGCGCCGCTGGCGGTTCCTGTTCCCGATGCGGACACATTCGCCCTCATGTTGGAGTTCTACTTCGGGGAGAGCGTGTCGAGGGAGTACGCGGAGTACTTCATCCAGCAGATGGGCTGGTCGTCGAAGGACTCGCCGCTGCCCCGTCGCACCGGCCGTGACCTGAGGGTCGGCATCGTCGGTGCGGGCCCGTCGGGTCTGCTCGCAGCGAAGAAGCTCAGAGAGATGTCCATTCCGTTCACGATCTTCGAACGGCAGGGCGAGGTCGGCGGCACCTGGGCAGCGAACAGGTATCCCGGTGTGGGCGTCGACACCCCCGCGATCCTGTACTCCTTTCCCGACTTCCCGGGGAGGTGGACCACCCACTACCCGAAGCGTGCCGAGATCCGGGAGTACTTCGAGACGTTCGCGGAGGCGCACGACCTCATGAGGGACATCCGCCTCCTGACCAAGGTGGAGGAGGTCGTCTACGACGCCGAGCGGCAGGACTGGTTGCTCCGCTCGAGAGACGGTGCTGGTGTGCTCGACAGCGGGCGCTTCGACTTCATCATCAGCTGCGTCGGGTTGTTCACGGAGCCGAAGGTCCCAGACATCCCGGGACTCGACACCTTCGAAGGGGCTGCGATCCACTCCGGTGCGTGGCCCGAGGACGTCGCGATCGACGGGAAGCGGGTGGCCCTGGTGGGCACCGGGGCGAGTGCGATGCAGATCCTCCCGGCGCTCGTGGACCACGTGGCGGAGCTGACGGTATTCCAGCGCACCGCCCAGTGGATCGCCCAGGCCGACGACTACGGCGTCGACCTGCCCTCCGAGGAGCTGTGGCTGCGCACGAACGTGCCCATCTACGCCCGATGGCTGCGAGCCCGCTACCTGTACATGTTCAACGATCGTCTCTATCCGACCTTGCGGAAGGATCCGGAGTGGGGGGACCCCTCACGCTCGGTCAACGAGCGCAACCACCATCACCGGGAGTACCTCGAGCGCTACATCCTGGACCAACTCGAGGGACGCCCGGATCTCCAAGCGATCGCGATCCCCGACTATCCGCCTTACGGCAAGCGGATGCTTCTGGACAACGGCTGGTTCAGCGCCCTGAAGCGGCCCCACGTCGAGCTGGTGGCCGCCGGCGTGGAGCGGGTCAAGGAGCACAGTGTCCTGGCGACGAACGGCCGCGAGGTCGAGGTCGACGCGATCATCATGTCGACGGGATACGAATGTCAGCGCTTCATCGCGTCGATGACGGTTCGCGGCCGCGGCGGCACAGACCTGCGCGAGGCGTGGAACGACGACGATCCTCAGGCCTACCTGGGCATGTGCACGAGCGGCTTCCCGAACTTCTTCTTCATGTACGGGCCCCAGACGAACGCCAGCGGGGGCAACTTCCTGACGACCGCGGAGATGCAGATTGAGTACATCCTCAACGTGATCCGGGTGCTGCAGGCGGGTGAGATCGGCTCGATCGAACCGAACGCCGACGTCGCCTCGTCCTACAACCAGGCCATGGACGAGCTGCACGACAACATGGTCTGGACGCATCCGGGCGTCAAGTCCTACTTCCAGAATCGCGATGGCCGAGTCGTCGTCAACAATCCCTGGTCGGCCCTGCGCTACTGGCAGATGCTCCAGAGCTTCAGTCTCGAGGACTTCGTGTGCGAAACCCGCCGCGTCAGCGAGGAGTCAGGGACCGCCATCGCGTGAGCGCAAATGAGGTGCTGACCGGCGACAGTTGCCTGACGGGCGCTCAGCGAGCGGGCTCGCCGGAGATCCAGGTGGCCCGGACGGCTGCTGCGTCGAGCGCGTCGAGCATCTCTGCGAGCGGTGCGGCGCAGAGCACCAGGTCCGCGGGCGCGCCTGGTGCGACGCGGCGCGCGGGCCGCGTGAGGTCGGGGTCGCGCAGGTAGCCGGTAAGGGTGTCGGAGGCGGCAACCCGCTCGGAGGGCCCGAGCGTCCGGTCGCGAGCAGACCGCATGACCGCCCAAGGGTCGAGCGGGCCGTACGGCGCGTCGCTGCTCGCGAGGGCGTCGACCCCGGCGGCGAGCAGGCTCGCGTGGCGGTAGAGGTGCGGCAGGTCGTCGGGGTCGACCTCGCGCTCGTAGCGCTTCGCGTGTCGGGCCAGGAAGCCCGGCTGGGTCACGACGTGCAGCCCCCGCAGCGCGTCCGGGTCGGGCACGACGGAGGCGTGCTCGATACGGTCGCCGGGGAGGCGGCCGACCTCGTCGAGGGCGGCCAGGGTGAGCAGCAGCGACTCGCGAGTCACGCAGTGCACCGCGACCGCCAGCCCCTCGTGGTGACGCGCTCGGACCGCCTCGCACAGGGTGTCGAAGTCGGGCATGTCGTGGTCGTGCAGGTGCAGCTTGCGGCGCCCGAGCAGCGTCACCCGCTGCGGTACCGGCGGCGCCTCGGTCAGGTCGGGTGTGGCGTCGGTGACCCCTGTGACGCCGTACGCTGCGAGCTCGCGCCCCAGCGCGGCCAGATCGCCGGCCGGCGGCCAGGTACCGCGCAGCAGGTGGTCGAGCCGCCACAGCCGCCCCGTCGGTCGGCCGGCAGCGTCGCGCTCGACGCCCGGCAGGTCGGGGAGCGGCTCGAGTTCAGCGAGGGCGGCTGAGTTGAGCATCCACAACGCGCCGCTGCGGTGCTGCACCCGTACCGGGCGCCGGGGCTCCACCGCGTCGAGCGTCCAGCGGTCGACGGAGGCGTCGAGGCCGGTCGCCCGCACCCGGGAACCGGTGTCACTCCGGAGCGGCGCGAGGCCGGTCGAGCAGTCGACGGACGCGCGGGAGGCGGCGGTCGCCCGCAGGTGCAGGTGGTGGTCGTGGAGGCCGGGGAGCAGGGCGCCACTGTGGCCCTCGACGACCTCCTCGCCGCGGCGGGCGAGGTTCGCCCCGACCTCGGTCACGACCCCGTCGGAGACTCGTACGTCGACCTGGTGGCCCTCGACCTCGACGTCGTGGAGGATCACGGCCGGCGCAGTGGCTGGCGCACAGCGGTGCGGCCGGCGGCGGTCTCCAGCCACCAGCGCTCGCCGTCCCGGTATATCTCGTGCGGGGGCACACCGCCCGCGGCGGTCGTCCGGGCGACGTCCAGCATGCTCACCTCGACGAGACGCGGGCGACCGGAGAGCGCGGCGACCGCCGCCCAGGCCGCCCGCACCCCCGCGAGGGGGTCGGCGAGCGCGTCGCCGACGGGGAGCAGGTCGTCGCCGTCGCGGATGACGTGGCCGCCGCTGGCCGCGACGTCGTCCCCGAAGCCGATGGTCTCCGAGGCCCGACCCCGTGCGGTGATCGAGACCCACGGTGTCCCGGCCGCGACGACGTCCTCGGCCAGCAGCCCCAGCTGGGCCAGCGCTCGCGGCCGGGAGGACTCCAGCACCACGTCGGCGGCGACCGCGAGTTCACGCAGCCGCCCCACCTCGGACGGCAGGTCGAGCACGGCGTGCTCCTTGCCCCGGTCGAGCAGGTCGAAGAACCTGGGAGCGCCGCGTCGCGCCCCGTCGGGCCGGCTGCGGCTCTCGACCTTCACCACCCGCGCACCGAGCGCGACCAGGAGGTGGGCGGCGAGCGGGCCGGCCCATAGCGCGGTCAGGTCGAGCACCGTCACCGGTCGATCTGGCAGGCGCACCGGGTCGGGGGCGGACAGCGCCGGCATCGGATCAGTCACTGCCCCGCCGGGGAGACCGAGCAGGTGCAGCCGTGCCTCGGCCTCGGCCACCGGCACCGAAGCCAGCCACGCGGCGACACACACCCATGGGTCCCCGGTCGTCGTCCCCTCGACGAGCGCGGGGACGAGGTCGACGTCCTCCGGTCGCGCCAGCGATAGCGCCACGTAACCGTCGGCGCCGGGGAGCACCCGCATGGCGCCGCCGCACGACCACGGCCCGCGGCGCGACAGTCCGGCGTACGCCGCACGCTCGCCTAAGAGCCCTTCCAGCCCCGGACCGAGGCCGAGCGCGAGCAGGTGGTCGCGCACCCAGGCGGCCGGCGAGCCAGGGCCGAGCCGCGGCGGGCCCGTCGGTCGCCCGGTCAGGGCCATGGCGCCGGAGCGGGCCCAGAGCTCATGCGCGCCCATCGACCAGCCCCCACGCCAAGGCGGTATCGAGATCGAGCCGGGCGCCCGTCAGGGCCAGGCAGGCCGTGCGCCAGCGCCCGATACGGCGGGGCAGCGAGACCGTCCCGCCTGCCCCGGGGATCAACCCGAAGGCGAGCTCGGGCAGGCAGAACCACGCGCCCTCGCGTGCCAGCACCCGGTCGGCGAACGCCGGGACCTCGATTCCCGCCCCGATGCAGGCCCCGTGGAGCACCGGACGCATCCGGGCGCGGAGTCCGTGCACCGCTCGCCCGGCCGAGGCGTCGAGCCGGGTCGCATGCGCGAGCGCAGGGTCGCGGGCCGTCCCGAACTCGTCCAGGTCCCCACCCGAGCAGAACGACGGCCCGGCGCCGACCAGCCGCACCTCGCGCACCGTCGCATCGAGCCGTACGACGTCGAGGGCCGCCAAGAGCCCGTCGCGCACCGCACGGCCGAACGCATTGTGCCTCTCCGGCACGTCGAGGGTGACCGTCAGACGGTCACCGTCGCGCTCAAGGCGCACCGGCTCGGCCTTCTCCGGCACCGGCCGCGCCGGGGTGCGGTCGCGCCACGCCCTGAAGTCACCGGCACCGAGCAGCATCGAGTAGGCCAGCGACTCCACGACAAGCGCGTCCGCGACCGGCAGGTGCTCTGTTACGGCGAGCACCTCGAGCAGCACCCGCGCGGGGACGGCGGACACCTCCACCGGGCGGGGCTCGAGGTCCGCCCACGCCCGGCCGGGACCTCCGGGGGCGAAGGTGAACGCGAGCCGCTCCAGGAGCGGCGCCGCGGACTCGGGCAGCACCCGTCGGGAGACGCCGACAACAGGCCCCGTCGGCAGGTCCAACGGCGCGGCGAAGTCGACCTCGTCGAGGTCGAGCTCCGGCAGCCGCGTCAGCACCGGCCTATTATCGCGGCTCAGCGCTGGCGATCGGGATGAGCACCTCGCCGAGCTCGGCGGGCCACTCGACCATTGGCCAAGATGGCCGGTCGCGATGCAGGCCTCATCAACCTGTGGGAAGTCGGTCGTCGACGTGCCTCCCAAGCCGTGCTCGCCGATCTCCTCGACCCGGCCGGGCGCCGCGCGCCGGCGCCTGCCGCAGATCAGCGGCTGACCGATGGTTTCGGTTGCCGGATTCTTCGTGGTGGTCGAGCCCATGGCTGGTCGTGCTGCACGGCCTTAGGCTCGATCGCGTGTGGCAGGGGCGTAGCCGATGAGCCTGATCCGGGGTACGTCGTTGACCGGTTTCCCCGAGCTGGTGAGAACCTTGGGCGGCGCCGAACCCGACGAGCTGCTGCGTCGCCACGGCATCCCGAGGACGGCCGTCGGGGACTTCGACTCTTTCGTGGACTACGTCGGGTTGCTGCGTCTGCTGGAGGACGCCGCGCGCGAGACTGGCACGCCAGGTTTCGGGCGGCAGCTTGCCGACTTGCAGGGCATCGAGATCCTCGGGGTGGTGGGGGCGGCGGCTCGGACGGCCGGCACCGTACGCCACGGCGTGGCCATCATCGGCCGCTACTTGGGCGCCTACAGCCCGGCGATCCAGATCCGGCTCGACAGCGAGGCCGATCGGCCCGGCCTCACCACGTTCGAGTTCCGGATCGTGGCCGAGCGGCTGCCGCCCCATGCCCAGGGCATCGAGCTGGCCCTGGGTGTGGCGCTGCGCGTGCTGCGGCTGCTGCTGGGCTCGACGTGGTCTCCGCTGGGCGTCCGGCTACCGCACATCGCCCTCGTGCCGAGAGCGGAGTACCTCGCGTACTTCGGCACGCGAGTCACGTTCGAGGACTCCATCGCCGGCTTCACGATCCGGTCCTCGGACCTGGACCAGCGGCTTGCCCCGGACCCCACCACCCATGACGCACTGATCGCCTATCTGGAGGTGATCGTCCCGGCCGGCCGGTCCACGGTGAAGCCCGCGGTCGCGGAGCTCGTGCGCCGGCTGCTTCCGACCGGAGAGGCCCGGCTCGACCTGGTCGCCGAGCAGCTGGGCCTCCACGAGCGCACCCTTCAGCGCCGGCTCGCGGAGGAGGGCACCAGCTACGCCGAGGTTGTGGACGGCGTGCGCCGCGGCGTCTGCGAGCGGCTGCTCCGGGACACCGACATGACGCTGGGTCATCTGGCGCGGGAGCTTGGGTACGCCGAGCAGGGCGCGCTCACACGGGCCTGTCGCCGCTGGTACGGCGCCGCGCCCCTGGCCTACCGCCAGGTCCTGCGGGGCCGGGTCTCGAGCCCGTCCCCGCCGGGTGGTAGCGGCGATCAGGGGACGATGGAGGAGAGCCGGCGCTGACGCTCCTCGGCGTCGATACGTTGCACCAGGGCGAGGACCTCGCTGTCACGTTCGAGCACCGCGTCGCTGAGGATGTTGATGATCCCTCGAAAGGCAGACCCCGGCGCCCACCGCTTCGGCTCGATGATGCGAGCAGCCCGCGACTCGATGCCCTTCACCGCGGCGGCGGCCACCTGCTCGGGCTCGATGAAGGTGCCGAGCGGGCCGCGGAAGACACGCTCCTTGATGGCCGTGACGGCTTCGTTGTGCCCGCGGGTCGCGTCCGCGATGGGGGTGGCCACCCAGCCCGGATACAGCACGCCCGCCGAGGCACCCTCCGCGGCGAGCTCGAGCCGCAGCGACCGCCCCAGCATCTCCACGCCGGCCTTCGACGCGGCGTACGCGGAGTTCACCACTCCGTTGAAGAACGCGTAGACCGACGCGGTGATCAGCACGTGGCCGTGGTTCTCGATGATCTGCGGGAGGGCGGGCTTGATGGTGCGCACCACGCCGAGCAGGTCGACTTCGATCACTCGCTCGTAGGCGTCCAGATCGGCCGCGGCGAGCGTCGTCGGGGGGTTGTTGGCGATGCCGGCGTTGGCGAAGACCACGTCGACCTTGCCGAACCGCTCCACAGCGGCCGCGGTCACCGCCGTTATGTTCTCGACGTCCGTGACGTCGGCCCCACGTGCGAGGACCTGCTCTGCGGGCAGCGCGGCCGCCACCTCGTCGACGGCCTCCTGGGCGAGGTCGACCAGGGTCACCTGGGCGCCCTTCGCGACAAGGACCTCCACGGTCGCGGCTCCGATCCCGCCGGTCGCGCCGGTCACGATCACCGACTTCCCGTGCAGCGGGTAACGAGGCACGGAGGTCTCCTTCCTGAGTGGCTTTGCCTGGTCTGTGCGGGGTGGCGTCAGAAGCCAGCGAACTGCTTGATGAGTGTGCGGTGGAGGCGAGCGGGCATGCGGTTGAGGACGCCGATCAGCAGGTGGTTCTTGAGGGTGTCGACAGTCCAGTGGACGCGGCGACGATCCTCGGCGGCCCGCATGATGGTCCCCACGACGTCGGCGGGGGTGAGGTTGACACCGATGGAGTCGACGATGTCGCCGTGGGCTTGCTCCATCATCGGCGTGTCGACGAAGTTGGGCAGGATGTCGCAGACGTGGATGCCGTGGCGTTCCCACTCGATGTTCATCGCCTCGGTGAACCCGCGCACGAAGAACTTGCTGGCCGAGTAGGTGGCCTCGCTCGGAACACCGTACTCGGCGGCCCTCGAGCACATGGTGATGACGGTGGCGCGCTCGCTCTTGGACAGGTAGGGGAAGGCAGCGTGCGTGCAGTTGAGAACGCCGTTGACGTTGACCGCTACGACCAAGGCGTGCTGCGCCAGGGTCAGCTCCTCGAACTTGTCGATGAAGGCGACTCCCGCGTTGTTGAGCAGGGCGTCGAAGGCCCCGCCATGGCGACCTGCGAACTCGGCCAGCACCCGTGTGACCTGATCGGGGTCGGTGACGTCCATGCGGGCGTAGGTCTGCTCCCCGCCCATCTCCTCGCCGATCTCCACGCGCAGGCGGGCGAGCGCAGCCTCGTTGACATCGGTCGCGCACACCGACCACCCGGCTCGCGAGAAGCGGCGGGCGGCCTCGGCGCCGATGCCGGCGCCGGCTCCGGTGATGACGATGCTTCGAGCCATGGTTCCTCCAGGCAGTGTGGTTTGTCAGGCCCAGCTGTGAGCCTCAGGCGAGGTTCTTGTCCAGGAAGGCGAGCTGTTCGGCCACGAAGGACTCGAAGAGCTCACCGGTGTAGGGCTCGAAGTGCCCGGTCGCGTATGTCGAGAGGGTGACCATCGG
>Ga0068860_100000343_pt1 | contig 62899 bp, 53 predicted proteins | sample KBSSwiS32_FD_66597 | JGI IMG/M metagenome (GOLD analysis project Ga0068860, IMG submission 66597) | Switchgrass rhizosphere microbial communities from Kellogg Biological Station, Michigan, USA - KBS Switchgrass S3-2 | ecosystem: Host-associated > Plants > Roots > Rhizosphere > Soil ... | reverse complement strand
TCTCGAACCTCGACGCAAGGCTCCGGCTCGAAATGCGCGGGGAAATCCGCCGCATCTGCAAGGAATTCGGCCTCACCGCAGTCTACGTCACGCACGACCAGAAAGAGGCGCTCTCCGTGGGCGACCGCATCGCGCTCATGGAAAACGGCCGCATCCGGCAGGTTGGGACGCCACAGGAGATTTACCGTAAGCCGCATTCGCGACTGGTGGCGGATTTCATTGGCGAGACAAACATCCTCACCGGCACGATCAGCAACGCAGCAGGCGGAAAAGGCATCGTAACAACAGCAATCGGGGATTTTTCCGGAACGATTTCCAACCCTGCATGGCAGCCAAAAAACGGGGAGCAAGTGCTCGTGTCGATAAGACCTGAAAGCCTCAAACTGTTCACCGAGCCGGCGACCATCAATGCCATGAAAGGGCGCATCGGGGAATCTGTTTATCTCGGCGAGATGGCCCAGCATCATTTCATGGCGGGCGACATTGCGATGAAGATCTACGAATTGAATCCGCACTATGACGGATCGACGAAAGACATCTACGCGGCAGCCGATCCTGACGATGTGATCATTCTGCCCAGGGAGGGTTGATGAAAAACTTCTGGATCATCGCTGCCCTCGCGATCGTGTTGATCGGCCCGCTGGCGCTGCGCCCCAAAGGCGAGGACACTGCAAAAGCGGATCGCACGCTGGTAATTATTTCGCCGCACAATGAGGCGACGCGCTACGAATTTTCGCGCGCATTCGAGGCGTATTATTTTCACAAGACGGGCAAGCACGTGCACATCGACTGGCGCACACCGGGCGGGACGAGCGAGATTTCGCGCTACCTCGAGTCGCAATATTCCGCAGCGTTTCAGAATTACTGGGTAAACACGCTGCATCGCCCATGGAATGCAGTCATGCAAGGGGCATACTCAAATCCCAAGGCCCCGAAGGATGACTCGCCCGCCGGCAAGGCCCGCAAGGCGTTCCTGGACTCCGATGTCAGCAGCGGCATCGATCTCTTTTTCGGCGGGGGCAGTTTTGATTTCATATTGCAGGCGACGGCGGGACGTCTGGTTGATTCCGGCGTCATCGCGAAGCATCCTAAAATTTTCAACGACAAGGTGATCCCGAAATCCCTCAGCGGCGAACCGTACTGGGATCCCGAGGGACGCTGGATCGGGGCGTGCCTCGCCTCCTTCGGCATCTGCTACAACACCGATGTCCTGCGCCTGCTGAAAATCGACAGGCCACCAGAGCAATGGAGCGACCTCACCGATCCCCGCTATTTCGGCCAGCTCGCGCTGGCGAACCCGACGCAAAGCGGTTCGGTCGCAAAGGCGTTTGAGATGCTGATCCAACAGATGATGCTGAATGCGTTGAAATTTAAGATCATCAAGTTCGAGGCAAAGATGTTCACTGACGCGCAAGGCACGGAAAAGGATGTCTCAGAACTCTTCCTGGAGAACGTGGATACTGGTGAAAAGAAATCGTTGGCAGCCGGAAAGTTCTCAACGGATCTCAAAATCGGTGATGTTCTTTCTGAAGGAAACGCCGTTCCCCTCGGCTGGATGCGCGCCATGAACCTCATCCAGAAAATCTCCGCTAACGCCCGTTACTTCACCGATGCGGGGACGAAGGTGCCTTTCGACGTCGATTCCGGCGATGCCGCCGCCGGCATGTGCATCGATTTTTACGGGCGATACGAGAGCGAGGCCGCGCGCAAGCCGGACGGCACGTCGCGCATGCAATACATCACGCCCAAGGGCGGCTCGTCCATCGGCGTCGATCCCATCGGCATGTTCCGCGGCGCGCCAAATGCGGATGTCGCGCGGGAGTTCATCGAGTTCGTGATTTCGCTGGAAGGGCAAAAAATATGGAACTGGAAGGTCGGCACGCCCGGCGGCCCGATTAAATACGCCCTGCGCCGCCTGCCGGTGCGCCCGGAATTGTATGCCCAGGAATTCGCCACTTACCGTTCCGACCCGCAGGTGCAGCCCTACGAGCAGGCGAATGCATTCGTATATCACGCAGCCTGGACGTCGCCCTATTTCCGCTCGATCAGCTTTATCGTGCGCGCCATGTGCATCGATCCGCACGAGGAACTGCGCGCCGCATGGCAGGCGCTGATTGCCGCGCATTTCCCGCCCGAAGCAACGAAGGTTTTCTTGAACGTCTCCCAGGTCGATTACACCGCAGCCACCGGCCCGATCCGCGATACCCTGCGCTCCCCGAATAAAATCGAGGAAGTAAAACTCGCCAAGACGCTCAGCGAATCCTTCCGCGCGCAATACCGGAAGGCGGCGGAGCTGGCCCGGCAGGGTAAATAAATCGTTTTTTTTCGATTTCCTGCTATAGCGATAACCGCCCCGGAAATCTCCTCCCCTATGAAAGCAATCATGGTCATGTTTGATTCGTTGAACCGGCACATGCTGCCCTCCTACGGCTGCGACTGGGTGCAGGCGCCGAATTTTCAAAGGTTGGCGCAGCGGACCGTTCAGTTCAACCGTTCCTATGTTTGTTCCATGCCCTGCATGCCAGCGCGCAGGGATCTGCACACAGGACGGCCCAATTTCCTGCACCGGTCATGGGGCCCGTTGGAGCCATTCGATAATTCCGTACCGGAAATGCTTCGCAAGAACGGCGTGTACACGCACCTCGCGAGCGACCATTACCATTACTGGGAGGATGGCGGGGCAACTTACCACGGGCGTTATTCGACGTGGGAGTTTTTCCGCGGCCAGGAAGGCGACCCGTGGCGCGGCCAGCTGGCTGATCCGCAACTTCCTGAAAATCTCCATCCAAGACAGGCGGGAAACGACAGAAGCACCCGGCAGGATTGGATAAACCGCGCCGTGATGCCGCAGGAGAGCGACATGCCCCAGGCGCAGACGATGTCCGCAGGGCTGGATTTCATCCGGCGAAACCACACCGCGGACAACTGGTTTCTCCAGATCGAAACTTTCGACCCGCACGAACCCTACTTTTCACTGGAAAAGCACAAAAAAACATACGCGGATCATTACAAGAACTACAAAGGACGCAATTGGGACTGGCCCATGTACGCCCCGAGCACGGGACAAGCGCCGGAAGAAGTCGAGCATCTGCGTTATGAATGTGCGTCGCTGGTCGCCATGTGCGATTCGCAACTCGGCAAGATCATTGATATGATGGATGAACTCGACCTGTGGAAGGATACGATGCTCATCGTCTGGACCGACCACGGTTTCCTGCTCGGCGAGCACGAATGCCTGGGGAAAGTCTGGGCTCCGTTTTATGAGGAAGTAGCCCACACGCCGTTCTTTGTCTGGGATCCCCGCGCTCCCACGGCCGCAGGCACGCAAAGGGAGGCCCTGGTACAGCCCTCCATCGATCTCGGGCCGACCCTTCTGGATTACTTCGGATTACCGTTGGCGCCCGGGATGCTGGGGAAACCGTTGCGCGATGCCATTGCCAGCGATACCCCTGTACGCGAGGCAGGCATGTTCGGGGCGCACGGCGGCGTGGTGAATGTGACTGATGGCCGGTACGTGTACATGCGGGCAGCCGCGACGCCCGCGGAGAACCAGCCACTCTTTAACTACACCCTCATGACCACGCTGCACCAGGGAATGTACCCCGTGGAAGGTCTTCAGAATATCCAACTACACCCACCGTTTACATTTACGAAAGGCTGCTCGTTGATGCAGATACCTGTCCGCACTGTATTCCGGCATCCGGATACGCAAAGAAACATGCTGTTCGACGTGCTTGAGGATCCCAAGCAGGAGCATCCGCTGGATAATCCGGAAATCGAATCACGGATGAGCGGGCTTCTGTGGCAGCTCATGAAAGAGTGCGACGCGCCCGTGGAACAATATCAGAGGATCGGGTTCGAAATGCCTGAAAAGTGACATCTTTCCGGCTTCAGGCGGCAGGATTTTAGTTCTTCTCTAAAATTCCTCTTGTCATTCCGGCCCTTCCGTGGCACATTTTCCGACTCTTTTTCCAGAAAGTTATTTATGCAATACGCAATTATTAAAACAGGCGGCAAACAATATAAAGTCGCCACAGGTGATGTGATCGAAGTGGAGAAGCTCGATGTCGAAGAGGGCAAGGAAACCACGATCTCAGACGTGCTCTTTTTCTCCGATGGCAAGGCCAGCAAATCAGGTGCAACCGCCCTGAAAGGCGCTTCCGTGGTCGCTGAAGTCGTGGCCCAGAAGAAAGACAAAAAAGTGATCGCTTACAAGTTCCGCCGCCGCAAAGGCTACCACCGCACGGTCGGCCATCGCCGCAAGCTGACAAAACTCAAGATCACGAGCATCACGGCTTAATCCTCACTCTCAACCCAATACTCTTCACTTTCTATGGCACATAAAAAAGGTCAAGGCAGCGTCAAGAACGGTCGCGATAGCGTCAGCAAGCGTCTCGGCGTCAAAAAATTCGGCAGCCAGTCGGTCGTCGCCGGCAACATCATTATCCGCCAGCGCGGCACGAAGTTCCTGCCCGGCAAGAACGTCGGCCTCGGAACCGATTACACTATTTTCGCATTGATTGACGGCAAGGTCCGTTTCGACCGCGAAGGCCGTCGCGTAAATGTTGATCCTCTCGAAGCAGGAAACAACTAAGACAACACCAACCATTAAATTTACGAAAAGCGCTTCGATGATGAATTGAAGCGCTTTTTTGTTGCCCGCAACCCATGTTCAACATCGTCCTCGTGGAACAAGAGATCCCGCCAAACACGGGAAACATCGGGCGCCTGTGCCTGGCCACGGATGCGCATCTGCACCTGGTCAAGCCGCTCGGGTTCGATATCGACGACCGCACGCTTCTCCGTGCAGGTCTCGATTACTGGCACCAGATCAAGGTGACGACGTGGGACTCGCTGGACGTGCTCTTTGCATCGCAACCCGCCGACGCGCGCAATTTTTTCCTCACCACAAAATGCGAGCGTCCCTATTACGACGAGGAATTCCGCGAGGGAGACTATCTGGTTTTCGGCCGTGAAACCAAAGGCCTGCCCGAGCCGCTGCTTGCCGCACATCCCGAGGGTCTGCTCACGATTCCGATGACGAATAAAACCCGCAGTCTGAATCTCGCCACCGCCGTGGGCATCGTGCTTTTCGAGGCGATGCGCCAGGTGCGCGTGAAGGTTTAAGCAAATGATTGAAAGCACCTTTTGCCATCCGCGATAATTTCTGTTTAATGCAAACCCTAACAATGATGACACCCGCCACTCCCCATCTCATCGCACGCGGTCTCAAGCGTTCATTCCGCCTGGGCTCCAGCACCATCGAGGTGCTGCGCGGGATCGATATCGACATCCACCGGGGTGAGGCTGTTTTCCTTGTGGGCGCATCGGGCGCGGGGAAGACGACGCTGCTTTACACGCTTGCGGGGCTGGAACGCCCGGAGTCCGGCACGGTGGAGCTGGAGGGCTCGCATCTATATACCGGCAGCGAGCGGTCGCTGGCGAAACTCCGGAACGAGCGCGTCGGATTTGTATTCCAAGGCTATTTCCTCCTGCCGGAACTGACCGCGCTGGAAAACGTGACGCTTCCATCCATGATCGGTGGCAAGGTGAACAAGGAAGCCGCCGCCAATGCGTTGGAACACGTCGGCCTCGCCCACCGCATGCATCACCTCCCCTCGGAACTTTCCGGCGGCGAGCAGCAGCGCGTCGCCATTGCGCGGGCGGTGATCAACGATCCCTCGATCATTTTTGCGGATGAACCGACCGGCAATCTCGACTCAAAAACGGGCGACGGAATCATGGATTTGCTGCTTGCACTGGCACGGGAAAAAAAGAAAACATTAGTCGTGGTCACGCATGACGCTGCGCTGGCGGGCCGCGGGGATCGCCGGCTTGAAATCCAGGACGGACGGTTGAAGGTATGAAAGCGACTGCAACGCAATTTTTGAAATGAAAATCTATATCGACGGCACATTTTATCCAGACGCGGAAGCGAAGGTTTCCGTGTTTGATCACGGTTTGCTCTATGGGGACGGCGTGTTCGAGGGCATCCGTTTCTACAACGACCGCGTCTTCAAACTGCCCGAGCACATCGACCGCCTCTACGATTCCGCGCAGGCCATCTGCCTGAAAATCCCGATGAGCAAGGCCGAGATGACCGAGGCATTGCTGGAATCCGTGCGGCAGAACGGACTGCACGACGGCTACATCCGCCTCATCGTCACGCGCGGCGTGGGCAATCTCGGACTCAGCCCGGACCGTTGCAAAACACCAACGGTTATCATCATCGCGGCAAGCATCGCGCTTTATCCCGAGGAATTTTACAACAAGGGTCTTGAGGTGATCACCTGCGGAACACGCCGGATGTCCCCCGCTGCGCTCAGCCCGTCGATCAAGTCGTTGAACTACCTCAACAACATCATGGCGAAAATCGAGGCGAACCAGGCCGGCGCGGGCGAGGGCCTGATGCTGAACGAGCAGGGCTACGTCGCGGAATGCACGGGCGACAATATCTTTGTGATCAAGAATGGTGAAATCTTCACCCCGCCGATCAGCGCGGGCGGATTGCGTGGCATCACGCGCGCAGTGATCTTCGACATCGCAGCGTCGCTTGGCATCAAGATCAGCGAGCCGAATTTAACCCGCTACGACATCTACGTGGCCGACGAGTGTTTCCTCACAGGCACGGCGGCAGAGGTCATCGCGGTGGTGAAGCTGGACAGCCGCGAAATTGGCACAGGAAAACCGGGACTGCTCACCGCAAAGTTTCTCGAGAAGTTTCACGAGTTGACACGGGCATCGGGGACGCCCATTTATAAATAAGAACGAAAGCCAGTTGCACACGATAGTCTGCAATTTTATAGTGGTCTAAACAACATGGTCTGCGATGTTTGCAAAACAAATCAAGCGACAGTCTTCCTGACACAGATTGTCGACGGAAAAATGCAGAAGGTGAACCTCTGTGAAACCTGCTCCAAGGAGAAAGGCGTCACCGATCCCACGGGGTTCGCCCTGGCCGACCTATTGCTTGGACTCGGCGCGGCCCAGGAGATCGAAAAGAGCGGCACCCTGCAAAAATGCCCCGCGTGCGGTTTCAGCCAGGCCGATTTCAAGAAGACCGGCCGCCTCGGTTGCCCGCTCTGCTATGATACGTTTTCCGAGGGCTTGAATTCCCTGCTCAAGGCGATGCACAAGGGCACCACCCATGCCGGCAAAATCCCCGCGCGGCTCATGGAAAGCCTGCAATACGACGCCGAGATGAAAACGCTCCAGGGCGAACTTCAAAAAGCCGTGGTCGAGGAGAATTACGAATCCGCTGCCGAACTCCGCGACCGGATCAAACACCTTGAAAAGAAATCGGAGACAAACCCTTGAAACTATCCAACGCCTTTTTTAACTCCGGCGAATGGCTCAAGGGCGACGGACCGCATCACCAGATCGTCATCAGCAGCCGCGTGCGGCTGGCGCGCAACCTGAAAAACCGCTCCTTCCCCGGCTGGGCGAAGAAAGCGGAGCGGCTCCAGATTCTTGAGGAGATCAAGCCCCGCGTCGAGGCGCTGCCTGACATGCAGGATGCGTTTTCGGAATATTTGCAGGATCTCTCGGCCCTGGAAAAACAGGTGCTGGTGGAACGGCATCTTATCAGCCGCGAGCACGCGGCGAAGAGTATCGGCAGCGCCGTGATCATGAACCGCAAGCAGACGCTCAGCATCATGATCAACGAGGAGGATCATCTGCGCATGCAGGCGATCCGCTCCGGCCTCCAACTCAAGAACGTTTTCAAGATGATCGACAAGGTGGACAGCGCGCTTGAGTCGAAGCTCGATTTCGCCTTCCACCCGAAGCTCGGCTACCTCACCGCCTGCCCCAGCAATGTCGGCACCGGCATGCGCGCCTCGGCCATGGTGCATCTTCCCGCCCTCGTCCTCAGCGAGCAGATCAACCAGATCGTCCAGGCCGTGAACAAGATCGGTCTCGCCGTGCGCGGCCTCTACGGTGAGGGCACCGAGGCGATGGGCAATCTTTTCCAGGTTTCGAACCAGATCACGCTCGGCGAACGCGAGGATGAAATGATCAGCCGACTGAACAAGGTGATCGAGCAGGTCATCGAGCACGAGCAGAACGCCCGCAAGATGCTCCTGAACAAGCGCCCCGCCACCCTGCTCGACCAGATCGGGCGCGGCTACGGCATCCTCACCCACGCCTATTCCATGACCTCAAAGGAGGCGCTGAATCTTCTTTCCTTCATGAAGCTCGGGATCGACCTTGAGCTTTTCCCTAATGATTGCCAGGTGGCGATCGATGAGCTTTTCATGGAAACGCAGCCCGCACACCTTCAGAAAGGCACCCAGCAGAAGCTGGCGGCCGAGGAGCGGGATTCCCTGCGCGCAGAGATTATACGTGAAAAGTTGAAATCATTCCCTAAACCTGATATTACTAAGGTTGAAGGAGCAGGTGGCAGTACTGCAGATCAAAAAAATGATGAATAATTTTACTCCAAGAGCACAACAGGTCCTGGCGCTTGCCCGTAAGGAGGCCGACCGGTTCAACCACAATTATGTCGGCACGGAGCATTTGCTTCTCGGCCTGATCAAGCTGGGTCAGGGCGTGGCTGTCAATGTTCTCCAGAAGATGGGCCTCGATCTCGAGACCGTCCGCATGGAAGTCGAGAAACAGGTTGGCTCCGGCCCTGAGACGAAGATGGTCGGGAACATCCCCTACACCCCGCGTGTCAAAAAGGTGCTTGCGCTCGCAGGCAAAGAAGCGAAATCGCTGAACCACTCCTATGTGGGCACGGAACACATTCTCCTCGGCCTTCTCCGCGAAGGCGAAGGTGTGGCTGCCCGCGTGCTGAAAAATCTCGAAGTTGATATCGAGCGCACCCGCAACGAGATCCTCAAGGAACTCGACCCGAATTTCACCCCGCCTGAAGCAGAGCAGGAGCAGCAGTCCTCGCAGGAACAGGGTGGCAAACAGAAGGATGTTAAGACACCCGCCTTGCGCGCATTCGGACGCGACCTCACCGAGCTTGCCCGCAAAGGCGAACTCGACCCGGTCATCGGCCGTAAGAATGAAATCGAGCGCGTGGTGCAGATCCTCTGCCGACGCACGAAAAACAATCCTGTCCTCCTCGGCGAAGCCGGCGTGGGCAAGACGGCAATCGTGGAAGGTCTCGCGGAAGAGATCGCCTCGGGCAATGTGCCTGAGTTGCTCCGCGACAAGAAAGTGATCACGCTTGACCTCGCCCTCATGGTGGCCGGCACGAAGTATCGCGGCCAGTTTGAAGAGCGCATCAAAGCTGTAATGGACGAGATCCGTCGTTCACGGAATGTGATTCTTTTCATTGATGAATTGCACACGATCGTAGGAGCCGGAAGCGCGGAAGGCGCTATGGATGCCTCGAACATCATCAAGCCCGCCCTGAGCCGCGGCGAGTTGCAGTGCGTCGGCGCGACCACGCTCAACGAGTATCGCAAATACATCGAGAAGGACGCAGCGCTCGAACGCCGTTTCCAGAGCGTGAAGGTGGAGCAGCCCACCCCCGAGGAAGCTGTGCAGATTTTGAAAGGCCTGAAGCCGAAGTACGAGGCCCACCATAAAGCAAAGTTCACCGACGAGGCCCTGGAGGCCGCCGTAAAACTTTCGGAGCGTTACCTCACGGGCCGCTTCCTGCCGGACAAGGCCATCGACGTGATGGACGAGGCCGGTTCCCGCGCGCGTATCAGCACCATGACCCGCCCGCCGGATGTGAAACTCATCGAGAAGGAGATCGAGGACATCCGCACCGAGAAGGAAGGCGCGATCAAAGCGCAGGATTTTGAGAAAGCCGCCGCCCTCCGCGACACGGAGAAACAGGCGAAGGACAAGCTCGAAAAAATCCTTACCGAATGGCGTGAACAGCGCGAGGAAAAGGAAGTGGTAGTAACCGACGAGGACATGATGCACATCGTGTCCAAGTGGACCGGCGTGCCGCTCAACCGCATGGAGCAGAAGGAAACCCAGAAGCTCCTCGCGATGGAAAACGAACTCCGGGGGAAGGTCATCGGCCAGGACGAGGCGGTCATTGCGATCAGCAAGGCGCTGCGCCGTTCCCGCGCTGATTTGAAAGATCCCCGCCGCCCGATCGGTTCGTTCATTTTCCTCGGTCCCACGGGCGTTGGCAAAACATTCCTGGCGCAGACGCTTGCCGAGTTCATGTTCGGCGACCGCGATGCGCTCATCCAGATCGACATGTCGGAATACATGGAGAAGTTCACCGCATCCCGCCTCATCGGCTCGCCTCCGGGCTACGTCGGTTACGAGGAGGGCGGCCAGCTTTCCGAGGCGGTCCGCCGCCGTCCATATTCCGTGGTGCTGTTCGACGAAATCGAAAAAGCCCACCCCGACGTGATGCACCTGCTGCTCCAGATTCTGGAGGAAGGCAAGGTCACGGATTCGCTCGGTCGCAAGATCGATTTCCGGAACACGATCATCATCATGACCTCGAACATCGGCGCCGAGCTGATCAAGAAGAGCAGTGTGATGGGATTCGGCGCGTCCCGCGTGGACGAGCAGAATTACGACGTGATGAAGGAGAAGATCCTCGAAGAAGCCAAGCGCGTGCTCAAGCCCGAGTTTGTGAACCGCCTGGACGACCTCATCGTCTTCCACTCGCTCACGAAGCCCGATCTCATCCGCATCGTCGATCTCGAGGTTGCGAAGGTCAAGAACCGCATCAAGGCGAAGGAAATCACGATCACGCTCGACGAGAAGGCTCACGAGTTCCTCATCGACAAGGGATACGATCCCGCGTATGGCGCGCGTCCGATGCGCCGTGCCGTGGAGCGTTACCTCGAGGACCCGCTTGCCGAGGAACTCCTGCGCGGAAACATCAAGGCCGGCGACGTCGTCAATGTGACGGTGGAAAACGGCAAATTGACCTTCCACGCGCCCACGGAACCCGCCGCCGCCAGCGCAAGCTAGTCGGTTCCGGCATGGAATCCACTCCCTCGTCCAGCGTGCAACCGCCGGTGGATCTGCATGCGCTTCGCCGCGAGTACATTTCCCGCGGCCTGAATCGTGAGGATCTGGACACCAATCCGTTTCTGCAGTTCTCGCAGTGGCTGGAGCAGGCGGTTTCCGTCGGGATTCCCGAGCCGAATGCAATGACCCTTGCCACCGTCGCGCCCGATGGCGGCCCGGCACAGCGCGTGGTCCTGCTGAAGACTTACGACGAGCGTGGATTCGTCTTTTTCACCAATTACGACAGCGCTAAAAGTTCGCATATAGCGGCGAACAATCGCATCGCAGTCCATTTTTTCTGGGAGCAGCTCTCCCGGCAGATCGCAATCCGGGGCCGTGCGGAGAAGGTTTCGACCGCGGAATCGGCGGCATATTTTCTCCGGCGTCCACGAGGCAGCCAGATCGGGGCATGGGTGTCCCCACAGAGCCAGATCATCACCTCCCGCAAGCTGCTGGAAGACAGGCTCGCTGATGCCCTGAGAAAATTCGGCAAAGGGGAGATTCCCCTTCCTTCATTCTGGGGCGGCTTCCGGATCGTGCCGGATGTTTTCGAATTCTGGCAGGGTGGCGGCGACCGCCTCCACGACCGCTTTTTCTACTCGAGGGAGGCAGTCGGCCAATTGTGGAAGATCGACCGGCTTGCTCCGTAAACCCGCACCCGCGTTTCGCCACGCTATCCCATCACTGCATTCGCGACCGCGCGGCCCGCCCAATGGTTCCACCCACGCAACACCAGGCGGGCGTTCGGGTGGCCGTTCCCTGCCTCGACCTGGTCGTCCCCGGCGTGCATCTGTGCGAGCACCGTCTTTCGGATTTTGCTGGAACGGTTCGGCATCGAGCCGTGAAGCGTGAAATAGTGGAAATACACGACGTCGCCCGGCTCCGCCTCAAGCACAGTCGCCTCTTCGAGTGGATATTTGTCCAGTGTTTCCGAAGCCTGCATGCCGCCGGTCCCGGCAAGACGCCCAAGCTTGTGCGAACCGGGATAAACGCGCAAACACCCCATCTCGTCGGTCGCCGCGGAGACATGGATGATACCGGCCATCATTGTGTCCTTTTCGGTCGGGAAATAAGTCCAGTCCTGGTGCATCGGAAACGGGGCGCCCTTCTCCGAGGGCTTTTGGAAGAGCTTGCTGTGATGCAAAATGATGTCGGGCCCAAGGATTGCGGATGCCGCGTCGAGAAATTTCTGCTGCTGCATGGCCCGCAACCACCGCTCGGAGTAAATCTGCACATTGTGCGTATGGACGATCGCCGTTTCCCCCACATTCAGTTTTTCCACCTGTGCTCCTTTCCAACCGGCGTTGCCGTCCTCGCCTGTTTTCTTTAGTTGCGCGACGATTTTATCGAAGTCCGTTTCAAGGTCGCGGATCTCCGAGGGGGAATAAACGCCTTTGGCCACATAGTAACCGTTTTCGTTGAAGAAATCTTTGATGGAGGTATTCATATATTTGTTTTTTAGTTGTGGAAAAAGTCAGTCCTGTGCCGCCTCACTGAGGATAAGCTCGTCATCGACGCGGCTGCCTTCATTTTGAGGGATCGGCGGGGTGTAAAAATACGCGGGATCGTTGCGCTGGCGGCGCAGGATGGGAACCATTTCACGCCAGGTGGCCCAGAGGCCGTGCGGAGCCGGCGGAAGGTCGTGTTCGATGGCTTTGCGCAATCGGGGCAGGTTGTAGAAAGGAACGGCGGGGAACATGTGGTGTTCGACGTGGTATTGCATGTTCCAGTAAAAAAATGCGGGAAGCCAGCCGCAGGTGTAAGTGCGGCAGCAAAGGCGGAAATCCGGTGTATCGGGGCAAAGGCCGGCATGCTGCGGCGCGCCGGTGAGGATGCCGAGCCATGGAGCGTAGAAGCTGCCGAAATTCACGATCACGATGAGAAACCAATTGCCGGTGGCAATGAAGAGAGCAGCAAGCGCGAGATGACCGATTAAAAGAATACGGGCCCAGTTGCGGATTTCGTTCCGCGTTTTTGTGTCGGCGACGCGCTGGAGCCAATCGGCCTTGAAGAAACCGTCGCGGCTGAAGTTGCCGCCCGCCGCAGCCATCCAGAAACTGAAAACTTTCCAGATCCACTCCGGGCTGAAAGTAAAGGCCGTGACGATGAATTTGATCCCGTGCATGTCGAGGCCCGTGGGCAGGACCACCTCGCCGTCGAGATCGTGATGGGTGGTGGCTTGATGATGGCGGATGTGGCTGGCGCGGTAGCCGATAGGATCGAACCAACCGAGGAAAGCGTAGACCCGGAGGAAAAACGTATTCCAGAACTGGTTCGTAAAAGGAGTCTTATGGCTGAGCTCGTGGCAGGCCGTGCCACCAAGGAAGGTTCCGTTTGTTCCATGTGCGAAGAGGGCAAGCAGAAGGAGTGGGAGAGCAGTGGACCAGTTGGTGACATTCAAGTGAAGCCATGCGAGATAGGCAAGTGTGCCGGTGACGGCAAAAAGTGCCAGTTGGCCCACAGCCTGAATGAAGGCGCGGGCGTCGTTCTTGCGCATCAGGCTGCTCATGACGATCTTGTCGATTTTGCATCGGTACCAATTGATTTTTATTTGCTCGTTCATGGCTTGAATGCATCCACGATGCCCTACGGAGGGCGTTAAATCCACCGCACGCGCTAGTAGGAAGAAAATGTTCTCTGGTAGAAATTCCAGACTTTTATCGGATTTTTGCGTCTTATTAGAAAGCCTGGTGCCCGATTGCTACCGTCGCGCTATTTTCTGCCGATGCCCGCCTCGCGGAATTGAGACGGGCTCACGCCACAAATGCGGCGGAATTGCTTGTTGAAATACTGTTGGTCGGAGATTCCGCATTCCCAGCCTATGGCCTTTATGGGCAGGTCGGTGGAGAGCAGAAGATTGCGCGCCATCTCGATACGCCGGGAGAGCAGGTAACGCTGCAGTGTCATTCCGAAGCGCTGGCGGAACTGCGATGCGAGATAATCCTGGCTGACTCCGAGGTCACGCGCCAGTTCCGCCGCCGTGATCCGTTCCCGCAAACGCTGCTCAATGATCTTTTGCAACTTCATGATTGCACTCTCCACACGGCCTTTCACACGCGATTTCCGCGTCCGCGAGAAAATCATCAGCCAGCATAGCAAATCGGATAGCGCAGCCGATGCCGCCTCCGCGAAAAGATCGCGCGAACGATGATTCATATCCGCCTGCCGCTGGAGGTGCGCGATACGCTCCATCCGCTCCGACACATACGTGGAAGCCGCCCCTGTCTGCACATGAAGGGGGAGCAAAAATTTCGCAGTTCCCCGTGGCGCATCAAAATGTACGCACCAATGAAAGCCATCCCCAGCGAGTTCATATCGCGAAACCGCGCGGGAGGGTGTGACCGTGACATCCCCTGCCCTGACGTTGAACCTGCGCCGGCCGATGACGACGGTGCACGGATAATCATGCTGATGTACTGCAATCGTTCCATGCTGGTAAACACGATCGCCAAACTCCGTTTTCATAGGGAACCGTCCCGAGACACGAATCCGCAATGCCTTTACTGAAGCGAGACTCGTAGCGTCTCTCTTCTCTGTTCTCCCATCTGAACCGTTCTTGTTTCTGGCCGTCATGAACAAAAATGTTGAGCCCTGCTTAGCCACTCTTCTTTTGCGCCTGCTCAAATTGCGCCCGCCAGTATTCGAGCCGCTCCTTCACCCGCTTCTCATGGCCGAGTTCAGTCGGCTCGTAATAACGTCGGCCTTCGGGCAGATACGCCTGCGGGACGTATCCCCCCTCGTAATCGTGGCTGTATTTGTAGCCCTCGTGGCCGAGTTTCTTCGCGCTTTTGTAATGCGTGTCGCGCAGATGTTTCGGCACGGCGAGTGTGACGCCCTGCTTCACCTCGCCCATTGCCTTGCCAATTGCCATGGTGGCGCTGTTGCTTTTCGGAGCGGTGGCGATGTAGATCGCGGCATGCGCCAGTGGCAATTGAGCCTCGGGCATCCCGACAAACTCCACCGCCTGCTGCGCTGCTACCGCAACAACGAGCGCCTGAGGATCAGCCATGCCGACGTCCTCGCTCGCGCAAATGACGATACGCCGCGCTATGAACCGGATGTCCTCCCCCGCGTAGAGCATCTTAGCCAGCCAGTAAATCGCCGCGTCGGGATCGCTGCCGCGCATCGATTTGATGAATGCGCTGATCGTGTCGTAATGCTGGTCCTCGTCCCCGTCATAAACCACCGCCTTCTTCTGGATGCTTTCCTCGGCGACCTTCAGGTCAAAATGGATGACGCCTTTTTTGTCGGGATGCGTGGTGAGCACTCCGATTTCCAGCGCGTTCAACGCCTTGCGCGCATCGCCATCACCGGTAATTGCCAGGTGCTTCAGCGCCTCATCCGTAATCTTTACCTTGTACTTTCCGAGGCCATTTTCCGTATCTGCAAGAGCGCGCTTCATCACGCCGATGAGATTCTCAGGCGTGATCGGCTCGAGTTGGAAAACTTGTGAACGCGAGACCAGCGGGCTGTTGATATAAAAAAACGGGTTGTGCGTGGTCGCACCGATGAGCCGCACCACACCACTCTCGACATCCGGCAGCAGCACATCCTGCTGCGCCTTGTTGAAACGGTGGATTTCGTCGATGAACAGGATCGTTTTCGTCCCGCTTGTTTGCAGCCGGTTCGACGCCGTGGCGATCACCCGGCGCATATCCGCGACGCTTGACTCAACGCCACTCAGTCGCTCGAACTTGGACGCCGTCGCATTGGCGATGATCTGTGCAAGCGTCGTCTTGCCCGTGCCCGGCGGGCCGAACAGGATGATGGACGAAATGCGGTCCGCCTCGATCGCGCGCCGCAACAGTTTCCCCGGCCCGATGATGTGCTCCTGCCCTGCATATTCATCCAACGTGCGCGGTCGCATCCTCGTCGAAAGCGGTGAGTTTGCCGCCAACGCCTGGGATTTTGCGGGGGATTCTCCAAAAAGGTCTGCCATGCGGGTAAAATAACCGATTACGCAAACGATGCACCGATTAAACAGAGATTCGTTTTACATTTTTTTGCGGGTGCCATATCTTCTTACAGGAAGGTTATTTACCAATGAAAGACAACGTCCAGACTCTTCTTGTTCCCATCGATTTTTCAGACGTCACCGGCAGGGTGCTCGAAACGACCGAAACACTCGCCAGGGCGTTTAAAAGCCGCGTGGTGCTTTTGCACATCGTCGAGCCAGAGCCCGATTTCGTAGGTTTTGAGCCGGGCCCCGTAAGCGTCAGGAGCTCCGTGGCAAAGGAATTCCACCAGGAGCACAAACACCTGGAGGATGCAAAGCAGCGGCTCACAGGCGCAGGTATCGCCGTGGTGGCGCTCCAGATCCAAGGAGCCACGGTGGAAAAGATCCTGCACGAAAGTACCCAGCAAAAGGCCGATATGATCGTGCTCGGTTCGCATGGTCACGGTGCATTGCATAAATTACTCACAGGAAGCGTGGCTGCGGGAGTTTTGAAGGAAGCCGCCTGCCCCGTCGTCATCGTGCCAAGCGCGAAAAAGGCATAAAAAACATCCCTCCCCCGGGTAAAGCGCAACCTCGTACTACTCCGGAATTCTCCGCGCAACCGCAAATCCTCCGGCAGCGCAGCATACTCATTGCGGCACAAGCCGGCCGCATTGCCGAAAACAGGCGGCGGCATTTTTTTGACAGATTAAAAATATTTCTTGCATAATCCTACTAAATCAATAGACATTATATTCATCTACTGTTTTAGTAGTGTTATACAACAACAACCAAACAAGGAAAAAAATGAAGAAATTCAAACTACTCGCATTCGCCTCGGCGCTGGCGCTGGGCGCGAATGTGGCGAGCGCGCAGGACTCGGCGCTACTCGATCTGCTGGTGAAAAAGAAAGTCATCACGGACCAGGAAGCCGAGAGCACCCGCGCGGAACTCGCAAAGGAATACGCCTCCACTTCGGCAGGCAAGATCAACATCTCCACCCCGGTGCAGCAGATCCGCCTCTACGGTGACGGTCGCCTCCGCTACGACGCCCGCGAAGGCAACAAGCTCAACACGGCCCCCGGGGCAAGCGACACAGCAAGCGCGAACCGCTTTCTCTACCGCCTGCGGCTTGGTGCCGACGTCAAATTGACGGACGAATGGGGTCTCGGTGTCCGCTTGGAAACCGGAAACGGCTCGCGTTCCACCAACGTGACGGCCGGCAGCAGCGCCGCCACCGCCCCGTTTGGAAAGGCGGGCACAACCACCTCCAGCGTGGTCTCCGGGTTCACCGTCACGAAGAACAAGGCGGGCGTTGTCACAGGCGTAACGCCAACGACAACCACGGCAGTCACGAAAGTGGACTATGGCAGCACGCTCTTCGTGGGCCAACTCTACCTGAAATACAAGCCGTTTTCATGGCTGACAGTCGAGGGAGGCAAGATTCCGAATCCGTTTGTCACCACGCCGCTGGTGTGGGATGCGGACATCAATCCGGAAGGCTTCGCCGAGCAGTTCAAATATACGATCGGGCCATTTGGCGGTGCATCGCCGGTTGCGGCAAGCAACGACCCGAAGGACAGCAAGACAGTCATCACCAAGGACACGCCAGACGGCTTGACGGTGGACCTTTTTGCAAACTTCGGCCAGTTCGTCTATGACACCGCTTCACCACAGAACCAGTTCTCGTCATCCACAGCGGTTGGCAAGAATGACACCTGGCTGTTCGGCTCGCAGATCGGCGCACGGGCAAACTTCACCAAGAATGTTTACCTCCAGATCGCGCCCACGATCTATAACTACAGCGGCCACAAGAACAACGACTTCAACACGATTTACAACGGCGATCCGGGCGGCAACCAGATCGGCATCGACGACCTTACAGTCGTGGAAATCCCGGTTGAATTTGGATGGAAGTCATGGGGTATCCCATTCACCATCTTCGGTGATTTCACGGACAACCTCCAGGGCGCCGAGCGCGCGAAGCTCGCCGGCCACCCTGCACAGACCCACAGCACCGCCTGGGAGGCAGGCCTCAGGATCAACCAGATCAAGAAAAAGGGTGATTGGTCCCTCGCCGCTTACTACCAGTACAGTGGAGCATACGCTCTGGACCCGAACCTGGTGGACAACGACATCTTCGACGGTCACCTGAATATGAAAGGCATCGTGTTCCAGGGATCCTACGCCCTTACGGATGCTGTCAACGTGGCAGTCGAATACAATTACGGCCAGATCATCGACACGAAACTCGGCACCGGTGGAGCGATAGGCACATTGAACGGTGCAACCTCCAATCCCGCCCTGCGTAACTACAACCTCCTGCAGGTTGACCTCAATATAAAGTTCTAACCCTTGTCTGCTGCGGCCCGGGCGCGCCATCAGCGTCCCGGGCCGTTTCACCAAAATCACTCCCGTAACAAAATACTCCTCCCGCTGCACCCCAGCCTTGTTAATATTCTGGCGGCAGGGTTTCTTTTAACCGTGCCAGATTCCAGCATGGTTGTGAAAGAAAGTGTATCTTCAGGAGTGGAAACGCGTCGCTCAATCAAAGAGCTTCTGCTTCCCCTTTTAGTGCAGGTCGGCACATCCGGCTTCCTGCGCGGGGATTCGATGGGCTTCTGGCGTCTCGGCGAGGAGCGTTACTGGCTGCCGCGATTTGTCTTCCAGCGCACGCAAATGGAAAAGCCGCGCATCAAGGTGGCCATTTTCGCCGGCCTGCACGGCGACGAACCTCCGGCGATCCTCGGCCTCATCGACTTTGTAAAACAGCTCGATGAAAACCCGATGCTGGGCCGCGAATACCAGCTCTGGATCTACCCGCTCTGCAACCCCACCGGCTATATCGATGGCACCCGCCACTCCCGCTCGGGCAAGGATTTGAACCGCGAGTTCTGGAAGTCTTCCCCTGAGCCTGAAGTCGGGCTGCTCGAAGAAGAAATCCGCCGCCAGAATTTCGATGGCATCATCTCCCTGCACACGGACGATACCAGCCATGGCGTGTATGGATTCGTGCGTGGCGCAACGCTCACAAAACATCTTCTCCAGCCCGCGCTAGCCGCCGCTGAAACCGCCCTGCCAGTGAACAAGGAAAGCCACATCGACGGATTTCACGCCGTGGACGGGATCATTCATACCGCCTACGACGGCATCCTTTCCGCGCCTCCCGGCACTCACCCGGCCCCGTTTGAGATCATCCTGGAAACACCGCAACTCGCACCTCTGGATTTGCAAAGAAAGGCCTTCGTGCTCGGACTGGAGTCGATACTTTCCGAATACCGGCAGATGATATCGTTTGCCGCAAATATATAGACCATCGCAGTTTAACGGGGCTCCATGTACAAAAGCTTTCCATCCGGCGAAGCAGAGACCTGCCGGAAGTGGTCCCTGACCGCGCCGGTGAGTTCCAATCTCGCCAGCGTCGCTTCATCCACAAAAAGGTGGCGCGGTGGATTCCGCATTAACGCAGCGCGGATTTTTTCCACGTCCTCCAGGAAAAAAATCTCACTCAAGCCGGGCGCGTCCATGGAAGACCGGAATCCGGTTTCAACAAAATAAACGGCCTGATAGTCAGCGAGGATCACGCATTCCGAATCCTTGCCGGCATGGGTGCGGATGAATGCAACACGTTCTTCCATGGCATCAGTCTGCCCCACAGGGGATCCCGCCATTGCGGCGGGCCACTGCTTCGAACCGAAACTCCAGATATTTGCCGCGGTCGCGGGGAACATCATCACCGCCATGACGCCCAGGTATCCGGCAGGAAGGGCGAGCCAGCACATCCCGCGTGGAAATATCCCTGCGCGGATGGCGCGCAGCAGACGATCCACCAGCATGAATCCCAGCAGGATCGCGGGCCACGCAGCATTCATCAGGTTGAAATCGACCGAGCGTCCCTGGTAGTAGGTGAAGAGGCCGATGCCCAGAACGCTCAGAAAAACCGACAGCCGCGCGAACGTGTTGCGATTCCCATCGAGAAACGCCCTCATTCCGATCCCAAGCCCGGCAAGGTAAACAGCCGCCACCACCCACCACGGATGCTGCGGTGCGAGGGGCATCGGCGTCATGGCGAAACCATACTGGTAAAAAAGCCTTTGGTAATCCGAGGTCTGGTGGAACGGAGACTTCCAATCCGACTGGATTTGCAGGAACAGCCAGAAAAGCGTGATGGTGATAACGAGGCTTCCGGCAACGAGTGAGAGATGTCGAATCTGGTTGTGCCCGGTCTTCACGCCGGAGTCGCGATAACGGGCAATGGTTTCCAAGGCGAGCGTAAACAAGACTGCCCCCGCCACGGCAATGCCGCTGTCGAGATTCCACATAAGGCCAAGGCCGGCGAACACACCGAGTGCCAGCCATGATGAAGCTCTGGACCGCCGCAATACACACAAAAATACAGGGACGGAAAGCGCAGGAAAAATGAACCGTATCGGCCAGTATTGAAAGACGGGATCAAACGGACGCCTCCCCACGAGGCAAGTGCTGCCGATGAAATATAGCAGCGCAGCACAGCAAAGAAACCTCACGACCTGAAGCCGCACGTGTCTGATGGCGATGGCAAGGACACTAAACAGCGCGACGAACTGGATAAGCGCCATCACAATGCAAAACTTGAATACGGAAAGGCCGATACATTTGAAAACCGGGAGGAGAAACTCCGCGTTGTAACCATAAAGAGGCGGGGCCGCCGTGAGCAGCGGTTTGCCCGCGAATACCTGGCTCAGCGGATACGCGATCGCTTGAAAATGCGCTTCCCATCCGAAGGGACTCATCTCCTGTGAATCGAGCACGGACGGGATTCCCAGCCCGCGCGGCAGCATTACGACCGCGCATGCAACAATGGCGGCAGCCGGAATCTGGAAGCTATTCGGGCAATTCGTCCCAATCGCACCCATGCATACAGGCCCCCGTTTCCACGCAATCATGAAAAGCAATGCGCCGGCCGCATACAGTATCGCCGAGTCCAGGAGTGGCGAAACAGGAAACACGAAAAAAAGAAACAGACTTTTGCCGTGCAGCATATAAATGCAAATGCTCCCCGCCATCAATGCAACACATCCCAAAAACCTCTCCCCCACCACCGGAAAATACCCGCGCATGGCACGCACCGCCCCCAGTCCGGCAAGGATGCAACCGGGCGATGCAAGCACCAGCAGGATGAACAACCAGCGCTCCACGGGCTCGGGATTAAGCAGATCGCGGATACCGGGAACCAGCGTCCCGCGAAGCTCCTCGATCGACGCGGGCGGGGCTGCAATATTTCGCAACAGGGTGTGCGCCAGCAGCCAGGCAATAATGGCAAGAAGCCCCGCAAAAACGGGAAACCCGGCGGCAATTTCGTAATGCCACTTTTTTGTTTCGCGCGGCACAGTGCGCGATGATCTGGCGGGGGTTGTGGCCGTGCGGTCAGTCAGCTTCATTTCCATTCGCTCCGTGTTTGATGCCACGGGGCGGCAATTCGGATGAAATTGTTTAACGCGGTTTGAATCGTCTGGTCAAGTTCCGGTCATCATTGCCCGCAACCCTCGTCCGGCCTATATTCCGGATTAAAATGGTTGCCATCGCAACGGGATGCTGCTTAATTTCAATTCCTCTATCAAATTAATAGGGTATTCATGAAAACATTAATAATTCCAAAATTATTCCTGGCCGTATTCCTCGTAGTAAGCACCATCTGGGCTTGCGCCCCGGCGGCATGCGCCGCGGACAAAATCGTCCTCCGCCTCGGCCATTTTCCGAACATCACCCACACCCAGGCGCTCGTCGCCCACAACCTGTCGCGACAGGGCAAGGGCTGGTTCGAGGAACGCCTCGGGCCGGGCGTCGAAATCCAGTGGTTCACCTATAATGCCGGGCCCAGCGCCATGGAGGCGATCTTCGCAAAATCGATCGACCTCACTTATGTCGGCCCCGGCCCTGCGCTGAATGCCTACACGAAGGCACGGGGCGCGGAAATCCGCATCATCGCCGGCGCGGCAAACGGTGGCGCCGCCCTCGTGGTCCAGCCCGACCAGGCATTGAAAGTCCCCTCCGATTTCAAGGGCAAAAAAATCGCCACGCCCCAACTCGGCAACACACAGGACATCTCCTGCCGCGCATGGCTCATCGCCGGCGGCCTGAAGATCACGCAACTCGGGGGCGATGCGCAGGTGCTGCCGACGCAAAACCCCGACCAGCTTGCCCTCTTCCAGCAGAAGAAAGTCGATGCCGTGTGGACAGTCGAGCCGTGGGTTTCGCGTCTTGAAAGAGAGGCTGGCGGCAAGGTGCTCGTCGAGGAACCCGAAACCGCAACCACCGTACTTGTATCGAGTGCTGCTTTTCTGGCCGACCATCGCGACATTGCGAAAAAAATCGCCCAGGCCCATCGCGAATTGACCGAGTGGATTTTGAAAAATCCTGAGGAAGCGCAAAAGCTCGCCAATGCCGAACTGCTCGCCGAGACGCGCAACGCCATGCCGCAGGAACTCATCGCCCAATCATGGAAACGGATCATCTTCACCAGCGATATCCCGCGCACCGCAGTGGAAGCCTTCGTCGGTAATTCCCTCAAATCAGGCTTCATGAAAACCACGCCCGACCTGTCCCATCTCTTCGAAACACCGTAACTTTCCTGTCGACCGCCGCATGAACGTATTTCGTCATTCGATCATTCGCTATTCGTCATTTCCCAAATGTCCCTGAACGAAGAACTTCAAGTCATCGCGCCATCGAAGCTTTCCGTGGAGAAAGTTTCGAAACGCTTCCGCACATCGCGGCATGAGGAAGTCCACGCACTCGACAATGTCTCGCTCCAGGTGGGCGAAGGCGATTTTGTCTGTCTCGTCGGACCAAGCGGTTGCGGAAAATCAACCCTCCTCAGTATCATCGCCGGCCTTGAAAAACCGGACACCGGGCATGTGCTTTCCGATGGCAAACCAGTTACAGAGCCGGGACGCGACCGCATGGTGATGTTTCAGGAGTCCGCGCTTTTCCCGTGGCTGGATGTGATGAACAACGTACTCTTCGGCCTGAAGCTCAAGCCTGGCCTCAAAAACAGCGATCGCCGGGAAGTGGCGCGATTTTACATCAAGCTCGTCGGCCTTGAAAAGTTCGCGCATTCGAATATCCACGAGCTCTCCGGCGGGATGAAACAGCGCGTCGCCCTCGCCCGCGCCCTGGCTCCGAATCCGCGCGTATTGCTTATGGATGAACCTTTCGCCGCGCTCGACGCCCTCACGCGTGAGCAACTCTATGGCGACATCCAGAAAATCTGGGAGGCGCGCAAAAAAACCATCGTGTTCGTCACGCACAATGTCCGCGAGGCAGTCTGTCTCGGCAACCGCGTCATTTTATTTTCACCGCATCCGGGCCGGATTCGCGAGGAATTCAGCATCGATCTCCCCCGCCCCCGCGACATCAACAGCGTGGAACTTGCGGGCTACTCGAGTGAAATCACGCGTGCCCTGAAGGGCTACGTAAACAAGGAGGCTTCGGAATGAGGCGCTTCATCATATCCGCATTATTCTTCGCCCTGCTTGTATTTGCATGGCACGAAATTGTCACCATCAAGGTTGCTCAAAAAAACGGATGGTCTCCTGTCCTCGCGGTGCAACCGCAGGAGGTCGGGGTTTATTTATGGGGGGCGGTCAAGGATGGCACGCTCTGGCAGGCATCGCTGGTGACCATGCGCAGGTTGGTTATTGGTTACATCATAGGCATTGTCATCGGTCTGCCACTCGGCTTGCTAACCGCACGCTGGAAATTCTGCGAGGACACGATCGGCGTGCTCGCACTGGGTTTGCAGACGCTGCCGAGCGTGTGCTGGGTGCCGCTCGCGCTGCTCTGGTTCGGGCAATCGGAAAGCGCCATGTTATTTGTCGTAATCATGGGCTCGCTATGGTCGGTGGTCATCGCCACGGACAATGGCGTGCGCAATGTGCCGCCAATCTACGCCCGGGCTGCCAGAACGATGGGCTCAAAACGCCTTCACACCTGGGTAAAAGTAATCCTGCCCGCATCGCTGCCATTCATTGTGAGCGGAATGAAGCAGGGCTGGGCGTTTGCATGGCGCTCGCTCATGGCTGCTGAAATTTATGTTGCGATCCTTACCGGCGTGGGCCTGGGGCAATTGCTGCAATATGGCCGTGATCTGAACGCGATGGACCAGGTGATCGGCATCATGTTCGTGATCGTGGTGATCGGCCTGCTCGCGGACAAGATCATGTTTTCCCCGTGGGAAAAATTCATGCACCGTCGCTGGGGCACTGGCCGGAGTTGAATCAGCGGTTATGATCGAAATCCACGCAAATCCGTTTGCCCGAAACACGCTCACGGCTTAGATAATGCAAACCAAAGCTCCAATGGAGAAAATATGAAAATTTCGAAACGCGGTGAATACGCATTGCGCGCGTTGATCGACATCGGCATCGCCCGCGAGCTGGGGCACGAACTCGTTCAAATCCGCGAGCTTGCCGAGCAGGAAAAGCTCCCCGTCAAATTTCTCGAACAAATCCTGATGCAGCTCAAGAGTGCGGGATTCATCGCCAGCAAGCGCGGTAAACGCGGTGGCTATTATCTGGACATGCCCCTGAACAAAATCAAATTCGGCGCAGTGATCCGGCTCATCGACGGCCCCCTCGCCCCCATCGCCTGCGTGAGCCAGACCGCTTACGAACGCTGCACATGCCCGGACGAGGAGCACTGCGGCCTGCGCATGCTCATGCTGGATGTGCGCAACATGCTTGCGAACATCCTCGACAAGTACACGCTCCAGGATTCCGTGGATATCACGCTGCACAAAATGAAAAAGGACAAGGTGCCGCTCCCGTTCCTCATGAAAATGATCGGGGGCATCAGCGCCAGGACTACTGCGATCGCAAAGAAAACCAGCCTGCCATCTCCGCCACGGCGAAAATCCCCGGCAAAGACAAAAGCTGGTGCCTGACACGGTTCCGCAAGGTTCCTCACGCGCATGATCCAATACAAAAAAATCGCCCTTGCCGCGACGTTTTCCCCAAGGTTTCTGCCGTTGCTGGCCGAAGCGCAGCGCCTGGTGCAAAAATTGGATTGCGAGTTTTCGCTCATTCATTCCGGCGAGGAAAACGAGGAAAGCCGCGGGCGCTTCGAAGCCGCATTCGATGAGCTATCCATCTCTCCGCGTCCGACCATCCATTGGACTCACAGCGACGATCCAGCCGGTGCAATTTTGAGAACCATTCACGAGCAACAAATCGACCTGCTCATCGCCGGCGCATTGGAAAATGAAACGCCCGGCCGTCACTATGTCGGGAATGTCGCCAGAACCCTGATGCGCGACGCCCCCTGCTCATTGCTGCTTTTCACGGAACCTTCCATAGACCCGCAGCCATTCCGGAAAATCGTGACGATCACCGATTTTTCCGCCCTGTCCACCCTGTGCCTTGAACACACGTATTTCATGGCCAGCCACAACGCGGGTGAACGCATTTATCTCGTCCGCATTTTCACCATCTTCGCCCAGGTGCACGCGCAGCATAAGGAGTTCTTCGTGGAAAAGGATGCACGGCAGTCGCTGCTGGAAGCCGAGGAGCAACATATCGAGGAATTCGCCGCGAAGGTCGGCCCCAGCCCGGTCGAATTGGAGGCGAAATGCGTCGAGGGAACCACCGGTTTTGCCGCGTCGGACTATGTGCAGGCCGTGGAGGCCGATCTTCTCGTAATCCCCTCGCATCCGCCCGGAACGCCGCAGCTTTTGCCAGACGGCATGGACTGGGTATTCAACGTCATCCCGTCGAACCTCTTCATCGTGCGGGAAAACGCCGCACGTTAAATCTCGAACGCCAGCGAATTGGAATCCGGGCTCAGGCGCAGCATGTCCTCGATGGTGCGATGGTCCAGTAGCGCGCCGATTTCCTCGCGCAGATCGATCATCAGCAACCGTAGCACACAGGTACGCGGGTCGGGGCACGAGCATTTCTCCAGGGGGCGCACCGCGGCGCACGGCACAGGAGCTATCGGGCCGTCCATGATCTCGATGATCTCGCGCACATTGATCTGCGACGGGCTCACGCGCAGCGCATATCCCCCGCCCACCCCGCGCTTGCTCGTGAGGAATCCCGCGTGGCGCAACGTCAGCAGGATCTGCTCGAGGAATTTGACCGGGATGTTCTCCTTCTCCGATAATTCATGGATCTGATACGAGCGGGATTTCCGAGCCATGGCCACCAATGCCCGTAACGCATATTCACTCTTCCTGGAAACTCTCATTGCTTGCAATGCACCGCGCCGGACCGGATCCGGCTAGGTCAGTATCTCCTTACCTCCACTGTGCGCATCTGCGTGCCCGCCCGCGTCGGATTGTCGATGATATAAGGGTTGTCGTCCCCCTCCTCGATGATTTTGAAGGTGGATTTTGGCTGATGTTTGTGGAACATCGAACACCCGCCAAGCCCGATGGCGCTTGCGGCGGCAACGATCAGGATGATTGTCTTTGAGTAAATATTCATACGTGGAATGGCGTGGGGACTTTCTGCTGCCGGGTATCATACACGCAAACCCCGCCGTTGTCTGTATCCTTCATCGTGGGCAAACATCGCGCTTGCACACTACAGGAAAGCGCTTACCTTTATACCTGCAAAGGGGGCGTACTGGTTTCGACTTATAGTCTGAGACGCAGGTGGCATGTCGAGGATGATTCGTTGGCCTCGTTAAAACCTCGGATCAAAAAAATAAATGCAGATTACGAAGATCTCGCTCTCGCGGCTTAAATAACCGCGACGTTTCCGGCCTGACGCCTGCTGAGGCCAGGAAGCGACGACAGCAGGCTAATCCGCCGGCGGTGTGACCGCGCTGGTGGGTGAATCGATTTCGTGGACACTTAGGGTGCCTGTAGTGTGCCGGTTCACAGCAGAATCCCGAAACCTCATTACCGGATAAACATGTAGAAGCTTGTGTTAATGCCTTTAAGGACAGGGGTTCAACTCCCCTCGCCTCCACTATATTGATAATAAGTAACTTACAAATAATCTAAGCCAATCTAAAACCTTTTGTAAGACCATGTCGCGCGTTTACCGATTAGGTCCAGACACGTCCAAGTTCCAAATTTAGACGAGCGCTTCAACTTCGAGATCGGCCTATATCTTTCACCTCGAACCGGTCGAGAGTGCCTTTGAAGACATCAAACTCCATCACTCATGGATTAGCTGAAACGGTTTCATAGCAAGCAACGCAGCTAGTTCTTCAACTGTCACACATTCTTGCAGATGAATTACGCTCCCAGTTGGAACCCGAGGGGCTCTGTTCCCGTTTTGTCATTTGCACTTGAAAACTGCTAAAAACCCCCAGTCTAAACAGAGGAATTTCCAGAAGTCGGAGCCTGCTCCGTTACCTTTTTAACACTCCTCGATTACCAATGGCGAATTCACAGAGGCCGCAACGATAAGGGCGAAAACTGCCAGCGTTAGCGGGGATTTGACGCCCCGCCAGCCTCGCAAGACGTTCATTTTTGGTTGTCGGCAAGATCGAGCGCGAGCTGCGGAGGATACGGGCAAACCTCGGCCGCCTCAAGCATCGCGCCGTTGATGGTCTGGCGTAGGCCAAGGACGAGCACATTTTTCCCGCTGAAACTCAGCCAGCATTCGGGAAGGTAATACTCGCGCTGCGGGCCGGCTTCCCAATGGCGGCCGATGTCGTGGCCATTGAGCCACATGAAACCGTTGCCGGACGCCTTGATCAGCAATCGCCATGGGACCGATCTGGCCGCCGGGCTGTCCGGTAGGTCGAACTCCAGCCGATACCACGTAAGCAGGGCATTCTGATGCGCTTTGGGTTGAATGTCATTGCCTTTGCGTGGAATGGGAGCGGTCGTGTCGAGAGCGACTTTTTCCCAGTCTTTGGGGGCGAACTCCGGGCGCGGCCAGCCGGCGGCGACACCGCCGAGATCCGTCGCGATTTCCCAGTCGAGGGGCTTGCTGATCGCTTTCTCGTCGGCGGAGAGACCCGCCTGGCGGATGCCGCTCAACTCCTCCATCGGAATGTAGCCGTGCTCGAAGCCGATGTTTTCATAGAGCAGCAAGATCTCGTTGGAACCGGCGTGCAGGAGGCCGGCGACATCGAAGCGGTTGTCGAAATCGTTCGGCCCGATGCGGGTGAAGGATTTCTTCGCGTCGCGCGTTGTGGCCGCGGCGTAGGCGTCGCTCGGGGCGAGCCGCCGGGGAAGTTGACCGTTGACCTGCGCGGAAACAATGTCCCGGCTGAAGGAGTTCACAAGCAGCTTCGTGAATTTCGTCGCGTCGTCGGCCGGGAGGGTGATTCGTGCGCGATAGAGCACGTAGCGCTGGTCGCTCACGCCGAGTTCGGGAAGGGATTTTCCGACCGGTAGCTTCTGCCATTTGCCATCAAGCGGATCCGTATGTTCGAGGGCGGAGGTCAGCCGAACCGCCGCCTGAACGTTGTAAGATGCGGTGATCGGCTTCTGCGCCTTGGGATACCACGCGCCCTCGGCCGACGTTTTGCCCGGAGGGATCACGAGCACCTTCGCACCCAGCGGGGCCAGATCATAATCAACCTCGAAGGGAGGAATATTCGGCGACTGCGCTGCAGTGACCGTTGCATCGGCCTTGATCAGCACGCGGGTGCCGTTCTGGTCAATATTGTAAATCGGCCCGGTCGGCGTGGCGATTTTTCCAGGGACGACTGTCATCTTTCCGGAAACGGCTTTCCCGGAATCGGTGTTGTGGAGGAAGACGAAGCGCGTGCCATCCGGCCCCACGCGGATTCCGCCAAAGAGAGTCGACGACGCGCCGTGAAGTTCGCAGGGGCCGCCCTCGGAGCGGAGCAACTGCTCATGGTTTTCGCGAATGAATTGGTTGATGCCGTCCGCGACGACGTATTTCGGGCTGAGCGCTCCCGACTCGCGAATCGGCGCGTTGTAGTCGTAGCTCGTGGTCTGTCCCCGCGCCTGCCAGCCGCCGAAATGCGTGCCGCCAACGAACATGTAGGTATTCAGCCCCGTCGCGCCTCCGAGCAGCGACATGAGGTTGATCGCATTGTAGTGGCGGGCATCGGAATAGTGCTCCTCGCTCAACTTCCCGCCCACGAGGGAGAACCAGCCGCCCTGTAGCTCCGTCACGAAGCCGGGGGCATCCGGCTGGCGCGCGCGCAGCGAGGCCATGCGCTCGGCGCAGCTAGGCGCCGCGTTCAGCGAGACGTAATAATTATCCGTGTCGAACACCTGCGAAAGCTCCGGATCCTTGCTGGCGCGGCATTCTCGGGTCAGGCACGTGAAGACGGGCACCTCGATGCCGGCTTTTTTCACCGCTTCGTAGAGCGCGCGCAGGAGCTTCGTTTTGCCGGGATCTTTGTGGTGATCGTATTCGTTTTCGATCTGCACCATGATGATGCCCCTGCCGTCCTTCGGCTTGCGCGTGATCTGCTCCCGGGCAAATACCTTGCACACCGCGTCATACCAATGAACGCTCCAGGCGATGTGGGAGTCGTCCCCGCTGCGCAGCCAGAAATGCTCACCCGTGCCGGGTGCAAATTTCGCCAGCCAGCGAGGGTAGGCGCCCCCGGCCCACTCGGCGCAGATGAACGGGCCGGGGCGAACGATCGTGTAAAACCCGAACTCGTCCTGCGCCATCTTCAGCCACGCCTCAAACTCGGAGAGATCGACCTTGGAAAAGTCACCGGGCCCGGCGGGCATGTCGCGCTCGTGCCAGTTCCACGGCACGTAGGTTTCCACGGTGTTGAAGCCGGCGTCCTTGATTTTCCGGAATCGATCGCGCCACAGCTCGCGCGGAACTCGAAAGTAGTGAAACGCCGCGCTGCGGATGAATGTGTCCTTGCCGTCGATCGTGAAGCAATGGCCGTCGTAGCGAATGCGGTCCGGCTTCGGAAAATGCTTCGCCGTGCTGGAAGACGTCTGGCTCATGAGAGGCATGCTGCCGAGCAAAGCGGTTGCGCAGACTAGCAACAAAGGGAGCCGGCTATTTTTCATGGTTCTTTTTCAGAGGGCGAGATTCACACCGGGTGGCGACTTATTTCGTTCCGACGCGGATGACTTGGACGGAATACGCCGGAATGGTGTATTGAAACCGCTCTCCCGCCTTGACCGCCATCTTTCGCGGCACGATTGCATCAGGATTCCGCAAGGTGTTTACAGCTTTCGGGTTTCCCGTCAGCACGCTGACTTCAGCCTGTGGATCGAGATGCGTGATGCCGGCCAGATAAATGTCGGCGTCCACATCTTTGCCGCCATAATTCACCAGCTTCAGAATGATTTCCTTCGTCGAATTGTCGCGCGTGGCGGATACGGCGATGTCAGGTGCCATCTTGTTTGCGGAAACCACCCGGTTGCCCAGGTAACGATCACCTTTGTTGCAACTGAACATTTGCTGCACGTAGTAGTTCGGGGTTTTGACCAGGCCTTGCTTGTTGAAATAAATCATGTTCGCCTTGGGCCAGTCGATGTGGTCCACATGCGCCAGCAAGGGCGCATAGGCGGTCATCTCCACGAGATCGCCGTTGCGTTCAACGCCCGTCAGGAAAGCGGCTTCGGCAATCGCATTGAACAGGGTATTCCCGTTCGACGCATATTCTCCGACAAATCGCCTCGGTCCATTGCGGTCCATCGTGTCGAAGCGGTTCTGATTCTTAATGAACCATTCCGGATCGCTGTAATAATGCTCGTCGGAGCTATGCACGCCTAATTTCTTCATGAAATCATACAGGGGCGTTTTTGCGCTCAGGCCCGACGTTCCGATGATTTTGATTTCCGGGTGGGCCTTCTCCAAAGCTGCCACGAAAAGAGGGAATCTCTCCCGCACTTGCGGCGTATCGTGCTCCTCATTGCCCAGGCAGATGTATTTCAGGCCGAAGGGTTCGGGATGCCCCATCCTCGCTCGCAATCCCCCCCATTTGCTGTCCGCCGGTCCGTTGGCAAACTCGATCAGGTCAACGGCGTCCTGAATCCAGTCGTCCAGCTCATCCATCGCGGCACATTCGTAGAAATTAAAGCCGCAGGAAACACCGACCGGCAGCACAGGCAGCGGCGCCGCTCCGATGTCCTCGCAGAACTGGAAATATTCGTAATATCCCAGTCCCAAGGTCTCATGGTAGCCCCATGTCGTGTGATTGGCCCTGCGTTCGGCCACATCACCCACCGAGTCCTTCCAACGATAGGACTGGGCCAATCCGTAGCCATGCACAATGCACCCGCCGGGAAAGCGCAGGAATTTCGGATGCAAATCGGCCAGCGCCTGCGCCAGATCCGGTCGGAGACCGTTCCTGCGCCCCTTGAAGGTTTTCTCCGGGAAAAGCGACACCATATCCAGGAGGAGCTTTCCCGTTTTGGCTGCTTTGGTCACGACGGTCAGCCGCGCTTTGTCGGTGCTCTGTGAGGCGGTGATCGTGCCGGAATATTTCTGCCAGCTCGGAGTCAAAGAGCCGGTCTGGAAGGAGCCGTAAATCGTTCCGTCCTCCCCCTCCAAAGAAACCACGAGCGACGCGTCCTTGTCCCCGTCGCGCAGGAGAGCATACAGCGATACATCGTAAGTTTCGCCCTGCTTGATGGGGATTCCATCGTAGCCGAGGTTGGCGACGCCGATGCCATCACCGGGCTTATCAATGTAGATTGTCAGGTAATTTTCATTCGTCCGGTTGAGGGGGGTCCATCGCGAAACCGTGGTGTGGCACTTCGCGCCGCCCCGTTCGATGATTTCCCAAGCATACATGGGATTCATGTCGCCGGCGGTTTTTTCCCGGAGATGATCGCGCGGCTCGATGTTGAAATACTCGAACGACCGGTTCTGCACCAACTCGGCGTACAGGCCACCGTCCGCCCCGTAATTGATGTCCTCGAAAAAAAGTCCGTAGAGATAGGGGCTCAGTTCGACCGTCGGCTTGGCGCAGTCCACCTGAATCTGCACCGGCGCGGCCATGGTGCGGACTGAAAGTAACAATGCTGCAATAACCGGTTTGATTTGATTCATTTTTTCTCTTCCTCGTTATATTTAATGCCGTCGTGCGGGACGTAGAAGAGATGGAGCTTGTCGCCGACTTTGGTTGATGTCGCTGTCGACGGGAATCTGCCCTGCGTCGTCCAAAACGCGCATGCCGGCCATTTGCGATGTGAACCCCACGAGTGCACCCGCGCTCCGGCGGCGGCAAATTGTATCCCGTGGCGTTTCATCATCAGTTCTGAGCGGGTTTGATGCGGACTTCGCCCGTTTGAACGTCGATTGTCCACGGGTTTGGCGGAGGCAGTCGGAGTCGGCCGCCGCCGGTTTCGAGCGGCATCCAGAGATATCGGCTGTCCGCGTGATTCTTTGGGCGCCAGAGATCGCCCATATAGATGACCGAGGTCTTTTTCGATCCGGTGACTTTCAACAGGTAGGTCGATTGCGACCCGTAGGTCTTCGTCTCCGGCGGCGCGATGTCTTTGAACTCCGACCAAGGGCCTTCGAGGCGCTCGGCGGTGGCATAGAGATTCGGATTGGGGAACCAGCCGGTGAGGTGCGAGGCGATCAGGTAATAGAGGCCTTCGTATCGGACCAGGGAGCCGCCTTCGAGCGGCGACTTGATGAAGCAGACCGACTTTTCCACATCGAGGTAATCGGCGGAGAGCTTCGCGATGAAAAAGCCCTTCGTCGGACGACATTCAAAAATAAGATAGGCGGAGCCGTCGTCGTCGATGAACTGACCGATGTCGCGGCATTCTTTCCCGAGAGGCCGGAAGCAGCGCACGAATTTGTAGTCGCCGTCCACCTTGTCCGACACATAGACGCCGACGCGGGCGAATTTGTAGCCAGGGTCGTCCAGGTGGACATACATCACGAATTTGCCGGTCTTTGCATTGGGGAACACCTTGGGTCGCTCGAAGGCGAAGGGTGCCTTGAGCTCGGGCACCGGTGATGGTCCGCCAACGACTTTGTTGCGAAACTCCCAATGGATCAGATCTCGGGAAGCGTAGCAGGAGACGTAGCGCTCGTTCGGTTTCGTCCCCGTCGTCTGGTTCTCCCTGTCCTCACCGAACCAATACCACGTGTCGCCCACCTTGATGACGCCGCCACCGTGCGCCTGGATGTGTTTGCCACGGTTGTCTGGCCAGGTTTCTCCCGGTTGGATCAGCGGGGGCGACTTGGAAGGCGCGCCGACGGCAACATCCGGGCCGGCCGGCGTGTTTGCCACCGAAGCGAGAGGTGCCGGGCGCGAGTTCACGCGCTGTTCGGCGGCGGACGCGAGGGATGCCAGCAGGGCGCTGGTGGTGAGGAGGGTGAGGATACGCATTGGAAAAAGGGGACGAGGGTCGAAAATGGGTGATGGAATCGGGTTAAGGGCGGGTGGGTTATGTGTTCTTTGGGTCGCGTGAAGCGGTCGCATCAGCGCATCGCGGAAACCGTTTTCATCCACTCCTCGGCCATGAGGCCGTGGCCGGCGTAGTGCGGGTGCACACCATCCCAGCTCCAGTGATCAGCCGGGGCGCGCCGGCACGCGGCATCGAACGCCTCTTGGTAACGGATCACGGGAAGCTGGTATTTCGCGGCGAGGCGATCAACGGCTGCCTGGCGCTTCTTCAACTCGGCAAACGAGGCGGGGTAGTTGTCCTTGAATTTCCCGACCGGCAGAAGAAACGGCTGGCCGAGCACGATCTTCACGCCCGGCAGCGCGGCTAGCGTCTCGCGGAGCAGCGTGTCGTAACCCTGCTCGTATTGCTCGACCGTTTCACCTCCCTTTCTTGGAAAGAACGTGTCGTTCACTCCGACGAGGATGCTCAAGACGTCCGGCTTCAGATCGAGCACATCTGTTTTCCAGCGAGCCTGGAGGTCGGACACGGAATTGCCGCTGATGCCTCGGTTGATGAACGTGAGGTCACGTTCGGCGAGCTGATCGCCCAGCATCGCTGCGAGAATGAACGCGTAGCCTTGTCCCATCGTGTGGTTGTAGTCCTGCCCGGTGCGGGCGCGGCCGCCGTCGGTGATCGAGTCGCCAATGAAAACGACGGTGTTCTTCGGGCGCAGGACGGGGTAGGCGGAACTCGTCGAATCGGGAGACGCACACAGGGTCGAAGTCATCGCGACCGCGAAAAGGAAGACGGAACGGAATGTCATTGGATACACAAAGGAGGTTCGGAAAGGGGCGTCATGGAACGGAGCGCTACGCGACCGTCGCCGGGTGCGAGGGCCACTTGGCGCGGAGGGCGGTGAGCTCGCTCCGGGTGATGTTCAGGATGCCGCCGTGGCGTTTTTCGCCGGCGCCAAACGAATAGGCGTCGGCCGGGAGCACCTTGAAGCCGCGCGGGTCGTCGAAGTTCGTGAAAATGATCGGAAAATATCCTCCCCTGCCGGGTTTATCGACGAGGAGGGCCCACTTCTGTTCCTGGTTGAACTGGAAGAGAGCCGGGCCCTCAACCTGTCGGCCGGGGTAGCCGAGGGGGGCAAGGTCGCCGATGCGCTCCCATACGCCGGTGAGGGAATCGGCGCCTTCGATCGTGAGCTGGGTGTCGCGCGAGGCGCGATAAAAGCGGTGCTTCTGCCCCTTCACCGCGATGATCTGCGTGTCGATGATGTCTCCGGGGCCTTTGCGCTCGATGTAGAGCTCGGGCCGCGTGAAGGAGCGAAAGTCCTTGGTGCGGGCGGCGAAGATGCGGGCCTCATTCACGCCGTCGCGCGGAGAGATCGTGGTCCAGTAAACGAAGTAGTCGCCCGTGCTCTCGTCGTAGATCGCCTCGGGAGCCCATGCGCAGCCGGCTCCCGGGATCGCGCTGGCGACATCAACCCTCCAGGGCGCGGACCAGTTCACGAGGTCGGGCGATTCCCAGAAGACCAGAGAGGTGCTGCCGTGGAAGCGGGCGGCGCCCCAGCCCTTACCATTGGCGATGCGAAGGTCGGTGGCGAGCAGGTAGAACTTTTTCCCGTCGGGTGAACGGATGATCGAGGGATCGCGCACGCCTTTGTCGCCGAGCGCGGAGACGAGGACGGGCTCGCCGTTGTTGAGATCGGTCCAGTGAAGTCCGTCCTCGCTCACGGAGAAGTAGATCTGCTCGCCGCGCACGGACTGGCCGGTGAAGTGGACTAACAGATACGCGCTCGCCGGCTCGGAAGGGGCGGCGGCGCGGGTGCTGCCGGCCGCGAAAACGAGGGCGGCGAAGGTCGCGCAAGCGGAGAGCAGGCGGATGGCGGAGGAAACGGAGGACATAGTTACGATGAAGGGCTTTATTGAACGGGGCAGATGTTAAGGCTTTTGGGATAAGGTGGCGGCGTAACCGCCATCCGGGGCGAGACGGAGGGTGAGCTTACGCGTGTCACCGAGATCGCGGGTGGTTTCGACCACGGTCTCGGGCGCGGCAGGATCGGCGCCGTCGGCGAACTCACGCAGTTGCCAGCCGCGGCCTTTGGCTCCGAGGGCCGCGAGCGGAACGTCCAGCGTGAGGGCGTCGTCGCCGTTCATCGCGGCAAGAAACCAGCGCTTGCCGGAGCGGCGGGCGATGACGAGGTGTTTGCCGACTTCAGCGGAGAGGACGACGCTTTCATCCCAGACAGTGGGGAGGTCGCGGAAGAACTCAACTCCCGCTTGGCCGCGGTAGTTGACAGGACTGTCACAGAGGACAAGCAGCGGGCTGCGATAGACGACTGTCAAGGCGAGTTGGCGGGCGCGGGTACCCATGACCTGGGCAGGAGTAGTGCGTTTGAAGGTGGACGGCGTGCGGTTAATGAACCCGCCGGGGGTGTAGTCCATCGGCCCGAGCAGACCGCGGGTGAAGGGGAGGATAAGGGTGTGGCGGGCGGTTATCCGGTTGCCGCCTCCGAGCTTGTTGTATTCATTGCCCATTACGCCTTCCTGGGTGATGAAGTTCGGGTAGGTGCGGGCGAGGCCGGTGGGTTTATAGGCACCGTGGAAGTCCACCATGAGGTGGTGGCGGGCGGCGGCTTCGAGCACGCAGACATACCACTGGACGGCCTCCTGGGAATCGCTGTTGATGAAGTCGATCTTCACGCCGGCCACGCCGAGGGAAGCAAGGTGGTCGAGGGTTTTTTCGATGCCGAAGGTCTCGACATCAAGGGAGTGTCCCCAAATGAAGAGCCGGACGTTTTTGGCGCGGGCGTAATCGACCAGAGCGGGCAGGTCGATGTCGGGCATGGTATGGGTGAAGTCGCCGGAGGGACTGTTGGGCGCGGAAAACAGCGTCTTCCCGTAACCGGTCTCGTGTTGATACCAATGCCAGTCCACAAGTTGGTAGGGCCAGCCCATCTCGGCGGCGAAATCGATGTATTCGCGATCGGAGCGGTTGTCGCCGTGGGACTGGACGCCACTCCACCACGGATCCCACGCGCTTACGCCGGGTTTGACCCAGGTGGAATCGGCAACGCGGGAGGGCGTGGCGAGGGTGGCGACGAGGTCGTTGGTGACCAGATCCGCGGCAGTGCGACCGACCATGAGGACGCGCCAAGGGCTGACCATCGGGACGCGGCCGACGACGGCGCCGCGTTTGTCTTGGCGCGGAGCGAGCTCGGCGCGCACGGCGGTTTCACCGGTGCCGGCGAGGAAGAGGCCGGCCCAGTCGAGGAGGTCGGACTCGGCCACGGCGACGTAAGCGGCGCGCGTTTCGACGAGCAGGGGCAGAACGGAGCGGAACGGTTGTCCGGCCTGGCGTTTGTCGGGGGAGGTTTGGGGGATGCCGGAGAGCTTGCTTTCGCGGTAGGTGCTTTCGGCACACGCCGATTCGTCGCCCGGCCATGCGCGGTAGTCGGCTGGAAAACGAAATTCGGTCAGCTCGCGTTGGAGGGTGAATTCTCCGAGACCAGACGCTTCGGGCACGTCGTAGCGGAAGGCGACACCTTCGTCATAGGCGCGGGCGACGAGAGCGAACGCGCGTGCGGGAGAGTTGCCTTCGCTCAGGTTGATCCGAAGCTCGCGGAAGCAGTCTTGCACGGTTCGGCGCTGGCCGAGAGGGTTGTCCCACGTGGTGTTGCGCGCCGCCGTCTGGGTGGTGGTGATTCTGGCGGTCGGGCCGAGGATGGTGCCGTCGGCGAAGGCGAGACCGAGGACGGAATCGGCGAGGAGGGGCTTGCCATCGAGTTCGACGCGGTAGCGAAGGCCGCTGTCGTCGGAAACGATGAGCGTGAGTTTGCCATCGGGCGAGCTCACGCGCTGTTCGGCGGCGGACGCGAGGGATCCCAGCAGGGCGGTGGCGGTGAGGAGGACGCGGATGAGACGCATGGAAAAAACGGGGAGGGTTGGGAGTGAATGACTAACGCGGCTTGGCGGGCGCGGCCCAGGATTAAGCGAATGAATGCGGAGGGATTGTTTCATAAAAGGGAGAGGTCAGAGCAACGTTTTCAAACACTGGGCAGCATGTCGAACGCTTTTGCACTTGTGCGCTTAAGTAAACCGCGCCATTTATCTCTCGTGAGCAAGACTAAACACCCAAAGAAACGCTCGCCCGTGCCCGGTGCGAATTTCGCCAGCCAGCGAGGGTAGGCACCGCCGGCCCACGCGAACGCGAAAGTAGTGAAATGCCGCGCTGCGGATGAACGTGTCCTTGCCGTCGATTGTGAAGCAATGACCGTCGTAGCGAATGCGGTCCGGCTTCGGAAAATGCTTTGCCGTGCTGGAAGTCGTCTGGGCCAGGAGACTCGCGCAGCTCAGCGCAATTCACTTTTTGCTTGGCTCGGTTGGAGGTGAAACTTCGTGGCGGCTGCCGTAAACCCGCATTTCCGACGACTCGAGCCCGCCGCCGCCGTGTTTCCAGACGCGCAGATACCGGAAGGTCGAGCCTGCCAGGTTATCGGCCACCTTGATCTTCGTGAGTTCCGTGGCGCGTCGCGTGGCTTCGGGCGTGAGCTCCGTCCACGTCTTTCCATCGTTGGAGCCGTAAAATTTCACGCCCTCCATGCGGTCTTCGAAGTTGACCCGGCCTTCCATCGCAAAGGCTGTGGCGGAGAACTTGAAGTCCGGCCCGAAGTCGAACTCGTAGTAATTGTCTTTAGTCAGGTAGTAGCCCGGGAAGGTATCGTTATTGCCATCCACCAGCAGGCTCATGGCTTGGCCGATGTTGGAAGAACCGACCGCCTTGGGGAAATCCATGCTGCCGTCGGGCAGCATGGGCGTCAGCAGTTTCAAACCCTCCGACGCCTCCTCGAGCTGTAGCAACGTCGCAAAGAATTCGGCGTCGGACGCGGATTTCAACGTGTTCAGCGCGCGGTCATGGAGCGCCTTGTAACGCTGAAGCGTGGCCTCGACATAGACCGTCTTCGGATCATACCGGGCCGTGATTTTCTGAACGGCTCCCGCGCGGTCCGCGGCCACAGAGATCGACACTTTTTTCGGCGCAACAGCGGTTCCATTCGTGGCCTCCACCACAAACACGCGGTCCTCGATCTTTATAGGATTCCATGAAAAAGCGCCGGTTTTCGGGTTCAGAACAGACCCCGCCGGCTTGTCGAGACTCCTGTATGTGATGGGTTTTTCCCTGCCGGGGCTCGCGGCGGAAAAATCCAGCCGGATCGGAGCGCCGGGATAAGCCACGACGCGCAATGGCGCGTCGCTCGAGGCGAAAACCAGAGGCTGCTTGTCCAGCTTCCGCAGAATCTGGTCGAGATCGACGACCGTTCCGGGCGATCCCTTGACATTGAAAAAGACAATATCTCCGAGGCGCTCGAGCGGGCTCATGGTGTAGGACACATGCCGCCATTCGCCCTGCGTATTCCCAAGCAGCCATGGTTTTTCAAAACCGGACATCTCCACCTCCGCAACGCCTGTGGTGCGGATGCGGAGCCCGATGGTTTTTTGGTCGGTGCCGCAACTGAGAATGGAGAGGCGCGTCCCCGCCGGATAAGCAAGCACCCGGACATATGCAATATCGCCCTCGCTTTGGACCGAAGAATTTTTCGTCAGGTTCGCGGAGCGCTGCTCCACCTCGACGATGCCCGGCTCCTGTTCCGAAGGGGGAATCCGGATACCTTCGCCGCTGGCTTCTCTCGGAATGTAGAGCCATTGGTAGTCATCACTGACAATCCGTTTGAGGAATGTCTCGTTGTAATACGGAGCCTTCTTCGCCAGATCGATTCCCTTTTTGCAGGTGTAGTAGTAATACAGGTCCCACATCTCGTGCTGGCGGATGCGGCCCCGGTAGTTGTCGGCGATCCGGGGGTAAACCTGACGGACCGTGCCATCCGGGGCGATGTCGGAGGGCGTGGGAATCCAGGGCGTGTCGTAGCCGAGCATGAACCTGCAAAAATAGTCAGCCGCCGCCAGAATGCGGTCGTCAAGAAACTCGTAGGGCCCGACCGCGTCGGGCGCCGTGGAAACGGTCCCGGCCACGGGATCGACCTTGGTGCCCTGCGAATTCAGGATTCTGGCAATCGTGGTGAAAATCGTCATGTCGTCGCCGGCGTGGGCCTGATCGCGCCCCATTTCAACGATCTGGACCTGGGGCATGGCGACCTTCTCGCCCGTCAGGGCATTCATATCGACGAGGCGGGCCAGATCCTTGATGGAAAAACTCCAGCCCTTGTTCGGTCCGTCCTTGTTCACGGTGAACCGCTCCACGCGCTTCGCATAGTCCTGCGGGTCGCTTCTGAAAATGGCTCCCGCGACGGCCGGCGCATAGGCATAGCCATTCTGGTTCATGAACCAGCCGTTTTCATCGAAAAAATTCGTCACGCCGGGAATGACGAAATGGTTCGAAAAAGCGGCCGTGTTCTGTTCCGTCCAGGTCAGTTCGGGATTCGGCGAATCCATGCCGCGTAAGAGCTCGGCAACCAGGATCATGTCCTTAAACGCGAAGGAGCAGTGGATATAGACCTCGTGGTAGGCCTTGAATTTCGCGGGGTCCATCTTCGACCACAGGCGAACGATTCGCATCGCGTTTGCCCGATAGGCGGGGTCGCCGGTGAACCAATACATCAGCACCTGCCGCAGCGCTGTGTCGGAATCGACTTTGAGCCGCCCTTCGACGCTCGCGTTATCAAAGGCATCCACCTCTGGCTTCGTGGGATCCTCCTTGCTTTGGTTCCGGCTGGAAATGTTCTTCGCGGCGCGGGGGCTCGACGCGAATTTCAGGAACCCGGAATACCAGGGATCCCGCTTCGCCAGCACCTGGGCGCGGACATCCACCAGCATCTCCTTGGTCAGGCCGATCCCCGGATGCACGAATCCATTCGCCACCGTTTCGTGGATCTGCACCTTGTCTGTCATCTCGACAGGCGATTCCGCAGCGTGCGATACCAGACCTGCGAGCAGCACACATGCGGCTCCCCTACCCCACCATTTCTTTACTGGAAGTAAATTGCTTTTGCGCGTCAGAGTCATTGGGGAGAGGGTTTATCCGCCCTGTGCCATACTTCGGTCACGGCGTAGGTGGGCTGGTCGTGCTGGGCCAGCGCGACGGAGCCGAGGAGCGGCAATGCGGCCAGGGTGCGATAACGAATTGGATTCATGATAACGGGAGATGCGAGATTGGTTCGAAGGCGTGGGCCGTGGTTAGAAAACGGCCCACTCGAAGACACCGATGTCGGAGCCTTTCACGTCGTCGGGGAAAACAAGGCGCAGATAGCGGGCTGTGGCGGCCTTGTTGCAGATCACGGGCGAACCGGTCACCGCCTCCCGCGTGTGATCCTCGATCTTTTTCCAGGACTTGCCGTCCGTCGAAGACTCGATGGCGAATCGATAGGGTTTCCACGCGTATTCCGGGCGGATGAACTGACGCTCGATCTTTTGAACCGAACCGAGATCGAGTTGGAGCCATGCGCCCTTCGCCTCGCCCGAGGGCGCCCAGTGGGTGGCGTAATTGTCGTCGAGCGCACAGGCGGCCTTGGTGGATTCGCTGGCCTCGCTGGATGAAGTGATATTCGCGTTGGCGGTCAGCTTTGCTTTTGACTCCACACGTCCCTGGACAATTGGCGGTCCCTGGTGCGTGGGTGCGACTTTTTCGATGCGTCCGTCGGCGGTGAACGTGATCGAATCGACGCAAACCTGGCGTCCGATAAACTTCGGATTAAACGGAATGCTGTGGCGGTGATAGAGGATGTAGTCGCGGCCATCGCGCTGGAAGATGGCGTGGTGGCCGGGGCTGATGACGTTGACGCTCTTGTCCGTGACAAGAATTGGACTGTTAGGTCCTTCTTCGAACGGGCCGAAGGGCGACTTGCTCACTGCGTAGTGAACCCGGTAGTCCTCCTCGATCGTCTTGCCGGCGGAATACATGAGGAAGTAGAGACCGTGGCGCTTAACCATGAAGGGGGCTTCGAAGTAGTTGGCCGGCGTCACATCCTTCACCTCGCCGTCGAAGGTGGCCATGTCGGGTTTGAGTTTCACCAGCCAGCACTTGCCGTTTTTCCAACCGTGACCCGAGCCCCAGTAGAGATAGGCCTGGTCATCGTCATCGAGGAAATACTCGGCATCGATCATGTGGAAGCCGGGTTTGTAGTCCCACGGGATGAACGGCTTGTGATCGCCAAGCGCGTTGCACCAGGGGCCGAGCGGATGATCCGCCACGCCGACCCAGACCTCGTTGCCGACGGAAACGACCATGTGAAACTTGCCGTCCTTGCCCTTGATCACGGATGGCGCCCAGACGCCTGCGGCTTTTGATGTCGGGCTTGTGCAGTCCTGCTTCGTCGGCCAATTCAACTCGCGGTAGGTCCAGTTCTTGAAATCCGACGATTCCCAGCAGCCGAGCGTCTTGTCACCCCATGGATCAAGCGTGGCGTAGATGTAGGATTTTTCGCCGTCTTGCACAACCGAGGGATCGGCGTAGTAACCGGGCAGGATTGGATTCGCCGAATGCGGGGCGCGGCCGGGCATCGCGTCGGCGACAAGAGGAAGGAATGGGAGTGACAGCATGGCGAGGAACGCGAGTTTGGTTTTCATCAAAGAATAGCGAAATGGATGGGCTCAATAAACGCACAGTTCCCAAAGCCCGTGTTCGCCCTGAAGGATGGTTAGTTTGATGTAGCGCGCACTCACGGCCTTGGCATCGCGATGCGGCAAGGGCGATTTCGAATCCGCGCCTGCGGCGTGCGACACGAGACCCACGAGAACCGCGCATACGACTCTCTTCGCGCAGGCGAGCAGCGGACGCATCCAGACAATCGGTCTGCCGGAGTGAAAATGAGACGGTCGTGGTTTCAACGGTTTGGTTGTTTAAAAGACGCAGATTTCATTTCACGGGCAAGAGAATAACGCCATGTCCCGGCACCGAGCTGCTGAACTTCTCGTTGAATGAGCCGAGGTTCCGACGCAACCACAAGTCGCGGACTTCGTGGTCGCCTGTGAGGCCAGCCTCGCTCCAGAGCAACTCGACATCCGTGGCCGTTTCGCCGCGATTGAAAAGGCTCACAGCCTTGTCGCCGTTTTTGAGATTCTTCACCCAGACAACGGGGTTACCATCGTTGAGGGCAGTCCAGTTGCGTCCGTCTTTGCTGAGACTGAAGTAGATTTGTTCGTCCAACGGGTTTTGTTGCCCCTTGAAGGTGACAAACAGGAAGCCACCGGTATACGGCGTTGGCGACGCTGGGGCGGCCGTACTGTTGTTGGCGGAGGCGAGGAGGATGGGGACGAGACGCATGGGGAAAGAGGAGCGGGCTTGTGAGTAGCTGATGAAATCGGGTCAGGGTAGAATTCTTTGTTCGGCCTCCGAGGCGATATGTCATTTTTTGGATTCGGCGGCCTTCTGGCTCGCGATGGCGCGTTCGCGATCGGCTGCGTCGTTGGTCTTCCAATGGATGAGAGACGGAACCTGGGCGTTCGGCATCGGCGCGTCGGAGAGCAGCTTGATGTCCCCAATGTGGAGGTCATTGTCCCCGTTATTCGCAGTGACGTTAAGTCGGAAATAGCGGTAGGGGGCCGGTCTGGCCAAGGCATACTCCAGCTCGAAGAAGCGGAGGGGAAATGTCTGGCCGCTCTGCGTGTCGAGCGTGGTCCAGTTCGTGCCATCGTTCGAGCCCTGGAGCTGCCAATCCTTGGGATCGCGCTCCGGTTTGTCCCGGGCGCTGGTGATTGAGTAATACTTGATCACAGGCGCGCGGCCGGTGCCAAAGTCGTATTGAAGGGCGCCCATGCCGCCGCTGCCGCCGGCAAACCATGTCGTGGCCGAGTTGCTGTCGAATGCTTTGTCCGCGGCCTCCATCGCCTTGGTGGCCGTAGCCGTTCCCCCGAAGGTGACATTCCACATCGGGGCTCTGGGCGTGGCGACGTCTTCCGGCGAATTCGGACTTTCGCCGGCGGAGTTCACCGCGCTCACGACGTAGTAATAGGTCGTGCCGTTGGTCACCGTCGTATCCGTGTAGCTGCTGGCGGTGCCCGAGGCGACGATCGAGTAAGGGCCGCTGCTGGTGGTGGCGCGCTTGAGCGTGTAGCTGGAGGCGCCGAAGGACGGCTGCCAGCGGAGCGGGACGGCGCTGTTGCCCGGGGAGGCCAGTAGCGCGGCGGGCGCGGCGGGGGTAACAGCCGGCGCGCCGCCATCGCCTCCGCTAATCTGGATGTTGCTGAAGGTGGAGGTGTTCAGCGTGCCGTTTGCGGCCGAGCAGACCACCAGACCGACATAGATCGTGGACGGGACAGGGGCGTCGATGCGGCCGACATCGGTGGCGGCCCAGTTGGTGCCATCGGGAGAAACATAGCCGGTGATGATGTTCCCGATGCGCTCGAGTTTCACCCAATAGCTGGACACGGATTTGGCGAGGCTTTTGTTGCCGTAGTTGGTGCCGCCATACACGGCGAGGTTGGGCATGTTTTGTTCGAGATTGCCCTCGGCGCTGACGGCCATCCAGGCGCGGGGAGCGCCCTGCCCAAGACTCGTGCGCATCATCACGCCGACTCTGGCGTTGGAATTGGTGTTCTGGACCGACGCGACTTTCGCGACGATGGCGCAGTCGCCGGTAATCGCCTTGTAGGTGAAATGGCAACTGTCGTTCGCTTTCCACATGTCCGAGCCCCCGCCCCGCACCGTCCAAGTGCCGCCGGAGTAGGACGCCCCGCCGGCGGGGGTGGCGCCGCCGATTTCGGCGTTGGCGAATCCGGACGTGATCGAAGAGGTGGCGGGAATCGGCGGCGGTACCACGGGCGTGGCCACGGAGCGGTCCACCTCCTTCAAGAACATGAAACTCCCCCCATCCACAGGCATCGCCTGGCGTCTCCGATCCGTATAGGCAGCCGGCACGCCCTTGCGGACGACATAGGCACCGTGAATGAGATTGAGTGCCACGTTTCCGCCTCCCCATCCGCGATTGGTGTGATCGGCGAGGTAATAGGCGTCCGTAGTGCCAAAGGGAAGAAACGGCGTGGGGGCGAGGCTGTTCACCCGTGCGAAATACTCGCCGGCGGCCAGCAGGCGGTTGTCGTAGTCGGAATAAATATCGATGCCCTGCTTCCAGAGCGCCTCGGCGAGCATGGCCAGCGAAATCAGCTGCCCATGGAAATGCCCCTGATCGCGGAGAGAATCGCCGAGCATGCCGATGTCGTTGGAACTGCGCAGGCCGATATGCGCGAGCGTGCGAACCTGATACACGACCGTCTTGAGCGTGGCGGCATCGTCATTGAAGATCGCCATCAGCCCCTTGGCGCAAAGGGCCAGCGCGCCCTTGTTCGCCGCGCCGAACTGGCTTTCGCCATACGGATTCGACGCGGGGATCAGGACGTCGTTGAAATATTTCTTCACGGCGGCCGTGTCGGCGTTCGTCCAGCCCGGCCACGTGCCGCGCAGGATGTCCGCGCCGCCGACGAACATGTATGCATAGTCGCCGAGATCGAGCATCGATTCGCGGCCGCCGAACGAAGTCTGCGTTTTGGCCCACGCGAGCAGGATGTCGTGCGCCTTTTGCGCGTAGGCAGTGTTACCGGTGAAATACCACATGCGCGACAGATTCCAGATCGCGATCATGTCGCCGCGCCAGGGCCAGAGATTGACGTTGGGCGCGCGCTTTACCTCCTTGAATGGACCCGCCATTTTATACTCGAGCTTCGAGCGACCTTCGGCGGCCAGAGCCTCGAAGCCACTCTTCCAGGGCTGGCGCTTGATGTTGGCTTTGAGAATCTCGAGATCCTCGCGAGTCAGTATCACGCCGGGATGCGCGAATCGCGGCGTGGGAAATGCCACGGCCCGGCTGACAGGCGCCTGTTGCAGCGGGAGCGTGAAAGCGCCCGGCGCGGGCTCGGTTTTTTCCTGCTCAGCCTTTGCCAGCGCGCGCAGATTCGTCGCGTCGATGGGGACCTGACCGGCGACATTGCCCACGCGTACGCCGGCCGCTTCCGAAGTGAATCCCACGACCTGCGCCTTCGCTCCGGCGGGAACCGTCATGGAACCGATCACATTGCCATTGAGCGAAAGCGAAAGCGTCGTGGGGCGCTGCAACGTGACCTCCTTCGGCGCGCGCTCCTTGTGCTCGAGCAACCACGCGAGCGGATCAGGCGGCGTCGGGGTTGCCTCCGGGGATGCCGTGGGCTCCGGCGTTGCCTCAGGTGTCGGAGACGGAGTTGGCGTGGGCTCGGGAGTCGGCGTGGGCGCCGACGCCGGAGTCGGCGCCGGCTTCACCATCGTCTCCACGAGATCGATCAGCCGCTTCCAAACCTGCTGCGGCGATTCGTTAAAATGCACCATCACGTAGCCGAACCCAGCGCCCGCGAGAACGAGGAGCACCAGCAGAAATTTGGCCAACCCCCCGCCCCCACCCTCTCGGTACGGTGGCTTCGAAGGCGCGGGACGGGGAGGGTGTGGCTTCTTCGGAGGCTTCGGAGCCTCCTCACGCACCGGAATCGCCACCGCCACAACCGGCACGGTGAGCGCCTGCTGGCAGCTCGGGCAATCCATGGCGTGCCCCGACCATTCGTCGGCGATTTCGAGGTTCTGCGTGCAATGTGGACAATTGAATTTCATTGATTAAGGAAGAGGCATCCGATAGGAGCGCGTGCTCTGCGCGGCCGCACCGACATCGGTGACTGCACGACTCCGCCCATGCCGGCCCATTCTCGGCTCATTTTTTGTCAAGGGGGACCAGGGAGACAGAGCGGAGGTGCATCACCAGTCCTCCGGGCTCCTTGGTTGAGGTCAGGGTCAGATTAAGAACCTCGCCCGCGTCGAGGGTAACCTCGCCGAGTTTCTCGGTCTTGAAGTCGTCCAGATCGCGACCGGCTTTCAACGTGGCGGCGATATTTTGGCGGTTTACATGCACCTCGATATCGCTGCTATCGGTGATGACTGCCTCTGTACCAGTTGTAAATTTCTCTCTGCCTGCGGTGACCTCGACCTGTCTGCTATAGCTGCTCTTTGCCAACGAATAGGTCAATTGAATGGCGAAAATACCAGGTTTGACCACTCTGATCGGCCATGTGATGAATCGGTCCGGACTGTTTCGCCAGACAAGGTACTTTTGCTCGCCTCCCTCCATCCTGCACGCCTGCCCGTCGATTTCCGCATTGGTGGCGGTGAGCTTCAGGGAGCCGTCGGGCGCCTGCGCTATGGGTTTGTCGCTGATGTCAATGGCTTCGGTTGGCGTCCCGGCAGGAACCAGGGCGACTGAGCGGAGGTTCATGACGTACCCCCCTGGCATTGAAACAGGCTTGACGACGACCGGAAGATCACCGGCCTTGCTGATAATGACTTGGCCGGCGTTGCCGGCTTTGTAATTCTTCCACTCCCCTGTGGGTTTCGGCCTTGCCTTGATTGTCTGGTCGCCGACGCTGATGGCTACCTTGCTACCCTCATAACTGCCCATCAGCGAATAGTTCAACTCGACTCGGTAATTGCCGGGCTTCTCCACGTTAATAGCCCAGATGACAGACGTTCCCACATCATTCCAAAAGCCGATGTTTTTTTCGTCGCCCGACTCCAGTTGAGCGTTCATTCCATTGATGTCCGCATCGCCTGCATTGAGGTTGAAGGAACCATCCGTTGATTGTTTGATCGCGCCACCGCCGATATCGATCGCCTCGGTCAACGTCTCGGCAGGGAGCAGGTTGACACTACGGACCTTGATGACATATTCGTGAGCCCTCTCCAGCGGCTTCACGACAACCGGGAAATCACCCGGCTTGCTGATCGTGATTTCGCCAGCTCTGCCAGTCTTGTAATCGTTAAAACCACTACCTGCCTTCGGTGTCGCCTTGACAACCTGGTCACCGATCATGATTGCCAAGGGACTGCCATTATTATTGCCGATGATCGCATAAGTCACCTCTACGCGATAACGCCCGGGCTTTTGAATACCCGCCTTCCAGCGCAAGGATGTGTCCATGCTGGTCCACCATATGATGTCCTTGACCTGGCCGCCCTCCAGCCTCGCATTCGGCCCAGAAATCTTCGCAGCAGCCGCGTCGAGCTTGAGTGAGCCATCCTCCACCTGCTTGAGTGACTCTTGAGGCTTATCCGCTGCGCGAAGCACGCATGGAATGCCGAGGGCCATCAAGCTCGCCAAACAAACATTCATAACTAACTTCCTTGGTTGCACTGGAGCGGCACTTCTGTGAAGCGCTGGGCGGAAACTATCTGCTCCCCGCTCCAAGAGGCTCACATAGCCGTCGCTACAATGCCGTTCGGGAAACGCAGGGGGAAAGTGCATAACGATACTTTTAATAAGCCCTCGCCGCGGGAGCCGAGAGTATTTGCATGTGTTTAATATAAGCCTGCAACGGCGCAGCGAGGTCCGGAGGCAAAGTGAGCGGACTCGTAGGAGGAGTGCCATATTGGTAAGTGCGCTTCTCCTGCCCAAACTGCACGAAAACAGGGAGCCGGGTTGCGAGATCGATACAGGCTACAGCAGGCACCATGACTGGGGCCGCGTGCGGCTGCCCGAAGTCCTTTGCCAGCTGGATATCCGCTTGCTCATCGACCTTGGCCCTGACGCTCAGGGGACTGACCGTTCCCTTGAAAACGATACAGTCATTTCCCTCATATTTGACGATGCCCGCATACGTTTTTTTTGAGAGCCAGTCGAGACCGGCGAAATCAGTTGAGGCGAAATTGATGGAGAAAATATCGCCGCCTCCGAAGTCGGAACCAATCATGGGATTGGAGGTGCCTGGAGCCGGCACAATCCGCGCGCCGGAATAGTGCCAGATCTGATGCCGCTGCCCGTTCGCTTCGACATTTTGCTCAACAATCGTCGTGCCGGTCTTCACTACGGTCGAGACACTCAAAACGGGTTCCTTTTCCTTTTTACCGCCTTCGCCGGTTGTAGCGGTTGCGGAAGGTGCCGTCTCCTCAATGACGTTCCCCTTGAATGTAACGGTCCATGTCGAATAATCGGGCGCACGCTTCAGCAATGGGCCCGGAGGCAGTGGCGGCACACTGGGTGAAGGGGCTGGCGCCTGTCCCATCACGAAGGACACGCATCCCAGGAGTAGCGTAAGAGCGACTTTAATTTTCATTCTTTAACGACTTCGATTTGTTTGTCGATGACTTGACCTGTTAGCCGATCGATCGCCACGTGCACCCAATAGCGTTGCTCGCCCTCTACGACGAAGTTGGCTAAGGTGGTGGCCGATTGAGGATAACGACCCGTCTGTGCCACCACATCGATCATTAGGTTCCAGACCCGCGTCTGCCCGACGTTCGCCAGCGCCCGGATTGGGGCCTCGCGGAAACGCTGGACCTGGCTCATGCTCGTTTTCAGCGAGTCATTTGAGATGCTGACATAAGCGTCGCCAAGCGTTCCACCTGATGGAGTCGCTGCGGCGCCGCTAAATCCGACGTAGGATTGCTGACCGTCCTTGTATCCACTGCCTGACGACAAATCGACTCCCCAACTATTTGCTGCATTAGTCGGCAAGTAAGATGCGATTCCGTAATTAGTTCCCAAGGGAGGGGTAGCGCTTTTCCATTTACCTATGAGTTCGGAGACATTTTGAAGTGGGCCGTAGTTGGTGGTATCGGCTGTGCGCGCCGTGAGCGCGGTTCCAATGGCTGTGGATAATGTTGGTGCAACCGAGCCAACTGTAGCGTCCGTCACCTTCGGATCGTCAACGCAGGCACCGGCGACGATTGCCGCCAGAACGGGAGCTTGGCGTGTGTTAAGATTCACCTTGCCGGCAATGAGAGCATTTGGATCGCTCGTTTCATTGATGCAGAACAGATCGAGCAAGGCGGCATCTCCGCTTTCCGGTGTGAAGAAATCGAGGTTCTTCCAAGGCACATCGCGAAAGACATATCCCAATTCAGCGACAGTGCGGAACGGACGGTGAAGTAGCAACGGGCGGCTTTGGGACTGGGTGAAGGGTGTCTTGGTCGCCGGTGTCACCATGGGCGGAGCGGGACTCGCAGAATATCCATTGATGCTCGCAGTCGGCAATCCAACCGGCGAGGTAGCACTGCTGCCGCTGCTCGATGGCACATAAGCCCCAGTAGCGCGGCGAACGACGCCGTCTGCATCGGCATAATAGCACGGCTGGATATCCGCCTCGCCCGCAATTGTCATATAGAAAGGCGCGCTGAGATTATTCTGCGCATACATCCCCGGATCGAACATGTAAATGTCAAGCGTTCGACCGCCGTTATTGTCCAGGATTACAGGGACAGTCCACCCGGCAGAAAAGGAAGGGTAGGGGATGTCTTTCGTGCCGAAGGGAAGGCCCAGGAGAGTTGACCCCGCAGTTCGTCCACCGAGAGGCTGGTTGGCTGCATCCAGGTTGGCAAAGCCAAAGCCTGTGGAATTATCCTGTCGAATGGGATAAGTGATCCCGACAGTCGTCGTTGCCCCGCCTGAATCGTATATCCAACCGATATCAGCGGGAGCCCAGCCGATCGACGCGCGGGATTTCCCACCATTAAAGGTATCCTCGATCAAGCCAAACCGTGCGGTCCGTGGATCGATGGCGGAAGCCCAGCTATAGGCATTATACCAGTCCGCGCCTTTGACTACACAGGGGGAAAATCCTGGGCCGGCGGTTTGATTACAGTTATTTTGAAAACTGATCAGCCCACAACTTGTCCGCCCATACTTCATATCGTAGGTAATCCAGTTGCTGTTATTGGCCGGGTCCTGGTATTGGAGGCGATATGTAAAATAGACCCGGTTGTCCCCGGTTCCTAGGGCGAGGGCGATATAGCCGGTTGAGGAGTAAACAGTGGTAGTAGGAGTCGGAGATGGGAAAGAAAACGCCAGCGGCATTGGTCCCAAAACGAGGGGAGCCAAGCCGGTTCCCGCAGGAATCGACGAGCCGGCAAGAGGATTAGCGTCGATGGATTGGATATTCGTCGAAGGGTTGGCGCCGCTCAGCGCATTCACCCGTGTCGCATTTCCCGGGGCTCTGGTGTCAAAAATAAGCGTCGGCTCGCGATAGAGTGCGCCGTTGCTGTCGTCGAAGGTCACGGCATCATAAATAGGGGTTCCTGGCCCGCCGAATTTATCCGCGCTCTTTCCCACCGCTATGTTGCTGTCTGTTGAATACTTCGCGCTGGGAGGTCCCAATCCATCGCTGGCGACGCTGCTGGCCGTCGTGGACTGGGAACCTGCCGCAAAACGACACATTGGCAGATCATTACTGCCGCTGAGTGACAAGGGATCATTGCTATCGATGACGACTCTGAACTTTGTAGGGCGAAATCCCGATGGTGCCGGGGTAGAGGAATTGGGCCCATAGGTGCCATTCGGATCATACGGATTCCACACGCCCGGAACCTGGACTATATAGGCATTTCCGGGATCGGTAAGAGTCACCAATTGCGCTGTCCAAGCTTGATGGGGCGAACTGTCAACCCCTTGGTTGCCACCCAACGGATGTGCCGGAACCGGTGCCCTCGTCCGAACAACGCCATTGAAAACGTAATTGAGATAAGGGAGATCAGTGACCCCTTGAAATTCCCACCCAGTCTTGCCGTCAAACGACCGGCCGCTAGCATCGTCGAAAGCAATTCGAATGGGATAACTCGTAGGATTTACTTCGCTGAGGATGTTGGCCCCGATTTGAATGACATGATAATCCACCGAGCTATCGAAGGCATAGCGCAGGTTGGTGGGAATCTGGGCCGCCTGGTAGCCACCGGGAACGCTACTCACCGAAGTACCGGACGACGCTGCCGCCTTGCCCAAGGAGCCAACCGTGATGCCGGCTTTCAGCAACTCGAAAAAGTCGGGTTCGCGGTTGGCATCCTGGACGTATTTGGTGGCATCCGCAGCCGTACCGGTTGGCCGGCCGACAAGCATGATGATGCCCTTGCCCGTACTGCCGCCATTGTGGACGTTATATTGCCATCGATTGTTGACTGCATCCCATGCGAGGCCGAAATATTTCTGAATGTTCGCGGCTGTTCCCAGCTGGAGATAGGACCAGGGTATCCCGTTGTTGATGAGCGCCTGGATGTCGGCGTCGCCCTGAGTCCGGGTTGCGCTTGGGCCTTTGTAAGTGATCCACGCCAGACGCTGGAGGGCGAAGCGTTTGTTGACAAGCGGATCGCCGACGTTTGCCGTGGCGCCGTCGTTCCGGGTGAACGCGGCTTGGACCCGGACGTTCGGAAAGCCCGGGTTGATGAATTTGTCACCACCAAATGCGCTATTGCCACCGAGGTTCGCAGGGAGGACGACAGGAGCACTGGCGTTCGTTTGCACCGCCGGGATAAAGGAAGGCTGGTTGAGGTCTCTGCTGAAAGTGCCGAGGTACTGCAAGGCGTTCTGCACGTTTGCAAGAGAGCCGGAGCCGGCGATTCCGTTTGTGAGAAAGGTGATCAATTGTTGGCGGCTTGAAAACTGCCTGTCGCTCTGGCCGTTCCGTAGCGACGTGTTTCCCACCGTCAAAAATCCCTTGGTATTTGAAACGATGAAATTATTGTAATTTGAACCCGAGGCGAACGTGTAGTTTGGGAATGTGCCACTTGGCTGGGCGGTCGCATAGTTGCGCCAACCCACGATCTGGTCGATTTGCGTAGAGGTGAGCAAAGGAGTGCCCGAAGCATTAGTGAGCTGGCTTAAATCGGCATACGCGAGTGATTGCTTGTATGCAGTCAGGGATGTTCCCGTAATAGCCGGATACCCGACCGCATTAATGTCAAGAAGACCGCCTTCGTGATAAACGGCATAAGCGTAACGCCCCACCACTGTCGTGGCGTTTGTTGCCGACCACGCAAGGCTGCTCGAATAACCGGGAGAGGCGGGGGTGCTTCCGTCGCGGGCAACGAGAACCCAATCCGGCGCGACAAAAGCATTTGATCCGCTCGCAATGGGGGTGAAATCCGTGGAACTGGTGGGGTTTGATTTCGGAAGAAGCAGCGACTTATTCCAGCGGGCCAGCGGAACAGAACGGCCGTTTTGGGAGGGAGAGAGACTCGAAACATTCGCAGCACGGTCGGGAGCGGGATAGTTCCCCGTATCGTAGTTGCTCCCGCTGTAGAATGGCTGGCTGTATGCGCTGCGTTTCAATAAATTGGGCGCAAAGGAAACGATGCCGGCCGCGGTTCCGTTCAAGGCAGGGGCGGGCATTGCCGTTCCCGCACCGGTCGGCGTGTATATCGTGACTCCCGCAGCAGGCATGGAAGTGCCCGAACCGGCGAGGATTTCCTCCTTGAAGTCGGCGATGATGGTATTCGCGGCTCCCTCCGCGAAGAGTTCCACCTTGGTCTGGTTGGCGCTGCTGTTGGAAACCTGGCGTTCCGACATCGCGCGGGAGAAGAATGCGACAATCAATCCCGTGAGAAGCACTACGAAAGCAAGGGCAATGACAAGGGCCGCCGCAGTGTTATTTGCTGCCCGCGCAGGCCCGAAATTATCTATTTTCCGGATTTTCTGTTTTCCTCGCATGCTGAGACCTTGAGTTATGACATTATCGACCGTCCCGTGTGCGTTTTCTACAATAAACCACCCTTATTAAGTTAATAGTCTTGCCGAGTGGAGTTAAGATCTCTCCGGCCCCACCGCAGGGCGTCAAGTTTCTGTTGCGCCCCGTATCAGATCCCCATCCGGCGCCCAAGGCGACGGTTTGCTCAGCCGTGGCGTTCGTGACTGTCGAGAAACCCGAGTTGACGGTAGTGCCATTGAACGTCTGGATGCCGCCTGACTTGGTGTAGTTCAACGTGCCACCACCCAAAGACAACGCGCTGCTGGAACTAATCGCATCGCTCAAGGTCAGCGTGCCGGCGTTAATCGTTGTTGTGCCGGTGTAGGTGTTCGCGCCAGCAAGCGTCAGAGTCCCCGTTCCCATCTTGTTAATGCCATAAGCAGAGCCGCCGTCGATAATAACATTATTGACCGTCAACATGCCGGAGCCAACATTCCACGTCTGGCTGGCTCCGAGAGCGATGTTGATGGTCTGATTTACCGTGGAGGAACCGATGGTCACCGCACCCGTCCCAACCGTGATGCCACCCGTACCGATGGTCAGCGTCTGGTTCGAGCCGCTTGTCGTGTTGCTCAACGTCACTGCGGAGGTATCCGTAAAGTTGATCGACTTTGCGTTGGCGGCGACGGAGACATTGATCGTGAGCGCACCTGCCACGTTACCCGGACGAAGAATGATCACATCGTCAGTCAAAAGAAGAACCGTCGTCAACGACCAGTTGGTGGTCGTTCCCCATGTTCCGATGGTGGCGCCCGTCCACGTGTAGGTCGCCCCCTTTGCAGAGTGGATACTGTAGAGGGTCACGATGCAAAGGCCGAGGTTGATGGCGAGACACTTCGCGAGAATCGATTGGGAGGAGCGTTTATTCTGCATTGGGGATGGGTTCGTGTCGTGATGCACTATTTATCTGCCCTGCATCCTTGGCGAAGCATTTTCCACTTGTGCGCTTAAGTAAACCGCGCCATTTATCTCTCGTGAGCAAGACTAAACACCCAAAGAAGCGCTCGCCGACGGAAACGACCTCGCCGGCACCAAGAATCACCATGAAGCAGATCGCCCGGGAAGTCGGCGTAACGGAAGCAGCGGTGTCCCTCGCATTGAAAAACCACCCCTCCATTTCGCAAGCCCGTCGCAAGGAAATCCAGGACGCAGCCGATCGCCTCGGCTACCGCCCAAACGCCATGGCGACCGCGCTCGCCCATCACCGGCACCAGTCGCGCGCACATCCCGTGCAGGCCGCGCTCGCATTCATCAACTCCTATCCTGAGCCGGAAAAATTGCACGCCCGGCCTGACTTTCAGCTTTTGTGGCGAGGCGCCGTCAGGTCTGCGCAGAAGTTCGGCTACCGGCTGGAAGATTTTCCCGTAAATGAAAAGCAGCCGCTTGAATGCCTCGAGCGGATATTTCTCACCCGCAACATTCGCGGCATCATCATCGGACCGCTGCCCGAGGATCCGAGAGTGGACTGGGAGTCGTTTGCCTGGAGCAAATTCTCCGTGGTGCGGATCGGGCGTCGCGTGCAATCGCCGCGCGTTCACTTCGTCACCAGCGCACAAGCCGCAAACACGATGCTTGCATTCGACAAAATGCGTGAACGCGGCTGCAAGCACATCGGTTTTGCCGGGAGCTGGGACAAGTCACGGATGTTTGGCGCGGGCTTTCTCTGGTCGCAACACGAGCCGTCGTTGCAATCCTGTGTGCCGCTGTTTCTTTTCTCGAGAAAAACCCCCGAGCTGAGTCAGCAGCACACGTTTGAACAATGGCTCAAAAGAGCGAAGCCGGATGCCATCCTCACCGACAGCCTTGCGGTGCCGTCCATGTTGGGAAAAGCCGGCTACCGCGTGCCAGAGGACATTGGGCTTGCTGCAACGAACGTGCGCGACACGCCAGGAGTCGATGCAGGCATTGACCAGAACACCGAGGAAATAGGCCGTGTAGCCACCCTGGTGGTCCTCTCGCTGATCCGCGATAGCGACCTCGGCGATGTCGAGATCATACGCGAAATTTTGGTCAGAGGCAAATGGGTGGATGGGAAAAGCCTTCCGTTTCGTTAACACTGCTCGACTTGACGACCCGCGCTGCCGTGACGGCATTGCCAAATTTCATCGCTAGGAGTGGTGTTAGCCGCGGTCCGTCTAGACTCAGCGGATGCAAATCATCGGTCTACAGCCCTTTTTTGAATTGAGTGTTTCCCTGCCGAAATTTATGGCACTGGCTTTTTGTTCCTGCCAGGTGACACCAGACGCACGGCGGAAAAGCTAGGGCCGGATTTCTCCGGGGAATCGGGTGAGTTATCGAGATGAAAGCGAATGACCATGTTCCCGCCGCTCCCTGTCAACTTTGCGGGAATAGTGAGGCTTTGCGTGCTTTCATTTCCCGGGGAAAATACCCAATGGCCCACCGGTTCGTCGTTCACGAAGATGGTGGCGCTCTGTTTTCCACCGCTTTTTGAAGAGACTCCTGCCACTGCTTCAAGGATTACATCACGACCGGATGGCGTCGTCTCCAGGCGCATGAGGCCTTCCCTGCCGCCCATGAAAACACGTTGCGGCTCGATACTGGAAAACCCCGAAAGCCATGCAGGAATAAGCGCTTGCGGGGACATGCTTTTAAAATCAATCCATTTGCCCCATTCACAGGGAAGCACCATGCCTGACAGGAATTTTTCGCGTGGTTTGTTTTCAGGTGGCAAATTGCCGAGAGCATCCGGAAGGAACTTGATGAGGTTATTGTCCGATTTTCCCATCATCAACTCATTCACTTCGAGGATAACGCAATCCGCCGCATAAATTTCACGACTGAAATCGATCTGTTTCACCGGCTGTGCACAAAACCGGGTTTCATCATCCACCCAGCATCGCTTGAACACATTATAGTAGGCATAATCGTCCAATTCGGCGAATTGCCGGGATTTCTGGAGCATCTCAAAAATCCTCCAGGTAAAACTGCCGCCGATACCGACGATGTTATATTTTGTTCTTGGCAGGACAGGCTTGGATACGAAATCAGCCACGGTGTATTTCCATGGTATCGCCAGATTTAGAATGGATATAAGATCGGCGCTATCCCTGGCATGTTCGGTCGTGTAGCGCATCTCCCCCTCCAGCAGCTTGACCGGTTTCCCCTGGGCTGTCATCGCCGTGAGTATGGCGTTTGTTGAGGCCAGCACGGCCGCGTCACCCCAATGGATGCCGCCTTGTGGAAATACCGGCACCGGCGGCGAGGAGTTTTTTATGTCCATGGCAAGGGCCCGGCCATCCACAAAAAAGATGCCCTGTTCGCGCAGCAATGGCACAAGCAGGTCGTACGTCCTGGGCAGCGGGTTGTAACGCTTCATCCACACCGGGGGTATGTTCTCCGGCTGCACGCTCGCCTTGTTCGGAGTAATGAGCATTACGAAAGCGATCCCCCGCCGCCGGCACTCATCCTGGAACCGCTTCAGGTTCCCGGCAATGGGGACCAGTTTCTCTCGCTTGGTGCGATCGATGCAATATTCGGACAGATAAACATCCTGGAACAACTCGTTATTGCGCCCGATCATCACGGAGGTACTCGGCAACGGGCAGTAGTGAAATACCCGGAAACAAATTTCGTTGGTAATCCTGATCAAAATTTCCCGCCCCGCGAATGTTGCTTCAAAATGGGCCGCCAGCATCTGCTGGTATTTCGCATCGAAATACGTCCCGCGCGAAAATGCCGGCATCGGGGGCGGAGCATCCGCGGCCAGATTGGCATTGCGCAACCACGCCGGTGCTTTATCGCAGTATATCGCAACGATCGTAAGCAGGCCCGGAACTGCAAACATGCATACAATGATTCCAACGAGAAATTTTTCCAGCGATGGGCAAAAATTTTTCATGGGTCTAAAAGCGGAAATAGAGGAATGGATGGAACGTACTGTCCGCCATGCGCCCAAAGCAGAGGAAAAGCAATACGATGCAGCATGCCAGGGCCGGAATACGACCGGCGGACAGCCGCGGCGCGGCGCACGAAAATTTGAAGGCCGGAAGAAAAACGATGACCAGCCCCGCGGCAATCACGCACGTGACCACGAAAGAGTCACTCCGCAGGAAAATAAGACTGTGGACCGCCTTCCACCTGAATATAAGCGCATAAATAAAATGGAATGCATCCATTGCGGTTTTGCTCCGGAAAAACACCCATGTGATCACGACCAGGAACATGGTCACCCCGGTGTTCACAAAGCGGGGCAGCCTTTTCTGCCACTCCAGGTAGAAGGCGCGGTCGGCCACAAGCGCCAGTCCATGAAAACATCCCCATATCACGAAGTTCCATGAAGCCCCGTGCCACAGGCCGGAAAGCAGAAAACAGATGCACAGATTGATGTAGGAATGCAGCCGCGAAACACGATTGCCGCCGAGCGGTATGTACAGGTACTCCTTGATCCATGAGGAAAGCGAAATGTGCCATCGGCGCCAGAAATCCGTGAAACTGGTGGCCAGATAGGGATTGTTGAAATTCTCCAGCAGCCGGAAGCCGAGGATGCGCGCCAGTCCTATCGCGATGTCCGTGTAGCCGGAAAAATCAAAATAGATCTGCAGCGTAAAGCAAATCAGCCCGAACCACGCCGTTGCGGAATCGATCCATGCAGGCTGCATGTTAAAAACCGCATCAGCCGTGGGCGCCAGCGTATCGGCGATAAGCACTTTTTTTGAAAGGCCCCGAATCACGCGGATAGCACCGTCACGCACATCCTCGTACCGGTGCGTGGGCCGCGTGAGCTGCTCCGCGATGTCGTGGTATTTCACGATCGGCCCGGCCAGCAGCTTCGGGAACAGAAAAACGTAGTTGAGATAGTCCAGCAGCGACGAGGCCGGTTTTGCCACGTGGCGGTAAAGGTCGACAAGGTAGGTGATCTTTTCGAAAACGATGAACGAAACGCCCAGCGGCAGCGCTATGTCGGGCAAACGGATGGGGGCGATTCCCATATGTGCCAGGATCCAATCCATGTTTTGCACGGCAAATACCGTGTACTTGGCATAGACGAGCAAACCAAGGTTTGTGGCGACGCCCACGCCGACAAGCCATTTCCGCCTGCCTCCCCCGGCCGGCATGGCATAAATGAAGTGCCCCAGAGCCCAGTCGAAAACAGCCGACCCAATCACCACGAAAATAAAAACCGGCTCGCTCCAGCCGTAAAAAACGAGGCTGCCCCCCAGCAGTATCCAGCGGCGGGCAGGCACGAACCAGTAAACCGCGAAAAACAGGGGCAGGAATACAAAAAGAAAAAATAACGTGGAAAATAACATCTGCTCGGAAAGCCGTTATTGTCGAAAAAAGGAAACAACATCAACAAGATTCAACCCGATCCGGCAATCATCTGCCTGTCCCGTAAAACACCATCGGCACGGCAGGCAGTTTTATTCATGCATGGTCGGACATCGCGTCCGGCGCCTTTGGGATATCAATCATCGTGTTGTCTGCTGCGACAGTTCAGCATTGGAGCAACAAAACACCTGTTAAAAATCATTTTAAAGGCAAATCGCCCGCCGTCATCCTATGGGAATGAAGCCGGCCGTTTCCGGCCGGCTTCGTCGATTGGTTGCTGATTTTGATTGCAGCGGTTGTCAGGGAACGACGGAGGTTATGAATCCCACATCGTCTATATATGAGGTATTGGCACGGGTGGTGTTTGATGTTACGGCCACGGAGACTATCGACTTCCCGGCGGGGGCTACGAATCCGAAGAAGATGTCATTCGTCGGCGGGTTGGAGAGGTTGCGGTTGGCTGTCTGGGTGACGGTGGATGTGGTCAGGTCGGAGAACGTGGCGGTGGCCGTGATGCTGAGACCGTTGAGGATGGTCTGGGCGAGGTAGGTGAACGCGAATGTTTGCCGGAAAAGCACCCGGCACATCCCAATAATTGAGCAGACCTCACTCGACGATGCTGACCCGGTCGCCGAGGCGCACGATGGTGTAAAAGGTCGAGGCGTTTGCGGGCGGGAGGCGGATGCAGCCGTGCGAGGCCGGGGTTCCCACGGGCACATAGCCGCTGTGGAGGCCGGCCTGGCTGCAATTCAGCCGCATGAAATTCGGCATGGAGGCCTTGTAGAGGGTGGATTTCCATTCCGGGTATTTATGCGTGATGACGAATTCGCCCGTGCGGGTCGCGAACCCGGGGCGGCCCGTGGATACATTTGTCTCTATGAGGACATTATTGTCGTGCATCAGCCACGCTTTTTGCGCGGAGAGCGAAACGATGACGCGCCTGCCGGCGCCATCCGGCGCGGGTTCCTGGTGGAGGAGAAGCTGCATCATCGGGATGTCCGCAAGCTCCGCGGCGAAATCGAGCGGGTACATGCGGAGGCCGCGGGTGCATAACTCGGTGTTCGCGCCGCGGCGCATCAGGATGCGCACGGCATCCGTCTGCCGGGTAAGCACGGCAAGCATCAACGGGGTGACGCGTGTATCCTTCGTAAGTTCACGCACGACGAACGGATTTTCGAAAAGGTTGACCAGCCCTGCGGGGGCGGGATGATCGAACGCGACGTTCGGATCGATCCCCTTGTCGAGCAGACGCTCCAGCAGCCTGAGATCGCGCAGCCCGAGCGCAAGGAGCATCGCGGATGCAGGCGAATAATTGCTGGCAAGGGGACTCGCGTCGCTATTGAGAAACAACTCGGCGAAGCTGTATTCACGCGGGGTGACGGAGAGGTCGAATGTCAAACCGGATGCCAGTTTTCCGGATTCATCCGCCAACGGATTGCGGGCGGGGGCCGGATGAAGCGGGGACATCCTTACGCCGTCGTCCACCATGAGTTTGACCAACTGGAGACTGCCCGGTTCGTCGGCGGCAATATTCTGCGCCTGAATCAACTGAGATCCCGTGGATAAGACTGCAACCAGCACTGCAATCGTGAATCTCCATTCCATAAACGCATGTTATCACATTCCCGCGCGAATGGTAGGTGCAAAAGAGCGCAGTTCAGGACTACCCGCGCAGCCCGGGCCGGTGGCCGGAAACGTGGTCGAGGCACTCGGCTATGGCGGGCGCGAGCAGGGGCAGGCACTCGGCGATGGAACGGGGGCGGCCAGGGAGGTTTATGATGAGCGATCGCCCGCGGATGCCGGCGGTTGCGCGGGACAGGATCGCGGTTTTCACCTTTGCGTAGCTCTGCATGCGCATTATCTCACCGAAGCCCGGGAGTTCCTTTTCCAGCACGGCGTGGGTTGCCTCTGGTGTCACGTCGCGCGCGCCGGGGCCTGTGCCGCCGGTGGTGATGATGAGGGGACATTGCGCCACATCCGCGAGGCTGCGGAGATTTTCCTCGATGGCGTTGCGGTCATCCGGCAGCAGGACGCGCGTCCACTCCAGGGGCTCGTCGAACATCTCCTGCACGACGCGCTCGATCTCGGGACCGCTGGCGTCCTCGTAAATCCCGCCGGCGGCGCGGTCGCTGAGGGTGATGCGGGCGATCTTCATCGCTTGGTTTTTTCCACCACGCGGATTGCACCGATGATCATGTTTTTGTCCACGGCCTTGCACATGTCGTAGATCGTGAGGGCGGCGATGCTCACGGCGGTGAGCGCCTCCATTTCCACGCCGGTCTTGCCGGCAGTCACCGCTTCCGCACGGATCTCCACGGCATCGGATTTGATTTTAAATTGCACGTCGACAAGATGCAGAGGGAGCGGGTGGCAGAGGGGGATCAATGTGCTTGTTGCTTTTGCCGCCTGGATGCCTGCGATCTTTGCCACGGTGAGGACGTCGCCCTTTGGCAAAGCGCGTTTTTTCAAAAGGGCGATGGTTGCTTTTGCGCAATGAATGCTGCCTTCCGCAACCGCGCGACGCTGCTGGTCGGGCTTGGCGGCTATGTTCACCATGCGGGCTTCACCGGCGGGGGTGAGGTGTGAAAATCCGGGGGCGGGTTTCTTGCGGGTTGTCATATCTAAAGGGTTGATTCCAACCACACAAAGTCAACCGTGTCACTTTGTTTCATGGCCCCCGGATGATTTGACGGGATGCGCAGGAGGGCATTCATGCCTGACACACCGGTGATGTCGCCGGAACTCCGGAATTGCAGTTTGCGCAGGCGGAAGGCGCCGTCGCGCCATGCGGCGCGGCATGGCCAGTAGGTTTCGCGCGGGTTTGGACGGAAGGAAAAATCCTCCTCCATATGCCCCTGCATGATCACCGGGAGGCCCGGAACGCCGAGCATCGCGCGGAAAAGCGGGGCGAACATCAGATGAAAGATCACGGCGTGTGAAACGGGATTTCCCGGGATGCCGAAGGCGAGCTGCTTCCCGCGCACGGCGAAGATGAGCGGCTTCCCGGGGCGCATATTGATCTGCTGGAGCAGAATCTCGAAACCGGCCTTTTCCAGCAGCGGGCGGGCGAAATCGTAGTCACCGACGCTGGCGCCGCCGGAGATGAACATGACATCAAAATCGTCGTGCCCGGCCATGGCCTGCATGGATGTCTCCATGCAATCCGGCATGTGCGCGTGGTGCAGCAGTTCCGCGCCGTGGGAGGCGACAAGCGACGCAATGAGGATGGAGTTGCTGTCGCGGATCTGGCTGCCCTCAGGTTTTTTGGAAGGATAGACCAGTTCGTTTCCGGTCACAAAATGGACGACACGCGGGCGGCTGCTGACAAGCGGCTGTGTAATACCGCACGAGGCCAGGGCCGCGAGATCGACGGGCGCCAGCAGTTGCCCGGATTTCACAATCACGTCCCCTGCCCTGCAATTCTCGCCGCGCTTGCGGATGTTTTCGGAAACAGCGATCTTCGGTGCGCGCAGGCGTCCCCCTTCCAGCACGGCCTCCTCTTGCATGAGCACGCAATCCGCACCGGCAGGGACTCCCGCTCCGGTGAAGATGCGCGCACATTGCCCGCGCTGGATTTCGAATTTTTGCGCCGTGCCCGCCTGTATTTCCGCGACGATCTCCAGCAACTCCCCCGCGTCCGCGGACCGCAACGCGTATCCATCCATGGAGGAACAGTCGAACGGCGGCGAGTCCATGTCGGCCTGCGCATCGGCGCGGAGAACACGATGCAGGGCATCCCGCAACGGCACCGGCTCGGCGGTCATGAGCGTGGCGTGGGAGAGGATCAGATCGAGCGCTTCGGAGACGGGTTTCATGCGGGTGTGGACGGGATTGCCTTTACCTTCCAGATCGGCACCTCCTGTTTCAAGCGATCCATGAATGCGGTGGCAAACGAAAATGCCGGGCCGCGATGGAGCGCCGCGACTTGCAGGGCGATGGCGCACTCTCCCACTTGAATCACGCCAACACGGTGGGAGACGCGCACGGATGTGCAGGGAAATTCCGCGAGCAACTCGTGAATGAGGCGCTCGATCTGGCGCTCTGCCATGGGCTGATATGCCTGGTACTCGAGCGCGCGGATCGGCTGGCCGTGCTCCTCGCCACGGACGATTCCTGAAAAATCGACGACTGCGCCGCTGCCATTTGCCACCGGTTCATGGGGGACAAGCGCGTTTTCGGTGATGCGGATTTCGATGAGCGGGCTGTTCATCCTAGCCTCCAGAAACCGGCGGGATGAGCGCGATTTCATCCCCGTCATGAAAAACGGAATCCGTGTCGGCGTAGACAAAATTCCGCGCGAGCCGCGTAGGGGTTTTGTAATGCAGGATGCCGGGGAATTTTTTCTCCAGCGCGGCCCAGAGCTCGTCCGGCGTGATTTTTTGCGACACGGGAATATCTATTCCATCGCATCCGGTGAAAGTCTGCAGGTGCGCGAAGAACTTTACTTTCATGGTGCTCAGCCGCCGATGGCCGTCATGATGCGACCGGGCTGGTAGTTGTTGCGAAAGGTGTGTTCCAGCGGCTTGTCGCGCAGGGCGGCGAGGAACAGCTCGCGCATCCCGCCGGCATCGAAGGCGGGCCGGAGCGCGGGTTTGAGGTCGATCTCGCCGTGATTCCCGAGGCAGGGGCGGATTTTCCCGTCGGCGGTCAGGCGCATCTTGTTGCAGGCGTCGCAGAAGTGCAGGTTCGTGATCGCGCCTATGAAACCGACGGTGCTGTTAAGTTCCGGCAGGCGGACGTAGTGCGCGGGGCCGTTGCCGTATTTGTGGTCGTCGGCGATGACTTTTGTATGGTTGCCGATGATCGCCTTCGCCTCGGCCACCGGAAAAAAATTACTGTCGTCGAGCATCTCCGTCATGCTGACGGGCATGAGCTCGATGAAACGCAGGATCACCTGGCGGGCGGCGGCGAATTCCACCAGCGGCCAGATTTGATGTTCATTGATCCCGCGCATGAGCACGGCGTTGAGTTTGATATTACGGATGCCGGCGGCCTTCGCGGCGTCGATGCCCG
>Ga0068860_100000341_pt1 | contig 63153 bp, 101 predicted proteins | sample KBSSwiS32_FD_66597 | JGI IMG/M metagenome (GOLD analysis project Ga0068860, IMG submission 66597) | Switchgrass rhizosphere microbial communities from Kellogg Biological Station, Michigan, USA - KBS Switchgrass S3-2 | ecosystem: Host-associated > Plants > Roots > Rhizosphere > Soil ... | reverse complement strand
TTCACATTTTCGTAAGCATTTAATATGTTAGCAGGTATCATTTTGTTTTCAGTTATTGTCTCCTTTTTCTCAGGCGCCCATTTATTTATCACCACATTCGCCCCCATCGCTCCTATAACGACCACAGGCCATTGCCAAAGTTCATGTTGCCAGGGAATCAACCAGTATAGTATGCTGCCATAATATGGCGTCATACAAACATTGCACGCGAACACTGCCGGGTGTATCGCGTCTGGCAAATGATCTTCCAGCCAATCACCTAGCTTGCCAAATATCTCGTCCGGTTGCATCGTGTAATGAATAGCCAGGACGAGTAAGGCGATTATGATGATTTGGTTGATCATTTATTAAAACGTTTCTTATGCGCCAATGACATCTTTAACTTGGTTTCAGGCGAAGCCTTCCTACCAATATTTATAAGCCGCAATTTTTCAATAGCTTCCTGTGTTAGTTTTCGACCCTTGTTTGGCGACGGTCTTCCTTTGTACAATTCAGACCTTCGTTTTCTGGCTTCATCACTCCACCCTTTATTATTCCCATTGGCCTTTCTCGTTGCCTCACGTTTAGCAATTGATTCTGGCGATAACTTCCTTCCTTTTAACGGATGAACCCCATCAGGATTAAATATTTTGATTGGCTTTTCTTTTTTAGGTTTCCTAAAATTAGTTTGAAGCGCCCTTTTCTGTTTAATCTTTAACTTTGCTTCATCGGTATGTGTCCTGCCTTTCATATAAGACGGTCGCCCTTTCATAGATAAGGATCGTTTCGCAACCGCTTCTTTTGATTTAGGCTTTCCTTTATGCCCCATTGATATCCTCTTTCTCGTTTCCTCTGAATGTCCACCATGCGATCCCGCATCTTTTAAATTCATCATTTCGAATCCGGCTTCCTTGAATTGATCAATACAAAACTGCTCGTAAAAAGTTAGTGTTTCTGCGCTTACATCGATTGGCAATTCATGGATAACCTCGAACTCATGAGCATGAATTCCGTATTTCATAAATGAACTATAAAGAACTCTCTGTTTCTGGCATGAAATAGATTTCCTGTAATTATAGAATCTTGTTTTTATATTGGTACTCTGCCCAATATAAACCCTTCCAGATGGTGATGTTATTTTATATATGCCTTTCATTTTTAGCCTATGCGGATTATCCCCGTTTGATTATCTCCACCATGATCAACCGTTATGCTCGTAACCGGGTAGGTATTAAACTTTATCTGCGTCATTATCCCAGCTGCCACATATTGCGTACCATCCCAATAGCTTACGGTCACATTCGGCGCATTACCATATTGCAATTGCATTGATGGGCCATAGCTAACCGTTGTGCTTGTTGCATGGAAGAATGGTATTATGGTTGGATTACAGCAACTCATGGGATACAATTGAAGTCGCAGCCTAAAGTATCTTTCTCATAATTGCCGCCTTTGATGGTGAAATTGATGCAATCATATTCCTGCGCCACCTTGAACTTTACCGGTTTGCATCCGCTGTCCTGTACCTGCAGCGTGAAATCGCCGGAATATTGAGTAAGCATACCCGGCGGAAGATCGGCAACAGCGATTTGCCAGAAGCCATCTGCATCGGTAGTGAATTCACCCTGATATTTGTTCCCGAATTTGTCAGTTATGATCCATATATAGTCCGTCAACGGGGATAATTGGGCAAAAACCTGGATCGATAGGTTACATTTCGCCAAAAAGTCCGTGAAACAACAGTCACAATTAACCATAACTCGTTAATTAATTAACTAAAGTTACAGTAATTTCAGAATAAGTTGAAAGAAATGAAAAGAAATGAAAATTGTGGCAATCTTACCCTGAACAAAAGTTTAGAGTGACAAGTCTTGGATGTTAACGGTTATCCAAAATGGAACTTCATATTCAAGGTCGGCAGCTACGCATTCGGCTTCCATATCCCAGTCCCAATCTGGGTTTACGATGCGACAGGTTTGATCACCATAGATTACGTCTATGTGGGTTGTTTTGCCATTATACTTTACCTCTTGACCTGGATAAAACTCCATGCTATTTGCCTCAGTTTTACGCATACATACAAGGTAATAATTAATTATTGCTTAAGAACCCAACGAAAGAACGTATTACATAGATACCGATAAGTATCCAATAAATCGGCCTGTTGCGCAGGATCTTCCCGGTCTCTCTTTTCGATGGTGCCATCCGCCAAGACGCGAACATTTTCGAAATCGAAGATTAGCCCTTTGCACTTCACGGGATCAATTGTCACATTTACCATGGCAAGTACCGCATTTGATAATACCTGGTTCTCTTTCAATTTCGGGTTTACGCTGGGTACCTTTAATTGGCTTATTCCCAAATTAAATTTCGATTTGATTACAGTATAGAAATTTAAATTGTCTTGAACAAGGGCTGTCGTATGCTGTCCGGTCGCGTCACCCGTTACCATCCATACAGCCCCGGGGTAATGGAGTAGTATATAATCGCAAAGGGCATATATATCGCTATTATCCAATTTAATAGTCTCAATTCCGTAGAGGTGGTTATTATACCATTGCCAAACAGATGCTGTAATCGGCGACTTGTTAAAGTCAAATGAAATCATCGTCTCATATGACCGATTCCAGGCTGTCGGCCCCAAATGTTTTGACCGATCAAATGCAAATATGAATGGTGAATTATTCTTACGACGGCCAGGCAGCCCCAATGTAAATACCCGATAATAGTAAGGGTCAATATTGGCCAGCATTTCCAGAAAGGCAATTCGCTCAGGGCTTACTTTTGGGTTGCTTTTATATGTCGTGTGGGTTGAAGTGTAGGTATACTGAAATGCTTTACCGTTGGGCAATTGAAATTTCCATGAATAGGTTCCATTTGGATTCTTCCCTGCAAAAAAGTTCTTCCATAGCCAGTGGTCTTCATAATCCCCATCGAACTCTGGATTGAACGAAACCCGTTGCTTTATCTTTGCGTTATTGGCTCGTAATGTGGTAGTTACGGTAATAAAATCGTCAAGCGTAAGTTGATTCCCTTCTTCGATCCAGCTATGGGAAGGATTTCGAGTGGATTTTATTGATTGCGGGTTGTCGCACCCTCGACCCAAGAACCGGTTACCGTTAATGCATTCAATAGTAAGAGGCGCAACCTTGAACGTGAATAAATGATCAATTCCCCAACTCTCGCAGATGTTTTTAATTGTCTCCCACTGACTTTCTTTAATTGAATTGAAAGTCTTTTTAATCAGCATGCATTTGAAGTAGGGCAGGCTTAAGCAGTCTTTAATCAATTGCTGTGCAATATCTTGCGACTTACCGCTATCGCGACCTCCCCAATAAAAATCAATATGGGCATCAGAGGTTAGTAGATGATGATAACATGGGAGAAATGCTTTTTTCGGGATATTAACCGTTATTTGGTTCGTCATCATCCGTAATGTTTACGTTGATTGTGGCGGCCTTCTGCTGATTATCTAATTCGAATATGCCCAAGTGCCGGCCCAGCTTTTCCAGCGCTGCAATCTTATCGTAGAGCTTAAATTGAATGCAAGTTTTTTTCCCCGATGCTTCGCCGGCCCCGCTGAATTCGGTAACTGTTTTTTTAATTGACTCAACGGCTGCGGCTTTATCGCGATTAATTTTAGTCAGGTCTTTGATTTCATTTTCTTCTTCAATATAATCTTGGATGTTCGAGAACCCCAATTTCTTCAATTCATCAATTACCTGCTGCGCAAGTCCTTCATTCTTATCGGATAAGTTTTTTTTTAGTTCCGCAATGTAATTTTTTACATTAAGCTTTGCTAAGAGTTGAGAGGATTGCTCATTAGCGGTTTTTTCACTGTACCCGGCCCTAATTGCTGCCTGAGTTCCATTGAGGTCTTTAATATATTCCTCACAAAACCTTTTTATTTTGGGGGTTAATTCATCCATTGGTTAGATAAAGTTAACTTATTTTCACTTTTTCCTGAAATTTCAATTAATTGTGGCACGGGGAACGTTTTCAACTTTTACGATTTTCTCCCGACAAAACAACCACTTTGCTTTTAAAGTTTGCATATTCAAACACCACCGCGTTCCATAAGTCTCATTAGTATTGGATGGCCGGTAATCTATTGTCCGGTAAACAGCTTCAGTGCCAGGTAATTTAAAGTATTCCATCAACCCCAGGCTCCCCAGATATATTGGTTTGGTTTCCATAATTCATTGCTTTTATCGCCCATCATTTCCAGGCATTACCTTCTTCGGCGCCTCAGGTAAAGGTCGCCAGTGAGTGGCTGTCAGTTCACCCATCATCTTTTCCCCGTCTGCGAACATGGCAACCCATCCGTTGCTCATTAGTCTGCCTTTTAATATCGCCCCTTCTGTGTTATAGACCATAACGTATTCACCGATCTGGGGTAGCCTGTCTTCGACGCTTATCCAGTTGTCGACCACGCTTTCGTCGAGCCATTCAGTATTATCCCACCTAAACTGATGATCCATGGCAATATCCCATCCACCATTATGTCCAAAATTTTTTGTTCGCTTTACACGACCAGTAGTTAAATTTCGAACGATAACTTGTATGTTTTTTCCCGGCAGCCGCGTTGTCGCCTTCACCCATACCGCGCCTGTCGCCTCCTTTCGCTCATTGATCGGGTCGGGGAGTTTGCCAGAGAACATAGCCTTTATTATTTGAGCATTCCTTTTCATCAGTTCCTCTTGTTCAGCTGGCGACAATGCATCGAATTTTACTTTGTCAGCTACAGCACACGGCTCACATTGCACCGCTCTCTTATCGCCATGAAACTTGTTGCCACATGTTGCGCATGTGCAATAATAACTTCCCGGCGCATATCCTCCTATTGGGTATTTGGTTTGCATGTTCGTTATTTAAGTGGGTTCATTAATTGAATACGCTTCTTAGGATGTATGGTCCTTGTCTTAAACCATTTACCGTCATACCCCTTAACCTCCCATACTTTATATGTGAAGTAATATGTGTCGATGCTGTACAGGTATTTCTTTTCCATTATTACTGATTTCAAATTTTAACACAAAGAGAAGCGGGGTATGGCGCTACTTGACTATGTTCATTCGGGTCATCATCACCAATCGGAAATTCGATCAGCAAAGCCTCGTCTTCTAAAATTTCAGAAACAGTACCTTCGTTATTTGGCTTGGCACCAGGAGGCGCAAACTTTTGTAGCATTATAAGCCCCTGATCCATTACGCGAACTTTGTCGCCTACTTGTAGTTCATTTTTCTTTCCCATTATTTATTGTTTGAGTTGGTTATATACTATTATGCTCAATCGACTTCCTCAGCAGTGCTTGCTTCTCTGTTTGTGTTGCTTCCCTTATTTCAGAAATACCACTCTTTACGCAATACAAGCTATCGCCGTGGTGAAAATTTTCAAAGCCCGCCCACTGGTGGAGGTAATCATAAAAGAAATAATTGCAGGTATCATCTCTTTTATACCTACCAACTACTTCGGTGCCTCCATAACTCAGGAAATATATCTTTCCGGGTTTCATTTCAATTTTACTCATTGTCCATCATTTAACGGGTTAGTGGTGTCAGTAACTTCTTCTAAATAATCGATCTGTATAATAGCCAACCCCTTCCCTTTTCGATTATCCCATTTTATTGACAAAGCTCGTTCGTAGTTTCTTGCCATTTTAACTGCAACTCCTTGGCGTTGTTTTACGCCTGGGTTATTGATAAGATATTCATTAGTATATTGAACCCTTACAGGGAAATTAATCTGGCTATTCATTGTTTATCCTCCTTTTGGTTTAGAAATTTATCCGATCCGCACTCTCTGCAACAACCGTTACGATCGGCATTAAATACCTTTTTGCAGTTTGGGCATATGCGATCCCCGTCTCCGGATAGGGCTTCATTGATAACAGGAACCCAATGATTTCCATTGGTTCCCGGCGCACTTAAATATGGAATAATTTGCTTCATAACTTTCTCGTACCTATCGCATTTGGCTTGGATGGATTTAAATCGGTTTATCACTTCAGATAATATCAAATCAGTATCGTGATTTGGACGGGCAGGAACTTGCATGGTGAAGGATTTGCCGCCAGTTTTTATAAGATCATTAAGGGCGCTTTCTGCTTTTTCAAAAAGCTCTGAATCTGTCAATGTACAATTATGGGGACTTTTATACATGGCTTCTATTTTTTGATCAACTTTATTTTTTATATCATCAGGCATGGAATTGATGCTTTCCGTGAATTCAGGAATTTCTTCGATCATAGGTTTGATCATTTTCTTATTTCGTTCCATCCAAAAATGTTTTTATTTCGTTATAAGTTATTGCGTCGTTTGTAGTCCTGCCAACTTTCCTCTTGCGCCGCTTCAGAGCAACCTATCATATTAAGCCGCATACTCAATTTATGGTTAGATTCCAGTAGCTTGTTTCGTCTCTCAATCTCCTGCTGCGCCTGGTGAAGTTTGGCAGCGTATTCGGTTAGTGCTTTGATTATTGGACCTTTTATTTTTTTGCTCATTGGTAAACCAAAAGAATAAGAATCAGCCTGTCTGGCCATTTCATCCAATTCATTATAAAGCGTTTCGGCGTCCTGAGATATTTTATTCAAAACCTCAACCGGTAATAGTGTGTTTGGGGAAGTCTCCATGTGATTTCATTTTTTGAATAACTTCAGGGTTTTCACTCTGTCGCTCAATTTTGTTTATAACACCCATCTCCTGGCAAATAATGAATGCGGGGAGATTGAATACTTTACTTTCGGTATGAATATGCATACTATCCCGATATGGCAGTTCAAGCCTTCCTGCCTTACACCAATTATCAAAGGTGCCTTTTCCGCCACTCGATGTGGTTTTGCTGAATGGAATAAATCTTAGCATATTATTGTCATCGCTGAAGGTATCAGAGGAATGCCTGTATACCAAACCATAAGTCCATTCAATACTATACCAATTGTCTTTTGATGTTCTCCTTAATCTCATTTCAAGTCTTGGGAATGGCATTTGTCTAAAGAAGTCATCGTTTTCAAATGCGGAATGATGCTGCCACGAATGATTTGCGTAATCTAAATCAGCGGTTAGCGCATCAACCTTATTTTCAAGTTCGGTAATCAGATCATCTTTTTCAGATATGATTTCATTGAGACGTTCTTCGAGTGTTAGCTTATCCATTACTTACCTCCTTGTATTTGGCGAGAGCGGTTTCGGCTGCATTTCTTTCGGGTGTGCCTGGATTGGTCATTCTGAAAATAAATTCCAATGCCTCCACAAGCCCTTGCGCCTTTTCTGCCTCATATACTGCGCCTGCTTGATAACCAGCTCTTATGTATCCGGTTTTTACTGGCCCTGCTTCCTCTGGTATTGCACGAGCATCAGCCTGTATTCGCCATAACGTTTCTTTACTTATGTTGCTCATTTGATTGTTGTTTATACTCAATGAATGTGTCTGGTTTCCAGCATGTAGAAGGAATGCCATTTATTTTGAAGGTGCTTATCTTTGGTTGAATGTAAATATCAGGACAGAGATTAGACCAATGACCAGCCGTGTATTCCACTTCACTAATAAACGCCTTCTCTCCCTTTGCATGCATTAAATGACCGCCAATGGTGATTATATCACTAGCAAACGTGACTTCTTTGTATATCATGTCATAGAAGTGATCTTTTTCTTCGGAGGCCTTAAGAAGAAATTTCATCCCAGATAATTTACAAGTGGTGAATCTTTCCCGCTATTGTCGTAGAAACTATTCCAGCCAGGATAAGTGCAAAATATTTTAGAGGCCACCCTTATACTCCTTACTGCTGCTCTTTTTGTGGTATACGTCTCAGAACTGCGGGCGATCTCCCGGCCATTGGAAGCGACAATGTTCCAATAATATTCAGATCGATATTGAAACTTGGCTCCAACCTTTCTTTTTACAATTGTCTTGTAAAGGTGGATGCCGGGGGTGTTTTTAGTCTTTGGCATGGGTGGTTATTTCGTGAAGTTTTAATTTTTCTACTAATTTCTGCAAATTGTAAATCGACCTATGATGACACATGTTCGCCTTCCCTCTTACATATTCTTCCCTCCATATCTTGACTGAATACCAGTTTATATTGAACCAATGTTCTATATCATGGTAAGTATTATGCTTTGAAATATTGCAAAGCCCATATATGGCTACTCCGTTATTGGTGTGAATCCTAATATCTGAAACGCCGGGAGTGTGCCATTCTCCATCATCAAGTGCGCAATTCAAAATATCAGCAATATCTTCAATAGTCCATTTTTCAAAAGCGACTTTCTTTTCTTCCATCTGACATCTTTTTTATTATCAAATAATTTTTATCCCTATCACATCCTTTCGAGGTGAGCAGCGTTTCAAACGACTGCACCGGATCAGGAAAAGGAATATCGTGGTGAAAGCCTTGCGAGTAGTCTTTGAAGCCTTCACCATCTCGCTCGACGATCTCATGGGCATGATCACATGTCACCTCCTTACTGGTGCAGACGATCGACCAAGTTCCTGGTGGAAGTACTATTCGCTGACCGATTGCAAAAAAATTCAGGTCAGTGTCGTAAAATATTCTCCTTTTTAAACGAGCCGATTTGCCTATTCGGAAATTTTTTGTCCCTTCCGGCACCTCAACGGCCCAATACTGTTCCCTTAGATTTGTCATTTTTAAATATTTTATTCAACACCCAACACAACCCCAATACCAGCCCGACGACCGTAAAGAACACGACATACGCCGCGACGATAAGGCACAGGCAGAGGAAGAATTGGCAGGTTGTCATGGGGTGGTGGTTAATGGTTTACCGGTAGTTGAAAGAACCTTGAAGGAAATAACCCAGACCCAGGGATTGGCGTCTAATGATTCACGGCCATTTATTGACTCCCATAGTGATTCAAAACTAGATTTTGCAGTGAAAGCCGGAAACCCTTCACCATCGGGGGCTCTGTAATTCCACCAATTCCCAATTTCGCAGCATTGATCTTTACAATTCAGCGAAGGGCATCCGTCATTAGTTTCACAATGAGCAGGTTTTACTCCTTCTGCTTTCGCATCTTCCTCGCTGATGTCCTGTAATCGCTCCACGCACACATTAGTCACCTGCAACCAGATCCGGGCGGCTTCCTTTGGCATGTGGATCGATGGGCGCCACTTATCAGCAAGGTTGACGGTTTCGGTTGCTTTGTATTCAATACGGTCAGGACCGAAATCTTGCTTAATACCACGCCAAGTTTCCCGGACCCAAAGAAGATCGCCAGCCTGACTATAAGGGCATTTAATCGCAACTCTTTCGCCATGACCTTCAAACCAAAATATATCGGCCGGCTTGAAAGGCGAATCAACCTCAACTAGACTCCACTTGCCGGGATTTGCATTTACTAATTCTAATCCTTTCAGGCGCCTGGTCATAGTCTTTCGCCCATCCAGTTCTGCTTGCACCATAGCAGTACTAAACAGCATCGGAATTTCTTTCATAATTATTTTTTTAGCTGGTTCAGGTAATTTCATCCACGCAATAACAAAAGTAGTTCTTGGCCTACCATACAAAAGCCAATGACCTTTATCATCAATATGAACTATCTCTACCCACTTATCAACAGGGGATTCTATCGTTGCTAAAACATATGACCATGGTTCCGGCAATTGATCCGAAGGCTTTATCCATTTATCCTCCATTTGCAATACCTAACGGTGATTTGTTTGAATAAACAGCAACCGGCCTGGGCTCTTTTGCTTCGTCATCCTTGTCTTCCATAAACTTGCTTATTCTTTCTCCCTTATAGCCCACCTTTTCAGCATAAAGTATTTCTACCTTTGCAGACTCAATTATAACCTGGCCTACCTGAGATACAGCTTTTGCCTTTTCGATCTCACTCTTGAGTTGTTCCGGTGTAATATCTTTCTCTCCAAGTCTTTCCAGTGCAGCAAACATGTGATCGCGTAAATCACTAATTTTATTTTTCATTTGATAACTGTTTAAGTCGTTTATTTATTTGGCGATTAAGGGCGCCACGCAATTGAATTATTTTGAATATTTCATGGCCGAATCTGTGTGCGCTATTCCTTATTATGAGATCAGCATTGCTTATGATTTCCAGGTTGTCAAGGTTGCAGTTCAGTGTATTGCTATCCTTAAACACTATGTTAAAACCTTTAGGGATGGGGCCGTGAGCCTGTTCCCAAATAAATCTATGCAGGTACTTAGGTCTATTAGCAGCCAGGAAGATGACCAGGTATGGCTTTTCCCCTTTCTTCTGCCGCTTACTGATCTCAAACTTTTGCCTTGTATTCCATGGTAGCCTGCCTTGTTTAAATTGAGTAGCCCTCATATTCTCCCGCTGATCTTTCCCCATCCATTGCTCAATCGACCTGCCTTTATTGAAGGCGGCCATTCCTTTTTTAAATATGTTATCTTTAACAAACTGTGCTTTAATATTGTCGGGAACCGTTAATCCTAATATAGGCATCCGCTGCCTCGCCGCTCCTTTCGACCTGCCAAATAGCCTTGATATAAAAGAAGCCGGTAAACTGAGGTAATGATCCTCAATAAATTGATCTTCTTCTTTGGTAAAGCGTCTCATAATTTTAATTTATTTCACCTCCCACTCCTTCAATTCAACCGTATTACCCACCTGACACGCGATATAAGCCTCGCCACCAGCTTTCTTTATATCGTTGAGGAAAAGTATCTGATCGGGCGAAAGGCGGTCATTTAAGGTTTTCACCTCGCAGGCGACCCAGCGCGCGTCCTTGGTTATGCCGATGATGTCGCTGACCCCACGCCGGCCAATGAACGTCCTACCACGAACGGCAATATTGTTTTGGCGCCAGCAATCATGACCCCGCCAGGCGAGTTCCTTTAGCGCTGAGGCGCGGATTGCGTCTTTGGTTAGGGGTATAGGTGGTTTACTTTTCATTATAAAACATTCCGAATTTTTGTTTCAGTCGTTTATTGGCAATTGTGATATATGCCGGGTTCAATTCAAAACCGATGAATTGTCTACCATGAGATAATGATACCAGGGCAGTAGTTCCGGCGCCAATAAATGGATCAAGCACAATACCATCTTTGGGGCAGCCAGCCAAAATACATGGTGTTATAAGCTCTTCAGGGAAGGTGGCAAAGTGAGCTTCAGGAAACTGCGCTGGTGCAACATTCCAAACGTCTCTCTTATTACGCATGCCAGTTAAACTTGGAGCATTACCATGAGAATCATTTTCGACAATTTGACTGTTATCAAAAGATTGATTCTTTGTATATTTTCCACCCCCGCGGAAGGTCTTTCGATTTCCTTTACCCCCATGCTTACCATTCATTTTTTCGGCATCCTTAAATCCTGCAGGCCTTATTCCTCCATTTATAATAGTAGGCATACTTTTGTTTTCTTCTTTCTGTCTTGCCTTCCTGGCTGCAGTACCGGTCCCATCAACGTCATAAATGGCTGGCTCTTTTATTGCTTCTTGGTCATAATAGTATTTTGTAGATTTGCTTAGAAGGAATATATATTCATGTGATCGTGTTGGTCTGTCAGTTACACTTTCTGGCATGCAATTCTTTTTTGCCCAAATAATATCTGATCGTAAATACCAACCAGCTGAACGTAGAGCAAATGCTACCATCCAGGGGATGCCAACAAGGTCTTTTGGTTTTAAACCGATTACAGGTTTTCTCCTATTGTTATCCCCTGTTATCTTTTTGCCTATATCGTGTTCGTTTATACTTCCCCCGCCCCCGCCTCTACCAGAGGCTGCGTAACTATCGCCCAAGTTTAACCATAATGTTCCGCATGGTTTCAACACCCTTTTAACTTCCTCAAACACAAAAACCATTTTCTGCACATATTCTTCAGGTGTTTTTTCAAGGCCCAACTGGCCCGCCACACCATAATCCCGAAGTCCCCAATATGGCGGACTTGTCACGCAACAGTCAATGCTGTTATCAGCCAACGGCCATGGGGTATTCAAAACATTGTATTGTATGATCCTATTAGTGTCCATAATCAAAAAATAAAATATTTCTTACCGTATTCTTTCTCCTGTTCCTTCTTCCTCGCCCGGGCCTTCCTCTCGCATTCCTTGCACATGCTATCCCTGCCGTCTTTCTTCTCCGTTTTTCTCGCGAAGGCGGATAGCGGTAACGGGATGTGGCAGTGGGTGCAGGATTTGGTGGTCATTTTTGTTTCCTCCTATCTTCTCCTGTCAGGTCAACCACATTGAACATCTCTCGCATCCGGCTCGCAACACGAACCCCATAATGATCCTCCAACCCTTTAAAGTTTAAGTTGGTAGTTATAATAATGTGATTGTAGCATTTTGATTTTAAATAACTTTTTTCGATAAAATTTTTGAACCACAACTTGATTGTACCGAAATGTTTTACCTCTGCTTCTTCAGTACCAACATCATCCAGGTAAATTATTTTCTTTCCATCCATATCAATTTTGTAACTACCATCTTCCTCAACCTTGTCTGTAATTTCAAGCATGGAAAGAGTAAGTATAGGGTTCAAACCGTTATCCTCGGCACATCGAACAAGGTGCGTCTTACCTGTGCCAGTGGGACCGCGGATCAGCAACCCTTTAAGCCGATCAAAGCCAAGATCAGTGGCAAACCTATCATCCCGCGCAAGGAAGAAACAAAGGGCCTTTAGGGCCGGCATGTTGTCTTGAGTTTCATCGAGTACTTTGCCAAATAAATGAAAACTGTTATACTTGATTAGCTTGTAAATACGCCCATATCCCCAGTACTGCGATAACTCTTTCAGTCGCAAAAGCTCTCTCTCTTTGTCGGCCTGACGTTGTGAAATCTGCCATATCTGTTGATTCTTTGCCGTGTTGGCGAGGTTCAAAACTTTTTGCCGATCAATTCGTTCCTCCCAGTTAACCTGACTCAGCTTAAATTCAATTTCCTCATGAGTCTTAAGCACACGCCTCATTTTCCAGGCCATGAACTTTTTTGCCTGCTCAACAGCATAGGCCACTGCCCTTTCTTCCTCTTTCGGGGTTAGTAAATAAGGGTCCGCGGGAATCGGGTCAGTCGGGGATAAAGTCGCGGCCAATTTGTTTAGTTCCTGGTTTAACATTACGATAAGATTTTTCGTCCATCAACCATTTTTCAAATCCGGCATAAAGTGACTTTTTTGATCGTGGATATTTTTCATTTTCAATCATGCTTAAGTGATATTTTTTCAAAACGCGGCGCCCAGTCTCTTCGTCTTTTTGCGCCGCCATGCAAATTTTTTGAAAATAAATTTGGTTGTTAGTTAGTTCCTTTTCGATATCATAGCACTGACTAACTTCGCCGTAATCATTTATTTCGGGTGGCGGCTCTCCTTTCCTTTCCTTTTCTTTACTCTCCTTTCCTTTACTTTGTGGAGTTTCTTCCGGCTTTTTTTTAGTTTCTTCCGGCTTATCGGCGTCAATAACCAATGGAATGCGAATCTTTTCATCTATTATACAGTCCTTTCGCTTGCGTGTTGCATCTTTCCATGTTTCTTGGATACGCGCTGAAGTAAGAATTTGAAACGAATCAAACACGGCCTTGTCAAATAAACCCCATTTGATTAACCTCGGTACAACCTCATTAGTGAAACTCACTGAGAAACCACAATAATCGTAACGTCTCAGGAACCTCAGTTGTACTTCTTCATTCCATTCAGTATAATACCCATTCGTCTTATAAATCCATGCACAAAGTTTTGTATACAGTATTTCGCCCTTAATTTGAAATTCACCTATGATCATTCCCAATTTATCGTCCTGATCCAAGTCTACGTCATACGGAAAGTAGTCTATGCCTTGTCGAGTCGGTCTTGCCACAATAACAGTTTTATAGGTTTGATTTGTGGCACGGATTAAATGTATGATAGGGTTATTTCTGCCTAACAAACTCGGGCGACCAATATTCGCCCATGGCTGTTGCAGGGAATCTTACAACGTATTTATTTGCTCCTGGATCATGGTTGATTATTTTACCTTCTCTTTTGTTGCCTTGCTGGTCTGTTACAATTACTATTGAATCAATTCGAATTGTTAGCTTATTATCCTGCATAAATTGAGTTTTAAAACATTTTAGATTGATCAGCCTCCGCGTGCTTCGTTGGGATATACCCGGCCTCGCGTAGCACCTTGAATAAATTATCCACCGCATCCCATTTCATTCGCAGCTCTGATAGCGCCTTTTTGATCTGATCACCATTGCCTTGCTTCTTAACTATGTTATAGGACTTCTGCGTATCCCTGGCTTGTTCCACTATTGCCATCAGGCGTTCGAGTTGCTGGCGGTCTGTCATGGCGTTGATTTAAATGTGATTGTCAATGATTTGCTTCTTTATGATTTCAATTTCATCCCTGACGCTTTCCACCACCTTTATAAAATCTTTAATGAGATTCTTACTATGAATTACTGTAGTGTGATCACGACCGAATAATTTTCCTATTGCTAAATATGTCAAGTCTGTGTATTCGGTAAGAAAGTACATTATTATTTGTCGGGGGTAAACAATCGATCGTGTTTTTGAATTATTCTGTAAGGCAGTAAATTCGATTCGGAAATAATCGCATATAGTTTTAATAATAATATCCTGCTCAAACCTTGAAAGCAATCTTGATCGATCCCTATTAATCGACTTCTGTACACCAGGGATTGCCATATAATTCAATATTGTGTTCATATAAAACGGGTTGGGTCACTTCAAATTATTTCTAGATCACTGCCTAACTAATACCACGCTTTTAAACAGCTCAATTTCTTTAGCCATGATTTCGTCACGAATCTTTATTTCAAGCTCCGCCAGGTCTTGGGATGCAAGCCAGCAAATAATTCCACCATCATGCGGCTCAAATTCGATTTCTACAGGGAAAGAAGAAGGGTCGAAGCCTTTGTAAATGGGAATATTTAAAACAAAGTTGTAAGTGAGATTTGTCTTGCAGCTTTCGATTTTCTTAAGGGCAGCGGAGCCCTTGAAATCGTTCATACTTTGAAATTCGATTTCAGTTTTAGCTTCAAACTTTTTCAGCTGATCAAGAATAACAGCGTGGTCTTCTCTGTTTTGAAAATAGGCACGTTTCAATTTGAGCATTTTATATAGCTCTTGAACGCCGTATTTCTTATTCCGGTTAATACCGAAATCAACGAATTCTTTGAAGTGTTCCAGTTTACCAGAAACATATTCAGCAAACTCGCTGGTTTCATTTATAACCAAACTTATTGATAACTTTTCGATATCGATAATAACATGAGTGAGGTGTAATTTGTCTGATATCTGCGGTTGCCGTTTAGTGAAATATTCGCCAGGAGCCTGGATGTTACCTGAGATAAGAACTTTACGGGGAGGATAAATCTTTTCTGCCTCGCCGGTGCGAATTACTAATGTATCGCCGGATGGGACAATTGTGAGCTTCTGATCCATTTATAGATTTTGAATGGTGAATAATTATTTTAAATCTAAATGGCCCTGCAGTTCAGCCATTAACATTTTCCGGTCACCCACTTTGAAACCGTCTTCGTTGTATAATTCCATGATACGGTTATCGTAATCCGGGATTAAGTATACGTCCTGATCGCGATCAACGAACCCGTCTTTGGTCTGCTTTAAAAGAACTTTGTTTTCCTTTTCAAGAGGTTTCATTTTACTTTTATAATCCTCTTTTATTTCATTCAGCGCAGCTTCCAATTCATAGTTTTTGCGCAGGTTTGATGAAATAGTACTATTCATTTCGTTGATTTCATCTTCTGAAAATACATGCCTAATTACTTCAGTTTGCTTTTTTGTAGCAAGGTTGAGTATGCTGGCGTTTTGGTTTACTGTTGACATCTTATTTCAATTTTGGTTTGACTGGATTGGGTAGGATTAAACGCAAATGGTCTCCCCCTTCGCTTCCTCATAATTATCAACCACCACATTATCACGAAGCAGTATGCAGTTCTTATCAGCCACTTTTGTTTTGCCAACCATCTCAACAACAAGTTGGAAGCCTTTGCCAGTTAGGTATTCTTCGATCTCCTTTTGCTTTTCGTCGTCCATAAGGTTGAAGTCCTGCAGGAAAACATATTTCAGTTCCGGCTGAGTAGTGGCAATAAGAACAGGAATGATTTTAAGGAGTTCACCAGTAGAGAAGTATTCGGCTTTAATCGGCTTGCCGTTGAGAAGCAGTTCGCCATCTTCGCCAACTGTGAGATTTGAGAAGGGGAATTTGAAAGACTTTATGTATTCCAGGCGCTCTGTTTCGATCTTCGTTTGCGCCTCTTTGTTCGCCTTAAGCTCGGCTTCTTTGGCTTCCTTTTGTGCTTTCTTCTGCAGGTATTGTTCGTAAAGGAGTGCATTGTTATTCGTTTCACCGGCGGCAATGATCTGCTGATCGATGGCATCGAGTTCAGCGCGGTCGGGGAGTTCGATAATGTAGGTAGGTTCAGCAGGGTACAGCTGTTCCGAGTTCTTTGTTTCTTCAGGCTGGCCCAACGATTTTATCCATTCGCTTACTTCATATCCGCCATAACCAAGGCCTTCCAATTGCGAATATAATTTATTGGCCTGTTCAATGGTGTTCGCCAGGATAATCTGCTTATTGTTAAACTCGTTGCATTCGGAATCAACAACATCACATGCCGCTTCCCATGCTTTTTTAGTCGCTTCGTTCGCCTTTTTGTTTTCCAGGTACTTTGCATTCAACTTATCAGCTATCTCACTCTTTTGGGCTTGTAATGCACTCACATCCACCCTATCTACTTTCTCCACTTCCGCCAATTCACCGAATGACCGGTATACTGCATTGATTTCGGTAAACTCCTTTTTCTTTGCTGCCAGCTTATCATCGAATTGCTTCGTATCGATACCCAGCGCTTTAGCCTGGTCTTTAGCCGATAGTTCCAGAAACCGTTTAGGGCTGATAAGGAAAATATTGAACAGAGAATTCAACCATTCCTGATCAAGTTGGCCGTAACTATCAGGTGCTTCAATCTGAAGCTCGCTACCAGTCTTTGTAATCTTCCGGCTGATCTTAATTTCAGCGTTTCCATTCTTTTCGTCAATAAGAATGATGTGATTCTTTGATGTGGCACCAGCATTGCCAATGAATCTAAATCGTTCGGCAATTACCGGGCTAGTACCATTCGTTGCCTTTTCGGCTATACCCTGAAAAATTGCTTGTACGCCGGTTAGACCTAATGTGCTTTTTCCTGAGCCGTTCTTCCCAACATAATAATTGACATTTGGGTCAAGGTTAATTGTAACCTTACCATAGTTAGCGAAATTATTAAGTGATATTTCTTTTATTTTCATGGCTTACCAGTTGTTAGTTTTTCTCTTTGAAAAGTCAATAACTATTTTCGGGATAAGATCATTGCTTCCCTTAAAGGTCCCGGTTAGGGATGCTAGTATTGCATCCGCTATTTGTGAACTACCGGCTTTAGATTGCATGACCTTTATCAATGCATCTTTAATAGGAAGGGCGCCCGCATCCAATTGCCTTTTTAATTCCTCATTTATGGCGCCTTCAATTATTTTTGTAACATGATGATCGATCCAGTTATTTTTATTCTCACTTGAATAACTGGAAACCTGCCCTTTATCATCAACTTTTGTATAGCAGATTTTATGAAGCAGGGATTCAACTATTTTATCAGCGCCTCCCAATGCCGCCAATACTGCTTCCTGTATTTTGGCGGCAACTATTGGCTGAGTAACTTCTTTGGGAATTGAAAGATTTACAAGTGATGAATTATGATCTGTCATTTTATTTTTTTGAGAGATTAAACAATGAGTGAATTTGCATTCTGAACAACTGTTGCGTTTACTTCCTTATCGTGCGAAGCGATCAACACCGGGTTATTCAAAACATCTGTAAAAATGATTTTCCGCAGCAGTTCAACCGCCTTATGCAACCGCTCATCGAGTTCTTTGCAGTACGCTTTATCATACGGCACTTCAAGAACCTTTAACTGAACGCAGCGCTCCAGCGGCCGGGGATCATAGCTGACGAAATAACCATGATGCAGGCCGGTGCACATCATATTGAACTGCAGTTGGGCATAGTACAACGGCTTCACATCTTTCAGGTCTTCGCCTGTCTTCATGCGCCAGTACTTTATGTGATGCGTTGAGACCTCGGGGCATTTGATTTCCACCACTGACTTATGCGGTACCAGTCCATCAGGCGAACCACCGGCCCATTGTTTCACCGGGCCATAAGGAAAGAATTTGCCATTGGCTTTCCCATAGTAATCAAACTCTCCTTTCATGCGTTCGCTGAAAAGGGCGGCAGCTTCCGGTTCATGGGTGTTTCCCCATTCTATCGCCCGCAGGCCATCCAGATCAGAAACCTGTTCCTGGTTGAATATCTCGGCCGCCCGGCTTTCGATATAGGTAATGGCGCCGTCACCGAAGTATTGGTCTTTGCTGCGTCCCTTAACCATCAGTTTCCCGATTTCGGAGGCTGTGAACTTTCCCAGCCGTTCCGTTTTCCATTCCTTATCCGTCATTTCAAAGCGTTTAAGGCGTTATTCATGTTGTTGGCCTTCTGCTCCACGGAATTTATTTCAGCGGCCGCAATGTCTTCTGATTCATCAGTAGTCCCCATTCCCATAAGAACATCAGGAGCATATAGCCGACCGAAGAAAGCAGCGGCACGATAACGGAACATTAATTCCGGCATTGTCTTCCATTTACTGCCTCCTTTAGTTGTCCATCCTTCTGCCGTCGCCATCTTCCAGGTAACCTTTGGCCCTTCCAAGATTTCACCACTACTGTCTTTCGCCCATGCTGTACAGCCGTATTCGTCGCCGTCGCCATCCATTTTGAAGCGAAGGGGGCTGAAGCGTTTACAGCTGTTTAAAGCCGATATAATAAACTGGCTGCTCCATGATGGCCGGCCTTGAATGATGTTCAGGTTTTGCATTACCATGAGCGGAGAAGCGCCGATGCGGTTCGCCATTTCCAGGGCGATCATGATGTTGGGAATATTGTTCTGGTATTCTTTCGGAACCAGGCTGGAAGTGGTCATCATTTTGGCGACCCGTTGCGAATGCTCGAATATAGCCTTGTCGGCGAAAACCGGCATAGCGGGCAGCATTGTCAGTGCTTGTTCACTTACGATAGCTGGGACTGTAGCGGAAGGTTGCGCCTCTGTAACAACCTGTGCGGTTGCTTCTGCTGCTGGCGCCTGCGCTTTTTCATCAAATGGTAGTTGTTGTTTATTTTCCATAATTTTACTTTCGATTTATGTAGTTTGATGATTTGTTTTTAAATAGGCCCGGCCTTCACCGGGCCCTCACTTCGCGGGTTGCTTACCCTTCTGTGCCTTCGCTTTCCTGTGTTGTTTCTTCAGCGGCTTGCTGTGCTGCCGGTTCGCCTGCTGCTTCCTGTGTTGCTTCCTCCTGTTTTACCGGTGGATCGATGTTGTACATGGTATTGAGAGCCGGACTGTCCGCCGGCGGGATTACATCATGGATGTTGCCGATGACCTCAAATTGCTCTTCATCTTCTCGTTGTCTTCTGAATTTATTATTAAGCCCAATCAACTCCATATGCGCTTCTTTATCATCCAACCATTCTACAAAAAAACAACCTAACTTAAAGATTACAATGCCTTCACCATAACCGCATTTTACTATATCTCCTTCAAAAATCATATTCCCGTTCTTGTCTTTAAGTCCGGTGTATTGGCCGACGGTTTCGGGAATAACATCATTTTTCGAAATTGAGTAATCATCAGCAAATCGTTCGTGAATTTGGCATTGAACATATTTTTCATTCACATCAATTTCAGATTGAAGTAATGAGCCGTACACCCACTCGTCATTATCTTCCCGTTTACCTCTGAATAAATATTCGCGCATATACTAAATTGTTTTATTCGAAAATGTGCCAAACAAAGCCGTTGATATGAATCGTCGATATGTGACTTTTAAACAACCACAACTCAGTTAAAGGGTTGCCCGTGCCCGCTACATAAAACTTTCTGGTTTCCTTCGCCCAGTCCGTATTGACCATAGCCCATAAGAATGGCGTGTTATTTTGGGCGTCTATTCGCAGAATCCTTGCCCTTTCCGGCATTTCGATTGCAACCGTATCAGCAATCTGAAACTGATATTTATAAATTGTTATCATACTTTACTTTTTAAAAACCACCCGGCCAGTCTCCGGGTGGAACCATTAACCAATAAACCTTTCGCAAAAACTTCTTTAAAGAAGCCAGATTGAGAACAACCCGGCCTATGTTGATCGTACCCTTGAAAAATACCTTTCCATATCAATTTCTTTTCGGTCGCCATACTATCAGGTAATAACCAGCAATCAACATGCAGGCCACTGAGATCACGTGTTGTATGAATTCTTTAGTTATCATCCTTATCTTTCTTGATCCATACAAACCCTATAACGAGTACCGCCATTATCAGCAACATGACTATAACAGCGCCATATATATTCTGATGTCTCATATAATTTCGATATAAGGCCTTTCAGATAATTCGTAGTCTTCGTAGTGGCCGGGTAGGTCGTCGCAGGGTACGGGATCTTCGTTGTCGTTAAACATGCGGTTGTGCTTGCGGACTATGAGCACTACTGCGGTTGCTGCTATTGCAGCCAGTCCGATTGATGAGTAAAAAATAATTTCCATGAGTTGGGGATTTAAATTTGCCGCTCGCTTACCCGGAGCGGCTTAGGGGCGTACCTCTATTAGTGTTTCGGCTTAACATCATTTCAATCCTACAATGCACTCTTTGTATAGTACAAGGGAAACAATGCTTAGGTACTTACTCTCGCCTTCATCATGCTTTTCTGTTGCCACCTTACTCAGCACTCAGGCTACCATGAACCGCCATTTATGAGTTATCAGCAAAGCCGGTCTGTTGATGTTGCAGACCGTTAGGTTATCAGCCTGCTTTGCTAACTATTTAAAAGAACTTTAATTTCGTTGCGGTCGCCGGATTCGAACCGGACTGTAAGGTTATGAGCCTTACCTGCTACCAATTACATTACCCCGCAGTCACCCGGTTCGGATTTTTACCCCGCAGATCCGGTTAACTGCGGCCCGTCCTTCCATGTAATTACTTTATAAAGGGCGCTATCGCCTGCGCTATTGTCGGATGAATGTTGTTCATGTTGATCCCATTCGTCTCTGTACCGCTCCAATCATACTCCATCGCAGTCCGGTATATCTCCCGCCAGTCCACTAGGTCAATGATCTTGTTGATCTGTGGCTCGAAAAGGTGCATCAGGATACCAGTTACCGGTAGCTTGCCACCCATAGAATGAATCCAAATACTTTTGATCTCGCGTACTGTGTTGATCGATGGTGTGTAGTACACGCTGATCTCGATCGTCTGGCCATTGTGGGCTATTGAGTGGGTGAGGAGCATGGTGGTTAATTTCAGAGTTTAGACAAAAGAGCATCGGCATAAATAAGAGCGGTGATCGCAAAGTTTTCTACCGTTGGTAGCGTTTTAGGGTCATCAGGATTGTTATAAATAGGATTCGCCATAAGCCCCTGCAGCGCAATTCCTGCAAAGTATTCTCGTTTTGTCAGGCCCGCCATTGGTAGGCTATATTGCTTTGGATCGCTAGGCATTTGTGGTCTATAATCATTATTGCCAATCTGCTGCATCATGACGGGATAAACTGGCTGATCTTTGTTGTCAATTGCGCATGCCATATTATGCTGGTTAAAGGGTTAACGTTTCGGTTTCGCCGCGCAGGTAGGCGATAAGGTTCGCGTTTTGGGCTTCGGGCTGCTGCGTATATACCTCAATCGGTGACCACCGCGTTTCATTATAGGAATGAACTATTTTCATATTTGTGAAACTTCTAGTTGTATAATAAACAGGTGCGCAATTTTGAATTAATTCTATTGCCCTTTCAGAAAAACACGAACCCGTGGTAAGCCCATATATACAAGCGGTCGCAATATTTGGATGAAGTTGTTCTATATCCAACCTCTCCCTTTCCTCCTTCGTCGCGTAAATCCTAAGCGCTTCCGCTTCTTTGCGGACGTCTTCCTTCAGTTGTTCGAATGTGTATGCCATATTACTGGGTTAAAAGATTCATGATCCTCTCACAGGCGCGTATCGCTTCTTCTCTCGTTAGGGTTACGGTTTGGTCTTTCATTTGTAGGGGGTTACAGGTTAGTCACAGGGGTAATAGTTTCAGGCTTTGCCGTTAATTCTTTCAACTTTTCAATCATGCGCGGCTCATCATAATAATAGTTGGTACAAATATTATCAGCCTCGGCACGATGATCAAAAGGGATATAAATAACCTTCTCAATTGTATAGGGAGTCAACCCAACTACTGCCACTACTTTGCCGTCCTTTTCACGGGCCAGATTAATAAGAGCACCTTTGTATTCAAAAGGGAGACCAAATGAAACAGAACAAGCTGCTGTATTGTAGTTGATATTAAAGCTGATTAATTTCATGGCAATGAGTTTAGTGGTTACTGACAGATATAATTGATGAAGTAAATAGCGCCGTAAATGGCCGCGCCAATTAAAACTGTGTAGAACTTTTTCATGATATTTTTTTAAGGGGTTACGATGCCTTGTTTATAATGAACCGCTCTGGTATGCTTTCTAACTTATACAACCAGCCGCCTGTCTCACTGCGTTTGAACTCGATGATCTTACTTTCCCGCGCTTGTCTCAGCTTCTCACGATCCCAGCCGGTTAGATCAGTCACCCAGCTAACGGTCACCCAGGTTTCTTTTTTGCTGGCAACCAGTTGGTTCAACTTCTTATTAAGGCGTTCAAATTCGCGCTTGATCTCCTGATCCATTGGATAATGATTTATAATGTTCAACCAATTTTGCAGCGAATTCGCGGAACAGTGCAATACCTTTTTCATCGTTGGGGTCGATTTGGATATCAGGGTTCACGTCATCGGGTTTGCAATCTACATATACGCCCACCCCATATGCCTCAACAGGCCATGTGATGGCCGCTTCCGTTGACTTTATCAAATCAGTTAATTTCGAGTATTTGTACATGTGATTTTCTTTACTTGTTTCCTGTAATAGATTTCTCCAATTGTCCAGGATATGGCGGCTACTGCTGCGATTTCGATAATGAATTCTAACATGGGTACGATATTTAAAGGGTTACGATTCTTGTTCTTCTGCATTGTCCTTGCCTTCAACTGCCTCTATCAACTCACGGAACGCTTCCTCAACTATCAGGTTGATTATGCGGTCATCGTTATTGGTTATATGAAGTTGCTCTGGCATAAGGAAATGTTAATTGAGTTGTAGCATACTTGCATGGATGTAATAAAATCACATTCTTGTGCGACTATTTTGCTGTTGCGGCCGGTTCGGTCTTTTCTTCTTCCAATATCTGTTCATCAGTCAATCCAGTTTCTTCCCTGATTACCTTAAGAGCTGCAGCCTTTGTCAAGTTGTCATCATTAGTATTGATATACCTATAGATTGTGCTCTCTGCAACATCGCCCAGGGCGGCCATAAGCTCTCTGCGTACAGCAGGCGTGTTAATCAATTCTAGTGCTTGTTTTGTGATTCTCATTTTTAAAACTTATTTTGCTATCAATTGTGATAGCAAACATAGGTTGAATAATTCAACCTTACAACTACTTTTTCAACTTTAGAAAAGATTGAATAATTCAACCTTTTAATTAGATGAAATCTAAAAAGGACGTTCAAGCCTTGATCAAATTGATTAAAGGAAAGACTGGCAAAACCCAGGCCCAAATAAGCAAGGAGGCTGGCTGGGAAGAAAAAACACTTGGGCAATTGGTAAGCAAAGGCGTTGGTATGGATGGGGTATACACTCAATTAACAATAGCCTTCAAAGACAAGTTGAATAATTCAACTCCGTTGAATATTGAAAAGATCAAAGTTGCAAACAAAGAGATAGATATGTCAGCTAGTTTAGAGGCAATAACCAGGGCGCTATGGAATTTAGAAAATGGGCAGGCATATATAAGGGCAGAGATTCGTGGATATGGGCAATATCAAATTTTGAAGGAGTTGAAATGGGATCAGGAAAAGTTTTTAGCAGCAATGGCTGAAGTGGGCAAGCTGATCGGCGCAAACTTAAAGGGAGGTGATTTACAAAACAATCAATAGCGCACTTGTTGCAATGGCAATTCATGGCATAATCATTAGCAGGTTCCGTAATGTATTGGCTCAGATGGAGTATGAGATAAAAAAAAGGCGCGGCCTTCGTCGCAGCGATCTAGGCACTGGCGAGCGCCCTTAAACCTTGACTACAAGCCACGCCGGATCGGCGTCCTGTAGTCTCCTGGTTTAAGATCAATTCGCCAGTTTCGATCGCAAGAGAACTAACAGACCAATATGTTTGACCGGTCATACCGGTGAAGGCTGCAAAATTAAATGATTAGAGTCAATTATCCAGAAGTATATATGATCATATTCAAGGCTTTAAGGTGTTTAGGAAATCTGGTTTCGGACATTAACCAGAGTTAACCATTTGTAGCGATCTTAAGGACGGGATATTGAATTTAATCAATTTGACTTATATCAAAAAATAAATTAAATATTAATTGCCAATAATAAGAATATACCCAATTGGTCTAGGGGTAAGAGATTATTAATCAACTAACGATAACCATTATGAACAGACTTATATTTTTATCCTTTCTAATTATATTGATTTCGATCAAGTGATATTCCACCATAATCACCCCGCCATGAAATATTTTTTTACTAAAATAAAAAAAGCCATTACCTGGTACCTCACCGAGGTGTTCTCCGGATCAAAATGGTATAGAAAGAAGAAAGGTGGTGTGTGGTATTGTATACAAGGGGAAATGGATATTAGCGGGTTTGCCGGTAATTCGTCCTACTGGGTTAATAAACTACCAGAAGATGACGGTTATGTAATTGAAAAAGTTGAGGAATATCCCAAATGATCGGCCATCCCCTACTTAAAAAATGCCTCCCCCTGCATATTCTCCGCGTTTTCCTCAGCGCTGATCTTCTTATATCGAAGTAATGTTGAATGTTTCTTTATGCCCGCCAACTGCATGATAATATTATCAGGTATCTTTAGTCTGATCAACTGGGTAATAAAGAACCGGCGCATGGTATGACAGGAGATCATATCGCATTTGCGAAGATAAAAGTCACGCCGGGCGCCCCCTTTTGTCAGGAAGTATAGAAAGGGTTGTGTCAGGCCAACGATCTCTGCTACCTTCTTTATAAACTTGTTTATTAGGACTTCATGCATGGCCGGGGGCAGTCCCTTCCACTTCTTTAATATCGCCCTTACCCGGCTATTGATCGGTATGGCAACCTTTGTATCTGTTTTTTCATTGGCGATTATTACCGAGTCTGCAGTAAAGTTTATCCCTTCATCAAGTACTTTCACATCCGAAACCCGCAGACCCAGGTAACAACCAAGCACCCACCAATCCCGGGCAATATCCCAGCGGGCATTAGGTATATGTTTATCGGCAATTGCATCCAACTCCTTTTGAGTTGGTGCATAATCGTCTGTTTCTTCCTGGATGACCTTAAAGTCTTCATCCATATAACCGGTGCAGCTGTGGTATTTGTACGATTTACTTTTACCGACCTTCATCAGCCGTACCAGGTTCTTGATATGCTGGGCAATATAGTTCATGCTAAAGTCTTTATCATTGCACCACTTTACAAAGGACCGGTAAAACCTCATGTCGATATTAGCCCAATTGAGGCTGCTATTATATTCCTCGATAGTATTGAGCGATTGGTTGTAGTTCTTGATCGTGCCGGCGCTATACCGCTTGCCCCGGGGCGTGAGCAGTTTACCTGATTCCATATCCGCGATAATGTCCCGGCACTTCGGATAGAACCCGGCGCCTTTTTTCAGTTTAGTCCGGCCGGTGATCTCGGCCAGCTTTGCCGCCATTTCATCACAGGTGAGCTGGTTGCCGGTGTACCTGGCGTCCCGGGCCCGGGCATCGATGAAATCGAAGATCCTTTTGAGTACGGCGTTGATGCTCTTGTTTTCTTCAGCGGTCACCTTGTCCAGGTTTGCTGTGGTTGCCCTTTCGTTTTCCTTGTCCCACATGGCGGTTAATATCGAAAGTCCCAACGATTCCCGGAAGGGACCGTCTGATAACACCTTCTTTAATATAATAGCCGTAGGTTTGTCACTCTTAGGAGTGTGCAGGATGAACATGGGCTAATCGTTGTGGGACAAATATGGGACTTTTCAGGGACATCGGTAGCCATTTCTTACCATTCTACACCATTCTACACAATAGTCTGTAATCCTTATCCAGCCTGATTTTGAGTATAATTAACTGATTTGCAACTATATTTCAAAACAGCCCTTTCGAATCTTGTTCTGGGCACAACTACATTTTTAAGCGTTGATTATCAATACGATGGTTAGCGCTTTTTTATTTCGGGACTTCCGGGGGACAATCCGGCCCCTTATAATAAATAATTTTAGACCTTCACTATATGCAAGGCCGACGTACAACATACCAGGAATCCCAGCTCATCCGGGAGATAGCCTATATCATGAGCGTTCACACCGGTCCATTCACGCGCAAGTTCCTGGTCACCGAGCTTGAAAAGATTCATCCCGATAAGGATTTACGGTCGTTAATGATCGAGGTCAGTTCGGCCATTCAACTTGACAAATTATGTCAAAAAAGATTCAAAGTGGTAAAGCCGGGATGGTGGGAGTTGAGTTGATCGGGTTGATCGGGGTCAAGTAATGATACTTCCTTTTGTATCATACTTTAAATAGTATTAGCTTGCCTCATGGCAAAGAAAGTAAATACACTTGAACTGTTCCGAAAGAAATTAGGCCAATCAATTAAGCTACAGCGACAGGTAAAAGGGCTCAGCACGTACGCAATGGCTGAGTTAATCGGCAAACCTCAGCCCCGCATTTTTGATATCGAGAATGGGAAGGTTAAGGACATTGATACTTATATGAAATGCCTGGAAGTATTGGGCGGCGAGGTCATTATTAAATGGGATTTGACGTAAATCAATAACTTTTCAATATCAATACAATTAATTGTATCATACGAATTATTGTATTATCTTCGTCATATCAATTCAAACAAAAACTTGCTAGTTATGAAACTCTCTCCTGAAATTCAAAACCTGAAACAGTTAGTTGAAAAAACAACCGGCTCCGAAAATATTCTTGGTACAATCCTGGAACATCCAACAATTGGCCGGGCTGTACTCGTTGAGATTGATCGTAGAAATAACCTTTGCACATTATGGTACGAAAAGCAGGACGAGGGACATAATGGCTTTCGCAATATTCTTTATGGTCTTGAAGAACATAAGATAATTTCTGAACCGTCAATCGAGAAACAACGCGCGGCAATGAATGCGCTATTATCATAGTCCGCTGTTTCCACAAGTTCAGCGGCGCGGGAACTGCGTAGTGCCTCCCACTCCGGGATATTGTTCACTCTACCAAAAGCAAATATTGCGAAATATACGTTTCTGCAATAGATGGCAAGCACTGCCGGATCAGAACCTTTTCCGATATTGATCATTTTATTTTCAAAACAATTTGTTCCAATTAATAACCACCGCCCGGACGGGAGCCGGGGAAAGATGGAGATGAAACTTAAATATTACAGCAGAAAAGTAGCTGACCCAATTGAATTTCCGCAAGAGGTAGTAAGAATAATACTACCAAATGAGGATGAATATACTTTAAAATACGACCATGTTAGAAAAGGTCTTGTAATAAGTAAAGTATATAGTGAAGATGGCAATACGGCTATGGCTATTTTGCCCGGTGTTTCTAATCAGGTAACGATCAAATAAAACCGGCCGCCGCGACGGTAACGGCGAAAGAGGATGAGCGCAGTTTTTATTAAATACTCAACCGAGCATTTACAACAATTGCAGGATGCGATAACTGCGGTAGTTAAAGAAAAGAAGATTATTCATTTCGCTTCTTTCAACACATTGTTGGCTGAAATTAAAAACGCAGAGGTTGCTTCTAACGATATAATAGAACACAATATTGAGTGGGCAAGGAAAAATGTTAATTATACTGCTGAATACGGAGATGAAGAAGAAAATTATCACCAGGATGCTACCTATCAATTTAATGAAGGTCAATTAAAAGATTTCATTAATCGAATTATTCAGACTACTAAAACCCACGCCGAAGGGTAACGGCGGATGAAACTAATGGCACACTCATGTATATATTGCGGATCAGAATGCTATTGTAGCGGCGACATTGACGATGTAATTGTTTCCAAGACACCGAATAAATGTGAAGGTTGCGGCTGCAAACAATTCGCGGAAGATCAGGGATGGGATGAGGACGACTGGGATGATGAGGACGATTATGATGTGCCTTCTTCAAAATATACGGACGATGGCGGTATCATCGATAGTGATGATCCTGACATTATTCATTACCCAGCTACAAAACAATAAAGCCCCCACTTTCGCAGGGGCTCCCCCGTACCCCTGGTGGGTTTAAAAAAAGAAATTAATTCAGTTCCGGGCTTTTATTTTCTTCATTGTCAATTTCGCTTTCCGGCACTCCTGAGCCGTGGGGCAATACAAGGAAAACACTCTCGCCACCGCCCGTACCATCTTCGTCCGGCCCTAATTCGGATATGCCGGTATCACATGAACACGCTTCAGCGAATGCGAACATTCCGGGTTTTAAATGGTTCTCAATCATGACCATCACTTTTAATTCCTTACGTTTATTAGCTGGAATTTTCATTCCGATTTCTATCAATTCTTCAAGTGTCATAAGCAATAATTATTCGCTAAGTTACTGAACAATTACTTTCATTTCATCCGCCCCTGTATTCCCCTTATCATCGGTCACAGTCAACCGGAAAACATTCTCCCCCGGCTTTAACCCACTCACCTTTGTTGTAGATGCTGCAGGTGTTTCAATCACCGCTGGTGTGCCTGCCGTCTGCTCCCACTTGTAAGTAAGCACCCCGCCTTCCGGATCTACCCCGGTGCCGTATAGCATCGTGATAACCGCTATAACCTGATCGGCCCCAGCGTTAGCCGTGGGGGGCTTGTTATCGGGAGGCGGTGGCGGCGGCGTAACTGCGTCAGGGTACAGCTGGCTCATGGGGATGAACTCCCGTTTCAGTGATGTGCTCGCCCATTCCAGGGTGCAGCCGGAACGGTCGTCGGAGTTGAAGAACTCTAATTTAAGGTCGTTGAGTTGCCCGGCAATTAGGGCAATCGTACTGCTCTTGATCTCACCAGGATACCGCTCGGCCCACTTGTCAATAATAAGTTTCCCGCCTATCCACAGTCGTACTCCACCCCCGGCATTGCAGTAGAACGTATACGCCTCGGAGTATTGCGGCTGTATCTTCCCGGTCCATCGGGCGGCAAAGGTCGTCGGCACCGCGTAATGCGGCGACGGGTGGGTCAGGTCGAACAGGTTAATGTTGGGTTCGATCCTGGATAATAACAATGTCTTGAAGTCGGGCGTGAAGTACTCAGCTTTCAGGCCCGTGCCGGTGCCCCACTGCGACGGCGCGAACTTGGCGATGCTCGTAATTCCTGACTTCGTTATCTTCCACGCCTTATCACCTTGTTGAACGCGGATTGTTTCGCCAGACAATGCCGCGCTGCTTACCTGGTACTTATCCAGCGTTAATCCGCAATCAATCACATCCGCATACTTCCATCCGGCGCCGGGGTTCTGATCGATGATGGCCTTCTTATTGAAGTTTGAGAACTTACAATGCAGGAATAATATGGGCGCCACGCCGGCCGGTGGGTTGTCCGGCAACAGCGGACCTTCGTTCATGACAACGCAGTAATCGCCGCCACCGGCATCGATCTCCATATCTTCGAACCTTACCCGGTTGGTGGTGGCACTGGCGGCACGAATTTCAATGTAACCGCCAACTATTTTACCCCCTACGTACCTGTAATGGTTGCCGTACGCTCCGTGCTGTATTGCAATCGGGCAATTGATGATAGTAGTATTTCGGACTATGTGATGATGAAGATTATTCTGCCAAGTTCCGAGGCCCATCGGGCAATTGATAATTACGTTGTCCTCGAATGTCCAGGGGCTTTCCGGTTGTGCGGTTACATCTGCAACCCGGATTTCAGGCCAGAGGAAACCGGCGCTTTCCAGCCCTTCCCCACTTGTATTTACCACCACATTCCCCCTACAGATATTCCCATCCCCGAATCCCAGTACGAACCCACCGGCGCCGAACGTTGGCGCGTCGTCACTGTCCTGATCGGCCGCACGGGGCACGTAACTGACATTGGCCACCAGGTTATTCTCCCACACCAGGTCATTGGTCTTATGGCCGAGGTCATACCAGAAAGGGGTCTCTGTTACATTAAAGGCGATGTTACCGCGCATGGTGATGCCGTGGGAGCCGTGCGGAACGAAGCAGTGATTCCCGCAATCCCGGGCTATACAGCCTTCAATTACACTTCCCCGGCTGCCGTTATCGCTGTGATGAAAGTGGACAGCATACCTGCCGGTGACCAACTCTTTCACGCCATCACCGGTGCGATCGCGGCGGGGGCCCATAAAGCGGAATTGGACGTACCGGATCGTCTGAGGTTTGGAGGACTTGATAAAGGTGTGCGACTGGCCGGTGCCGGTGCCTTCGATCAATACATTGCGCGTGAAACCGGTTACACCTTTCAATAGTTCATTATAATTTGTTGCTGGATCCCAGCCTAAATCTTTCCATGTCCAATCTTTTGTACCCTGCAAGTCAAGCTGACCGGCCCCGATTACCCACAACCCAACATCATTGTCTAATACCTGGTCCCCGCCGCCAACGAATTTATTTTCGTCAATGCCGGTAAACAGGATACGGTGAATTACCGTAGCGTCATTCGGCTTCATCACAAGCTTTCCGGTAAGGATCACATTCTTTGTGGTGGCGATCGTCACGGACTTTGTTGGGTCGAGAGTTAGCGTACCTTCGATTTCCAGCACTTCGGCAAGTGGAAGGTCGGCTGATATTAGGCGGGATTCGCCGGCGGGGATTTTCATAAGTTTACATATTTTGTTCCTGGAAAAAAATCTTTAGCAAGGTATTTAGCTAGTAACTCCTTAGTGGTATAGCCGAAAGTTTTCTGAATGTGCGGCATGTCTACCAGGTGTTCGTCTTTGTCGCCCTGAGCCTTTGTAATACCGTCATTGTCCCAGTCGGCTCCCCATATATAACCGGCAGGTTTGAATACCGATACAATTTCCAGCCAATCTTTTTTACCATCGCCATCCCGGTCCCGGTCTGTATCCCAACTCAGTTCATCGTACGTACCGTTGCCATCTTTATCAACCAAAATCGCAAAGTCAATCGCCAGACCGTATTGATGATAACTGAATCCGGCTTTCGCATTGGTTACTATTTTGCCGGGCTTGGTCCGGCCCTGTGCATAATACGCCTCTTGCTGATCGAATGTACGCAGCCCCTCTACTATACGGACGGCAAGATTAACCGGCAATTGCTTTTCCGCCCGGTCAATCAGGTTAATAACTTCTTCGCGGATAGCAGGGTGTAGGAGCTTCGCGCGGGGTATGCTTATTTTATCTCTCATAATTTTTCCAATTGAATTTTCATTTCATGCGGCGCTACCTGGTTGCCACCGAAGTAAATTCCCAGCCGGTAGCCCAACTTCTTATTATGATTGTAGGACACCTCAGTAGATCCGACGCTCTTTAAGTACCATTCGCTTTCACCCACCGAGCAATCGAACAGGTAAACGGTGGAGATTTTCTTCAGGCTTATATGATACTCCTTTCCGATCTCGCAGAAGGCAATATGCTGAATCACTCGCCGGCCATTAACGTAACAGTATGCCGATAGTTCTATCTCTTTGCGGTCCGTCCAGTATCGCCACCCGAACCGGGCGGATTCATGGTGATGTTCCGGCAGGTAGCCGATACCGCATAGTTTGTTGGTGTCGAACTGATCATCATTGCCGAGATCATACCGGCACGATTCATCGAACTTCACTTTCCAGGCGAAAGAAGTTTTTTGCCAGAATATGCCGAAGCGTAGCGGGCGGGCGCGGTGATGACCTGATGGGATGCGGAAGATCATCTCACATCCTCCATTTGCGGAGAGCCTGGTGCAACCTTTTCATTGCTGCCGACTACCCAGCCTCCTGCCCATCCAAGTATTGCTACTGTAATTCCAATAACAATGGCCCTGCTTAAATTATCATATGCGGTATCATCTGCGACATTGTATGCCCATATGGATGAGGCGACGAAACAAATGCCGAGAATAACCACACCAATAACGTAGGCACTATGTTTGAAGTTACCGGCAACCTGATGAGAGAAAGTGCCGAACAGTATGTAGGCGATAATTACAATTGCAAGGCAAATGAAAATTGTTTTCAGTGCTAAGGGTTTGTCTGATTTTGAGTTTGAGTTTGACATATAATATTTTTTTATTGTAACTTAGTTTGGTTAAACAATGAGCCGTTTAACACCTGTCGCCCGGTCGCCTTTGGTGGTCGGGCTTTTTTATTTACTCCATTGAATTGTATCTACTTTTAAGAATAAAGTGCGCCCACTGGATCTCGTTGAATTAACTGTATCGGAAAGGAAAAGGGGGCTGAAAAAATCGGGACTGGTAAGCACACCGGTAATTTTTGTTGCTTCCCCATAGTCAACTACCTGCCTTGTCGTATGAAAACATTTCACACATACCAATTCAGGGCCTTCATGCTTTCCGGATGGCGGCGCAAAGTAAACACCAGAAATAAAATTTGATCCCTTTTCAACTTTAATAACCGGTTGCTCTACTTGTACATAAACATGGTCGCATTTCTTTGAATCGAATGCCATTACCAAGGCTGTCAGGCCAATAATGAGTGATAGAATGAATATTCGCATATAAAATATTTTGTTTAGATTTGAATAAAGCGTTCAGAATAACATTTATGCCGCCATCCCATCGCGCCAACGATGGGCTTTTTTATTTCAACACCGCCGCTCCACCGCCGATCAGCGCGAGCAAAGCCGCGATCTTTGTTTTTAATCGTTCGCGTTTGACAGTTTTCTTCACACTGCTATAATCTTTGTACAGGTTGTCGTATAACTTATACAGTTGTTCATATTTTCTATACAACTCATCGTACAGTCTTTTCTGTTCTGCAAGTGCGGCGGTATAATCGGTTAACTGGCTCTCCATAACACTCGTCAGGCTATCACTGTAATCTTTGTATTGATTGTACAGGTATGCGAAGTTCTGCGCCTGTTCGGCGAGACTATCGCACTTGCGGGCAAACTCTGAAGTATCACCTTTGCGAAGCACCTTAACTTCTTTTGCAAGCCTGGTTGCTCCGGCCGTGATCTTATCCAATTCTTTTTGGGTGGCGTATTTCTCAGCCTTCAGCACTTCAATAACGCTATCCTTTGAACGGCTTACAGCTTCCAGGCTGTCGATCTTGCGAAGACCAGCGTTACGCTGTTCCTGCAATATCTTATTATCATTCTGCACCAGGTCGTAGTCGGTCTTGTGGCTATCGGTCGGCTTCGGATCGTGGAGAATAAAGTATAGGCATACAATTACTCCGAGGATCAATACGCCGATGAAAATGTTTTTGCTCATGGGTTATGGGAATAAATCAACCCCGGTAGTGAGCCGGGGGTGATGTGAAAGATTAAGGTTGTTCTTCCGGCGTACCAAAGTTCAGCCCGAAGCCAACTGCTGAAGCGGGTAATACTTCAATGGCTGTGAAGCCTTCGATAGTTTTAACACCTTCGCCCAGATCGGCATCAGCGCTGTAATTCAATTGTGCGGTACCCGGGCCAACTGCAACTACCTTTACAGATAATTCATTGGAAGGGTCCTGCTCAACCGTGAATACAGCTTCATCGCTGGAAGAGAACTTTACGGTACCAGCTTCAACTGAAGCGGGTTTACCTTTCGCGTCAACAGGCTGCAGTGTTCCACTGACCTGCTGGGTAGTTGTAATACTTACTGCCATGATTTTTCCCTTTATTTTTATTTGATCAATTAATAAAGACAATAATAGGTACGGCTTATTTTTTCGTTTCTTTTTGATGGTTATATTAACATCAACTTTTTTATCGAATTTGAAAATGCACATATCTTAAGGCTTTGTTGTTTCTGTTTCCACCTTGTCAGTGGTAGTAGTCACCTTTAAGTTTTTACTAGCGTTCGGATTTTTGGTTGCCATGCTTTCAACAGCAGCAGCCCCGGATAAACCGAAGACAACCGATATTAGTATTAATAGTAATTGGGTATCCAATTTCGCACCGCTAAATAAGTTCATCTCAACTGCTTGTATAAACACGGCAAACGCAACGCCTGACATTAGCCTTTTATGAGAGGCCTTCCCAAGTTTATCCGTAAATGCTTCCTGAAAGAAATTCATACGTATTATTTTTTTGTTTTTTTACGCGCTCTATAATATTGCAGGAAATTATTTTTAGCAAGCACAAATAATTCTTTTCCCATAACTCCGACAAATCCGCATACGCCTGCCGTTATAGAAGCTCCTAACAACTTAGACCAAAAGTCTGTAGGAACGTCTATCTTCAAAAAGAATTGAAAGACGCCAGTTACAACGCCAATGCCAAAGCCTAGCCTGTTATTGCCATCTTCAAATTGATGCCCCATTAATTTCATTCTTTATCCCTTTTTGTTGCTACAAAACGGGGACGGTGATAAATGGATTAAATCTCGTTGCTACTTTTTTGCATACATGAGTGCTATGCTTATTGCTGCCAGCACCCATGGAATATATTGTGTCAATTGACTCTTACCTTCCTGTTTAGTTTTCCACTCGGATAAGGATTTCAATTCCTTCCTAAGTTCGTCGAGCATCCGTTCGAACACCTCGCGCGGTACGTACTGTTCTTGCATCTTGTGAAGTCTATCCGCCTCACCATTGAGTGCTGTTAACCTTCGTTCATATTCCTTCGCCTGGAGTTCAAGCGCCTTTTCAAGGGCGTTGAACTTTTCATCAAAAAAAATCCAGGTGAATGATTTTTTCATTATGGGTAAACTCTTATCTCGATTGACAAATTCGTAAATACATCAGAACCGTTCACGCCGTCCCCACTTGCTAATAGCTCAACGGTATTGTTCCCGGTTCGCTTCAATCGGAATACTATGTTCGTGCCTGCCGATTCATCTGACCAACCAACAGTTAACCAGGTTTTATTAGCCGTAAAAGCTGATGATAAAGTGCCAACGTATACGCCCGCACTACTACGTGTCCAAACTATAGAACCGATTGTATTTGTCCCGAGCACGGTTGCAGAAGGTGCGCTTGTGCCGGATTGGGTTAGTAATGCTATATAATTCTTGTATTCATACCTTGGTATCTTATAAACCTTATTAGATGCATCGGATAAAGAAGGCCCAATTGCAATAAGGGAATCTGCGGTCGAAGCAGAGAACGCTCCTTTGATTAAAATAGAATCATTTCCTGTTAAAGTAAGTTTAGTTGTATCGAGCGATATGCCTGAACTCTTAGTGGATTTTGCTACATTAATATTGGCATCAAACAACCCAATCTCCACCCTTCCTGTTGATGCAGAAGAAGTAGTAACAAGCCCCGAATATTGCAGCCCCCCGCTACCGTAATTCCTATAACCGGTTAATATACTATCCGCATTATCCGCTAGGTTCCTGATGGAAGTGTATAAGTTTAAGGGCTGAGAACTATAGTTGTTGCTCGTCTGAAAGACGTGTTTAACTTTTCGGGTACCAAACACGCCGTCGTTTTCTTTGACATTAAAAGACCACTGATTGACGTTGTTAAAAGTTAAAGGATAATGATTCCAGTCTTGAGTATAGCTGCCGTTAGCGGTTAATGATGTGTTTGAAATGTTAGCGCTTGTTAAAGATTCGATTTTATCTCTAATTGCATTTTTTGTTGGAATTTGAACATTTCCATTCCAGGCTGTCGCGTCATAAGCATCATCTGATACAGTGGCACTTCCATTAATTTGCAACCTACTACCGTTGTCACTTGTTGTTCCTATAAGAAGATTATGAGAAGTATTTAATCTCATCACATTATTCGGCCCTACCCACCAGTCATGATCAACATTAAAAGGTGAAACATATTCAAAGCTGTTTCGTGAACCATTGGAAGCCAAACCAAATCCTGCCGCACCCGCACTTATTACCTGATATACGTATACTTTCAATTTTGTTGAATCTCCAAAACTGCTATTATTATAACCTCCTCCTGATGTAATATAAGAAGGCGTTGATGATCCAGAACTTGATGTATTTTGATCAAATCTTAATGCAAGCATACTGGCGCCATCAAATCCTAATTGCATCCTGGACGTGCTATTTCCGTTGACAAACCATTTATAATTTGTTCCGGCTCCGCCCGCATGAAACTCAAAGGAGGCGGAGCTAACTCCTAACCCGAAAGTATTATTCGCTGTCCCATCACAATAAAGGCATAATTTAACTTTAGCAGGATCTCCGGTAGCATCCGCAAAAGCCGCCCCTGTATTTATTGCCATAGGATTAGGAATTGCTACAGCCGTTTTAGTCCCAATCAGAATATGTTCATTCGCCCCCACATACTTACTGATTGCAAATTCAATAAACTTATACCCATTATCCGTTGGGTGAATATTGTCAACACTGATCAATGTTGTATCATTTCTCAACTGGGCGGTGTATATGTCGAAATATAATGTGCCCCATTTGGTTGCAGTTTCCTGAGTAGCTTGAACGAAATCTCTATGACGCTGATATGTTGGAGTTGCGTTGCCGGTTATACCTGCATATGTAGTATATCCTGCCTGTCCGATCCAGTACGGCGGAATTATCAGAATTTCATTTGCAGACCAGCCTTTATTCATGCAATAGTGCATTACACTATCGTAATCAGTTTTAAAGTTTGTTGTATTGTATGCCGCTGCCGTCTGTCCTAAATCATTAAGACCAAATGCAAAAACGAGCATTTTTATTTTGAAATCTTTCTGCGGAACATTTACCAGGTTGTCGATCATGTTAGGGCCGGACATATAATCTACAGGGGTTCTTTTTTCTAATGTTGTCCCGGCAACTCCCATGTTCTTTTTAACGCAACCCATTCTGTAACAGAATAGGGTAACCCAGTCGTATCCGGATGTCGCGCCACTCCCTGCAGTATAGCTATCACCGAAAAAATAAATGGTATCTGTTAACGTTGTGCGGAATGGATTGTGTAGTAAAGGATACTGATTAAGTGCATTTACAACATCGCTGTCCTTGAATGCGCCTGCACCTGGCGTCGCCCACGTCCCATCACCGCGCCAGAAAGTAGAACTGCTTGCGGATGTGCCGCTATTGAGATTCGTAACCGGGAGGTTGCCGGTGACCGCATTACTACTGGCCAGATTGATGGCGCCAAAACCAATTGCCGTACCATTTCGCCTAAGCACCTGGTTATCGGTACCGGCAGTAATATCTGCTACATTGCCTGTACTGTTCGCAGATCGGCCAATGACTGATAAGCCAGCCGATTGGCGAAGTTTAGCATCGGTGACTGCGTTATTAGCGATTGTAGCTGCTGCACTCCCGGGCCCTGAAGCTGTTACATCACCAGTTAGTGCAGTAATATAATTACCGGTCGGCTGTTTACCTGCAATCTGCGAACGCAGGTTAGTTTTCGCAGTATCAACCCCATACTTTGTTGCGAAGATTGTTGAATCGGCTGAGCTGCCGGTACCGCCAGTCCCGTGGATAGTGATCGTGTCGAGGCCTACGATGAAGGTGGAGTCATTGATAGATTTTGATTTTTTAAATTGAGTCAACCCACCACCTATATTGGTCAATAACCCTAAACTATCCTTTGTTTTATTGATAATGTAAAGCTCGCAAGTTCCATTTTGCTTCATTATCCGAACCGTATCAAAACGTAAGTAGCCGGTTGTTTGGCCGGCTACTTTTATGGCTGCTAAAAGCAGCACGAACATTATTATCCTTTTCATATCGTCAGGATGACATTTTTAAAATATTAAGGTGCGACAGTGAAACATTCGAAAATTCCCGCTGGCTCATCAAACGGACAAGGCACATCCTTATCAGCCCATTTAACCAGTACATCCCATACTACATCACTGTTCAAATCTTCGGTGACAGGGTTCTTTGGAATCACAACTACCGGATTATTGGTTATGTGGATTTGTGTTTCCGTTTTATAAGCATACCTGTAATTCTTGCTGTTTTTTAACAGATTATAGAATTCACAATTGCTTTTATAATTCGGATCTTTGAAATTGCTGGTGAATTTGTAGCCGATAAAACTTTCGTCCTGCCTGCCATAACCAGCGCCTAATACTTCCGATCCGCCATCGAACGAGCCTAACACGCCTGGAATTACAATAATATCTTTTGAGTTTATCCCAGTTCGCCATTCGGTCGGATTGGTCGGATCGGTAAACTCAAATGAGCTTTTAATAAACGCTACATCGCCTACTCGGCCTTTCTCGCGGGCTTCGCAAGGGTCGCAAACGTGATCTGGTATTTCAACTTCGCAATCGGATGGATAGTAAACTGCCATAACTTAAAATTTATGGGCACTTTTTAAAGCACCCCTTTGAAAAAGTTGTTTCGATTGAATAATTTATTTTGAAGAAGAACTGATCTTCTTTAAGTCGGTATGTCTCACTTGCAACATATTCCTGCCGGTAAACCAATTGGCTATCAAAAACAGCTGAACCGAAATTTGTAACAATGGAACTATAAGGCTCCAGCAAAAGGCGTTCAGGAAAATTCGCCTGTAACACTAATAAGAATTCATCCGGATACATGCGCGATTTACGGCGATCAATAAATACGACCATGCTTAATTGATAAGTATTAACATGATCACCAGACTCGCGGCCATATCCTGTCTTTGCCTTAATTGCGCTCGACATTGAATTTAACCGGTGATAAATGCGAACAGGATAAACATCATCAATGCCGACATACTTTTCGTTGATCACTGGTATAGTTGCATCATCGCGCAATAGCAATTCAGCAATTCCATTTGCTTCGCTGCCAGCCGGTAGCCAGGTCAAAGAGCTATTTAATTCCAGTACTATATCACGAATTGAGTGCATCGGCTACGAGTTCATTTATTCGGTCCACCGCATATTGTTGTTCTGATTTGGAAAGGCTGAAAATGATTTTATCTTTTACTGCCTCCACCCATCTGGCTTTTTGCAAATTGAACGGGTTCGTAAATCCTATTCCATACCCGTTTTGTGTTGCTATTACCGACCAGTTATTTTCCAATTGGCGAGTGAGGCTGACGATTACCTTACTGCTCGCATCGCGCTTATACTTCTTTTGGCGAAGTCTTAGATATCCACTACTGTATGTCCCTATCTGGCTATCATCTGATGCCTCACCCTTCTGGTGAATTCGTTCAGTCATCAACGGAATTACTTCAATTGCCACAGGTCGCAATAAATACTCCTTATTCTTTAGCTGCTCCAATTGCTGTTTTATCCTTCCGGTAACAACTTTGATATTTGATTTTACCGTAATCATGGCAGTTGGTAAACGTATTCCGGATTACCCCCGCATTGCATACAGCATTCCGAAGTATCCATGAGTAATACAGCCTGTCTCAGCGACTTTTCGTATTCCACCTGGTAGAAGTCCTTCAGTTCTTCAGCCTTCTTTACATCGATTGTTGTAAATCGGTTAAGTCTTGGTGAATTAATCCGAAAGATCATAAGCCACACACCCAAACAGTACTTCCATGCCTGAACAAGTGTTTCGTCATTGGCACATATTAATGCGTCGTAATCGCAACCTCGTTCAAGTTTGAAGCATTTATTCAACTCAGCCATCACATCAATTCGAAATTGTGCAACGGCTGAACTTTGAACATCGGCCCAAACTCCCAGGTATGTAATCTGCTCATTGTCGGCTATCTTATCGATGCTTTCGATGCTTATGCCGGGTAAGCTATTTAGATATAGCTCGCTTCCCGGTTGTTCGTAAACCCCGGAACAGTAGCTAAGTCCGATATAGTCGATAAAACAGTCCAGCATTATAGAAAGGGGGATTTCTCCCCCGTATTACAAACCCAAAAAAAACTAAACAGGATATGCGTAAGCGGGTCCGCTGTAAGCGCTATTTCCGATGAAATACTTCAGTGTCCCATTGGTGCCTTCCAGTTCATCACCGGAAGCATAGCCATTATCAGGCTGAACCCACAGTGCATAATCTTTGCTGATTATACCCTGCCATCCGCGATCAACGAAAACACCGTCGGAAACCTCTGTGCGGCAATCATAATATTTCAATTGCAGGTCAAGAACCAGGTCTTTCAAGCAATCATCAGCACAGCCAAATTCCTGGACGGGTAATGGAAGTGTAGTGAATATGCTTCCGCCTGGTTTGGGGCCACCGAAATCACCGACAAACTTGTTGCGGCCGATAAATTTCACACTGCCCGGAGCGAAAACACCAATGGCATTATTACCCCATATACTTTGTGTGTCTTTATCAAAGAAGAAATTAGGCAAACCCATTTTGCTGGTATCGAGGCCGGCAGCGCTGCAGCATGCAATTGCCTGTGCTTTTTGATAGGCCGCAAATAATCCACCGCCAACAATGCACGGATCACCGCAGAATTCATTTTCTTGCAAGTCCTGCATCATGTCAACGATTCCATTATCCAGAATGACTTTGTTTCCATCCTGGTTAATATTGATCACTTTGCCCGATGCGCTGCCGTTGGCCACATTAACTCCAAATTCCGTAGCCATAGCGGTAACTAATACCTGGTTGATTTTCTTCAACACGATATTGGCACCATCAACCACCAGGTCGTAAACTTCCTGCATTACGCGCGTGGCGGGCTGGCCTGTTGATACCATGCGACTGGCATCGGCACAATAGCGGCTGATCTGATCGTCAGAAATGTGAAATGAATATTGGGCATGCGACAATGATGGTACATTCCATTCCAGATAACCGGGCGTGGTATTGATTGCACAATCGTCGGTTGTCTGTACATCCGAAAGTGTTGGCCGACGACGGTATTTAACAACCATGGAAGTTTGATGACCGCCCTGGTATGAGTCGTTCAGCGGGGAAACAGTGCTATTTGCACAACAAAAAGTCATTGCCAAAAAACCTGCCACATGCATTTTAGAGCCGGGCGCGTTGTTTCCCGCAATCTCTTTGATATGCTTAAGCAGGTACGGGCAGAAGCCGGTAGCCATATACAATAAATTAAATGATGAGTAAATGAATTACATCACCCCGTTACTCTTTTCGAACATGGCCAAAGCCTCATCCGCTAAAGAATTAAGGGCGTGATTAACGGTATTACCATTGCCATTACCATTATTTTGGTTTTGGCGCTGTTGATTACCGTTATTGTTTAAGTGAGACTTAGCACCATTGCCATTACCGTTTGAATTCTGGTTTTGGTTCTGGTCAGTTACTTTGAGAATTTTGTCGCGGGACATTATTTTGTCGAGATAGCTCTTGGGAGTGAGCAGACGGTTGTCCTCGCCGAAGAAATTTGAACCGTCTTTTTTTCTTAAAATCAATTGGCCGGATTCGTCTACAGTAAATTCTGCCGCATCCGCATTGAGTGATTTATTGATAATGGCTTTCAAAGTGATGTCTTTCACTTCTCCGTCCAGTTCATCATAGATTGTTTTGTAACCACCGAGTAAGGCGCCCAGAGTATGGCCCATCTTCACGTCTTTCAGCTTGCCTTCATATTCGGCCCGTATGCCCGCCTCTTTATCTTTCTCAGCACGTAGTTGCGCGTTCAAATCATTGATTTGCTGTTGCAGTGTATCTTTTTCACCCTTGCCGCTATTCGCCTTTTGTTCTTCAAGCGATTTTATTTTGGCAGCAAGCAGGACTGCTTTTTTGGTTGAACTTTTTTCTGCCAGGATCTCCGCCTTAATATCATCAGGCAGTTTGTGGTCATCGATAAACCTGGCAATTTCTTTATCCAGACCATCGTATGCCTGACTGAAGTAGCGCCCTTTGATCGTTGGGTGATTGTTCATTGCAGCATCGAGCGAAAGGAGGCCGTTATCAATACCGGTAATTAATTCGTCAGGGATCATGATATTAGCCAACTCGGGAGCGGCCAATAATGGTTTAAACGTTTCGTCTTCGATCTTAACACCGGCTTTGATCGCCAATTCTTTCAGGAAGTCTGCTGCTGTTTTGGGCATAATATAAAATTATCGTCTGGGTTTTGTAGGCTTAGGCTTTGGTCGTGTGCCGTTTCCGCAGCACATTTGAATATTAGGCTTCTGCATTTTGCAATGATTTAGGCTTTGGCCCTGGTTTCCTTCTTTCAGTCTGTGCAGTCATTATAGACTGATTGGTTACAACCGGCTGCACATCATCATTATGTACTTCCTCGATCACTTTGCGCAAATGCACCGGCAGATTCCGGTTTTGTTCCAGCAATGCCTTTTTTGCAGATAATGGCAATGCGGTTTCTTTAAAAACCTGTTGACCGTTAATAATGCGCGGTCTATTGCCATCTTCTGTAACCGGGGTAACTACTCTGAGATATGAGGAAGTGAAATACATAATTGGGATTGTTGAATGTAAAAATACTTTCATTTATGTTTGAATGTTCTATATTTACAGTAATTTCGGTAACCATATGGCACCACAAAAAACAAAACGTAACCAATTATTGAAGGAAACGAGGTATCCTTTGAAGAACATCCCGGAAGATGTTTACAAGATTCTCTGGCGGGAGCAGGCGAAGCTGAAGGGTAATCGGGGGTTGCGTCAATTCAGCCTTTCCTCTACGATATACCATATAATAAGAGAATATGACAGATCGAGGCAGGGACAAAAGAATATTTAAATAAAAGAATCCTAAAAGGTATGAATCTATCGCTTTGTATCACTACATACAACCGCTTCGAACTTCTTAAAGAATCCTACGCCCAAGTGATTGATGATCCCCGCATATCCGAAATAATTATTGTCGACGATTGCAGTACTGAGCCTGGTATAAAAGAAAAGGTAAACAGCTTGGCCGGCGGGAAAGTGAAGATATTTCACCAGGCGCAGAACAGGGGAATGAGCAGGAATAAGGCCGATGCAATTGGGTATGCTTCGAACCCGTGGGTAATAATTTTCGATAGCGACAATGTAATTGGACCGGATTACTTGGATGCGTTTCTCAAATATTTGGGTGATAGTAATCCTATTGAACTAAATATTTTCTGTCCAGATTTTGCTAAACCTGACTTTGATTACACAAAGTATAATGGCGTAGGTGCTGGAATGCGGTTTGATGCCCCATTGGCTAAAAGAACCATCATTCAAGATGGATTTAATTGCCTAATGAACACTGCAAACTACATCGTTAACCGTGATTTTTATTTAAAAACATATCGTTACAATCCTACGCATGTAGCTTCAGATACTATTTGGCACAATTACAATCACTTAAAAGCAGGTGGTAATTTTCATATTGTTCCAGGCATGCAATACTTCCACCGGGTTCACAAGGGCAGCGGCTTTCTGCAAGGCGTTGATCACAATATGCGCATGCAGGCGGAGGTTAGGAAAATGATAATGGCGTTATGAAGCCGATCCAATACATATTAGGAATAATTTCACTAGCCGATATTATTTTCGGAACAAAAGGATTTGTATGCTTATGCCTATGGGTATTATATGGCCTTTATAAACTAGAAACTGAATGATCCACCTCCAACCACAACAACTATCCGCCTACTTCGAGCCAGTCCAGGAACTGCAGCTGCAAGACCAAATTAAAGCGTATTACAGCACACCGCAGAAGCCCGGCTTTCACCTTATCAATATAACCCAGCAAGGTCGAGCAACTAAATATTATGTCGCATTCTCAACGGAGCTACCAGACACCGGTAAGGCTTTTATCATTGAAGTACTGATGGAAGAAGTCAGGCTGATATCATATAAGAACTTTTTATTAAAGGCAATGGCAAAATCCGAAGAACCGTGGAATAATCCAAACCGGTTAATTGCGTTGGCTATGCATAACCAACAAAATGGGATTGTATGAAGATGTGGCTTACAGAGTTTAAGGCGCCAGATGCCAAAACCGGAGTTGTTAAAACCTGGTGTGGAGAAAATGTTGAGGCGCCTACATTGGAATTAGCGCAGGAATGGTGTTATGAAAATCGTGGATACTTAAAAGTGATCGGAGAGCTTGTTGCAGAAATACCATGTAAGGCAGGAACGAACGAGCCGGATATGGTTAAGATGGTGGATTATGAGAGAATAAATAATAATTGACATGACAGCTAAAGAAAAAGCGAAAGAGCTTGTTGATAAATTCACAGACTTTGGTCAGTCGAATACGCAATTTCCAATTGATGCGGCAATTACGTGTGTTGACGAGGTGATCGCAGCTATTAATGTTTTTTATTTTCAGAATGAAATATCAGATATAAGGATTCTAAATGGCTGGCGCGAAGTAAAACAAGAATTGGAAAAATTATGATCCAACCGAAACTTTTTGGCCAACTCGGCAACCAGTGTTTCATGATCGCATGCTCAATTTCTCATGCACTCAAAATGAACACCACCTACTCTATCCCTAAAAAAACTATCAGCCCGCAGATTTGGCGAACATATTTCAGCCACTTGCCAGAAACAAAGAGCGCAACACTGCACTATTATAAAGAGAAGCGGCATTGTTACGATCCGCTGCCGGAAGTGGACAGCCTGACTATTGAGGGGTATTTCCAAAGTGAAAAGTACTGGCATGGCTATAAAGAGCAGATTGCAGAAGCGTTGGGTTTCGTTCATAAGCCGGAACCTTACGTAGCGGTGCACATCAGGCGTGGAGATTACCTTAAGTACCCGGATCAGTTCCCGGTGATGCCACTGGATTATTATATACACGCAATTCATATGATGGCATCATTTGGTAACAAGCAGTTAAAGGTTTTTTCGGATGATATATTATGGTGTAAACTAATGTTTATGAGAACTGATTTGGATAATTACTTTATCACATATTCGGACGTAAAAGACCCGCTCAGCGATATGAAGGATATGTATAATGCGAGTGCATTCATAATTGGTAATTCAACATTTTCGCTTTTTCCGTCGCTCCTGCGACCCGACAACCCTATTGTTATTGCACCGGCTGAAGATCGGTGGTATGGGCCGAAAGCAAAACACTTAGAAACATGTGATTTGATGCCGGAAAGGTTTATTAAAATGTAAGCATGAAAAAGAAATTCAACCCACAGGCTGTCATTTTCAATAATGAGGAATATTTTAAGATAATAAAATTCGATTGCAATGTAGTAGACCTTGAGTGGAAGGTAGGCGGTGGTTATTTTACTGCTTTACCGGTTTCAACTCGCTCTAAAGTTGAGGTTAAGAAAGATGACACTCATACCAAATTTATTATTACTGATGATTGGGGGAAGGTGCATATTATGTTAATTCCAAACTTTATGAATGATGAAATTGCTATTGCAATAAAAGGAGCAGAAAAAATAAATAAAGACTTTAAGACATGAACCACCCATACCCAGACTCAGCAGCCCGCAATTATCCACCCGGCGTAAAACCGGACCGGCGAAGGATAACCAAGTGCAGCGATCCTAAAACGTGGTACGCGGGCATGATCGGCCAGATAATAACCGTTCATTATTTCTGCACGTTCGGTTGCTGGGATATCGAAGGCAGATGGATAGATTATTACGATTTGAGCCTGCCTTTAAATTTTACAATCTGGAAACAATTAATAAACTGGTTTAAAAGAATATTTAAGCTATGCTAACCGAAGACGAAAAAATATTGTTTAATATCTCAAAGAAATATCTGCATAATCCGCCCGTGGTATTCGATGTTGGCGCCCACAAAGGAGCATATACGGAGTATGTACTTTCTCAGATACCAGGCGCGGAATGTATTTTATTCGAACCAAATGCCGGGCTATTAAAAGATCTGGAAAAGAAGTATAACGCCTTTGGGATTTTATTAGGCGATACGGCCGGAGTTAAGACCTTCTATCAATGCGCAAATGAGGCCGATGAATTATCAAGCACATATAATCGGCCCGTGTTCGGAGATGTGGAGCATAAGGAAGAAGTGATTAAATGCACCACGGTTGATCTGTTCTGCGAATCCACTAATATAGATTTTATTGACTTTCTGAAAATCGATGTAGAGGGCGCCGAACTTGATGTATTGAAAGGAAGTTTCAAAATGCTAAGTAAGCATAAGATAATGTTTTTGCAGGTAGAGTATGGCGGCACATACCCTGATGCGGGCATAACATTCATAGACGTGATTTACTTTGTAGAACTCTATGGTTACAAAATATATGAGTTGATCGAAGGAAAGCTGCAGCAAGTCACTAAAGAAAACTTTGTAGAAGATTACCGATTTGCAAACTTTTTAATTACCTACCATGACCTTGGATGAACTGAGCGTAAAATATGGCACTGATAAAGGGAGCTTAAGACACAATTATATGCCATTCTATGAGAAGCATTTACCTCGTCATCCACATAAAATTTTAGAAATCGGCGTAAAAGATGGGGCGAGCATTCTCATGTGGCACGAGTATTTCCCTAATGCCGAAATTCATGGATTGGATTTGTTCTCTGAAAAATCGGCAAGAGAAATATGGGATGAATCTTTTGCAAATACGGATGGGTCAAGCAATATCACTTTGCATACTGGTGATCAATGCGATTGGCTTATGCTCGATAAGCTTCGGAATGAAAATTTCGATGTGATCATCGATGACGGTTCTCATAATAGCCGTGACCAGATGATAACCTTCTTTGGCCTGTTCAATGGTAAGCACTATTTCATTGAAGACACCGACTGCTGCCGGAATGGTTTCTATCAACAGGGATTACCCTATCGGTTTACTGCCGATTGTTTGTTTAAGCAGTTACCGGAAAACCGGTATCTGAATTTTGTTTATGAACAGAATATTGTGATGATAAAGGAGTATTAAAAATTTACAATATGAGAATATCGGCAGAATTGAGGTTAGGCAATCTTTTGCATTACAAAGGTTCTATTGTTCATGTTACAAGCATAAGCTTGGATATTGATGATGAATACCAATCATTAATTGGAGTCTGCGATATAGGCCAGAGCACTGATGAAAAGATAGAAAATGAAACGATATTTGAGCCCATCCCGATGACCGTTGAATGGCTGGAACGGTGCGAGTTTGTAAAAGATGGAGCAGTCGAAAATGGACATTACAGACGCAATGGGGTTTATTTATTTGAAGACGATGAATTACCCGGACTATTTCATGATATCCTAGCAAAGTTCAATGGCAAAAGGACAGAAATCAAATACCTCCACCAACTACAAAACCTTTACCACGCCCTAACCGGTGAAGAACTGAAAATAAAAAATTAGATATGTCGTGGTGGAATAAGATTAGAAAGAATGATAAAGGCATAGAACCCGGCGACTATATCACATACAGGGATGAATTTCCGAACCTTGACAAATACTTTTATAAAGGCCCATTAAAAGTAATAAGAATAGATGATGGCCCCGCTTACGCAGGTGGTTCGTTCGTTATTTGTGAGTGTGGCAATGGCGAAACCGGATTTTACCTAAATGCAGTAAAAAAAAGCATAATGTCAAAGTATAGAATAATAAAAATTGAGTGCGGCAAGGAGGTTAGATATAGAATTCAGAAGCAGTTTATTTGTTGGTATTTCTCGTGCGGCATAATAGAAAATTACTTTCGGTATGAAGGCAGGGCTTTACTCATTTATAGAAATTACGATTTTGGTTCAATTGAATTGGCGCAGATAGTATTAGATAAAATAAAGAACCCATTTAAAGAAACATATAATGAGAACAAAATAGTAAGGGTTTTCGGAGATGTTCAAGCTGCCTTGTATATAAAAACATTGGGCGATATATATATAAATAAAAGCAACAAAAAATGGTGGAATAACAACCCTACATATGAGTATTCCGAAAGTCTTGAAGATTTAAAAAGGCAAATTGATAAAAGAACGGCAAAAAAGGTAATTACAATAATTAATTAACCATGCTCTTAAACTTCCCTTCCCTTGTTAAAAAATATTCCATCAAAGCCGATGGTTGCATACACGTGGGTGCGCATTTCGCGCAAGAGCACCCCGACTACGTTGCTGCCGGAATAAAACGATTTGTTTACATAGAACCATGCGCGGCAACCTTTAACGTCCTTAAAAATAAGTTCTCCGCCCACCATCATATCCAATTGTTTAACGTTGCCTGCGGTGAAGTAGAATGTGAACAGGTTATGTACACAGGAAGCCAGAATGAAGGACAAAGCAATAGCCTGCTGAAGATGCAGAAACACCTGCAGATTCACCCTGGTATTACATTACCCAATACCGAGCTAGTAACGGTTAAACGCCTGGATAGTCTGGGGTTGGCTCACAAGGGCTATCAATTGCTTGTAATGGACTGCCAGGGGTTTGAAGGACGGGTTCTTAAAGGCGCCACTGAGACGCTGAAGCAAGTCAACTACGTGTATACAGAAGTGAATCGCGATGAGGTTTACCAAGGATGCACGCTTATCGATGAGCTCGATGCAATTCTGCATGAATTTGATCGGGTTGAAACCGGCGCATGGGTAGGGAATGCTTGGAGTGATGCGCTTTATGTACGAAAAAACAAAATAGAATGATCAGACGAACATTCCCCCGAACGGCTTACGCAACAAAGGATAAAGCGTTCTTTTATACCCCGATCGAATTTCGGATTAAGCACCCGCACCCCTACCCGGAAGACAACAAGCATGAATTTGAGCGGTGGTTTTATGACAATACACAACCTGAAGAAATAACCGGAAGAACATATCTGCCAATATTTTGGACTGCGTATTGGGTGGCCAATGGCTATGCGACAAAAGAGAAAGGCCGCAACGCTATGCAGCGGTTCATTGACGGTCTGCCACGTGATAAAAAGTACTTTACTATTTGTCAGTACGATGATGGTCCTATAATTGATTTTAAGGACCTGGATATAGTTGTGTTCGGAATGTCTGGCGGCCGGATAGATTACCCTATCCCGCTTCTCTGCCAGCCACACGGCTATAAGTTCGACTGCAAGCGGGATATTTTCGCATCGTTCGTTGGGGGTGATACGCATCCGATCCGAAAACAGTTGGTTGAGCAGTTCGCCGGTAAGAAAGATTGCATGGTAATGATTAAGAAGCTGCCCATGAAGGACTATTGTAATGTACTGGCGAGATCAGTGTTTGCGTTGTGCCCGCGCGGGTATGGGAAATCCTCATTTCGCATAATGGAGGCAATACATTATGGTGCAATTCCGGTTTACGTGAGCGATGAATTTGTTTTTCCTTTTGGTATACCATTCAATTCATACGGGGCGACTATAAGCAATAATGAAAATGCTTTTAGTTTCCTGAATGATGTTCGAAAAGATTGCATTCCAATATTGCAGAAAGGAATTGAAGAAATAAAGTCTCTATTTGGATATGAAGGCTGCCGGCAAAAAATACTTCAGGAGGTTAATAAATGAAACTTTCCATTATCATCCCTTACCGTAACCGCGCCGGTCACCTCGCTAAATTCCTCCAACACTACCGGCCCCGGCTACCGAAAGCTGAATTCCTGGTAATTGAGCAATCCATCCATAAGCCATTTAACCGTGGTTTAATTAAGAATATCGGCGCCTTACTATCGGATTCCGATTACTTCATTTTCCACGATGTGGATATGTTGGTGCAGGGCACGCATGATTATTCCTACCCCGAACATCCCACGCACCTGGCCACGCATGCAAGTCAGTTCGGTTGGAAGATGCCGCATGATAAATACTTCGGAGGTGTAGTCGCATTTAACAGGGCTGATTTCGACAAGATAAATGGGTATAGCAACCTATTTCCCGGCTGGGGTGGCGAAGACGACAGCCTGTATTACAGCGTATTAGCTGCTGGGTTACAGGTTGCCTCCCGCGAACATCGTTACCTTTCACTACCCCATCCAAAAGATCACCCTACCGGTTACGATCCCGTCAAAATGGAGCAGGCTAAAGCTCCCCGGCACCCCGATGATGGGTTAAATAATTGCCAATATTCGACTGTTGGCGAGCGGACTATACCCCAGGGGCGGATTATAACAGTTGATATTTAAATGATTTTGTACATTTCGACCCTAAAAACCCAGAAAAATATGAAATCAATATTACCATTACTGTTATTAATATGCTCAAATGCTTTTGCTCAGAAACTTACTATAAAAAAAACGGTTGATAAAATGGATGGTGAGGTCTATTACTCAGCTTCCAAAGGACTGAAGGCGGTGAAGGATGCCAAAAAATGGTTCCTTATTGAGCCGATTATTAAAAAGAATGAAGAAGACAAGGTTGAATGCACTGGATTATTTATAAAGTTTTCAGGCATAGGTGCATGTAACCAAAATGATGTATTAGATTTCCTTTTTGAGGATGGCAGTAGATTGCAAATAAAAGCCTGGAATCAATTTGGGTGTAAAAGCAATTCAGGTTTCTTTATCGACTCTACTAATGCGTTGGGGGAATGCCTTACTTCAATTAAGCTACTTAATAAAGCAGTAAAAAGTATTAGGTTTTCTAACGGAAGAACTCACGATAATCTCACCGTGGATTTACCCTTAAAAGATCGGAATTACTTTGTTGAATTAAATGAAGCCTTAGGTAATTAATTCTCTTTGTCAATCTCAGTATAACAACTTCCGCAAACAATAGTATCCATTGCACTTTCTTTACCGCCAATTACCGTAAACATTTGATATTGTTTTCCGTAGATAGGTTCTTTACAGGCAACACATGGCTCGCAAGTGGTGGGAATTTCCTTCCAAATGATTTCAATTTGCATTAAATCTGATGCCATATCATGAATTTGCTTCTTTCCATGCAATATACGCAGGAGTTGCGAAAACTCTATCCTTATCAGCTTGCGGCACCTGGCGCTCATTAACCGGGCGAATACTATGCCCGCACCGGTAACCGCCGCGTCGGATAAAAAAGTTACTCGCATCGGTGCCGGGGATCATGCCCGATGGCAGCCCGGTCTTTTCGTAGATCTCCACCGGTTGACGCTTTCCGGTCTTTTTATTGAGGTAGGTAAGCCCTTCACCGCGCAGTAATGCCGGCACCTCGCTGATATGGAAGTATGGCCGGTCGGTCATGGCATCGCAAAAAGGGCGGGTGGTAAGAATATCAGTATTATCATACTTGAACCAGGTATAGCCCAAATCAGACGAAACCACTTGCGTGTACTGGTTGCTATACTGATTCACCGCATCGGTCGTTATCTGCCCAATGTACTTCTCCATGGTCCCCGGTGTCTGAGTATTCACCAGGCTTTCACGTAATTGGTCTGACAGGTCTTTATAGCTGCCGCCTGTCGTTATGTTTGTTCGGAGTATATCAGCAATGGGGTCAGCAATATTGGCACCTATCCCCGCCTCAGTGAGTTTGGAGACAGTATCTGAAATCGCCTGTTCTTTAATAGCCTGCAGTAATGGTTTTGGCTTAAATTGCTTTTCGATTCCGCGCCAATAGTCGTTCTGCAAGGCGGTGATCTCATTGAATGATTTAGCAAAGTCTTTTACCTCTGCTTTATACTCTGGTGTTAATATTAATTTGTTGAGCTTGTTTTTAATCGAATTGATCAGAGAAAGGTTTTTCACCGTGGCTTTTATCTTTCCATTTTGCAAATCCAGGTTGCGCAGATCTTCCTGCAATGAATCATAAATATCTTTTTGAATAGACGGTATACGTTTATTCATATTTAATATTGATTCGTTGATCTTTTCCAGTATTTCGTTAAAGTCTGCCATTGATTAAGCCGCTTCGTTATTTCTTACTTCCTGGTTAACAGCCGCAATAATACCTTTTGCCGTATCGAGTTTATTGGTTATCTCAATAGCATAGGTCAGCAACTTTGCTTTTTGATCTTTCAGCGCCAATCCAGCAAACTTCGGATCTTCATCTAATGCCCGCTGAACGAATTCAGTAATATTGCTGCTTACAATATAAGTTTCCGGTAATATCCCCTTATTTGAAAGCCTAGCCATCTTTTCATCTTCGCTGATGTTTGGGAGCGGGTCAAGTTTTAGTGTAAGCGAAACCAGGTCGCGCACCGATTCGTCGGTATTGAATCGCTTACTTGCGTAGTCCACCTCCATGGCGTTTACTATCACTGGATTTGTCTTACCGGTTTTGGCCGAGTTCAATTCGGTCTGCATGTTCGTGATCGATAATAGGTCGTACTTTTCGGGTACCGGGATTTGGGGTAACATTATATCGATTTCCTCGAAAGTATATAAACCCTTGTACCGGTAATAAGCGGTGATCTTATAAGTAAGATCCATTAACTTTACTATATCTTCAGCAATGGCGTGAATGGTATTGTTACGCTCATCCCGATCAACCGCTTTAGCCACTCCCGATTGAGCTAAGGGGACTTCTGCTAACTCCTGAAAGTTAATGGCAGCCATCCCATCGTAAATATGCTGCCTTACACTGTCTTCCATCACTTTCACGATTGCAATATCTTTCACAACATACCCCTTTGGAGGATTTGGAATTGCCCCACCCCCTTCTATTGCAGATGGCTGCCGTATAAGTAATTTACCATAGGGACCTGTCGATATATATCCATTTTGGCAACCTGCGTCACAAGGAACCTGAACAGGCGTTGCAGTATCGCAGCCGTCAAACCATAATGGGTTTCTACGTTGTCCCGATCCTTTGCATGTCGCACATTCATGCTGCGTAAACTCCCATGGCTCCGGGTATACGTGCAATACCTTAGCCGCCTGCAGGTCGCTATATTCGCGTAATGCTTCGTCCAGTTCGGGCAGTATCCCAGCTATCCGGCTCTCGTAAAGAAAGTTATGCCCTTCGGTTTCACAGACGACGCCCCCCATTTTGAAACAGGGTAATATTCCCAGATTATGCTCATATGGAATATTCGGCGCCATTGTACCCTTAGCATCGATCTGATCGTACTTTGTAATCGCAAACTCATCAACATAATACCATGATCTGCCCTTTTCAAGTGCGCCTTTTTTTGTCACATACATGCACCCCAATGGATTACTTAAAATAGCATGGTCGCCATATTTAAACTCTACTACATCGCAGCAATCAAACAGTATAGGGTAAGGTTTTAGAAAATCAGTTTCAAGAATATCGGTAGTTAACGGCATAATCAAAACAACCCCATTCGAATCAGTCAGATATTTTTTCAACGCAACTGAAAATATCCAATTGGTAACCGATTCAAAATAAGGAAAATGTTTTTCACAGTAATTTTCCAGACTTTCACCTTCCCGTACTTTTGTAAATACACCTAACTCCGGGTATTTGATAGACCAATCCGTACTACGCCTTATTGCGCCCAGGCTAGAAAGAATCCGGTTAAATGTTGGCAGCGTTTTAGGCACCCATATTTCTTTACGATAATCCTTCACTTCCAAGGGCTCATTGGGGCGCCGGCATCCAATTAAATGCTCAGGATAACACCCTTCCGCGTGCGGCTCAAAAGCCCTGCACTTCTTATTGGTTTTGTCATAATAATAGTGAGTTTGCTTATCGACAAAATAAGGCTTCAGTATATCGTATGATGGTAATTCGTAGGCCATGCTTTACATTTTTGCCCGGTCAGGGATGAATGATTTTTTATCAATTAAAGGAAATATATGTTGTGTCTGGAACTTATTAGCCGCGCATTTAATAACACGGTCGTATAACTTCTTAATATCGCCTGTAGCGTAATTACTTCCACAGCTTAGAAGGTAGTACCGGTTGTAGATTTCCTCGAAACAAGTTGAGTTATTACCATGCAATCGCGGCCACAAAGCTGGTACCCATTTGTATTGATGGGGCTCTATGCCGTGAATCGCTGCGCTGATATTGATTCCCAATTCGTCGGGAACTTGGTTGCCAAACATGATTATACTTTTCAATCCGTGGTCAGCGTTTATCTTTCTCGCGTCTATAAAAAACTGCTTTACTTTTTCCGTTTTCTTAAAGTAAATAACCTCACTGCGCCATTGATATATTTTACCAGTTAGATCATATTTTTTTACAATCTCATCCACATCGGCCCAGAAGTAATATTTTTTACTGATTTCTGATCGGTCGGTGGTTTCAATATTAAAATACCCTTCCGTTATGCCTGTGTATTCATAAGTAGAAAGTTCGGCTATCAATTCACTCGGGCCGCGTTTCGGCAACCAGGCCATATCTGCATCAAGAAAAAGCGTTTCTTCGAAGGGGCTTAGTTCATCCAAATGAAGTTTACATGCAAAACCCTTTACCTGAGATTCCGGTAACAAAATCATTTGGTCGAAGAAACGCCGTTGGCCTGCACTCAAATGATTAAGCGAATTTTCACTATGTATTAAGCAGATAGGAAAATCCGGTTCTATGGCTTTAATTGACATACTTAAATTATATGCCATACGGCCGTAATATGGATGCCCAGTAGCAAGTAATAATATTCCTTTTGATCTTAACATAGTCCCAAGCATAATATTTGTATGTCACTATTTTGAACAATTATTTCTACCGGATTACAATCACTAGTCTGCAGCGCACATATTGTAACGTTTCCAGACGGAGGAACTAATACATCCTGTTGGGCGCCATTGCAATCGATATAAGAGACGGATAGAAAATCAGATAAATTTTGATTTTCTAAACTATATTGACCGCAGGTTTCTGTTCCACTGGCCGGGTCTGTTGTAAAGTCTATATATACGCTGTTACTTCTATTATCGTCATCACAAACACTATTGACATAAAATCTATAATGAGTTGATGCAGTTAACCCCATTATATCAATTGCGTTTTCTGGTGGAAACGCTGTACCGCCATCGACTTGATTAACCAAATCGGTAATTAAATATAATTGCCATTCATATGATATTGCACCGACAGGTTGCGTCCAACTAATGAAGCAATGCACATCTGATATTGCGTCTATTGTCAAATCAGTAGGCGCCAGGCAGGCCACCTCACTGCCATTTACATTTGCAATAACATTAGCTTCATCATATGAGCCATTTGGACATTGTGCCCGGTAAGTCACTAAAATAACGCCATTTGCGCTTGGAAGACTTGGTTTTGCATGGATCACTATATCGTTTCCTGATATTATGCAACTATCCAGGAAATCGGTATTATATGTCACTAAAGAAATAACAACCGGGCTACAACAAATTTCATCATTCGCAAGCACATCAACTGTAATAGTATCGTCCTCATTTATCGTTCCTAAATTATCATCTACGCATACTACTTGTGATATATCTTCACATGTATGACAATTATCATTTGAATAATTGAACGGCGTAACCTGCACTTTAAACGCGGCCTTTGCTAATGGATAATCTAAAAATTTATTCCAATCTATATCATAAGAACCGTCTATGGAAACGCCACCTAAATAATAACGGCCTTCAATAATAACATCGTCATGCTTCAATGCAATAATCAACCTCTCGTGAATTTCTTTTGGCAAATTATCCGTTTCCCCTTCGAATGTTTTTAGCACTGTTGCAGACAATGTTTTCCTAGCACCATTGGCTAGGCGGAATACGTTTTCTTCAGTCGGAAACTGTGGCCGTGTCACGTAGAAAGGCAATCTTATTCTGTTCTTAAAAGCCATAATTAATTTTTATTTGATCACAAGAATGCCGCTTGCATTTCCGCCAAAATCGGCATTAATTACATTTACGGGATACGCATCAAACGAAATGGTTATACTCATGTTTAATAGATTGCCAGAGCCGTCAGCTATCCATGCGGAAACATTGGGCACCGGCCCGTACGAATCTCTCAGCATCTGTGTATAAGGTATTGATAGAGTGCTTTGGTTTGTAAATGAAATAATCGTAGGCTCGCATGATAGTTCTTCTGTATTGGTTGTTCCACTTCCACAATAATTGAATCCGAAACAATTGTCATCGCACCCGTATTCTATTACAGAGGTAAAGCAATTATCGGTCGTTCTTTCAAAACAATTGCTACAAAACTGAACCAATCCAATCTGCACACGAATCTTAAAACATTCATTATACTCAATAACAGACGCGAACCCTGGTACGCCCTGCGCCCAATTAACTAGCAATTGAGTGGCGCTTAACCTAAATATTTCAGGTACGTCATTGTATGGGTTTCCCGTGAACTCAAGTAAATAATCCTGATCATCGCAGGCGTTAACTATACCTATAGCTATCGGAGTACCATAAACACCGCACAAAGCATCGATCTCACTTTCGGTGCCATTAATATAAACCTGGAATGCTACATCGCCATCTTCATATACGGGAAGGCAAAATCGTAAATTATTGAAGATGCAATTGTCAATAATTCCTGACTCAGAGAATTGAACAAATGATTGTGCCGGTGATGTGATACTATATGCCATTTATCAGTTCTTTATACTTTTCATATAATATTTTAATTAACTCCTGCTGATGAGCAGATTGGATATTTTCAAATTTGATATCTAAAACAAATTCAATTTGCTCAGTTATTTCTTCATCGAGTTCTTTTGCCATTTAATCCCACTTTAATTTTAATGTAAAATCTGCCTCTCCTTTATTTAATCGATACCTTAAATCCTGTATGTAACCTTTCTTCCACTCTCCGGTACCGCATTGAAATGATATATATCCATATGGATTTGCTTTTAAAGTTTTGTAGTCAGCAATACTTAATGGGTATTTAAGCTTTGCAAACTCTGGTTTCCATAATGGCGTCGCATCCACTACATCAGCAAAGTCAAGCTTGCCTAAATCCCGGTTTTCTTCCTTTACTCCATTTTCCAATTTACACGCAGGATATGCCCCGCCTATTTCACCCTGGGCAAGAAAGTTTCCGGTACCAGAACTGAAGAATAATTTATTTGAAGTGTCATTTATATTTGGGTAGCTATTTGCAATTGACTTAAACCAGCGCATAAGATTTGAAAAAGGCCTTATTCGCCAATTGTAAAGGGTCTGTGGACTGAAAACATTGGCTGCATTGTCAACATTACCTTGCTCTACAATGAAATTATAAGCCTGTCGTTCTACGCAAATGATAAATGTTTCGTTATCGTAGGTAGTATCTGCGGCACCGGTTGCGGCAAAACTTTGCTGCCTGGTTGTTTCAATTGGGTAGCTGCCGGCAATTAGTTTTGACCGAATGTCAATAGGGTTATTTACTGACGAAAGTCCGGTTCGGTATTTCCGATTACTATTAGGTTCATCAAGACCATTCACTTTTTGGACTTCCCATTTCTCATAACCACTATCAATATTGCTATAGTGAAGTTGCTCCTGAATAGATATTTCAGGCTCTGGGACAAAGGGTAATACCAATATTTCCTGATCCTTATAAAAGTACTCAACCGGTTCTATGCGCAGCCAACTATAACCCGGTATATTTGGGTTATCCTCTATTCCCATACCGATATTATCAATTCCACGTAATCCATCAAACAAATCCTTCAGGCTTGAAAAGAAAGCAGCATTTTCGGCCTTACGAATTTTAAGGCCACTTGTGACGACCCGTAAGGCGCCACATCCATCTTCATCAGTTGAATAAGGTTGGCTATCCGTGCGTCCATAATAATCTGATTTTACCTTTAAGCAATTATCCGTAATAGCTTCCGTAACCCTACTCAGTGATTCGTGTATTGCATAAACATTTGCATCAGTTGACGGACATACTTTTGTAATTGAAACTCTAAAATAAGTTTCCGGGTCAAATGTATTGCTGATTGTAAAATCTCCGGGTAACACCGCCAATTCCAGAACAGCATAATACCCATAACCAAATTTCAGTTGTATTGAGCCAGTGAATGTTTGATCGTATATTTCATCAATTGGGCGAGACCATCCGCCAGGGCTAGTTGGAGGAAGGATATCAAACTCTTGTATCACAGTAGCATCTGGCCCTAACGTGTCATCATCTTCTAATGGAAACCATTCCAACCATCTGAGTTTAGCCCATAAGAAATCATTATTACCGTCCGCAGTAAAATGACCCTTTAGTCTTATTTCATATTCCGCGTCACCACTAAAACAACTAACATTATCTTCAAATAATATTTGAGGCGATGGAGGCGGGCCACCAAATGCTTGATTCGTGGAAAGATTGGTATTAACTGAGGCTATTTGTCCTGTATCAATAGAATTAAATATTTCTCTTAAATAAATAGGTCGAATGTGTACGTAGCCGCTAAGCAATGTCTCCGGATCTCCTGTTGCCGCCGTGTCGCCATCTAATGCAACGTAACCTTCTGCCCGTACGTCCAATGCTTTTGCCGGCAACTCCATTTCAAAGTTTAACCTGGCATATTGCTGCAGGGCCGACATTTTATTGAAAGTAGTCGTCGCATCGAGATCAACCTTTTGATCATACCGGTTGCGCAAGGTCATCAGGCATCCTATTTGCTCAACCGGTATTTTAACCAGGCATGTATTCCCGCAACTTTCAGTATATTTTCCAAAATCAAGCCTGCCTTCGAGTATTGTTTCAGGTTCATCATATATGCCACATGCTTGCAATGCCTTGAAAGTAACTTCTGATTTTAACCCTTCGGTCTTTTTTTTATTTATAAGGTAAGCAGCAGCAGTTCCATAAAAAGCCAATTCTGACGTACTGGCCTCGAAAAATATTCCATGCCATGTATCATCCCGCTTCAAATTCAATACAATATCTGCGAAGCCCTGGGGTTCCTCAATTTCAAGATCGTCTAAGTAGAATTCGAAGTACATTTATTATTGTCAATACTTTTTAAGTTCAAGTTCCAAGGAGTCGATCCTTCTTTGTAAATCATCTGCTTTAAACGCCCATTTATAAGCTATAGACTGTAGTTTATTATGGTCTTTGATAATTTCATTCTCCTCACCCTTAATCTCTTTTATTGCCTTTTCATATGATTTTTTATACGCTTGCGCATCTGCATATGACTGCTTAGAATTATTCTCTTTACTGAACTTTAACATGGTTTCATAACCCATCAAATAATTAGCGGCTGATGAATATGCTCCACGTTTCATTTCAGCTTCATACCATTCGTTCTTTGTTTTCTTTATCAACTCAACGATCTCAGCCTTCTTATTACCGCATGCTGCCAGGATAATTACAAAAAGAACAATTGTTAATTTTTTCATATACTTAATTTTTTAGTTAATAGCACTAAAAATAAGAATATGTTTTATTATTTACTACTATATCGCTTGTCCATATATTTTTTACGGCTTTGCCCCTCCTGCACCCATATCTTTAGACCATGTTCGTCTATGTTCACGTTAGTTCCTGGCATCTTATTAAGCGCTTTCACTAATTCCGCTGCCATTTCTTTCGCATCCAGTTGCTTCTGCACCGGCGCTTGCCATTGCATTAACTGTTTATCTACAGTAGGCATGAGCATTTCTTTTGTCTCAGTCGGATTGTAAACCTTATCATCCTTACCCAGCCATACCAATGTTCTCTTTTTGGCTAAATACAATTGGCCGTCACGTTGCATTAACTCCATTCCAGCTTCACCGATTTCACCAGGCCCTTCATATCGATCCTTTTTACCCTTGGCGAACTTGGGGATGGGGCGGGATGCGATAGCTGCAATTTGAGCAGCGCCTAACGCGGCGGCTATAGCGGCCAGTATTGCATTAAAAGGAGGCGGGGCACTTGCAAGGGCCACTGTTACGGCCTGAGCAGTATTTATGAAAGCGTTGAAGAGCGCCAGGTTCTTCTCTCTCTGCGCTTGCTCCCGTTTAAGTTTCTTTTCTTCAATATCGATTCGCTTATTCCTTTTTTTGGCTTCTTCTTCGGTTATTGCCCCGGCTTCTAACAGTTCAGCAACCCTTTGCCTTTCGCCTTCAATGCGCTGATTGTCTTGTTCTGCCTGGTTTGCGTTTATGTCTGAAATGACCGTAGCTATTGCATTTAATGCAGCGAAAGCAACCTCTGATCTAAGTTTATTTTGCTCTTTTGTTTTCGCAGTTATCTCTTCTTCAGTCTTTTCGTTTATTTGTTTCTTCTGATCTTGAAGTTGTTTATATTTTAGATTGTAATCTTTATCGCTTATTAACCGTTGATCTTTTTCATCTTGCAATGCTTTTAGCCTGGTGTCAATGTCTTTAATTTGCTCGGTTGCTAATTGTCGAATGGCGGACTTTCTAACTTCCAATGACTTCTTTTCATCATTAATTGTTTTTTGCAACGCCCGGTTACTGGGCCCGTTATCAGCCGTACGGATATCAATTTCATACTGAGCGGCGTCTTCAATAAATTGTTTACGGACCGCCAGTATATCAGCGTCACGCTTCGCATTGATCTCTTTTATCTTAGCAGAATTGCCTTTGGCCGCATCAACCTCGGCAGCGGCCGCCAGTTCTATATTGGCTATCTGTAGAATAAGACGATCATCGTCGCTGGTTTTAATCTGGGATATCTGCGCCTCATTTACGCTGATTTGATTTTCAATTGCTTCCCTGCGAACCCGTTCATTAAATTCTCGCTGCAATTTTAATCGGTCTTGAAAACCTTTTTCAATGATTTTCTTTTTCTCATCTTCACTGAGCTTGGTATTTGTCAGTTCACTGGCAACCTGTAGACTGATCTGCTCCTTTCTTAAATCTAGTTCTTCCTGGGACCCCTCGCGAACGTTCACCAACTGGGCTTCGACCCCTTGCAATTGTAAATCTATGCGGCGTTTATTTGCAACCGCTATGGCCTCTAAGTCTTCTTTACGACCCTTTTCGGCAATAGCCTTTCGTTCGTTCGCTAACAATCCGTCTGCATTCAATTCTAATGCGGTCCGGGCTGCAATCAACCGCCTTTGTAGGCTTAATTGGTTTTTACTACCTTCTTCGGCAGCGGATAACTCAGATTCTAAACCGGCGATAGTATTTTTTAGTCGTTCTTCATTTAGGATTTTTTGTTGTTGAAATGTTAAGTTGTTGATATTAATCTGATCAGTTAAAGTCTTATCCTCTAGCTTGCTAATTTCCGCGTCAACCTCTTGTCTCTTTTCTAAATCAGCCTCGGCATTATTTGCTTTCGCTTGTCTCAATTCCTCGAGCCTTTGTTTTGTTATATCTGCAACCTTTTTCTCATTTTCTATTCGCTGATCGGCTATTTTACTACCAATTGCCCCCTCATTCTCTAATGCATTTATAACCGCATCGCCTGTTTGCTTTGCAGCCTCTGATCTTGCTTCAAAATTCTTCGCTCCCTGCCCCAATGCCACATTTAAACTGCTCGTTTGTTGCCTGGCAGCGGCGGCACTACGGCCGTATGTCGCCAGGATCGTTATAAGACCAGCCACGGCTACAACTAAAATGCCTATAGGATTTGCGGCCATCGCAGCGTTAAGGGCCTTCTGGGCAACTGTAGCCGCTCCTCTGATAATAATTGATTCAGATTCTAATCCCGTTTCAATAACCTTTTGGGCATTCTTTACTTTGAGTTGGATATTAGCAGCAAGCAATGAAAGTGCGCCTTCTTTTTGAAGCGCATTGCCTATGGTCTGCAGCCCCTGCAGTGTTGCCATAACTGCATTTACCTTAAGTAAAGTTTTTTGCAGATCCTCGTTCTCGTCTCCAAACAATGCAGCTGCTCCTTGCGCCACAGCAAATCCACCAGCGACAGCCTGGGCGGTACCTAATAGATTGTCCAATGTTCGAGTATCACTTCCTACATTATTTATTTCCTTTCCAGCATTTGCCATTGCTGATTTTATATTAGCAGCCTCGGCAACCAGATTCTGAAACGCCTCAGTACCATCATCTCCAGCCAATTTCATGGCCGTTATTTGCTCGGTAAGAACTTTCAGCCTGGCGCGTAAACTATCCGAAGACTTTTCTACTTCCGTTTGGCCACTGCCCAATGCGACCGCAAATTCTTCAGCACTTACCCCAGCCTCTTTCAGCATTTCCAATACGCCTTCATTAAAACCGGTCATGAAATCCTGGGTAAAACTTTTGGTCGCTTTGTTTACATCTTCCAAGTTCTTTTTGAGCGGAGCGGTTGCGCTGGCTGCAGATTTAATCGCAGAAGATTGTTTACTTATTTCGGCAGTCGTTTGCTTAAAAGCCGTTGCCAACTTGCTATCGATAGCGCCAGTCTTTTCCAGCTTATCTATAGTTGATTCAAGCTGTTCATCGTTTGTTACAAACTCAATGATTACCTGTTGCGTTTCTGCCACTGTCTTTAATTTGCTTTTTGAGTGAAGCTAGTTTCGTGTCGAGTATCGAGTAATACTCCGGAAGTGGCATGCGGTTGTACGCATCGATTAGAGAAGGATTAAAATCGGCAAGCCAATGTATCTGCTCAGTTTGATCATCTACTGATTTGCCGACAATATTTTTGTAAGATCGGTTAGGTGTATTCCGGCGACTTGCTCGGCTACCTGAAAAAACATTTTTGTACTTCCTGTAGCAGGCCTTAAGGACGGTATCAATTCGCTGGACAGCCTGCTCAAAAAAAAATCAAGGGTATCGTCTGACTTCTTCCACTGCTCGATCTTCTTTTTGTTATACTCAAATGAATAGGAGTAAGGACTTTCGGTTTCATCAAAGAATATCACACTTGCCAGCTTATAAACGAAATCTGGTAATGGCATCAATTCCAGGCGCTCTTTTAGGTTCAGGTTTAACTGAGCGATGTACATTATATTGATCTTCTTAGGATCGCTCAATAGCTTCTCCATCGCGCGCGTATGCAGGTCCAGGTATTCCTTATCTACCTTCATTTCCATTTCCGTATAAACAGCTATTGCAGCCAGCATGCGCCCGGTTGGCACCTCTGCCGTTTGATCGAACATGTAATAAGTCGTGCCGCCAAGTTGGAATGCCTCTACTACATTATGCTTACCATCAAGCAACTTGCTGCGGAAACGTTTCTTGAAGGGATTTCTCCAATTCATTTAAACTTTTTAAAGGAACAACTACTTCGTTCTTCCGTTTTATCTTAAACTGATTCTTTGTTTTACGGATATAGATCACATATTGTCCATTCCGGTATTTCTCATTGCGAACCCCGCCGCATTCGCAGGAACCGGATGGGTAGAAGCCGAATGATAATATCAAAGCATTATACTCCAACCTCTTTTATTTTCAATCCTACAAACGTCAATACTTTCGAATAACAAGGCATACAGTTCATTCCTAAATGCTTTTCGTTGCTGGTCTCGTTATAGAACTTAAATAGCACTTTCCATTCCTCACTATGCGAGTACTTGGATTGCAATACACTGATTCCTTTCACATTTTCGTAA